>Ga0137403_10002505_pt1 | contig 22447 bp, 23 predicted proteins | sample CZOMad2_1_16fung_FD_122057 | JGI IMG/M metagenome (GOLD analysis project Ga0137403, IMG submission 122057) | Vadose zone soil fungal communities from Angelo Coast Range Reserve, California, USA - CZOMad2_1_16fungal (Hybrid Assembly) | ecosystem: Environmental > Terrestrial > Soil > Vadose zone...
CGGCCGCGTCGCCCAGGATCGAGCGCACGAGGGCGAGGCTGTCGGCGGGCGCCAGCGGCGGCAACGCGACCTGGGTCGCGTACGACTTGTCGATCCACGGCGGACGATAGCCGGGACGGTAGGTCGCGATCAGTAATATTCGCGCGCCCGCCATCGTTTCGACGAGCGAGGTGAAGAACTCCTCGGACGTGCCGTCGATCCAGTGCACGTCCTCAACGGTGAGCACGACCGGCACCTCCTCGCTCGCCCGCACGCAGAGACGCCGAAGCGCCTCGAACACGCGCGTCTTCAGCGCGTCGGGATCGGGGGCCTCGGCGGCCGCCTCGCGGGCGACGCCGAGGATGCGCAGGAGATCGTCGGCGACCCCGTCGGGTGGCGCGCCCGCCCAGTCCAGACTGCGCTTGATCTTTTCCTCGACGACGTCGGGCGGGTCCGTCTCCTTCACGCGCGCTACCGCGCGAGCCAGCTCGATCATCGGGCCATAGGGCACGGCGCTGCCGTAGGAGATGCAGTAGGCCTCGACACACGCGGCCGGCTGCGCCGCGATCACGCGGCGGAACTCGTGCAGCAGCCGCGACTTGCCGATGCCGGCCACCCCCGCGACGCCGACCGCCTGGGCGCGGCCGCGCGCGGCCGCCTCGAACCGGCTGCGCAGCAGGTCCAGCTCCTGCTCGTGGTCCACGAACGCGACGACGCGCCCGCCGAGGCCGAGCCGCGTGCGGACGTGGCCGCCGAGCACGAAGTGCCGGCGCGGCTGGTCCACCTCCCAGAGGTCGAAGCGCCGCTCGAGGAACGGTCCCGCCGCCCCGCTCACGACGATCGCCTCCGGCGTGCTGAGCGCAAGCAGCTCGTCGAGCACCGCGACGGCCTGGTGCCGGGCGTCGACGTCGATCTCCTGCCGCTCCGCGCCGTAGGCGACGAGTGCCTCCGTCACGTGGATGGCCGCCTTGAAGCGCGGGGCCACACCGCCCATCTTGCGGCTGCGCTCGACGGCCTTCTGCATGGCCATCGCCGCGTGGCCGCCGCGCGTGGGCGCGTCCTCGGCAACGCCGAGACCGAACGAGGCGAGCAGCCCCGACGGGGACAACCCCTCGATGCGGCCGCCGAAGCCGGCCACTTTCTGGACGAGGGTCTCGAGCGTCCGGCCGGCGTCGAGCACCGCGTCGCCCTCGCCGACGAACTCGACCCCGGTGCGCAACAGCGTCACGCGGCGGCGCTCCCAGCGGCGCGCGGCGGGCGCCGCGGGCGGCGACGCCGGCGCGACGGCAGGCCCCGACGATTTCGGCGCCGGCCGGGGCGCGGGCGGCGCGGGCGGCCCGTCCCGGCGCAGCCCGTACTTCTCGATCCGGGCGCGAAGCGTGTTGCGCGAGATCGCGAGCAGCGCCGCCGAGCGCGAGATGTTCCAGCTCGTTCGCTGCAGCACCTCGACGAGCCGGTCGCGAACGGCGTCGTCGAGGGATCCGCCCGCGTCCTCGGCCGGCACAGACCGCTCGGGCTCGCGCGCCTCCGGCAGGGCGAGCGCGGCCGCGGAGATCTCGCCGTCGGCGTCGAGCAGCGCGAGCCGCTCCATCAAGTTCGCGAGCTCGCGGACGTTGCCGGGCCACGGATAGTGCAGCAGCGCCGCGCACGCCGGCGCGCTCAGCCGGCGCTCGCTGATGCCGTAGTCCGCGCACGCTCGTTTCAGGAAATGGTCGGCGAGCTGCACGATGTCGTTCCCGCGCTCGCGCAGCGGCGGCATCGTGAGGGTGACCACGGCGAGGCGGTGATACAGGTCCTCGCGGAAGCGCCGCCGGCGGATCGCCTGGCGGAGATCCTCGTTGGTCGCCGTGATGAGCCACACGTCGATCGGCTCGTCGCGCGTGCTACCGAGCCGGCGTACCATCCGCTCCTCGACCGCCTTGAGGAGCTTCGCCTGGAGCGCCTCGCCGAGGAGCCCGATCTCGTCGAGAAAGATCGTCCCGCGCTGGGCGGCCTGCAGCAGCCCGGGTTTCGCGCGGCGCGCGTCGGTGAACGCGCCCCGCTCGAAGCCGAACATCTCCGCCTCGAGCAGCGTCTCGGGGATCGCCGCGCAGTTGACGTCCACGAATGGTCCGTCGGCACGCGGCCCGGAGCGGTGGAGCATCCGCGCGAGCAGCCCCTTGCCGGTGCCGGTCTCGCCCTCGATGAGGATCGGCGGCAGGCGGTGAGCGTCGCGCTGGCGCTCGAGCAGGCGCACGACGCGGTCCCGGACGGCCTCGATCTGGGGGCTGTTGCCGATCAGGTCCCCGAGCGGCCGGTCCATCGCGGGCATCATACAGCGCCCTCGCCGACGCTGTTCAGAACAGTGTTCAGGACTTGACCACCCCCCCGTTGACCACCCGGCCGTGCCTCCTAACTAGCTGATTCGGAGTCGTTTTGCTTTGGTATCTGCCTTGCGATGTCCCTTGCTCCGTGATTGGCGTGGCCGGTTCCAGAGGAAAGGGGCAGGCAATGAACCAGAGGTTCCACGAGACATGGGTGGCGACCATCCTGATCGCCGCCATTGTCATGCTCGCGCTGACGATCCTCATCGTGGCGGTCGTCGACGCAGTCGCGCTCAGCGCGACGACGGCGCTCGACGCGCCGGCCTACCTGCACTACCAGCGGGCGGATGACGCGCTCGCCGCTGGCGACGTCGTCCTGGCGCTGCGCCACTGGCGGGAGGGCCACGCCGTGGCGATGGCGAGCCGGCGGTGGGAGGGGCTCGTCGAGGCGGGCGATCTCTATCGGCGCATCGGCGCCCGCGGTGGCTTTCACACCGCCGCCGTGGCCCGCGCCCGTGAGTGCTATCTCACGGCGCTGCTTCGCGCGCGCGGCGAGCGCTCGCTCGACGGCGTGCTGCGCGCGACCGAGGCCTTCGTCGATCTCGGCGACGAGGCGATCGTCGAGCGCGGTCTCGACATCGCGCGACAGATGGCCACGCGCGACCCCGACCCCCGCGGGCGCGACCGCGTCGAGCTGCTGGCGGCGCGCTGGGCCGCCCGCACGGGCCGCGCGGGCGCGCCGTCGCCGGAAGGGACCCTGCGATGAGGTCCCCTCAGCGCGCGGCGATGGCCGCCCTGGCCGCCGTCAGTCTCGGGAGCCTCGCGTTCCTCTTCGGTGTCGTGACCGAGCGGATGCGAGCGGGATGCGAGCGGGGCACGGCCGTCCATCAACGCGCGGAGGCGCCGCGCAGGGACGAAGCACTCACGCTGGCTCGTGACATGGAGGATCGGTGATGAGCGACACGTGGCGGCAGCACCTGCGCGAGATGGACGAGGCGATCGTGACCGGCCAGGCGGCGGCGGCGGTGCGGGCGTGGCATCGCGCGCACGCCGCGGTGGTCGATCAGCCGGGCTGGGAGCCGATCGTGCGGGTCGCGGAGGCGGCGCGCCGCATCGGCGCGATCCCGGGCTTCGCCCGCGCCGCGGAGGCGCGCGCGCGGGAGACGTACTGGATGGCGCTGTTCCGCGCGCACCGCGAAGGCTCGCTGGCCGGCGTGCTGGAGGCGGCCGAGGGTTTCGGCGTCCTCGGCGACCGCAACATGGTCGAGCAATGCATCCGGATCGCCGAGGGCCTGGCCACGCGCGCCGGCCACGAGAGCGGGCGCGCGTACGACGTGCGGTCGGTGGCGGCGGACCTGCTGCGCCGCTACTTCGAGGCGCCTATGGCGCGTGAGGCGCGATCTCCTGCATGAAGCGATCAAGGAGGGGCCGGGGGTCCTTCGGAAGAAACATCGTCGGAATCCACACCATGCTGACGCCGGCCGCGGCGAGGCGGCCCAGCGTGTCGCGGATCTCGCCGACGGAGCCGGCGAGCGCGGTGTCCTGCGCGAGCGCCGCGGCCATGCCGAAGCGCTTCGTGAGCGCGGTCCGCAGGCGGTCGGCCTCGGCGCGGTCGTCGCTGATCAGCAGCGCCATGTTGGCCGAGCGGGCGATGGATTTCGGGTCGCGCCCGGCGGCGCGGCAGTGCGCGTCGAGGATGGCGCCCTTGCGGGCGAGCGTCTCGGGACCGCCCCAGACGTTCCAGTGATCGGCGTGACGCGCGGCGATCTCGAGGGTGACCTTCTCGCCGCCGCCGCCGATCATCAGCTCGGGATACGGACGCTGCACGGGCTTCGGCGCGAGCGGCGCGTCGCTGAGCTGGTAGTAGCGCCCCTTGAACGTGACCTTGTCCTGCGTCCACAGCGCCTTGAGCACCTGGCAGGCTTCGTCGAGACGCGCGAGGCGCTCGGCGACCGTGTAGAAGGGTATGCCGTACGCCTCGTGCTCGTTCTGCTGCCAGGCGGCGCCGATGCCGCAGATGAGCCGGCCGCCCGAGATGAGGTCCACCTGCGCGGCCATTTTCGCGAGCACCGCGGGATGCCGGTAGGTGTTGCCTGACACGATCGTGCCCAGGCGCATCTTCGGGACCGCGGCCGCGAGCCCGGCCAGCGTCGTCCAGCACTCCATCGTGTCGCCGACGCGGTCCGGCGTGTTCGGCATGAAGTGATCGGTGACGCACGCGGCGTCCCAGCCGCTCGCGGCGGCGTGACGCCAGAGGTCGAGGACGGCCGGCCACGTGGTGTTGCCCATGCCGGTGAAGATCCCGAAGCGCATGTCAGCTCACCGTCGTTGACGCCAGTCTTGAGGAGGAGGCGGGGGCGAGTCGGCCGCGCGATCGCCCTTCGAGGGTTTCATGTCCACCCAGCCGCGCGCGCGCAGGCACTCTTCGTCGAGATCGCCGGTCTTCGTCTTGGAACAGGCGGCGTAGTCGCGCCGGAACTCGGCGGTGGTGTACGGCTCGCCCACCTTCATCCACTGCTTTTCGGTGGCGCAGCCGGCGAGGGCAGCCGCGACCACGAGGAGGGCGAGCGGGAGCCTGGTTCGCATTGCGCCGCATTGTACCGGGTGTACGCTCTAAATGGTAACCGCCCATGCGAGACCGTTGGGGCGACGGCGTCTGGACCGCTCTCCTCGAGACCCGGGAACGGCTCGCGGCCATCCTGCCGGGGCTCTTCGTGCTGGTCGTTCTCCTCGGGCTCGGCGTGCTCCTGGGCGTGATCACCAAGGTCGTGCTCGAGCGCGGCGCGCGCGCATTCGGCTTCGACCGCGTGATGGAGCGCTGGGGCGTGGCCGCGTCGCTGCGGCGCTCCGGCGTACAGCGCGCGCCGTCGAGCGTGCTCGGCCTCCTCGCCTTCTGGGCGATCTTCCTCTTCTTCGCCAGCGCCGGCGTGGACGCCGTCGCGCTGCCCGGCGCTCACAGCGCGACCGCCCTGTTGCTCGCGTTCCTGCCGCCGCTCTTCGCGGCCCTGCTCATCCTCGTCGCCGGCTGGCTGCTCGCGAACTTCCTCAGCCAGACGATCCTCATCGCAGCCGTCAACGCGCGGCTGCCGGAGGCGCGACTGCTCGCGCGCGCCGCGCACTGGGCGGTCATTCTCTTCGCCGTGGCCACCGCGCTCACGCATCTCGGCATCGGCAAGGAGATGGTGCTGGTCGCGTTCGGGATCACGTTCGGCGGGCTGGTCCTGGCGCTCGCCCTGGCCTTCGGCCTCGGCGGCCGTCACATCGCGGCCGACCTGCTCAGGCGTCGCCTGCGGCGCGAGTCGCCGCCGCCTCAAGAACGTCTGACTCACCTGTAGACGCCATCGGTGTCCGTGCAGCCGCGGAGGCGCGGGGCGGGGCGGGCCGCGCTCGACCACGCAAATCGACGAAGCGGTGCGCCTGTCAGCGGGCACCGAAGATGTCCGCGGATCCGACGCAGTACCCGAAACACGGGTCTCGCGTGGCCCGCCCCGCCCCGCGCCTCCGCGATTACGCCCGCCTCCTTCCGGCTACAGACGCGCGGGGTCGAAGAGGACGTAGCCGACGCCGCCGCGGGCGAGCCAGGCGCGTCCGAGTTCGTCGGCGCGGTAGCGGCGTGGGACGGAAGCGGCGGTGGGCGCGGCGGGATCGTTGACGAGGACGGTGTCGCCTTCGAGGCCGGCGAGGACGAGCAGGTGGCCGCGCGTGGCGTCGACGGCGGCGCCGGTGAGCTCGCCGGCGGCGTAGCGCACGGAGGCGACGATCGGCATCCCGCGCTCGAGACACCAGCGCGCCGCGCGCCAGTCGGGGAAACGCAGCAGATAGCCGGCCACGCCGCGCGCGGCGGCGGCACGGACGGCGGCGGGCCACACGCCGTAGATGTCGAGCGCGGGATGGAACACCTCGGCGGCGAGCGCGGTCGGCGCCGCCGCGCGGCCCCAGTAACCGAGCACCATCGCGACGCTCGTCGGCGAGCAGATGCGCGCGCCGAGCGTCGCGTCGGCTTCCATCTGACTGAGCGCGGGCACCTCGAGCCGCGCGGCGGCGCCCGCGGCGACGCGGAGATCGGGCGCCGCGGCGTCGGCCGCCGAGAGCGCGACGATCCAGCGCGCGCTGGCGGCGGTCCGCACGCGCACGCGCAGCCGCACGGCGTCCACCGCGGGCGCGGCCGAGAACACGTCCACGTCACACGTGAGCGGCGGCGCGGCCGATGGCAGCGGGGCGAAGTCCGCGGCGCCGATCGTCGCGCTGGCGGCCCACGCCGACCACTGGCCGTCGGCGAGTGCCGAAACCTCGAAGCGGAACGCGAGCGGCGCGTCCGTGAGCGGCGCGAACGACGGAAGCAGGTGCGCGGCCGGGCGCCGCGGCGTCCACGTCGGCAGCATCAGCAGCGTGTCGGCGCCGTCGCGAGCGGCGACCGGCGCCGGATCGACGCCGCGCAGACAGGCCGGCGGGACCGCGCCTTCGAGCGCCAGCGCGTCCACTCCGGCCGCGGCGAGGAACAGGTCGGTCGTCACGGCGCCTCCGAAGTGGGCAAGGAAATTCCCTCTCGCCTCGTCACGATGCCGGCCAAGCGCGCGCCGTCTCGACCGCGATTCCCGGGCACAGCGCTTGCACCTTGGCCCCGACATTTTCGCGCGAATCCGCGCGGGAGGGGACCTGAATGACCTTCGGAAAATGTGTTTGGGACGGCTGCACCCGCCACGCCGAGAAGGAGTCCACCGGCGCCTGCCGGACACACCATCTCCAGCTGCGCGACGCGCGCTGCACCGGATGCCAGGGTCCGCTGCGCAATCGCCTGGAGCTCGATCGCAAGCGCTGCGCGCGCTGCTCCGTCGTGCGCGCGGCCTGACCCAAACGCATCAGTCGAGTTCCAGGCTTCCTGCACGCGGTTGCGCCGCCACGGCCTCACGCTCGTGGGTCCCGCATGGAATTTCGCGTATCTACGCGTGGCATCGGCGTTGCAATTTGACACGGTCATGGCGACCGAGCCCGCGCCGCCCGAGAAGACGCCCGAAGGGCAGGTCGTTCATACCTTCACCGTGCTGCGCGGCATGGCCGTCGCGCTCGTGATCGAGACGCGAGACTGGTACTCCGGATTGCTGCAAGCCGCGCTGGCGCGCGTCCGGATCGAAGGCCAGAACTAGGTGGGTGATGCGGGGGCCGCGGGCGGTCGATGCCGCCCGCGGTACTCCCCTTGTTTCATGCGCGGCCCTCGAGCCGCGCGCTCCGGCGTGCGCCGGAGCCGTTTGCCTACCGAGGGTCTCGGCGCCGCACGCGGCCGCTAGCAGACTGCGCGCAGCGCGTTCAACGAGTCCGGTGGCTTATTCTCCATCCACACCTCCTGGATTGGAGTTGCCCCTCGACGGTGGCGGGGACGATGTCCTCCGCACCGTAGGTCTGGTTTACTCTCCTCCGCCGTCGTCGTCAAGCGGGTCAACGGCCCCCGCGCAGTCGCGGATCGAGCACGTCGCGCAGCGCGTCGCCGAGCATGTTGAAGCCGAAGACGGCGAGCGAGATCGCCACGCCGGGCCACACCGCCATCCAGGGCGCGCGCAGCATGTAGGTTCGGCCCGAGCCCGAGAGCATCGCGCCCCAGGACGGATACGGCGGCGGCACGCCGAAGCCGAGGAACGAGAGCGCGGACTCGGCGAGGATCACGGCCCCGAGGCCGATGGTGGCCAGGATGATGATGGTCGCGAGCACGTTCGGCAGCAGGTGGCGCACGATGATCCGCGCGTGGCCGCAGCCGATGGCGCGCGCGGCCTCCACGAACTGGCTCTGCATCACGCCGAGGGTGGCGCCGCGGATCACGCGCGAGTTGGTGGCGGCCGCGATGATGGCGACGGAGATGATCAGGTTGAGACGCCCGGGGCCGAGCACCGCCATCACCGACAGGATGATGACGAGGTACGGGAACGAGAGCCACGCGTCCACCACGCGCTGGACGGCGAGGTCCCAGACGCCGCCGAAATACGCGCTCGACACGCCGATGGCGGTGGCGACGACGATGGCGAGCGCGATGGTGGCGAAGCCGACGGTGACGGACACGCGCGCGCCGTACACGACGCGGCTCCACATGTCACGGCTGAGGTTGTCGGTGCCCAGCCAGTGCGCCGCGCTCGGCGGCTTCATGCGGGCGCCGCGGATCGTCTCGTCGAAGCGGTAGGGCGCGATCTGCTCGGCGAACACCGCCATCACGAGCATGGCCACGACGATCACCCCGCCGATGGCGCCGAGCGGCTTGCGCCGCGCGAAGCGCGCCACCGCCAGCGCCCAGCGCACGGCGGCCGGCCGGGGCCGCGCCCCCACCGGCGTCGGCGCGGCGCCGTTGAGCTCGAGGGCGGCCGAGGTGGCCGCGCTCAATAGCGGATCCGCGGATCGAGCACGGCGTAGAGGGCGTCCACGGCGAGGTTGACGAGGACGACCGTGGACACGACGAGCAGGTTCACGCCCTGGATCACCGGATAGTCGCGCTGGTTGATCGCGTCGAAGAGGAATCGGCTCACCCCGGGCAGCCCGAAGATCGTCTCGATCACCACCGTGCCGCCGAGGATCTGCGGCAGCTGCGTGCCCAGCAGCGTGATCACCGGGATGACCGCGTTGCGCAGCCCGTGCTTGATCACCACCGCGCGCTCGGCGAGGCCCTTCGCCCACGCCGTGCGCACGTAGTCCTGGCGGAGGACCTCGAGCAGCATGCCGCGTGTGAGGCGCATGAGGGCGGCGGCGGAGGCGACGCCGAGGATCACCGCCGGGAGCACGAGCTGCACGACGTGGCCGAGCGGGTCCGCGCGGAACTCGACGAAGCCCGTCACCGGGCGCCAGCCCCACCAGATGGCGGGCAGCACGATCAGCAGCGTGGCCAGCCAGAAGCCCGGCACCGACAGTCCGAGGATGGCGAGGCTGCGCACGACGTAGTCGGAGAGGCTGTCCTGGCGCGCCGCCGCCAGCACGCCGACGGGCACGGCGATGAGCAGCGCGATCAGTGTCGCGTAGAGGGCCAGCTCCCCCGTCACCGGCAGCCGCTGCGCCAGCTCCTGCACCACCGGGCGCCGCGTCCACAGCGATTCACCGAGGTCGCCGCGCGCCGCGCGCCCCAGCCACTCGACGTACTGCACGTGGAAGGGCCGGTCGAGGCCGAGCTTCGCGCGCAGCTCGTCGATGTCCTTCGCGTAAGAGGTCTCGGCCAGCATGAGCTGCACGGCGTCGCCGGGGATCAGCCGCGGCAGCGTGAAGACGATGGCGGTGGCGATCAGCAGCGAGGGGACGGCGACGAGCAGCCGACGAGCGAGGTACCGCCTCAGCACGCCGCCGGCGTCTCCCCGCGCCTCAGCGGTCGAGCCATGCGGCGGTCAGCCGCCCGCCGAGGTCGTAACCCAGGTTGGGGCCGTAGTTCTTCAGCGCGCTCTCCCACACCGCGACGCTGAGCCCGGAGTGGATCGAGACGTAGTACTGCTGAGCGGCCAGGTGGCGCTGGAGCGCGTGGACGATCTCGCGGCGCTTCGTCGGGTCCAGGGTGCGGCGCTGGCGCAGGATCAAATCCGTCGCCACCGCATCCTCGACGCGACTCTGGTTGCGCGCCTCGCCGGGCAGGTACTGGGCGAGGTAGCCGTCGGGCTCGAGGAAGTTCGACTGCGGGCCGAACGCCATCGAATCGAACTTGCCGACGAAGCACGTCGAGAAGTAGGCGCCGTACTCCTTCTGGTCGAGCCGCGCGTCGATGCCCGCCTCCTTGAGCTGCGCGAGGATGAGCTGCGCCTGGTCGACGAGGATCGCCGAGCCGTAGGTCGTGAAGCAGACGTTCGCCGGCAGCCCGTTGCCATGGCCGGCGGCGGAGAGGAGGCGCCTGGCCTCGGCGAGGTCGCGCTTGTAGTAACGCGCACCGTCGCCGAGCTGCCCCACGGGCAGCGACCAGTCCTTGAGCCCGGCGGGCACCGGGGGGTTGAGGGCGCCCGTTCCCTCGGACGTCGCGTCCATGATGGCCTGGCGGTCCACGGCCAGCGAGATCGCGCGGCGCACGCGCACGTCGTTGAACGGCGGCGCATCCGTGCGCATCGACACGTGGCTCATGATGTTCATGAGCACGTCCGTCGTCCGGAGCGTGGGCCGGCGCTGGCGGAGCGCGTCGCGGATCTGCGCCCACTCCGTGCGGAACACGACGCCGCCGTCGTACCCGATGTCCCACTTGCCGGCGATGAACGACGACATCCGGGAGGCGGCGTCCTCGTCCACCGCTGCCTCGACGCGGTCGATGTACGGCAGTCCCGGCACGAAGTAGTTCGGGTTGCGCACGAAGCTCAGGCTCTGGTTCGGCTTGTAGCCGTCGAGCATCCACGGGCCGCTGCCGACGCAGGCCTCCGCCTTCTTGAGATCGCCGAAGCGCTCCACGCATTCCTTCGGCACGATCGCGACGGCCATGGGGGCGGCCAGCATGTCGAGGAACCATGCCGACGGCTCCTTGAGGGTGACGCGCACCGTGGAGCGATCCGGCGCCTCGACCCGCTCGACGAACCGCAGCGTGGAGGCCAGCACGTTGCCGGGCACGGTCAGGAACCGCTCGAGGCTGTAGCGCACGTCCTCCGCCGTCAGCTCGCGGCCGTTGACGGGCGGCTTCGGCTGCCATCGCACGCCGCGGCGCAGCTTGAAGACGTACGTCGTCTCGTTGGGCTGCATCCATGACTCAGCGAGGTCGCCTTCGATGGGAAAGGTGCCGGGCGTGACGCCGGGGCCCGCCTTGTGGCGCACGAGCCGGCTGTGCGTGAAGGCGAGCGCGGTGTGCGTCTTGAAGCTGGAGGTGAGCATCGGATCGAAGTGCAACGGATCGACGCCGCGGATGGCGATGGTGCCGCCGCGCTTGGGCGGGCCGTCGGCCTTCGGCGTCTGAGCGCGCGCCGCCGCCGGCGCGACCGCTCCGGCCGTGGCGGCGCCGGCCAGACCCAGCAGCTGACGGCGCGTCAGCCCCCCGCCGTCCTCGCTCACCGGTCGAGCCACGCGGCGGCGAGGCGGCCGCCGTAGTCGTAGCCGAGGTTGGGGCCGTAGTTCTTCAGCGCGCTCTCCCAGACGGCCGTGTAGACCTGCGAGACGGTGGTCGTGTAGTAGGCCTGCTTCGCCAGATACCGCTGGATCTCGTGGATCAGGTCGCGGCGCTTGGCGAGATCGAACGTGCGCCGCTGGCGGATGAGCATGTCGGCCACGACCGGGTCGTTGATGTGGCTCTGGTTCTTGAGCTCGCCGGGGAAGTAGTAGCCATAGAGATAGTTGTCCGGATCGAGGAACGGCGTCTGGGGGCCGAAGGCCATCGAGTCGAACTTGCCGTAGAAACACGTCGAGATGTACGCGCCGTACTCTTTGACGTCGAGCTTCGCGTCGATGCCGACGTCCTTGAAGTATTTCAGGAGCAGCTGCGACTGATCCTGAACGATGGTCGAGCCGTACGTGTTGAAGCAGATGGTGCCGGGGAAGCCGCTCGGATAGCCGGCAGCGGCGAGGAGCCGCTTCGCCTCGGCCGGGTTGTACGTGAAGTGCTTGGCCCCCTCGCCGAGCTGGTCCACCGGCACCGTCCACTCTTTCAGCGCGGCCGGCACGCCCGGGGGATTCATCACGCCCACGCCCTCGAACAGCGCCTCGATCAGCGCGGGGCGGTCGATCGCCATGGACATCGCCTGGCGCACACGCACGTCGTTGAACGGCTTCTGGTCGGCTCGCATCGAGACGTGATAGCCGACGTTGCCCGGGAACTCGAGCGTGCGGAGGCTGGGACGCTTGGACTTGAGCGTGTCCTTGAGCTGCACCCAGTCGGTGCGGTTGATGACGCCGGGGAACTCCCAGCCGAGGTCGTACTTGCCGGTGAGGAACGACGCGCTCCGGGAGGCGTTGTCCTCGTCCACGAAGGTCTCCACGCGGTCGATGTAGGGCAGCCCGGCGACGAAGTAGGCCGGATTGCGCACGAGCGTGTAGCCGACGTTCGGCCGATAGCTCTCCAGCATCCAGGGGCCGGTGCCGACCACGGACTCCGCCTTCCTGAGGTCACCGAACTTCTCGACGCACTCCTTTGCGACGATGGCCACCGCCATCGGGTTTGCGAGCATGTCGAGGAACCAGGCGAACGGCTCCTTCAGCGTGAACTTCACGGTGTAGCGGTCGGATGCCTCCACCTTCGCCACGGACGCGAGCATGTAGGCGTTGGCGTTCCCCTTGACGGTCAGGAACCGCTCCACCGTATACGCGACGTCGTCCGCGGTCAGCTCGCGTCCATTGACCGGCGGCTTGTTGTGCCAGCGCACGCCCCGGCGCAGCTTGAACACGTAGGTCGTGTCGTTGGGCTGCGTCCACGACTCGGCCAGATCGCCCTCGATGGGAAACGTGCCCGGCGCCACCGCCGAGCCCGCCCTGTGCTTCACGAGCCGGCTGTGGGTGAAGGTCAGCGGGATGTGGGTCTTGAACGCGATCGTCTGCATGGGGTCCCAGTGCGCGGGATCCCACAGGCGCAGCGTGAGGAGGCCGCCGCGCTTGGGCGTCTGGGCGCGCGCGGCGCGTGGAGCGAGCGTGGCGGCGGCGAGCGTGGCGCCGCCGAGGGCGAGCAGGTCGCGTCGGCTGAGGTCCATCCGGGCCTCCGTTCGGTCGTCCCGGGATCAGTCGCGGGCGAACGCCCCGAGCGCCTCGTCGAAGATGCCGAGCGTCTCGTTCACGTCGGCGTCGGAGTGGGCCAGCGATACGTAGATCTTGTTCACGGCCTTCACCGCGCCGCGCCGCAGCAGTTCCTGGTTGAAGCGCGTGATCTTCGCACGGTCGGCGGTGAGGGTGGCGCGGTAGTCGACCACCGGACGGTCGGTGAAGAAGAGGTCGAAGACGGGCGGCTCGCCGCTCACCTGCGCGGCGACGCCGTGCCTCGTGAGAGCCGCCTGCAGGCCGGCCTTCAGCCGCGCGCCCGTCTTGAACAGGCGCTCGTACGTGCCGGGCTTGCGCAGCTCGGCCAGCGTCGCGAGGCCGGCGGCGGCCGCGATGGCGTTGCCGTTGAAGGTGCCGGCCTGCCAGACGTAGTCCGGCGTGCCCTCCAGCGCCGCGTCGAAGTGGCGCATGATGGCCGCGGGTCCGGCGATGCACGCGAGCGGGAAGCCGCCGGCCACGACCTTGCCGAAGGCCGCGAGGTCGGGCACGACCTTGTAGAACTCCTGGGCGCCGCCGTAGGCGAAGCGGAAGCCGGTGACGATCTCGTCGAACACGAGCGGCACGTCGTGGCGTTGCGTGGCGCGGCGCAGCCCCTCGAGAAAGCCGGGCGCGGGCGGGATCGTGCGCTGGTAGGGCTCGATGATGACGGCGGCGAGCTCGTCGTGATGCGCGTCGATGAGCGCCTCGGTGGTGGCGAGGTCGTTGTACGGCGCGACCAGCACCTCGCCGTCGATGACGTGCGGGATACCGGCGGAGTCGGGCATCGGCGCCGGGAACGCCTTGGGCGAGCGCGGCACCACGCTCATGAGCACGTAGTCGTGGGTGCCGTGAAAGCCGCCCTCGAACTTCATGACCTTGTCGCGCTTGCGGTAGGCGCGCGCCACGCGGAGCGCGAAGAACGTCGCCTCGCTGCCGCTGGAGGTGTAGCGCACCTGCTCGGCGCACGGCACGGCGGCCACGATCTCTTCGGCCAGGCGGATGGCCGGCTCGTTGACCACGAAGTACGAGGTGCCGCGCTCCATCTGCCGCTGCACCGCCTCCACCACGGCCGGGTGCGCGTGGCCGAGCAGCATGGGGCCGGAGCCGAGCAGGTAGTCGAGGTAGCGGCGGCCGCTCATGTCCCAGAGATAGGCGCCGCGGCCCTCGCGCACGACGAACTCGAGCCCGGGGCCCGAACGGTGACTGCCGAGCACGCCACCGGGCAGCACGCGCGCCGCGCGCCGCAGGAGATCTTTCTGATCACTCATGGCAAGACCCTGCCTCGTTGCGAAGGTGCGTCATGATACCAGAACCGACGGCGCGTCAGCCCCCCGCGCGCTCGATCAGCTTCTTCGCGCGGGTCAGGTGCGGGGCGTCCACCATCTGCCCCTTGAAGCGGAACGCGTAGGCCCCGCGCGCCGCGTGCTCGGCGAAGGCGGCCACCAGCTCGCGCGCCTCGGCCAGGGCCTCCTTCGACGGCGTGAACACCTCGTTGATGACCGCGATCTGGCTCGGGTGGATCGAGATCTTGCCGGAGAATCCCATGGCCACGCCGTCCTCGCACTCGCGGCGCAGCCCCTCGAGGTCGGCGATGTCGGTATAGACGGTGTCGAGCGCGTCGACGCCGGCCGCGGAGGCGGCGATCGCGCACATCGTGCGCGCGTAGCGCGGGATGTCGAGGTACTTCCCGCGCTCGTCGCGCACGCGCGGCAGGCCCATGGCCGCCCCGAGGTCCTCGATGCCCCACGAGATCGTCACGATACGCGGGCTCGCCACGGAGACCTCGCGGATGTTCAGCAGGCCCTCGGGCGTCTCGGTCGCGATGAGCACCAGCCGCGTGCTGCCGTGCGGGATCCCGTGTCGGTGCTCGAGGCCGTCGAGGACCTGCGCGATCTCCCGCACGTCCCCCGCGTGGCGGGGCTTCGGCACCACGTAACCCGTCGGGCGGCCCGCGATCGTCTCCGCGAGATCGTCGCGGCCCAGTCCGGTGGCGATGGGGTTCATGCGCACCCAGCGCTCGCGGCCGCCGAAGTCGCGCCCCAGCCACTCGCGCACGATCGGCCGCGTGGCCGCCTTGCGGTCGGGCGGGACCGCATCCTCGAGGTCGAGGATGAGGCCGTCGGCGGGCAGCGTGAGCGCCTTCTCGAGCATCCGAGACTGGCCGCCGGGAACGAAGTGGAGCGAGCGCCGCGCCATCAGGCTCGTCTTTCGATCATTTCACCGCTCGCCTCGCCGGGGGCACCGGCTCAGCTCGCACTGCCGAGCCATTTCACCGCTCGCCTCGCCGGGGGCACCGGCTCAGCTCGCACTGCCGAGCCATTTCACCGCTCGCCTCGCCGGAGGCACCGGCTCAGCTCGCACTACCGAGCCATTCCACCGCTCGCCTCGCCGGAGGCACCGGCTCAGCTCGCCCTACCCAGCCATTTCACCGCTCGCCTCGCCGGAGGCACCGGCTCAGCTCGCCCTACCCAGCCATTTCACCGCTCGCCTCGCCGGAGGCACCGGCTCAGCTCGCCCTACCCAGCCATTTCACCGCTCGCCTCGCCGGAGGCACCGGCTCAGCTCGCCCTACCCAGCCATTTCACCGCTCGCCTCGCCGGAGGCACCGGCTCAGCTCGCCCTACCACGTTTGCGCATCATCGCGTTGCGCCGGGCGCGCATCACGAGCTCGCCGTGCTGGTTCTTCGCGCGGTGCTCGAAGGTGACGATGCCCCACTGCGGCCGCGACTTCGACTCGCGCTTGTCCACGATCTCCGTCTCCGCGTAGATCGTGTCGCCGTGGAAGACCGGCTTGGGGAACTCCACCTTGTCGAACCCGAGGTTGCCGACGGTGGTGCCCAGCGTGGTCTCGCCGACCGAGAGCCCGACGGCGATGCCGAGGGTGAGCAGGCTGTTCACGAGCGGCTTGCCGAACTCCGCCTTGCCCGCCGCGTGGAAGTCGAGATGCAGCGGCTGCGGGTTCATCGTCATGCAGGTGAAGAAGACGTTGTCGGCCTCGGTGATGGTGCGCCCGGGCTGATGTGTCAGCACGGTGCCGACCTGGAGCTCCTCGAAAAACTTCCCCGCCATGCGAGCCTCCTCCGCGGTGGGCGGATGGTAACATTCCAGGCGCCGATGAGCGACGCGACGCCCCCGCCCGCGCAGCCGAGCACGGCCACGTGCGCGCGCTGTGAGAAGACGCTGACCGAGGGCGATCGCGTGCTCGCGGCCGACCGCGCCTTCTGCCGCTCCTGCTACGAGGTCCTCAAGTTCGAGCTGCAGCAGGCGGCCGCGCGGATGTCCCAGGACATCAACTATCCGCTGGCGGCGCTCGGGGCCGTGCTGGGCGGCGCCGCCGGCGCGCTGGCGTGGTGGGGCTTCACCGTGCTGACGGAGATCGGCTTCGGGCTCGTGGCCGTGGTCATCGGGTTCCTCGCGGGTCACGGCGCCGTCCGTTTCGCGGGCGGAAAGCGCAGCGCGGCCTTGCAGGCGATCGCGGTCACGGCCGGCGCGCTCTCGTTCCTCGTCGCCGCCTACCTCGTCAACATGACGTTCATCAACCAGGCGCTCCAGCAGCGCGGCGAGAGCTGGCGCATCCCGTTCCCGCCCCACAGCGTGGACATGCTCTACCGCGTCCTCGCCGTGAACTTCGGGCTCATGAAGCTCGTGTTCCTCGGCATCGTGGTGTACGAGGCGTGGGTGATCCCGCGGCCGCCCAAGCTCGACCTGGCCGCGTGACGGACGACGCCGAGCGCCGCGCGCGCGAGGTCGAAAACCTCCGCGCCGTCTACCAGAGCCTGCAGCCCGGCGCCCAGCCACCCGGGGGGGGCTCGCGCGTCGGCCGCAACGTCGCCGTCGGCGCCGTGGGCGGCGGTCTCCTCTTCGTCCTCGGCAAGGCCAAGTTCCTCGGCCTGCTCGCCGGCGTCCTCAAGTGGAAGACGCTGGCGACGATGCTGCTGTCGATCGGCGCCTACGCGATCGAGTGGGGCTGGGCCTTCGCCGCGGGCTTCGTGCTGCTGATCTTCGTCCACGAGATGGGCCACGCGGTGGCGCTGCGGCGTGAGGGCATTCCCGCCGGCGCGCCCGTGTTCATCCCGTTCGTCGGCGCGTTCGTCGCCATGCACGGTCAGCCGCGGGACGCGGGCGTGGAGGCGCGGGTGGCGATGGCGGGCCCCGTCACGGGCTCGCTGGCGGCGTGGCTCGTGCTCGGCGCCGGCCTGGCGTGGCCGCAGCCCCTGCTGGTCGCTCTCGGCCACACGGCCGTGCTGCTGAACCTCTTCAACCTGGTACCGGTGCCGCCGCTCGACGGCGGCCGCATCGCCGGCGCGTTCACGCGCACCTACTGGGTGATCGGGTACGCGCTGGGCACCGTCGCGCTCCTGCTCACCCGCTCGCCGCTCCTGCTGATCGTGTTGGTCGTCGGGCTCTTCACGCTCGTGCGACGCTGGCGCGACCCCGTCCCGGGCTATGACGCCCTGCCGCCGCGGCAGCGCGCGACGATCGCCCTCGCCTACGGCGCGCTCGTCGTCGCGCTGCTCGTCACACTGCCTTTGCACGATTGAACTTGGGGGGCCCCGAGATGGCCCCCCAAACCCCCCCAACGCTCGGAGCGCCCCGGGACACCCGGGGCGCTCCGCGATCTCGCGCCGCGGCACGATTGAGCTTGCGCGGCCACGTCATGGCCCCCCATTGGTATATGATCCGCGCCCGACCCCCCATGTCCGGCCCCATCGTCCCGCCCGCCGTCCCCGTCCTCGCGCTGGCGAGCGCGCTGATGTCCGCCGCCTCGACCGTGCTCATCTCTCGTGGCCTGCGGCGCTACGGCCCGTACACGGGAGCCTGGATCAACCTCGTCGTCGGTACCGCGTGCGTCTGGATCGCCGTGCTCCTTGCGGGCGGCCTCGGACGTCCGACGCTGGCGGGCCTGGCGTACTTCGCGCTCGCCGGCCTCATCGGGACCGTCGGCGGTCGACTCCTCCGCTTCATGAGCATCGAGACGGTCGGCGCGTCGATCAGCGCCGCGCTCATCAATCTGAGCCCGCTCGTGTCGTCGGCGCTGGCGATCATGCTCCTCGGCGAGCACGTCACCGCGCCCATCGTCGTCGGCACCCTCGTCATCGTGGCCGGCACGACGCTGCTGTCGGTGGGCGGCCGCCGCGCCGGCGTGCGCCCTCTCCAGCTCGTCCTGCCGTTGATGTCGGCGGCGTGCTTCGGCGTGGTGGCCGTGCTGCGCAAGATCGGGCTGAGCGGCACGGCGCCGATCCCCGGCTTCGCCGTCAACGTCACGGCGGCGCTCGTCGCGTACACCGCGTTCCTCGTCGCCTCGCGCCAGAGCGCGCTGATGGTCTGCCGCGGCCGCAGCCTCGTCTACTTCGCCGCCGCGGGCGTGGCGGAGAACGTGGGGGTCTTCCTCGTGGTGCTGGCGCTCAGCGTCGGCACCGTGAGCGTGGTGGCGCCGCTCGCGAGCGTCTCGCCGATCTTCGTCCTCGTGCTGTCCTTCTTCTTCCTGCGCGGCATCGAGATGCTGAACCGGCGGATCGTCGTGGGCACGCTGCTGATCGTGAGCGGTGTCTACCTGCTCACCGCGCTGCGCTGAGCGGGCTACGGATGGAAGGTGGCGGAGAACGGGCCGCCGATCGGCTCGGCGCACCGTGCACGGCCCGCCGTATACGCGACAGCGCCGCTGGCCAGGGTGAAGACGAAGCTGCCGCCGAGCCGCTCGAACGCGTACACCTGGTGCTGGGTCGGCGGATCGACGAACCCCCTCGGCGCGCAGCGCCACCAGCGTGACGACACCGAGCGCGGAATGTCGGCGATGCGCTTCGCGTCGTAGAGGTCCTCGAGCCGCCACGATCTCACGAACCGCCCCGACGGATCGTAGATCGCGACGACGGCGCCATAGCCGGCGTTGTGCCAGTTGTCGAACGTGATCAGGTGGCCCGCGTTGCTGACGAGCGCCTCGACGGGCGCCACCGGGTTCGCGAGGGCGACGTCGGCGACGAGCCGGTAGGAGCGATCGCCCTGCCGGAGGTAGAACTCGCCGCGCGCGGGCGCCCCCTTCGGCGCGCCGGCGAAGCCGACGCTCTCGCCGACGGAGGTGCCGGGCACCAGCCGCACGAAGCGGCGTCCGTCCCCGGAAAAGACGCTGACGGTTCGTGGTCCCGGCCATTCGTCGCCGAGGGCCGGGGTCGCGCCGAGCGCGAGCGCGACGACGATGGCGGCCGCCCGGCGGTGCACCGGCGTCAGCGGCGCTGCTCGATCAGCCGGTCGACGACCTCCTTGGCCGTGGTGAGATCGACGCCGGCCTCACGCTCGTAGTGCCGGATGGCGGCGATCTTCTGTCCCTGCTCGACGCGGTCGAGCACCTGCTGCTTGAGCGCGGGCGGCACGCCGGTGACGAGCGCCCGCACCTGCTGGGCCCGCTCGGCGGCGAGCCGCGGCGCGGCGGCGCGAGCGGCTTCGATCTGCGCCCGCGTTCCGGGTTTCGGGCAGAACGCGGTGACGTACCATCGCCCTGCGTCGCGCACGGTTTGCACGATCAGCGTCGTGCTCGCGTTCGGCCGCGGCTCGTAGGTGATGTGGAGCAGGTGGCTCGGCCGCACCGGGTACCCGACGCGGTCGGAGAACATCGGCGGCCCGGCGGGCGCCTCCTGCATTCTCCACGTGTACGTGGGCGGTACGGGGCCCTTGGCGCCCAGCAGCGGATCGAAGAACGACATCGCCGCCTCGTACTGGCTCGGGCACACCCGCGACTTCGGATGCAGCAGCGCCGCTGCGCGCGCGGTGTCCGGCGTGTTCATCGCGTCGACCACGCTCTTCACGAACCCGGCCTGCTCGACGTCGTGGTTGGACGCGGCCGCGACGCCGGAAGCGGCAAGCACCAGCACGAGCGCAACGATTCTGCTCATACGAGCAGCTAGCATCTCCGGCGCGGCGCGCGCCCGACGAGACGGCTACGCCAGACGCCAGAACGCGAGGACGAGCGGGGCGAGGAGCAGGCGCTCGGCACCGGCCCGAGTCACCCGCGCAGCGCGGCGCGGATCTGGGCGAGGTGATTCAGGTCGTGCTCGGCCCAGTGCTCGAGCATCTCGCGCACGCGGATGCGGCCGTACTCGGGATGGCGCCCGGCGGCGGCCCGCTGGGCGGGCGACAGCCGCCGTACCTGCTCGAGGTTCGCCGCGCGCAGGGCCGCGTACCCGACGAGCAGCGTCCGCGCGTCGGCGCGATGGTGGCGCAGGCCGTCCGTCCACTTCTCCTGGTCCCAGGCGACGATCGCGGCGCCCGGCTCGGCGGCGAGCTTGCGGATACGGAAGGCCAGCGTGACCTCGGCGTCGAGCAGATGGCCGAGGACCTGCGTGGCCGACCATTCGCGCCGGGCGGGCGGGCGCGCGAGCCGCCGCCGCGAGGCGCGGCCCAGCGCGCGGCGGATGGCGCCCGGCGCCGCCGCCAGCGCGGTCAGGGTATTGCGACGACCAAGGCGATGGTGGGGCGTGCGGCACATCGGACAGGCCATCCCGGGGGTCCTCCCTCCTCGTGATGACATACAATATCGTCACGTGACTTACGACATTGCGATCATCGGTGGCGGGATCGTGGGGCTGGCGACGGCTCGCGCAATCCTCGACCGCGCGCCCCGCGCGCGCCTCGTCGTGCTCGAGAAGGAGATCGACATCGCGCACCACCAGACCGGCCACAACAGCGGGGTCATCCACTCCGGCATCTACTACAAGCCCGGCTCCCACAAGGCGCGGCTCTGCGTCGAGGGCGCGCGCCTGTTGAAGGCGTACTGCGAGAAGAACGAGATCGAGGTCGAGACGTGCGGCAAGGTGATCGTCGCCACCTCGCAGGAGGAGGTGCCGCGGCTCAAGACGCTCTACGAACGCGGCGTCGCCAACGGCGTGCCCGACGTGGCCATGATCGACGCCGGGCGGCTCAAGGAGATCGAGCCGTACGCGAGCGCCGTGGCGGGCATCCACTCGCCGCAGACCGCGATCGTGGACTACCGACGCGTCGCGGAGACGCTCGCCCGCGAGCTGGTGGCGTCCGGCGTGACCCTCGAGCGCCACTTCCGCGTGACGTCGATCGCGCGGCTGCGCGGCACCCTGCGCCTGGCCACCGACGAGGATCACGCCGTCACCGCGACGCACCTCGTGAACTGCGCGGGGCTGCACTCCGACGTGGTCGCGCGCCTGGCCGAGGCCCCGGTCGACGTGCAGATCGTGCCCTTCCGCGGCGAGTACTACCTGCTGCGCCCGGAGCGGCAGTATCTGGTCAACGGGCTGATCTATCCGGTGCCCGATCCCGAATTCCCGTTCCTCGGCGTGCACTTCACGCGGACGATCCACGGCGGCGTCGAGGCCGGCCCCAACGCCGTGCTCGCGTTCGCGCGCGAGGGCTACACGTGGACCCGCGTGAGGCCGGGCGAGCTGCTCGACACGCTCCGCTTCCCCGGCTTCCGCGCCATGGCGAAGAAATACTGGAAGACCGGCGCCTACGAGATGTACCGCTCGCTCTCCAAGCGCGCGTTCGTGAAAGCGCTCCAGCGCCTCGTGCCCGCGCTGCGCCCCGAGGACATCCGCCCCGGCGGCGCCGGCGTGCGGGCGCAGGCGGTGACGGCGGAGGGCGCGCTCGTGGACGATTTCCGGATCGTGCAGACTGCCGACGCCGTCCACGTCCTCAACGCGCCCTCGCCCGCGGCGACCGCGTCGCTCGCGATCGGCCGTCACATCGCCACGATCGCGGCTCAGACGTTCGGGCTCTCGGCCTGAACCGTCACAAAAGGTCCGTCCAAGGCGAAAAACGCCTCTATTGACAGGGGTTTGGCCGATCAGGTAGAGTGGCGCGGCCATGATCACCGTGCCCGCGCGTCGCGTCAAACAATTCGGAGTGGAGTTCTACCAGGCCGGCCTCTCCGCGAAGGACATCGATCGCCTCGTGAAGTTCGAGGTGCTCGGCTATTCGGGCGTCGAGGCGAACGAGGACGCAAAGGCCAAGGCGCGCAAGAGCGCGGCGGCGCGCTCCCGCGTCAACTGGGACATGCTCGAGAGGCGCATCAGCGAGAGCGAGAACGCCTACCAGCGGCCAATCATCCGCCGCAAGATCGACGAGCTGGCCGCGTACTATCGCGAGTGCAAGGACGCGGCGACGCTGCCCGCGATTCCCGGCGCCGTGATCATCACCTCGGAGAAGCGTTTCACCTTCACGCCGATCGCCGGGCACCACGATCTCGGGCTGCTGCAGATCCCCGAGGAGCACGGCGTGCTGCGCGTGCTCGACGGCCAGCACCGGCTCCTCGCGCTGCACTCGCTCAGCCAGACGGGTGACGCGATGGGCATCGAGGTGCCCGCCGTGCTCTTCGACTCGCTCGACGCGCGGCAGATCGTCGAGCTGTTCGTCACCATCAACGCCAAGCACACGCGGCTGAATCCGTCGCACATCATCAGTCTGGCCGGCCGCAAGCTCTACCCGGACCCGAACCAGGCGCTCGCGCACGACGTCATCCGCTCGCTCAACGAGGACGACACCTCGCCGCTGCACGGCGA
>Ga0137403_10002506_pt1 | contig 22440 bp, 25 predicted proteins | sample CZOMad2_1_16fung_FD_122057 | JGI IMG/M metagenome (GOLD analysis project Ga0137403, IMG submission 122057) | Vadose zone soil fungal communities from Angelo Coast Range Reserve, California, USA - CZOMad2_1_16fungal (Hybrid Assembly) | ecosystem: Environmental > Terrestrial > Soil > Vadose zone...
TAACAAGAGCACGGCCTCGGTGAAGTCGGGGGCAATCGAGGTCGCCTCTTTCAGGTCGGCCTTCGCCTGCTGGAGGTTTCCGATCTGGATCTGGGCCAGCGCGAGCTGGAAACGCGCGGGCGCGTGGCGGGGCTCGAGCTTCAACACGTGCTGGAATTCCTCGGCCGCTTCGAGGGGCTCGCGTTTGGCCAGTCGCACGCGTCCCAGCAAAAAGTGTCCCTCGAGATCCGCGGGGCTCTTCTTCAGGACGAACTGAAGTGCCCTGACACTCTCGTCGTACTTGCCCTCCCGAAGCGAGATTTCCGCCAGGCGTCGCCACGCGGGAACAGTGTCGGGAGCTTTCTCGGTGATCTCCGACAGGATCCGCTTGGCCTCGTCAGGTCGATGCGCAAGGAGGTAGAAGTCGGCGAGCCTCACTCGAGCCTGTGAGCCCACCGGGGCCAGATCGGCGGCCGCCTTGAACTCTCGCTCGGCCTGCGCCACATCACGTTTGCCGAGGTACAGACTACCGAGCGCTGAATGCGCCTCCACGGACTTCGGGTCTCGCGCCACGGCCTCGAGAAACGCGCGCTCCGCTCTCGGCAAATCCTGTTTCCGAAGGTAGAGCGCCCCGAGCGTCAGCTCGAACTTCACCCGATCTCCCAGGTCGGATCGCGCCGCCTCGAGGCGCTGGATGGCGGCATCCATTTCCTCGCGCGTGGCCGCTACGCTGGCCAACAACGCGAGTCCGTCGAGGTTCTTGGGTTTCCGCTCGAGGACGAACATGATCTCCTGCCGTGCCTCGCCGGCCTTGCCGGTGAGCAGGTAGATCGTCCCGAGCTTGAGTCGGATGTCGAGGTCGTCGGGGGCGAGCTCTTTCGCCTTCAGCAGGTACGGGAACGCTTGCCCCAGCTCGCCCAGCTTGTAATGCGTGAGTCCGAGCTGCTGCGTGGCGCGTGCGTTGGCTGGGTCGTACTGGAGCACGTTCCGATACTCGATGATCGCCGCTCGGTGCTGCTCTTGCGCGGCGAGCTTGTCTCCGCGCTCCAGATGGCGGGCCTTCTGAGCCTCCGGAGACCGGGAGCACCCGGCCAACACCACCAGCCCGATCACCAGGAGGACTGCCCCCCCGCGCGTCACACCGAGTCTCGAGACTCTGGCGAGCGCGGTATCCATCCAGTGCGCACGATCGAGCTCCCTACCGTCTCCACTTTCACGACCAACTCCTCCACATTCCCCCAACGTCAGGCACTCGCAGAATACAACCTTCTGATTTCCGATCGTGCTGTATCGGGTGCCGGTTGACCGTGATCGACTTGGCCTGCAGCGCAGCCGGGACACCCTCGGGGTCCACTCCAGGCGAACAACCCCGGGCCCAGCGGAAGTCCGGAATGCCCTTGCCCTGTTGCCGCTCCTCTTCGTCGTGGTCCCCGCAGTGCACGCGGATTTCTTGTACACCTACACTGGAGACCCCTTCTACTACGTCAGTGGCGTCTAGCACACGGACTGCGCCATTCACGCCGCGGGCGACGGGCGGCACACGCGGCAGGGGCGATACCCCACGCTCGCGGCGTCGCCGACCGACGCGAAGACGATCCGGTTCGCCTCGCCCACCCGCTGCTCGTGCGCGCAGCCGCGTCGGCAGACGATCCGCGTGCTCGTGCAGCCGATCAGCGCCGGCGTCGTGCGCTCGAGCCGCAGCAGCTGGGTCTTCATCTCGCCGCCGAAGGCGTAGTGACCCCAGGTCCCGTCGCCGCGGATGATGCGGTGACAAGGGACGATCACCGGCACCGGATTGGCGCCGAGCGCGTTGCCCACGGCGCGCGCGGCCCGCGGGTGGCCCACGCGCCGCGCGAGGGCCGCGTACGAGTCGACCTCGCCGAACGGAATACGACTGGCCTCGGCGAGCACGCGGGCCTGGAAGTCGGCCACGCCCGCGAGGTCCACCGCCACCGTGAAGAACGTCCGGCGGCCGGCCAGATACTCACGCAGCTCCTGCCGAGCGCGCTCGGCGTGACCACGAGCGCGGGCCGACGCGCCGTGGACGCCGCGGCCGGGGCGGAGCCGTACCACGCCGCGCTCCGTCGCCTCGATCCTGAACTTCTCGGCCAGCGCTTCAAGGTTGGCCCGCTGGGCCCGGAGGCCGCCGAGGAGCCGCGACGACAGATCGCGGGGCGCCTCGGGCGCGAAGAACTCTTCGAGCATGACGTCGATCCGATCCATGTCGCTACCCCTCCAGCGCTCGTTTCAAGATTGCCTTGCCCCGTGCCAGCTGACTCTTGACCGTGTTGACGGAGATCCCCCTGATGGTCGCGAGCTCCCGGTACCCGAGGCCGTTCACGTAGTGGAGTGCCAGCAGCACGCGCGCCTCGCGGGGGACCGTGTCGAGCGCGCGCGTCAGGTCCAGCCGCTCGACCGCCGAGCCGGCCCGCCCGCGGGGGAGCGGCTCGGGCGGGGTGTGACGGCGTCGGCGCAGCTCGTCGATACAGACGTTCGTGAGCACGCGATAGAGCCACGTGGACACCGCCCACCGCGGGGCATACGACTCCCGCGCCTCGAAGGCCTTCAGCAAGGCCCGCTGGACGGCGTCCTGCGCGTCGGCCCGGTTGCCGAGCAGCCGGTAGGCCACCGCGTACAGCCGGACGGCGTATTCTTCCACGGCGCGGGCGAACGCGCGTTCGTCCATCTCGATAAGTTATACGCGGCACGAGCGCCGAAGGGTGGAACGGCGCGTGCGCCGGTGTACTATTGCGCGCAGCCGAAGGGGTGCCCATGACCATCACACGACGGGGATTCCTGATCGTCACCGGCGCGGCCGTCGGGCTCCTTCGAGCAGCCGGCGCGCGAGCCCAGCAGCCTCCCGCGCCCGTTCCCGGCAAGGAGAAGCTCATCGTGCGGAGCCCGCGCCCCGTCAATCTCGAGGCGCGGCTCGGGGACCTGACCGTCTACCAGACGCCGGAGGAGCTGTTCTTCGTCCGCAACAACTACGACGCGGCGCCGATCGATCCGGCGCAGTGGTCGGTGAAGATCGAGGGCGAGGTGGACAATCCCCTGGTCCTCCGCCTGGACGACCTGAAGAAGCTTCCGACTCTCACGCAGGACGTGACGCTCGAGTGCGCAGGCAACGGTCGATCGTTCCACAAGCCGCGCGCTTCGGGCATCCAGTGGGAGAACGGCGCCGTCGGGAACGCCGCGTGGAAGGGCGTGCGGCTCGCCGATGTGCTGGCGCCGGCCAGGCCGCGGGCGTCCGGTCGGCACGTCGCGTTCGACGGCTTCGACAAGCCGCCAACTCCGCAGGCGCCGGACTTCATCCGCAGTGTCCCGATGTGGAAGGCCCTCGAGCCGCACACGATGGTTGCGCTCGAGATGAACGGCAAGCCGCTCCCGCATCTCCACGGCGGGCCGGCACGGGCGCTCGTGCCCGGGTTCGTCGGCTCGGCGTCCATCAAGTGGCTCGAGCGGATCCTGGTCCTGCCCGACGAATTCGACGGCTTCTACATGAAGTCGAACTACACCGCGCCGCGCGCCGACGACGAAAAGGAGATCTACTCGCTCCAGTCGCTCGAGGTGAAGTCCGTCATCGTCGGCCCGGCGGAGGGCGCCCGGCTGCCGGCGGGGCGGACGGCCGTCTGGGGCTGGGCGTGGAGCGGCGAGGGCGAGCTGACCGGTATCGATGTCTCGACCGACGGCGGCCAGAGCTGGTCGCCCGGGACGTTCGCCGGCCGCTGGGACCGCTACTCCTGGCGCAAGTGGGAGTACGAGTGGGACGCCAAGCCCGGCTCCCGCACGGTGTTGGCGCGCGCCACCGACAGCCTCGGTCGCGTCCAGCCGACGAGCCGCGCGTTCAACCGGCTCGGGTACCGCTGGAACGTGATCCACGCCGTCAAGGTTGATGTGGCGTAGCCTCTCGACCGCGGCCGTCCTGGCGCTCGCCGCCGGGGTGGCGGTCAGTCTTCGCCTGGCGCTCGTCTCCGCTCAGAACACGCCGATCCCGCAGACGCCGGGCTGGGAGCTGGTCATGCGCTGCGTGATGTGTCACAGCGTCGAGGTCGCGGTGCAACAGCGCCTCGGGCCCAGGGGCTGGTCCGACACGCTCGACCGCATGATCAAGTACGGCGCGCCGATTCCGCCCGAGGACAAAGAGAAGCTTCTCGTCTACCTGCTGCGGCACTACCGGGATCCCGACGGCCGCTGAGCTTTTCGCAGCGCCTCCCAGAGGCTGGCCGACGTGAGCGGCACGCGTGTGACCTCGACGCCGCGGTCGGCGAGCGCGTCCTCGACCGCGTTGGCGATGGCCGGCATCGGCGAGATGATGCCGCTCTCGCCGACGCCCTTGATGCCCATCTCGTTGCGAGTGGACGGGAAGTCGAGCGCGACGACCTCGAGGGGTGGCACCAGCGCGGCCGTCGGCAGCCCGTATTCCATCAGGGTGCCCGTCACGAGCTGCCCCGCGCCGTCGTAGATCAGCTCCTCGGCCAGCGCGGCGCCGATCCCCTGGACGATCCCGCCGTGGAGCTGGCCCTCGACGACCATCGGATTGAGGGGGCGGCCGCAGTCGTGCACGGCCGCGTAACGCAGGAGCCGGACCGCGCCCGTCTCGACGTCGATCTCGAGGGCGCAGGCGTGCGCGCCGAACGCCCACGTGACGGTCTCCGGCCGGAAGAACGCGCACGCGTGGAGGCCCGGCGCGCCCTCCCGCAGGAGGGTCGGGCTTCGCAGTGACGCGCGCGCCAGCTGCCCGAGCTCGACGCCGCGCCCGGTCATGCCGGCGACGTGCGCTCGGCCATCGGCGAACACGACGTCCGCCGGCGCGCACTCGAGCAGCTCCCCGGCGACCAGCCGCGCCTTCCGGGCCACCTCGCGCGAGGTTCGCGCCACGGCCGGCCCCGCCACCGCCGCGACGCGGCTGGCGATGGTGCCGTTGCCGTAGCCCAGCACGGCCGTGTCGCCGCCCACGACGACAACGCGCTCCGTGTCGACGCCGAGCTCGGCTGCGCACACTTGCGCGAGCGTGGTCTCGTGAGACTGACCCTGTGAGGAGACGCCGATCTGGAGATAAATCGTCCCGCTCGGATCGATCCTGACGTCGGCGCCCTCGAACGGGCCGATTCCCGTGCCCTCGAGATACGCGGACAGCCCGATGCCGACCGGCTTCGGCGACGCTCGGCGCCCCTTCTGCGTGTGACGCCATTCGTCGTAGCCGAAGCGGGCGAGCAAGCGGTCGAGCGCCGCGCGATAGTCCGCCGGATCGTAGACGATCGGCACGCCGTCGCGGTACCGGAGGCCCGTCGTGTACGGCATCTCGTCCGGGCGGATGAGATTCCGGCGACGTAGCTCCGCGGGGTCCAGGCCCAGCCGCCGCGCCGCGCGGTCGAGGAGCCGGTCGAGCACGTAGGCTCCTTCGGGTCGACCGGCGCCGCGGTAGGCGGCCGTGAAGGTCTTGTGGGTCACCACGTTGACCGCGGAGCCCTTGAGGTGCGCGATCCGGTAGGGCCCGGGCAGGTGGTTGATCGTGTTCAGCGTGATCACGTCGCCGAGGACGGGATAGGCGCCGCCGTCCCGGGTGAACTCGGTCTCCACCGCGGTGATCGTGCCGTCCGCGGCGACCCCGAGCCGCGCCCGATGGCGCTGGTCGCGGTCGGGCGCCGTCGCCAGGAAATGCTCGCGACGGGTCTCGACCCACTTCACCGACCGGCCCAGCCGGCGCGCCACCGCGGGGATCAGAACGTCCTCGGGATACACGTGGCCCTTGGCGCCGAAGCCGCCTCCGACGTCCGGGGCGATCACGCGCACCTGTTCCTCGGAGAGCGCGAGCGCCGCGGCCACCGCCGCGCGAACGGCGAACGGCACCTGCGTCGATGCCCACACCGTGAGCCGGCCGTCCGGCGCCTCCGGCTGCACCAGCACGCCGCGAGGCTCGATCGGCATCGCGGCGACGCGCGGTACGTGGAGCCGCGCCTCGACGACCACGTGCGCCTGGGCGAAACCGCGGGCGACGTCGCCGACGGCGCCGTCGGACGGGCCGGCGGCGTTGTCGGGCCACTCGTCGAACACCCGCGGCGCGCTCGTCGCGAGCGCGTCCTCGACGGTGGCGGCCGCGGGCAACACCTCGCAGCGAACGTCCACGGCCTGGGCGGCGTCGGCGGCGCGGTAGGCGTCGTCCGACCACCACCGCCATCGCCTCGCCGACGTAGCGAACCTTCGGCCCGGCGATCGCCGGCTGAGCGTAGGGTCGGAGCCTGGGCGAGGCCACGAGCGGTGGCACCGCCGCGGCGCACTCCGGCAGGTCGGCGATCGTGAGGACCGCGACGACGCCGGGCAGGGCCTGCGCTCGCCGCGCGTCGACCTCGACGATGTACGCGTGCGCGTGCGGGCTCCGCACGATCGCCGCGTGCAAGAGGTCGGGGAGCCGCAGGTCGTCGACGTAGCGGCCGCGGCCGGTGAGGAGGCGCCGATCTTCGCGGCGTTTGACGGAAAGGCCGATGGGCGAGGTCATTGGTTTGCGGTCGCGGCCCAGCCCCGCGACGGCCGGCGGCGCGGGGCAGTTGTAGTCGCGCCTCGGCCGGCGGGGCCCCCGCCCCGCGACGGCCTGCGGCGCGCACCACGCATTGTGGCAGTATAGGCGCGGACCTGGGAGGTCACACGCATGAACTACCGTCCGGTCGAGGGGTGGGGGCGGCTACCCGACGGGTGGTCGTACGTGGAAGCGACGAGCGTCGGCGTGGATTCCAGGGACAACGTGTACGTCTTCAACCGGGGCGCGCATCCGGTCATCGTGTTCGACCGCGACGGCAACTTCCTGCGCTCGTGGGGCGAGGGAGTGTTCCGGCGGGCGCACGGGATCACGATCGGGCCCGATGGCGCGCTCTGGCTCACCGACGATCTGCACCACACCGTCAGACAGTTCACCCCCGAGGGCAAGCTGCTGCTGACGCTCGGCGATCCCGACAAGCCCTCGGCACTCCACGGCGGCAAGCCCTTCAACCGGCCGACGCACGTGGCGCTCTGCCCGCGCACCGGCGATGTCTACGTGTCTGACGGATATGGGAACTCGCGCGTCCACAAGTACGATCCGAAGGGGCGCCTGCTCCTCTCGTGGGGTGAGCCCGGCACCGATCCGGGATGCTTCAACATTCCCCACAACATCGCGACCGACGCCGAGGGGCGCGTGTACGTCGCGGACCGCGAGAATCACCGCGTGCAGGTCTTCGACGGCAAGGGCCAGTACCTGACCCAGCTCAACAACCTCTACCGCCCATGCGGGCTCTTCTCCGACCGGCGAAACGGGGGCCTCCTCTACGTCGGTGAGCTGCCCGCGGCTCTGTCGATCAGCGCCGAGGTGCCCAATCTCGGCGCCCGCGTGAGCATCGTGACCCTCAAGGGCGACCTTGTCGGCCGGATCGGCGGCCGGTTTCTCGGCGAGAAGCCCGGCGAGTTCGTCGCCCCGCACGGCTGCGTCGTCGACTCGCGCGGCGACCTGTACGTGGCCGAGGTCTCGTGGACGGCGCGCGGCAAGGAGCTGACGCCGCCGCGCGAGATTCGCTCGCTGCAAAAGTTCGCGCGCGTATGACCACGATGGCCGACTGGCTCCTCGACGCCCTGGCGCGCTCCGGGGCGCGCCGGTACGGCGGCGAGGTCGTGTCCGAGCTCGAGCACGCGCTCCAGTGCGCCGAGCTGGCGCGCGAAGGGGCCGCGGACGAGGAGCTCCAGCTCGCGTGCCTGCTGCACGACGTCGGCCGCTACGCGGTCGACCAGTCGCTGGTCGCCGACACGATGGAGGTGACGCGCGTCGGGCCGAGTGCCAGGGGGCATCACGAGGTGGGCGCCGAGCTGCTGGTACCGTGGGTGCCCGAGCGGATCGCCTGGTGCGTGCGCGCGCACGCCGACGCGAAGCGCTATCTCTGCGCGACCGAGCCGGAGTACTTCGCCCGCCTCTCGCCCGCCTCGCGCCATACGCTCAAGCTCCAGGGCGGCGTCATGTCGCCGGGCGACGCCGCGCGCTTCGCGCAGCACCGGTGGCTGCGCGACGCGGTGGCGCTGCGTCGGTGGGACGACCAGGCGAAGGTGGTGGGCAAGAAGACGCGATCGCTCGAGGCCTGGGCGCCGTTGGTCCGGCGCTGCGTGCCGCGATGAGCCCGCTCGGCGACGCCGAAATCGCGGCCGAGCTCGCGCGAACGCCCGGCTGGAAGCGATCCGGTAAGGCGATCGAGCGGCTGTATCGTTTCCGGGATTTCGGTGAGTCGATGGTCTTCGTCAATTGGGTGGCCGCGCTCGCCGAGCGGGCGAATCACCATCCCGACGTGACGATCCACTACAACGAGGTCACGCTTTCCCTGTGGACTCACTCCGACGGCGGGCTCACGCTGAAGGACTTCTCGCTCGCTCGCTGGATCGACGCTCTCTGACCATCGTTCCGGCGGCGACCTCTCACTGCCATCCGATGACGTCGTAGCCGCGCTCCCTGAGGCACCGGTTCACGTACTGCTTATAGACCGGGCTTGGCCCGGCCTGCTTGGCGGCGCCGTGCACCGCGCCGGCCGTCGCGCCGGTCGCGGCCCCGACCGCGGCGCCCGCGCCGGCGCCTCGCCCGCTCACCGCGCCGGCGACCGCACCGACGGCCGCGCCGCCGGCACCCCCCACCGCGGTGCCCTTCGCGATATCCTTCCCGGCGGTGCTCTCGACCCAGTCGCCGGCGAGCTTCCGACAGGCCTGGATGTCCTCTTCGGCCTGGGCTTTACCGACCTGTTGGAGCTTGGCGTTCGGGTAGAGCACCGGACTCTGGGTGCGCGCGCACGCGCCGAGCCCCAGCCCCGTGACCATCCCGAGAGCGACGATGCGGACGACTCGCATGGTTCCTCTTCGGCTCAGGCCATTTTCCGTCCTTGGACGGCCGCCGAGTGAACTATTTGGCTGGGTGCTAGACGACGAGGTTCTGGTCGGGGCCGCCGTCCGCGCAACCGGCCGCATCGCCATCACCGGCGAGCTGACCGTGCGATACGTCAAGCCGGTGCCACTCGAGACCCCGCTGGTGGGCAGTGGGCGCATGACCGCGCGTCACGACCGCGACGTGGACGTCGAGGGTGCCCTCGAAGAGCGGGCGCTTCTTCTTTCGCGTGTGACGAGGAAGAAGCACCGGCCGCGTCATCGAGGAAGCGACAGCGCGCCATCGCGCGCGCCCGGCCCTAGACGCGGGCGAGGAGCGCCATCACGGGCGGTCGCTTCGGCGCCGGCTGATAGCGACACTTCAGCTCGGTGCGCTCCAGGATCTCGACGTAGGTGCCCATCACCATGCGGTAGTAGTGCGGATGGCGCCCGGCCGGCCCGCCGTTGTACTCGGTGAGGGCGTCTTTGATGTTGGGCTTGCGGGTCATGATGTCGCGGAGATAGGCCATCGCGAACTGGGTACTCACCGTCGGGATGGCCAGGTCACCGAGGTCGCGCTGGCCTTTGAGGACCGGGCGCTTGAAGGGTCCGACCTTCGATTCGAACAGAGCCGCCGTCGAGGGCAGGGTCTGGAACAATCCGACCTCGCCCGCGTTGCCGACCGCGTCGTGGCGGAACTCCGACTCTACCTCAGCCTGCGCGAGGGCCAAGCAGTGATCGATCTGCGTGCGCTCGCTCTCGGCGAAGAGCACTTCCGGAAAGCGCTGGAATGCCTTGATGGGCGCGAGCGAGTTCCTTTCCCCGATATACGCGAGCACCGCCCGATTCAACCGCTCGGCGTTGGCCTCGCCGGCGACAGCCAGGACCTGGCGCGTCAGCACGACTCCCCCAAGGGCGATCGCGCCTACCAACGTCAAGCTCGCGAGCACTCTGTTAAGTCTGCGCATGAAGCCCTCCTTACTGTGTTCTACGCGGCCTACCGTTTCGCTGCATCTGCTGGGAAGGTGAGGATGAAGTTTTCGCAGTATTGCACACGCCGATGGACGACGCAACAGGCTGTTGGTTCGTTCCGGATATCCACAACGGGCAGGGGCAGTATTTCGAGACGGAACGGCTGATACGACGCAGAGTTACCGGGAACCGCGACGGAGGTCAGCGCGGGCGGCGAGGGAGGCGGCGGGCCGGGGGCGGAATCGTTCGATGAAATTCGCTCGGATCGTTGTCCGTCTTGCCGCCGACCGCGGTCCCGCACTCGGCGCAGACGTAGTCGTATTTGCTGCCGGACGGGAGCACCAAGAGGAGCTTCTTGCGCGCCGGCGTCGCGCGGCGACAGCGCGGACAGAAGAGGCTCGTCGCCTCGAACTCCTCGAAACTGTCGCGTGGGTCAGCCATCGTGCGAATTCTACACCGAGCCTATAATGCCGGCACGCACCATCAGGAGGAGGCGACGCCCCCCCGGCATGAGCATGTTGCCCACCCAGCACGCGATCCGGCCGACGCTCGACGCCCGGGCGGCGCTCCGCCGCTGAACTCGATGTTCCGCTCCCGGCTGGCGCTCAAGATCACCCTGCTGATCGTGGCCGTCCTGATCGTCGGGTTCGGAGTCTCGACGGTCGTGACGATCCAGCGCGAGTCGGCGGCGCTCGTCGAGCAGAACAAGCAAGGGGTGCGGCGGCTCACCCAGACGGTCGTGGCCAGCATCGAAGCGGCGATGCTGCAGGAGCGGCCCGACGTGATCCGCAGCCTCCTCCAGGAGCAGCGGGAGCTGCGAGCCCAGCTGTCGCAGGATGCGGCGCCGCTCGAGACCCTGACGATCTACCGCCGCAACGGCGTCGAAGCGTTCACCGATCTCGCGACCGCCACGGAAGTCGCGCGCACCGCCGGGCTCTCGGACGAAGTCGTGAAGAACATCTCGAAGATGCAGCGGGCGCCGGGGACCACGATGAGCGGCCCGCTCTTCGCCCGGGCGGTGGAGACCCTGAAGACGCAGGAGTCCATGGAGGTCGAGAACGGTGTCTCGCTGTTCACCCTCCATCTCCCGATCCTCAACAAAGAGAAGTGTCAGGGCTGCCACGGTAGCGATCACAAGGTGCGGGCGGTGGTGCGCGTCTCGACCTCGATGGAGCCCGTGTTCGGCGAGGTCCGGCGCCACCGGAACCGGCAGCTCCTCATCGCGGCGCTGACGATCCTGGCCGCCGCGGCCGTCCTGACGGTCGCGATGCGCTCGGTCATCGTCCGGCCGATCGTCGCGCTCTCGGCGGTCGCCCGGCGCGTCGGCGACGGCGACTTCGAGGCCCGGGCGTCGGCCGGGGCCCGGGACGAGATCGGCGAGCTGGGCGGCGCGTTCAACGACATGACGTCACGGCTCAACCGGGCCTACACCGAGCTGGCGACGAAGAACAAGGAGCTGGAGACCGCCCTCCAGAGCCTCCAGGAGTCGCGCCAGCGGCTCGAGCTGCTCGAGCAGCTCAAGGGCGAGCTGTCGAAATTCGTCCCCGGCGCGGTCAAGAAGCTGCTCGAGCAGAACCCGAACGCGACCGAGCTCGAGAAGAAGACCGTCGAGGTCTCCGTCGTCTTCCTCGACATCGCCGGGTACACGAAGCTCTCCGAGCAGCTCGAGGCGAAGAGGCTCAACCAGCTCGTCCAGACGTACTTCTCGAGCTTCCTGGAGATCATCCAGAACCACCACGGCGACGTGAACGAGACGGCCGGCGATGGCCTGATGGTCATCTTCCAGTCCGAGCGGAGCTCGACCGACCACGCGCTGAACGCGACGCGCGCCGCCTTCGCCATCCACCAGCGGACCGCGAGCTTGAACGAGGAGTACGGCGGAATCTTCCCGCCGATCCAGCTCCACACGGGGATCAACACGGGCGAGGCCCTGGTCGGCGCCACCAAGCTCGGCACCGGGGCGGGGCAGCGGTGGACGTTCACGGCCACCGGGCCCACGACCAACGTGGCGGCGCGCTTCGCGGGCTCGGCGCAGGGCGGCGAGATCGTCGTGGGCCCCACCACCGCCGAGCGGATCCGCGGCCACTTCGTCCTCGAGAGCCTCGGCGAGAAGACGTTCAAGAACGTCTCCCAGCCCATTCACGTCTACCGCGTGATTCCGCCCGGCATCTACGAGAAGATCGTCTAGGTTGAGCCGGAAGATACGGGTCGGAATCTGCGCGTGGGCCGACCCGGCGCTCATCGAGGCCGGAACCTTCTACCCGCGAAAGTCCATGACCGCCGAGTCGCGCCTGCGCTACTACGCGGGCGTGTTCGACGTCGTGGAGGTGAACAGCTCCTACTACGCGATCCCCGATATCCGGAACACGCTACGGTGGGTCGAGCGCACGCCGGCGGGCTTCGTCTTCCACGTCAAGGCGTACTCGCTCCTGACCGGCCATCACCCCCGGGCGGAGACCGTCCCGGCGGATCTCGGTGTCCTCCTGCCGCGGAGCCCCCGGCGCACGCGCCGCGGCGAGATCGACGCGTCGAGCTTTCCGCCCGAGGCCCTCGATCGAGCCTTCCACCTATTCCGGGCCGCCGTCCGGCCGATCGCCGAGGCCGGCAAGCTCGGCTACGTCCTCTTCCAGTTCGCGCCGTGGGTCCACTTCGACGCCGGGCGGCTCGACTATCTCGCCTCGCTCCCGTCGCGTCTGCCGGGGTGGACCCTCGCGGTCGAGTTTCGGCATCGCTCGTGGCTGCCCGATCACGTCGACGAGACCCTGCGCGCGCTGAGCGGCGCGCGCCTCGCCCACGTGATCGTGGACGCGCCGCCGAGCCACGCGGTGCCCCGCGTGACGACGGCGACCGCATCCACGGCCGTCTTCCGGCTGCACGGTCGCAACCAGCACGGGTGGCTCCGCCAGCTCCGGGGCGAGGAGCCGGCGGTACGGGAGAAGTACGACTATCTTTACAGCGAGGGGGAGCTGCGGGCGCTCCTGCCCGAGATCGAGGCGGTGAGCGAGCAGACCGAGGAAGTCTTCATATCGTTCAACAACAACAACCGCGACTATCCGGTGCAGAACGCCCTGATGATGAAGCGGCTCCTGGGCCAGCCGACTCGGGCCGATGCCACGCCGCGCGACCTGTTCGGCTGAGGACGAAGACGGTCTGGTAGAATCGTAGCCCCATGCCGGAACTGCAGCTGCGCGGAGGGGAAGTCGACGGGCTCCGCCTGCACTATGTCGTCGAAGGTCGCGGGCCCGCCGTCATCTTCGTCCACGGCCTGGGCGGCTTCGCGGAGTCCTGGCGGCACAACATCCAGCCGTTGGCCAGCCGGGCGACCGTCTTCGCCGTCGATCTGCCGGGGTTCGGCGACTCCGGGAAGCCACCCACGCGCTACCGCCTCGCATACTTCGCCGGCGCGCTCCGCGGCTTCATGGACGCGCTCGGGCTCGCGCAGGCGTCGCTGGTGGGGCACTCGCTCGGCGGCGCGGTCAGCGTCACGCTCGCGCTGACGCACCCGACGCGGGTCGAGCGGCTGGCGCTCGTCGGCGCCATCGTTCCCGGATGCGGCTATCGTCCGTCGTGGATCTACCGACTCGTGGCGCTCCGCGGCCTCGGCGAGGTCTTGTCGCTCGGCGGGTGCGCGAAGCTCTACAAGGCCGCTCTCGCGCGCTGCTTCCACACGCCCAATCGTCGCGAGATCGACTTCTTCGTCGACCACGGGTACGCGGTCCGCACCGACGTCGTGGCGCGCGCCGCCTACCTGGCGACGCTGCGCGACGTGCGGGCCGATTTCGAGACGCACGCCGTGGATTACCGGCGCGCGCTGGCCACGCTCCAGCTGCCGGTGTTGCTGATCCACGGTCGCCAGGACCGCGTCGTGCGAGCTGAGCATTGCGCGGAGGTCGCCGGAGTGCTGCGGCACGCGACGGTTCGCTGGGTCGACGCGTGCGGGCACTTTCCGCAGATCGAGCACGTGGACGCGGTGAACGGCTGGCTCGTGGATTTTCTGGTCGGGCGTCGGGCGCCCCGCTAGCCCGGATTATTCATGAACGATCGACGCGATCGGCGGGCGGGTGGCGTCGGGTGCGGCCCCGGCCGGCGGGGCTCCATCACCCGTTCGACCTCCTCGCACTTCTTCGAAGTGCGAAGGTACGAAGGGGTCCCATTCCGCCCCGCCGGCCGGGGCCGCACCCGACGCCACCCGCCCGTTCGTCGGGGTGTCGTTCATGAATTATCCGGGCTAGCGGAGTAAAAATATGGACGAGATCACCCCGCAAGAGCTCAAGGCGCGTCTGGCCGGGAGCGACCGGCCCTTCTTGCTGGACGTGCGCCAGGACTGGGAGACGCGGCTCTGCCGGCTCGACAACGCCGTCCACATCCCGATCGAGGAGATCGAGCTCAGGGTGGACGAGCTGAACGCCGCCGACGAGATCGTCGTCTACTGCCATCAAGGCGTGCGCAGCGCGGCCGTCGCCGACTACCTGCGGCAGCGCGGCTTCAAGAACGTCAAGAATCTGCTCGGCGGGCTGGACTACTGGGCCCGCACCGTCGATCCGGCGATGCGCCGGTACTAGTGGGGCCGCCGCTCACGATCCATCGCGCGGGCGCCGCGGTCTGGTGCACGCTCGATCGTCCGCCGCTCAACCTCTTCGAGCCCACCCTCATCCGCGCCGTGCGCGACTCGTTCGCGACGCTCGCGGCGGACCGCGCGACGCGCGTGGCGGTGGTCATCGGGAGCGGCCGCGCGTTCACGGCCGGCATGGACGTGCGCGTCTTGCGCGATCTCGACCCGGGCCGGGCCAGGGCACTGATCACCACGCTCCACGACGCGCTCGACGCCGTGCACCGGGCGCCGTTCCCGGTGATCGCCGCCGTGAACGGACCGTGCCTCGGCGCCGGCTTCGAGCTGGCACTGGCCTGCGATCTGCGGGTGGCGGCGGCGAGCGCCTCGTTCGGCCTGCCCGAGGTGCGGGTCGGCGTGCCCTCGGTCATCCAGGCGGCGTTGCTGCCGCCGATGGTCGGGCCCGGCCGCGCCGCGGAGATGCTGCTGACCGGCGCGCCGATCACCGCGGCGCAGGCGCTCGACTGGGGCCTCGTGAACCGTGTCGTCCCGGACGACCGCCTGCGCGCGGGCGCGGAGGAACTGGTGACGGCGATCCTGGCGAGCGGGCCCGAGGCGATCCGGCTCCAGAAGGAGCTGATCGTCCGCTGGCGCGACACCGATCTCGCGACCGCGGTGCGCTACGGCATCAACGCGTTCGCCACCGCGTACGCGACCGACGAGCCGCGCGAGGGAATGAGCGCGTACCTGGACAAGCGTCCCCCGAACTTCGAGAGATGACGCGGTGAAGGTCGAGACCATCACGATCGACCTCTGGGGCACGCTGCTCATCGACAGCCCGACCAGCGACAACCGCTACAAGAAGCGGCGCCTGACCGACTTCGAGCGGCTGCTGGGCGCCGCCGGTATGCCCGCGTCGACGGCGGCGCTCGAGCGCGCGTACGAGGAGTCGGGCGCCTATCTCGGCCGGATCTGGGCCACGCACCGGGACGTTCCAGTCGACGACCATGTCCGCGCGATCCTGGCCGCCGTCGATCCGGGGCTGCCGCGACGTGTCCCCCCGGCGCTGCTGACGGCCCTGATCGACGCCTACGCCCGGCCCATCCTCATCGTCCCGCCCGCGGTTGACGACGGCGCGCTCGCCGCGCTGGAGACGCTCAAGGGGGAAGGCTACACGCTCGCGCTGGTGTCGAACGTCATGCGGACCCCCGGTGTGACGCTCCGACAGCTGCTCGAGCGGTTCCGGCTGCTCGCCTATTTCACGCAGACGACCTTTTCCGACGAAGTGGGGATTCGAAAGCCGGCCCCGGAGATTTTCGCGATGACCCTGCGGGCGGTGGCCGGCGCGCCCGGATCCGCCGTCCACGTCGGCGACGACGCGATCCTCGACGTTCAGGGGGCGCGGGCTGCGGGGATGCGCGTGATCCAGGTGACTTCGTCGGTCCGGAGGGGCTCGAATCGGCCCGATCTCACCATCTCCCGACTCGCCGAGCTGCCGGAAGCGATCGCGCGGCTCGAGTCGTGACTACGTCGCGAACGGAAGGGTCGGTCTACCCGGCGTAGTTGACGCTCGAGCGGGCGGCGGTCGTCTGGGCGACGCGCGGCGCGATCCGTCCCGGCATGACGAGGCCGATCTCCTCGAAGTAGCGGCGAATAGGATCGGTGATGCGGTCGGCGTACGCCTCGAGCACACGATACGAGATGCCGCGATGGTAGGTTGCGCTCCTGAAATCGCCGTTCCGCCAACCGAGAACCTTGGCGCTCTTGCTCTGGCGATTGCGCAGGACGAGCCCGAACGTCCCGAGGCCGGAGACCCAGTGGTCTTGATTGTGCAGGCTCAGCTCCGAACACAGCCCGGCGACCTGCCATTCCGGGGCGAATTCCGCCAGGGCCAGCTCGACCAAGCGCTGCACTTGTTCCGGAAGCAGCATCACTACCTCCTCCTCGACAGACGCTGCCGCTGTGGGGGAGCAAGTAGGGTGCCACAGCGGCCGGCAGCGGTGCTCGTGGTGCAAATCCGGGGTGTTGAGCCTCCGCCGGCGGGCGGGCGCGCCGTCAGCGCCCTGACGTTCTCGGTGCCGCCGGTGTCACCGCGCCACGGGCCCCGGACACTTTGGCTCCTTGCGCACCGCGGCATCGGAGGTAAGATACCGGGCTAATGGACATCGCCGACCTCAAGGCGAAGATCCGCGACATCAAGGACTTCCCGACCGAGGGCATCCTGTTCAAGGACGTCACGACGCTCCTGAAGGACGGCCCGGCATTCCGGTACGTCATCGACACCTTCGTCCAGCGGTATCAGCGAGAGCGGGTCGACATGGTGGTCGGCATCGAGTCGCGGGGCTTCATCATCGGCGGCGCCCTCGCCCATCAGCTGAACGCGGGCTTCGTCCCGGTTCGCAAGCTCGGAAAGCTCCCGGGCAAGACCATCGAGGTCGAGTACGAGCTCGAGTACGGCCGCGACACGCTCGCGATCCACGAGGACGCGATCAAGGCCGGGCAGCGCGTGCTCGCCGTGGACGATCTGCTCGCGACCGGTGGTACGATGGGGGCAACGCTGAGGCTGATATGCCAGCTAGGCGGTCAGGTCGTCGGCGTAGCGTTCATGATCGAGCTTGCGTTCCTCCATGGCCGAGACAAGCTGAAGGAGCACCCGCTCCATTCGCTCATCGTCTATGAATAGGGTTGTGGCGTTCGCGGGCGCGCTGGTCCTCGTCGGCGGCTGGGCCACCGCCGCGGTCGCGGACGAGGCGAAGTCGCCCATCAGCGCTTCCATGCTCCTCAGCATCATGGCGCCCATCGCCGAGTCCCGCGACGCCGCGTTCGATCGGGCGATGAAGGAGCCCCCCGCGCCGCCGCGCCGTCCCGACGGCGAGATCCAGCCCGACGGAAGCGTCCGGTACGGCTCGACGACGATCACGGTGAGGAATCCCTGCCCGCCCGGGACCCACTTCGAGCCGCTGCCTCTGCCCGGCCGCGCCCGGAAGTAAGCGGCTCCACGCCGCACCATCTCGCGAAGAACCTCTGACGAAACGGGGCCTCGCATGACCATCACGAACGTCGGCGTCATCGGATGCGGTCTCATGGGCTCCGGCATCGTTCAGGTGGCGGCCCAGGCCGGGTTCCAGGTTTTGTTCGTCGAGGCCGACGACGAGCTGGTCAAGCGTGGGCTCGGCCGGCTGCGCGAGACGCTCGAGGGGCTCGCGAGCCGGGGAAAGGTCGACGCGAAGGCCAAGGACGCGGCGCTGGCGCACATCGCCGGCACGACCCGGCTCGACGAGCTCAAGTCGTGCGACCTCGTCGTCGAGGCGATGACCGAGAATCAGCCGCTCAAGAACGAGACCTTCGCCAAGCTCGACAAGATCTGCGCGCCGCACGCGATCCTGGCGTCGAACACCTCCTCGTGCAACGTCACCGCGATGGCGGCCGCGACCGGGCGCCCGGGCCAGGTGCTCGGTCTCCACTTCTTCAACCCGGTGCCGCTCATGAAGCTGGTCGAGGTCGTGCGCACGATCCTGACCGACGACGCCGCCGTGAAGACCGCGACCGAGTGGGTCCGGGCGCTCGGCAAGACGCCGGTCCAGACCAAGGACTCCACCGCGTTCATCGTCAATCGTCTCCTCGTGCCGTACTTGCTCGACGCAATCCGGGTCTACGAGGGCGGGCTCTCGTCGCTGGAGGACATCGACGCGGCGATGAAGCTCGGATGTGGCTACCCGATGGGCCCATTCACGCTCCTCGACCTCGTCGGCCTCGACACGGCGATGTACGTCGCCGAGGTGATGTTCGAGGAGTTCCGAGAAGCGCGCTACGCGCCGCCGCCGTTGCTCAAGCGCATGGTCATGGCCGGCCGGCTCGGGCGGAAGACCGGGAAGGGCTTCTACACCTACACCGCTACATAACCGGCCGTCGCCGCGCCAGGCAGAACGCGCCGCTCGCGCCGAGGATCAGCAGCGGCACGCCGAGCCACCAGCGCTGGTGTGCCCGCGCGCGCGCCTGGAGCGTGCGGAGGACCATCCGGTCGCCGGCGAGCATCTCCGCCCGCCCGGCGAGGTACTGCCGCATCCGCTCCCGCATCTCCTCCGACACCCGGCGCGTGCCCCACTGCGCCTCGCGCTGCATCGCGCGAACGCGCTCGAGCTCGGCGAGGCTCCGCCGGACGCCTTCAACGGTGTCTCGGTGCGTGTCGCGGTCGTCCGCGCTCAGGAACAGCGTTTGGGCCCCGGGCAGCCCCGCCTCCAGCCAGTCGAGCCACCAATGGTCCATCCGCGGTGCCGCGACCAGGAGCAACCCGGCCAGCCCCACCCCGGCGCACAGCGCGATCGCCGCTCCGCGGAGGGCCTCGACGCCGCGTTCTCGCGTGGCCCGCGTGCCGGCGCGCACCGCGAGCGCGAGGGCGACGGAGGCCAGCACCACGCCGAACGCCACGACCACGGTGGCGCCGGTCGGTAGGTCCCAGGTCCACGAGGCGGTGAGCCCGCCCGCGCTCACCAGCACCCCGAGCGCCCACCCGACCACCAGCCGGCCGCGCGCGGAGCGCGCGAGCGCCGCGGCGGCCGTGGCCGGCACGACCAGGTAGGCGAAGACGAGGAGCACGCCGGCGAGCCGGACCGAGCTCGTCACGACGACGCCGAACGACGCGTAGAACACGAAGTCCCAGACGCGCACGGCCCGCCGCGCGCCCGCTCCCTCCGGGTCGAAGGAAATCTCGAGCAGCGGTCGGCGGACGAGCCAGTGGAGGACGCCGATCGGCGCGTAGAGCAGCGCCAGCATGCCGACCTCGGCGGGCGTGACGGTGAGAATGCTCCCCACGAGGATCTGCTTGATGTGCTCGCTGCCCTGGGGCGCCCGATCGACGACGAGCACCGCCGCCGCGGCGGACACGGCGTAGACGATTCCGATGATCGCCTCCTGCGGCACCGGTGACCGTCGGGTGCGGCTCGCCGCGAAGAGCGCGGCGCCGCCGAGCGTGAAGGCGAGCGCGTACCAGTAGGCGGCCTCGCTCTGGATCGCGTGGCCGGCGAGGAACGCGATCGTGACGCCGAGCGCGGCCACCTGGGCGAGGGCCAGATCGACGAAGATCACCCCGCGCGCCAGCACGTGGAGACCGAGATAGACGTGAACCGCGGTCAGCACGAGGCAGGCCAGGAACGGCGCCCACAGGAACTCCACCATCACGCGACCCTCAACGGGATCCGGCCAGCGCCCCGGCGAGCCGCCGAACGTTGACCTCGAACAGCGAGAGGTAGTCGCGCGCGTCCGGATCGCCGCCGACGGAGGGGATCAGGACGACGAGGCGCGCGCCGCTCCGCGCCGTCACCTGGCTCGCGATCGCGCGGCTCGAGGACGGCTCCGCGACCAGGAGCCGCACGCCGGCCTCCTTCATGCTCGCCGTCAGCGCGGCGAGCGAGGCGGGTGACGGTGGGATCCCGGGAGCCGGTTCGACCGTGGCGACGACCGCGAGGCCGAAGCGGCGAGCGAAGTAGGGCCAGCTGTCGTGAAAGACCACGACGCGCGCGCCGCGATGCGGTGTCATGGCGTCGGTCCACCGTGCGATTCCCGCGTCGAGCCGCTCGAGAAAGCGAGCCCGGTTCCGGGCGAAGGCCTCGCGTCCGTCGGGCGAGAGTCGCCCGAGCGCGTCGAGGATGGTCTGCGTCATCGGATGCGCGTTGGCGGGATCGAGCCAGTAGTGGGGGTTGCCGAATCCGTGGACGTGCACGCCCCGCTCGCTCCTGACCCGGGGCATCTCGGCCTGGAGCAGCGCGATCCCCCGGGACGCGTCGACGTCGCTCGGGCCGCCGGGCAGGAAGCGAGGATCGTTCACGGTGGCGCGAACGCGCGCGAGCCACGGCTCGTGATCGAGGCCCACCCGTACCAGCAAGGCGGCCGACTTGAGCTTGGCGAGCTGGCCCGGCTTGACCTCGACGGCGTGGGGGTCGCGGAGCGCGGGGGCGAGACTCTCGACGGCGACGCGCTCGCCGCCCACCGCCTCGACGAGCGCCTTGAGGTCGGTCGAGGTGGTGACGACCTCGAGCGCGCCGCCGCCCCAGGCGGGGACGGCGGCGAGCAGGACGAGGGCGAGCGCCCGGAGCACCTACGATTTCTTGGTGAAGATCGACTTCGGGATCATGCAGTGGACGCCCTTGCGTACGTCCACCACCTGCGACACGCGGCAGTCGGCGGCCATCGAGCTGAGCGCGTACGCCTCGTACCGGCTCATCGGCACCAGCTTCTGCTGCTCGAGGAAGTCGACGGTCTCACGCACCGCATTGACCATGGCCTTGTTGAGGTCCTCGTCGAAGCCGGTCGCGATCCAGTGGGTCTTGGTCTCCAGCCGCGGCCATTCGAGCTTCAGGTCCTTGCGGACGATGAGCTGCAGCGCGATTTCGCGATAGGCGCACTCGAGCGCGGTGAGATTCACCTCGCCGTTGCCTTGCCGGCAGTGCGAATCGCCCGTCCACACGAGCCCGCCTTTGAGGAAGATCGGGATGAAGATCGTGGTGCCTTCCTGCAGCTCGTTGATGTCCATGTTCGAGCCGTTCTTCCACGGTCGGAGCGTCGACACCGGCGCCATGGGGTCCGTCGAGCCGCCCTTGCGCGGGGACGGGTCGTTGGGGTCGATGCCGACCGCGAGTGTGCCGGGGAACGGCCGCAGGTCGAGCGTGATCCCCGGCTTGAACTCCGCCTGACGCTTCTTGAGGTCCAGCGTGAAGAACTTGATGAACCCGTCGGGCATCTCCGGCGCCAGCGCGCCGATCGTCGGGAAGTCCTTACCCGGGAGATTGAAGTTGATGCCGAACGGCTTCGGCACGATCTTGACGATGCGGATCTCCATCACGTCGCCGGGCTCGGCGCCGTTGACGGCGATCGGGCCCGTCATCGAGTGCGGCCCGCCACCCGGGTTCGCGCGCCGCAGGGCCACGATCTCGTCCATCGTGATCCCCGGACGCACCTTGTCGTGCGAGTGCATCATCGTCTCGACCGAGACGGTGTCGCCCGAGTCGACGATGAGCTTCGGAGGCTCCTTCGGGTCGAGCCAGCCCCACTGGACCGTCTCGAGCGTCGCCGCCAGCGTGTGGCGCTTGCCGCCGGCCGGCGCCGCCGAGGAGGCTTTCTTCGCGTCGCTCGGCTGCTGGGCCAGGGCGTAGAAGGCGGCCGCCAGCATGAGTGAGAGAGCGGCCAGGACCGTGACGATGCGCTTTCCGGTGTTCACCGCTGCCATCGCGCGTCTCCTTTCGAGAACGGGGCTGAGGAGGGCGCAATGATCCGGCAGAAGTGCCGGAATCGTCAAGAGCGCGCCGGCGCGCTCTTGACCGAACCGGCCTAGATGACCAGAAAAACGATGCCCCACGCCGCGACGAGGGTCGCCAGGAGCACGCGATTCACCACGCGCAGCGTGTGGCGCCTTCTCGCGAGGGTAGCGCCCTGCGCGTCGACGAGCTCGCGCAGGCGCTCACCCTCGGCACGGCTCGACCCGACGCCGTGCTGGTTCGGAGAGATGCTGACGAAGAGATCACTGTGCGGAAACGTGATTCTCAGAAGATCGAGCCGATCGACATCGGCCGCACCACCGTCTCGGATCCGCCGCTCAACGAGCCACATGACTCAGCGTCCGAGCGCGGGAACGGACCGGCGCCGATCGACGGCCACGCGAGGCGCCGTCGGAGCCGCTGGCTGCAGCCGCGTATATCGCCCGCGGAGGCTGTCGAAGGCCCGCGAGTGCCACACACCGTGACGGTGGAGGCCGTAGCGGGCGAGGAGCGAGAGGATGCGCAGACCGTAGACGGTCGAGGCCGAGAAGCTCGCCGACGAGGCCTCCGGGAAGTACCGCGTCGGCACCGCGATCTCGGCGATCCGAAAGCCCGAGGCGACGATCTGAGCGACGATCTCTTGATCGAAGATGAAGCCGTCCGAGTTCAGCGCGAGGTTGACGGTCTCGAGCACCTCCCGACGGAAGGCGCGGTAGCCCGTGTGGAACTCGGAGAGCGACAGGTCGAACACCCGGTTCTCGAGGTTCGTGAGGAAGCGGTTCGAGAAATACTTCCACCAGGGCATCCCCTGGGCCAGCGCCGAACCGC
>Ga0137403_10001181_pt1 | contig 22439 bp, 14 predicted proteins | sample CZOMad2_1_16fung_FD_122057 | JGI IMG/M metagenome (GOLD analysis project Ga0137403, IMG submission 122057) | Vadose zone soil fungal communities from Angelo Coast Range Reserve, California, USA - CZOMad2_1_16fungal (Hybrid Assembly) | ecosystem: Environmental > Terrestrial > Soil > Vadose zone...
AGGCTAGGAGGGGGGCGTTCCGATCACCCGAGGCCCGAGTTCTCTCCCGCTTTGTAGTACCCTTCTCTCCGATCCGAAAATGCTGTCTCCCTCGCGGGATGATCGATGAGGGCGGCACGCGGTATCATGCCTTTGTCGAGGAGGCTTCCATGGCAAAGACCGTAGCTGAGATGACCGCCGGCGAGCTGAAGGACATGATGGGGGAGCTGATCGAGGAGAAGCTGCTCCAGATCCTGGGCGATCCCGACGAAGGCTTGGAGATCCACGAGTCCTTGCGGAGCCGGCTCCGGGCGCAGCAACAGGAGGTCGCCGCGGGTGCCCGCGGCGAAGCGTTCGAAGACGTGGCCCGGCGCCTCGGTCTCTAAGCTGTGTAGCGTTGGTTGGCGGAGAACCTCGACGGCATTCACCCGCAACCTCTTCAGGGCTGCTCGCCCAAGAACGAATCCTGGTGATCCATACGATCGGCCATCGCCGGGAGGTCTACCGGAGGCGCTGAAGCGCAGCCTGCCCGAGCCAGGGGAGCTCACCGCTCCCGGTCCTCGCGGACCAGCTCACTGCTGTCGCTCTTGATTCTGCCTTTCAGGTGCTGCCGCCATCGCTCGGCATTGGCCCGGGCCTCGCTCGGCGAGAGCCGCGCTGAGGCTTTCAGGATCGCCTTGACCTCCTCCTGTGGCGGGAACGCATCGCCAACCTTGAAAGCCCAGCCCGGTACGACAGGCTCGCCGCTCAAGACTTCCGCGGAGGTCAGGATCTCTGGGGACGCACCCGGTCGGTGCACAAAAACGACGCGCTTCTTGGGGTCTGCCAGCACGACGAGCCGGGCACCGGCGTGAAGCCAGACCAGGACCTTTTCCTCGACCTCGCTGTACGAATCGGAGGGAGAGACGACTTCGACGACCAGGTCGGGAGCACCGGGGAAGTGCTTCTCCTGGCTGAAGAGGGTCGCTTCGTACCGGGATCGGGAGATGAAGGCCACGTCGGCGCCGCGTACCTCGTCGGGGTTGGTATGGAGCAGAAACCCGGTTCCGGCCGCCACGACGACGCCAAGACTGTTCGCCTCGACATGGCCGGTGAGATGGAAGGCGATTCGATTCGCGATGCGGCCATGCTGAAAGCCGGGTAGCGGCTTGCGGCGAAGTTCCCCCTGTACGAGCTCGTACCGCCAGCCGTCGGCCGGCATGCGGAGAAGGTCTTCAGCGGTCAGCGGTTGAGTCGCGAGGGCCATAGAGGAAGTCTAGCCCGAAGTTCCTTCCGATCTGCCTGACCTGGGCAGATCTGTACCAACGAGCCAGATTTTTCCCTGGGAGCGCCGGCGTCCCGCCGGCCGGGAGAGGGAAGAAGAAGCCGGCGAGGACGCCAGCGCTCCCAGGGAGAAAAAATACCTTGCCGGTCTGAGAGGCTGTGAAAAAATCGATCGCACGCGGAAATCCCCGTAGAGACGCCCCAGGCGCTATCGAAATCCTTGCCGTTACCGTGCCGTCGGGGCGTCTCCAACGTTGCTGAAATCTCAGTGTCCCCGGCCTGCGGAGACGCCCCGACGGCGGTGGTTCCGGGGAGGTCCCGGACGGCGGCTGGGGGCGTCTCTACGAAGGCCCGTGAGGTAGGAGACCGATTTTTTCACAACCTCTGAGCAGGGGACACGGCGGTTTTGGCCAGCAGTAACGGCGCGGTAGATTTAGACCTCCCGACCTTCAAAATGGTACCAGAGCGCTCCGGTCGCCGGCGCCGCATTCTTCGCTATACTCCTCACAGGCAGGGCCGCCGGCCTATGCGGTCCGCCGTTCCACATCGGGTGTTGTCGTGCGAGTTTTCGTCACCGGAGCAACGGGAGTCATCGGGAAGCGGGCCGTCCCCCTCCTGGTCGCGGCCGGGCATGCGGTGACGGCGGTCGGTCGCACGCCGGAAAAGCGGGCCGCCCTGGAGCGGGTGGGAGCGACCGCGGTGGCGGTCGACCTCTTCGATCCCGCGGCCGTCCGTAGCGCGGTCGCCGGCCACGACGTGATCTGCAACCTGGCCACCCACATCCCTTCGAGCTCGCGCATGCTCCTCCCCTGGGCCTGGCGGGAGAACGACCGCGTCCGCCGCCTCGTCTCCGCCCATCTGGTCGAGGCGGCCCTCGCCGGGGGCGTCCAACGATTCATTCAGGAGTCGTTCGGTTTGATCTACCCCGACCGCGGCGAGGCGTGGATCGACGAGAGCGTACGGCTGGAGCCGGCGCGCTACAACCGCTCCGTGTTGGACGCCGAGCGAGCGGCGGCGCATTTCACGGAAGGGGGACGAACCGGGATCGTCCTCCGCTTCGCCGGCTTCTACGGACCTGACTCCCCTATCCTGCTCGATATGATCAAGTTTCTGCGCAAGGGATGGTTGATGCTCCCCGGTCCGGCCGACGCCTACTGCTCCTCGGTCTCGCATGACGACGCCGCAACGGCCGTGGTGGCCGCGTTGGGGGCGCGCCCGGGGGTCTACAACGTGGTCGACGACGAGCCGGTGCGCCACCGCGAATACGCCGACGCATTCGCCGCGGCCCTGGGCGTCAAGCCGCCCAAGCTGCCACCGGCCTGGATGACCCACCTCTCCGGCTCCTTAGGCGAGACTCTCGCGCGATCGCTCCGGATCTCCAACCGGAAGCTGCGCGACGAGTGCGGCTGGGCGCCGAAGTTTGCGAGCGTGCGGGGTTTCGGGCGAGCTTTTCGCGGGCGTCCTGAGTGCAGCACGCCCAGAGCCGCGACGATCAGGAGCCTGGCAAGAAGTAGGGTTCCGGCCGCGCCGCGCGAGGTGCCACCTTACTCGATCAGTCGCTCCAGGATCGCTTCCGGAACCAGCTGGCGTAACTCGGGATGTTGCTCGAGAAGCCGGGCGTGTCGGCCAGATCCTTCTGCCGCTTGCTGGCACGCCGGCTGGGATCGCTGGCGGCCCAGACCTTGCCGCGCATCACGTCCCCCAGTCTCGCCACTGGCAGCCGGTGACCGAGGACCTCCCGCACCTCAGCTCGCGCCGGGAACCCCTCATATCGGGTATCGACCTGCAGTTGGATGCGGAGGTCCGAACCGGGAGCAGACAGGTGCACCGAAGGCTCGAAGCGCTCGACGCGAATCGGTGGCCCGAACAACGCCCCGAGGCGCTCGAGCTCGCCGGGGGCGAGCGCGAGATCGAGGTCGAGGCTCACGACCGGCTCGGCGTACGCGTTGACCGCCTGACCGCCGATCACGCAGTAGTGGGCGCCGGCCTCCTCAAGGATCTCAAGCGTCTGCTCGAGGAGATCCGCGTGATCCAGGGTCACCGTTTTCCAGAAGGTCGCCGCCTGCATGGGAAAGCCCTCTCGTCACTATAGCATCCAACCGTCCAGCTCCGGCGTGGCCTCGAAGACGCTGGCTCCCCCGTGCTAGACTCGGGGGACATAGCGCTCCGCCGGGCTCCTGGGCTCGACTTCCGCGCCGGGGCCCGGAGGAGGGAGCCTCCTGAACGACGAGGATCCGACCCAGCACGAAGGCGGCGCACCCCCCCTGCCCGGCGCCGTTCCGCTCCTGCTCACCGGCCGCACGGTCTCCCACTTCCGGGTCACCGAACCCCTGGGCGGCGGCGGCATGGGCGTCGTCTACCGGGCGGAGGACACCCGGCTCGGCCGCACGGTGGCGCTCAAATTCCTCGCCCCGGAGCTGGGGCGCGATCCGGTCGCCAAGTCGCGCTTCCTGACCGAGGCGCGGGCGGCCTCGGCCCTGGAGCACCCCAACCTCTGCACCATCTTGGACGTCGGCGAGACCCCGGAGGGGTTGCTCTTCCTCGCCATGCCGCTCTACCAGGGCGAGAGCCTGGAGCGGCGGATCTCCCGCGGCCCCCTGCCGATCGAGGAGGTCTTCGACGTCGCGACCCAGGCGGCGCGCGGTCTCGCCAAGGCCCACCAACAGGGCATCGTCCATCGCGACGTCAAGCCGGCGAACCTCTTCCTGACCGAGGACGGCACGGTCAAGGTCCTGGATTTCGGGATCGCCAAGCTCACCGGCGAGGTCGGCCCCACCCGGGCGGGCGCCTTCCTGGGCACCCCCTACTACATGGCGCCGGAGCAGACGCGGGGCGAGGAGGTCGACGCCCGGGCCGACGTCTGGTCGCTGGGGGCCGTCCTCTACCAGATGCTCGCCGGCCGGCAGCCGTTCGTCGGCGGCAGCAGCGCGGCGGTGATTTACTCCGTGCTCCACGAGGAGCCGCCGCCGTTGTCGCGCCTGCGCCCCGAGGTGCCGCGGGAGCTCGAACGGATCGTCTCCCGCATGCTCGAACGGGACCCGGAGCGGCGCTACGCCGATGCGGACGAGGTCCTCTCGGAGCTGCGCCGGGCCCAGGGCCTGGCGTCGACCACCCTCACCCAGCGCCCCAGCGCCAGCGGCCGGCGCCGGGGCGGCCGGGTGGCAGTCGTGGGCCTCGGGCTGCTGGCGGTCCTCCTGGGGTGGTGGTTCCTCGCCTGGCGCCACAACCGGGAGGCGTCGGCCCCACAGCCGGGCATCTTCCTCCGGCTGACCGACTACCCGGGCAAGGAGATGTTCCCCAGCCTCTCGCCCGACGGCAGTTTCTTCGTCTACGCGAAGGCGGTGGAGGGCCACTCCGACATCTTCCTCCAGCACCCCGGCGGCAAGCCCTTGAACTTGACCGCCGACTCGCCGGCCGACGAAACCCAGCCCGCCTTCTCCCCCGACGGCCAGCAGATCGCCTTCCGGTCGGAGCGCGACGGCGGCGGCATCTTCCTCATGGGGGCGACAGGGGAATCGGTGCGGCGGCTGACCGACTTCGGCTTCAACCCGGCCTGGTCGCCTTCCGGGCGGGAGATCGCGGTCGCGACGGAGGGGGCGTTCGACCCGGCGTCGCGCTATTCGCGCAGCCAGATCTTCCGGGTCGACCTGGCCACCGGCGCCCGCCGTTCGCTGGGCGTCGCCGACGGCCTCCAGCCCTCCTGGTCGCCACACGGCTGGCGCCTCGCCTTCTGGGGCCTGGCGCAAGGGGCACAGCGGGCCATCTGGACCCTGCCGGCGGAGGGTGGCGCGCCGGTCACCGTGGTCGCCGACGCCTACTACAACTGGAGCCCGGTGTGGTCGCCCGACGGCCGGTTCCTCTACTTCGCCAGCAACCGGGGCGGCAGCATGAACCTCTGGCGGGTGCCGATCGCCGAGCGGTCGGGCGAGGTGCTCGGCAACCCGGAGCCGATCACCACCCCGTCCGAATGGAGCGCGCTGCCCAGCTTCTCCAAGGACGGCCGCCGCCTGCTCTACGCCACCAACGACGATCGGAGCTTCGTCGAGCAGGTGCCGTTCGATCCGGCCGGGGGCCGGGTCAGCGGCCCGCCGGCATTGGTCTTCGAGGGGGCGCGCTCGATCCAGAGCTGCGACCTCTCGCCGGGGGAGGGGACCTGGCTGGCCCTGTGGGCCGGTTCCCCCCAGGACGACCTGCTCCTCGTCCGGCGGGACGGCAGCGACCTGCGCCAGCTGACCGACGATCCGGCGCACGACCGCGCGCCGCTGTGGTCTCCGGATGGGCGGGAAATCCTCTTCTACTCGGATCGCAGCGGCAAGTACGAGGCCTGGACGATCCGGCTCGACGGCAGCAAGCTGACCCAGGTCACCCACCTGCCGGCGAACGTCTTTCAACCCACCTGGTCGCCTTCCGGCCGGCAGATCGCCTTCACCTATGGACCCCAGGGGGCGAGCGTCCTCGACCTGGCGCATCCGGAAAGCCTGCGGGCGTTGCCGAAAGTCGAGGACGGCAAGGTCCTGGCCCGCGTCTCCTGGTCGGCGGACGGGCGCTTCCTGACCGGCCAGCTGCTGCGCCCGGACGAGTCGCCGGTGCCCGGCGTCGTCCTCTGGTCGCTGGCCGACAACGCCTACCGCCGCCTCACCGGCACGGGCGGCGACCCGGTGTTCTTCCACGGCGGGACGCGGGTCCTCTTCACCGAGCCCGCGGCGATCCGGCAGGTCGAGATCGCGACCGGCGAGGTGCGCACGCTGCTCACCCCGCCGCCGCACTCCTCCTACGTGAAGGCGAGCGTCGGGCCGGGAGACCGCATGCTGTGCACGGTGCGCACCACCGACGAGGGGGACGTCTGGATGCTGTCGCTCGACCGCGCGGCCGGACGGCCCTGAGGAAGGACCCACATCGGGTCGGGGGTAACCGGCGGCAGCGCTCCCGTAAGCGCCGCCGCGCCGTTCGATCTCCCGCGCCCTATTGCTGCTTCGGCCCGATCGTCCCGCCGCCCCCGCACGTCTGCGCGATCGTGGGTCGTGTCTCTGTGATCCCCGTACAACAGACCGTCCCCGCCGTGCCGCCGCCGGCCGCCCAGCCCAGAGTCGGCGGGTCGAGCTGCCGGATCGTTTCGCGGTTCAGCTGGATGCGGCGTATCTTCTTTTTCATGTGAACCCTCGCTTTCAGATCAGATCAGACCGGGCCTGGCATGGCCCGAGCCACTCCCCCGCTGCCCGGTGCCCTATTGCTGCTTCGGCCCGGTGCCGCCGGTCCCGCACTCCTCGGTGAGCCGTGGAGCCGTGATCGGACAGATGAAGACTGAGCAGGAGGCCGTGCCCAATGCTCCTCCCGCCGCCCAGCCCAGGATCGGCGGGTCGAGCTGTCGGATCGTTTCGCGGCTCAGTTGGATGCGGCGCATCTTCTTTTTCATGCGAACCCTCGCTTTCAAGCAGGCCGGGCCTGGCGTGGCCCGAGCCTCCCCCCACGCTGCCCCCTGCCGGCGCGATGGACGGGTTGCAGGTGTGGGGCTTCACTGAAGTAGGGTGCGCCAGCGCGGTCTTCCGTTGCCGTGGCGCGCCGTCGCGGCCCCGCCGCCTTACGAGTTGCGCTCCAGGACCCAGGGGACCATGTCGGAGAGGAAGCTCTTGTCCCGAGAGTCGGGCAGCCGGTCGAAGAGGGTCGAGAACTCGTGGAGGGCCGCCCCGGCGAGGCCGTTGGCGACCTCCTGGGCGTAGTCGATCGAGCCGTAGTGCTTCATCCGCTCGATCACCCAGCGCACCGGCGCCCCCAGGCGCTCGGCGCGCGGCGCAGCGAGGAAGGCGGCGAGGCGCTCACACTCCCCCGCGGTCGCCTGGGAGAACAGGTGGATCAGCATCAGGGTACGCTTGCCCTCTAAAAGGTCGTCGCCGAGCTCCTTGCCGTAGCGCTCGTCGCCCACGATGTTGAGCACGTCGTCGCGGATCTGGAAGGCGGTGCCGAAGAAGAAGCCGAAGCGGATCAGGGTCTCGAACTCAGGATACATGTCGCCGCTGCCGATCAAGGCCCCCAGGCGCATCGGAGAGATGGCGGTGTACCAGCAGGTCTTTTTCAAGACCATCTCGAAGTAGTCGGCCTCGGTCAGGTCGACGACGTTGTCCCGCCGCCAGCCGAGCTCCAGGGCCTGCCCCTCGCCCGACTCGCGGGCCATCCGCTCCATCTCCTCGATGAGCAGCAGGGCGACCTTCAAGCCGAACCCCAGGCGGTACTCGGCGAGCGGGCGCAGGCTGAGCATCACCAGGGTGTCGCCGGCGTTCAAGGCGAGCGGCATGCCGTGGAGGACGTGGAGGCTCGGCGCGCCGCGGCGCACCTGGCTCTCGTCCTGGATGTCGTCGTGGACGAGGAGGGCGTTGTGGAAGAGCTCGATCGACACCGCGGCGCGCAGCGCGTCCTCCGCCTGCGCCCCGAAGGCCCGGGCGGTGGCGATGCAGAGGCTCGGGCGCATCATCTTGCCGCCGCGGCGGGGGTAGTCGGAGACCAGGTCGTAGAGGTAGCGCCACGGCTCGCCGGCCGGCAGGTAGCGGCGGAGCGCTCGGCGGGTGAGCCGGCCGTACTCTTCGAGCACCGAGTGGATCAACGCCTCCCCGCGCCTCACCGTTTCCGCCCCTTCTTCGGAACGGCGGCCACGGGGGAGGCCGCGGCAACCGGAAGGGCACCGACCTGGACGGTGAGATCCCCCACCTCCTCCCCCGTCGCGCGCACCAGGACCCGTCGGCGGTAGCGGCCGGCTGGCAGATCGCGCGGGACCTCGATGCGGAGGAGCACCGGCCCGTCGTCGAGCGCGACGAGCTCGGCGGCGAACGCGGGGAGCGCAGGGTGGGCGGTGCCGGTCGTGAGCGGGGGCTCGACCACGAGGTCCAGGGACTGTGCTCCGGCGGCGAGCGCGAGGTCGACCTCCGTCCGCTCGTGGGACCATACGTAGACCGGAATGGGGACCGAGGAGCGGATCACGGTCGGGAGGCTCGGTGCCGGCGGCCAGTCCCTGGGCTCGTCCTCAAGCTCTTCTTCCTCCCTGTCCTCGATCTCGTCCAGGCTCTCGTCGATGTCGCGCGTGACCCGGTCGGCGTCCTCCCGGAAGGGGTCCCCCCGGCGGGGGCTCCCCAGGCCCAGGGTGCCGAAGCCAAGGCGGGCGAGCTCGGCGATCGCCTCGATCTGGAGGCGGAAGAGCAGCTCGGCCAACCGCCAGGGGTTCGGACGCGCCGAGAGGACCTGGCGGAGGATCTCCCGCACCAGCCGCTCCAGGTGTCGCATCGGCAACCCGAGGAGGTGCCCGCCTCCTCCGTATCGGGGCCAGGGCTCCTCGCCGTACCCCGACCGCGGCTCCTCGGGGTCCCTGGGCCGCCGTCGCCGCTCCCGGTCGTCCCGGTCCTCGCTCCAGGGCTCGTCGTCGAGCTCCTGCGCCATCCGGCGACCGCGGCGGATCTGCTCGTCGATCACGCGATAGCCGGCGCGGACCCCGGAGGAAGCGGCGTCGTCCCTCGGCTCTCCTGGGTCTCGCCGGGGCTCGCCCTCCCGCCAGGCTCCCCCGGCGTTGCGGATCGGTCCGGAGCGTTGGGGGTCTCGGCGTTGGTGGCGCGGGCGGTTCACGGGGCTCTCCTTCCTAGAGTGATTCAGGGATGATCGAAGCCCACGACGTCTTCGAGGCGCGGCGAGCCGGACAGGGCATGCGCCGCCAGTCGGCCGGAGATCATCGCCGCCTCGACACAGCCGACGATCAGGCCGCAGGCGGTCCAGTCGCCGGCCACGGTCAGGTTGTCGTAGGTGTTGTCCAAGGGCGAGATGCGGTCTTTTGCGGTGCCGGGGAGGGTCAGGACGTAGCGATCGGAAGGGTTGACGTTCGCCGTCCAGTATTGGGTGGCGAAGCGCTCCGGCCCGCTCGGGCGCACCGGTTTCTCCGGGAGGGGCGGCACCAGGAGCTCCCAGCGGAAGCCGCCGCCCGGGCGGACCGCCCGCGGCCAGAGGTGCCCGGCGTGGCGGTCGAGGAAGCGGACGGCCTCCTGCCGCGCCGCCGCGCGCCGAGCGACCGGATAGCCGGGGTCGTCGCGGCTCGGCAGCTCCGGTCCGGAGGAGAGGGCGCCGCAGAAGTAGGCGAGTGAGCGGGGGGCCCGCTCCGGCGGCCAGCCTTCCTCGGCGAGGAGGTGAGTCATGTCGGCCCAGGTGTCGAACGGCTTGACGAAGCCGGTCAGGGTGATGCCCTGGGCGCCGGGCCGGCCGAGGGCCGCCAGGTCCTTTCTGAGCCAGAGCTGGAAGGCCGCGGTCTCGATCGTCTTGACGCTGTCGACCATCCGCCGCCAGCGCCGGTCGCCGGCCAGGAGCTCCGCGGCGACGTGGGGGATCGCCCCCAGTCCCACGGCGAGGACGACGAAATCGAAGTCCTTCCCCACCCGCAGGGTCTTCCGGCCCACGCGGCGGCGGTCCCAGAACGACTCGGGGTCCCACCCTTCGGCCGCCAGGCGCAGGCCGTCCTCGAGCTGGCCGTAGTCGGGCCGCGCCGGCCAGCAGGGGAGGCCACGAACCGTGGTCAGGGGCTCATAGGTGCCGGACGACACGGTCGCCTGGACGTCGAGCTCAAGGGCCTCGACGTAGGAACGCTCGCCGGCGGCGAGGCGCGCCGCGTTGGCGAGCCGCACGGCCTCCAGGCGATGGAAGAACTCGAAGCGGACGCCGCGCCTTCGCAGCACCTCATAGAAGGGAGCGAAGACGACGTCGCCCATGCCGGCCCGCATCTTCCAGAAGATCGCGCCACGGTAGGTGAAGAGCGTCCGCAGGAGGTCGCGCAGGGCCTGACCGGCGGACATCCGCGGCCGCGCCGGGTCACCGTCCTCGTAGGCGAACATGCGGTCGTAACCCACGCCGCGCAGGAAGGCGGAGTCGAGGGTGGCCCGGGACGCTCCGTTGAGCTCCAGCCACTCGCGGAAGTCGTAGTCGTCGACGGCGTCGAAGCCGCGCGGATCGGTCACCAGTCCGAAGCGGATCACGCCACGGGTCACCGAGAGGAGGAGGTCCACGACCACCCATACGCGGCGCAACTCGTCGTCACGGCGAGCCAACTCCGAGAGCAGACGAAGGGCGCTCCGAGCTACGTTCTCGAGGGGGCGGACGACCGCCGCCTCCGCACCTCGTCCAGGTGGATGGCGGCTCCAGGCGCCGAAGAGGATCGCGAGGCTCCGCATCGCCTCGGCCAGGCCGACGAGGGTCGCCAGGTGTCCATAGCGGATCAGGCGCACAAGGCTGTCGAGGACCGCTTCCGGAGCCAGCGGCGAGCCGCGGAGCTCGCCAGAGGCTTCGTCCTGGCGCCGGCGCGCCGACTCGACCACGGTCGCGAGAAGCCGCGCGGTATGGACCAGATAGCCGCTCACCGAGAAAGGATTGTCGGCGGTCAGCGGATCGCCCGGCAGACCGGGCATGGGCGGGAAAAAGGCGGTCCAGTCGTCCCTGCCACCCTCCTCCCGCTCCTCCGTGAGGCCGATTCGGGGAGCTGGAAAGAAGGCGTCGCGCCAGTCTGCCATGGGCTGGGTCTGGGGATCGCGTCCGAGCTCGGCATAACACTCCCGGAGGAGACGGAAGGCGTTCTCGTAGCATCCCATCCAGACGTGAAGACCGTGCTCCTCGATGCGCCCGGCCGCGCCGCGGCCGGACGCCCCCTTGCCTCCCAGCCGCCAGCCCTGCTGGTAGACGGTCACCGCGAAGCGGCCATGGTGCTCGGGTCGCGTGAGCTCGAACGCGGCCGTGATCCCCGCGCAGCCGCCGCCCAGGACGGCGACCTGAATGGGCCTTCCCCGCCGCCGACCCTTCACAGCCGCCGCTTCCCTGGGCACGGGTCCGACGCTGCGCCCTCTGCGCAGGGATCGCAGTGCCGGTCGACGCAGTCGAGGACAGCCTTGAGCGCTCTCTGGGGGGTGCAGGTCGTGAGGATCGCCGCCAATTCCGAAGCCTGGGGACATCCTGGCTCGTCCACCGCAGGCTCCGGGTGAAACGGCTGCCAGGGCAGGGTGCCCGCGGTATGGGAGATCCCCTTCGAGAGCCCGATCTCGAGGTTCCTCAGCTCCATCCGGAAAGGATTCCTGGGCTCGAGGAGGTCCGCGATCGCCCCTTCCATCTCCTGGGGCGGCAGCATGGAAGAGGTCCGGAGACCCAAGGTGTCCACCAAGGGGAGGCTCGGATACCGGTAGAGCCGGATCGCCCGCCGGGAAAGCCGGGTAACCTTGGGGTTCAACAGAGTCCACGGCTCGACGACGAGCGCCTGGTAGCAGGCGCCGTGGGGCTCCTCGACGTCGCGGAACTGCTTGAGCGCCAGCATCTGCAGTCTTTCCCGACCGCAGAGGATCCGGCGGGCCCGATCGAGACACGGATCGCGACGGGAGCCGTCCTCTAGCGGGGAAGCGCCGGCGGACAGGGGGTCCTCGGCCATCACCTCGATCAGCGTCCGCTGCTCGCTCTGCAGCCCGGCGTCGAGAACCGAAAAGACGGCCGCCTTCATCTGGAGCACCGGCCCGTCGACCAACCAGGAGTGCCGGGGAGTCTCGATGGTCGCGTCCATCGCCGGCACCCCCTCGACCTCCCGCATGGTCATCGCCAGGGTCGGATTGTCGACGAAAACGAAAGGTCGGGTCACGGCGAAGCCCCGGAGGCAGCCCCCTTCGTACCAGGCGAGCGGCACGTTGAAGGAGATCATGCACGACTCGATCCAGGCGCCGCTCCGCCCATTCGAGAACATCCGGCCCGCCGAGGCGACCATGTAGACGTGCCTCCCCCACGGCACGAAACGGTACCGATCGTCGACGTTCAGGTAGCCCTCGATGAAGCGGCGGAGCGGATCGGGGTCCGCTCGCAAAGGAAAGACGTCGCAATGGATCCCGGGGACGAGGAAGGGGCCGTTCCACACCTGCTGCGCCGCGCCGGCGAACGTGTTGTAACGCGCCTTCGCGGGAGTGGGGCCGTGGCCGGGGACCGGGACCCCCTCCCGGAACCAGGGAGAGCCGCGCATCCGCCAGCAGATCGTCTCGCCTTTGCCATAGTTCAGGTCGACGCTCATCCAGAAGGGGAAGAAGGGCTCGAGGATCGAGAGCGCGCGCCGGTCGACCGTGCGCTCCCGGGCCACTTCGAGGCCCAGCGACGCGACGATGGGGAAGGCGGGGTTCTCGCGGAGGCGGATGCGGAAACCCCCGGTGATGTCGCCTTGCAGGACGTTCTGGAGGCCGAGCAGGCCGCCGCGATTGTAGCGGGCGACGCTCATCCGCGATTGCACCAGGGCCTGGTAGCAGATCTGGCTCGGATGCTCGGAGTCCGGGAACTGTTTGAGCGTCAACGCCTCCACTCGCGGCTCCTGGTAAAAGCCGAGCAGCTGGCGCAGGCTCTCGAGGAGGACCATGCCACGGCCTGCCGGGTCTTGCGGTCCGAAGCCGGCCAAGGGGGCGCGCAGGGAGAGCTGCGCCAAGCCCCAGCCGACGGACCACGAGGTCCGGGTGAGGCGGGAGAGGCGCTCGAACGGATCGACCATCTCGAAGTCGGGAGGAAAGAGGGAGGGGTTCTGGCCCATTCGTTGATCGATCTCGAGCAGCCGCTCCCCGCCGGTTTCATGGCGGCCGAAGCCTTTGACGTCCAGAGTCAGGAGCCGGGTGGGATTGCGCGGGTCGACCAGCCACTCCTCGAGGCCGGGGTGCAGGGCGACCAGGACCTTCGGCCAACCGTAGATCTCCCGGCCGGTGCTGAGCGAGGTGGGGTCGTCGACGAAGATGAAGGGGGTGTTCACCACCCATCCCTGGAAGGTCCGCGGTCCCCCCCTGCGGGTGCGGCCCCACTTGCCGAGCGGTACCGCGAAGAAGATCTCGTGCTGCGACACCCAGCCCAGATTGACCTCCTCGGCCGCCATCCGTCCGTAGTCGAGGACCACGAAGAGGACGTACGGAAGATAGGGGTGAAACTCGCAGACCTCCGGGGCCACGTTGAGATAGCTCTTGCAGAAAGAACGCAAGATGTTCATGTTCGCCCGCAGAGGGAAGACGCGGGCGGTCACTCCCGGAAAAGAGAAGGGCGGAGGCGCCAGGAGAGTCGCGTCGGCCGCACCGCGGGACCTGTAGACCGGCATCCCATAGAGAGAGCCACTCATGTGCTCTTCGCCTCCTCACTTCCCGGCGCTAATTTTTTTTGACTCTAGAACTTTCTCCTGCTTGACGCAAGCCTTGCTCGACAGCTACGCTCGCCTCTCCACGAGCGCACGCCGCCGCCGACCGGCGGCACGGAACGCCGGATGCCCATCGCCGAACCCTGGCTGATCTATGGAGCGACAGGCTTCACCGGCCGGATGCTGGTCCGCCACGCCCTGGCCCGCGGCCTCACTCCCCTCCTCGCCGGCCGCGACCTGGCGCGGCTCCGGCGGTTGGCGGACCCTTGGGGGCTCGAATACCGCGCCGCCCGCCTCGACGATGCGCCCGCCCTCGTTCGTCTGCTCAGGGGCGCCAGGCTGGTGCTCAACGCCGCCGGACCGTTCCTCGCCACCGCCGGACCTCTGGCCGCGGCCTGCCTCACCACCGGAACCCACTATCTGGACGTGACCGGCGAGCCCTCCGTCTTCGTCGCGCTCCGGCGCCGGGACGGGGAGGCGCGCCGGCGGGGGGTGATGCTGCTGCCGGGGGCCGGCTTCGTCGTCGTGTCCACCGACTGCCTGGCGGCACATGTCGCGCGCCGGCTGCCCGGGGCGGTCGGACTGCGCCTGGGGATCTCGCGGCCGACCTTCGGCGCCCGCGGCACGCTGCGGACGGCCGTCCGATACCTCGGTGCGGGAGTCCACGTCCGGCGCGACGGACGGTTGGTCCGGCTGCCGGGGAGCGACTTGGAGCACCGCTTCGACTATGGGAGGGGGCGCCGCACGAGCTTGATCGTCGACTGGGCTGACGTGGTTACGGCCCCCTTCACCACCGGCATTCCCAACGTCGAGGTCTATCTGGAGCTCCTACCGTGGGAAAGTGCGGTGCTGCTGGCGAGCCGCCGAACCGGTTGCCTGCGCTCTCGCCTCGGGGACGCCCTGCTGCAGGCAGGGCTTGCGGTGATGCCGGAGGGCCCCGCAGCCGCCGAGCGCCGGCGGGCCCGTTGCGTCGTGGTGGCCGAGGCCGAGGACCACGCCGGCCGCCAGGCGATCTCCCGGCTCCAAACTCCCGACGGCTATACTTTCACCGCCGCCGCGGCCCTGACCCTCGTCCAAAGGGTTCTCGCAGGAGAGCTTGCCGCCGGCTTCCAGACCCCCGCCGGGGTCTACGGCGCCGACTTCATTCTTGGCCTCGACGGGGTGACCCGGGAGGATTTGGTGGACTGGCCCCCTCGTACCGCGTGCGGTGAAGAGAGCCGATCGAGGAGCTCGCGCGCTGCCGTGAGGTCGCGCGTCACGAACCCCCCGCCATAAGTCTCACACACGGCCGCGAGCCGGGGCCGGGCCTCGCCAGCTCGCCCCTGCTCGGCGAGGAGGCGGCCCAGGCTGGTCGCCACTCGCAGCTCGAAGGAGCGCGCCCCCCATCGGCGAGCGATCCCGAGCGCCTTGGCAAAGGTGGCCTCGGCGGCCAAGGCGTCTCCGGAGAGGCGCAGCAGCTCGCCCTGGAGGCGGAGGAGCTCGGGCTCGAAGTAAACCTCCAGGCCGGTCTCGAGCGGGGCGAGGGCCTCGCCGGCCACGGCCAGCCCCTCGGTGGAGCGCCCAGCCACCAGATGGGCCTCGATCAGATAAGAGAGCCAGTACCTCCGGGGCAGCCGCGCCCCGGTGGCCCAATGCAGGTCGAGGCCGGCCTGGATCTGCGCCGCCCCGCCCGCCAGGTCACCCCGCTGGCAGGCGACCCACCCCTGCCCACAGTGGGCGAGGGCGTGGAGGAGGGCGAACTCCTGCTCGCGCGCCAGACCGAGCAGCCGCTCTGCCACTCCGGCAACCCGGTCGACGTCCCGCAGCTCCCGCCAGAGGGCGATCTCGAAGAGCAGCGTCATGCCGAGCAGAAAGGGCGAGCCGAGGGCCTCGACGGTCGCGAGCACCGCGTCCCGCTTGCGGATCGCCGCCTCCGGCTCGCCCAAGACCCAGAGCACCCAGAAGTGATACACGTGGGGCAGGAGGCTCGACTCCTCGCCGAAGACCTGAGCGAACTCGGGGAGCAGGTTGGGCTCGTAGAGCGCCGCGGCCTGCTCCGCCAGGGCCAGCGCCTCGCCGAAGCAGCCGCCATAGAAGGTCGTGTGAATCCGCGCCGAGCAGCCGATGAAGACCTGGACAGGCGTCTCGGCGAGGCGCGCGATCTCGTCCGCGCAGTCGATCGAGGGCTGGCGGTCCGCCCGCAGGATGTGGTGCGCCCAGAGCCCATAGAGCGACGGGATCAGCAGCGCGCGATCCCCCAGCTCCCGGGAAAGCGCGGTGCAGCGCTCGGCGTTGACGCCGACCTCCGCGTCCCCCCAACCCTTGATCGCTCCGAGGGCGACGCCGAGCAGGGAACGCAGGGCGAGCTCCCGCCCCAGCCGTTCGGGCGTTGCCGGCAGGGCGAGCAGCAGGTCCAAGGCCCGGCTCAGGTGGTTCATCGCCTCGCGCATGGCCGAGCGCTGCATCGCCCTCAGGCCGGCCCCCTGGAGATACTCGATCGCCTCCGACGTCAGGCCGCCGCGCTCGCAGTGGTGCGCCATGAGCTCGGGCTCGGCCTCGGCCACCGCCGGGAACTCCTCCTGGAGCAGACGGGCGAGCCGCTGGTGGAGCTCCCGGCGGTCGCTCGCCAGGAGCGACAGGTAGGCGGTGTCCTGGATCAGGGCGTGCTTGAAGACGTAGCGCGCCCGGTGCGCCGGGCCGCGGCGGTGGAGGATCTCGGCCTGGAGGAGCTGACCGAGCGCCGCGCGCAGGGCGGCCCCCTTGATCCAGGAGAAGGCCTCCAGCTGCTCCAAGGAGAAGGTGCGGCCGAGGATCGCCGCGAGCTGCGCCACCGCCTTGGCCTCCCCCAGGCGGTCGAGGCGGGCGAGGAGCGAGCCGCCGAGCGTGAACGGAATGCCCGCCGGCTTCCTGGGCGAGGCGTCCGCCTCCAGCACCGCCTTGGTCAGCTCCTCGACGAAGAGCGGGATGCCGTCGGTCCGCGCCACGATCTCCCGGTGCATCTCGGGGGACAGCGGCTTCCCCGCGGTCACCCGCTCGATCAGCTGCTCGGTGTGCGCCTGGGAAAGGCCGCTCAGGCTGAGCTGCGTGACCGCGGTCTGATGATGCCAGGGGGCGGTGAGCTCGGGACGGAAGGTGGCGACCAGGAGCAGGGGGAGCCCGGGGAGCTCGCGCAGCAGCAGGTCGAGAAAATCGAGCGTCGAGGGGTCGATCCAGTGCAGGTCCTCGATCACCAGCACCACCGGATGGCGCTCGGCCATGGCGCCTAAAAGCGCCAGGACGGCGGCGAGCGTCCGCTTGCGCCGCGCCTCGGGGGAGAGGACGGGAGGTGAGTAGCGTCCCTCGGTGGGGAGCGAGAGCAGGGCGCCGAGCAGCGGAGCGTACTCCGCAACGGGAAGAGCGTGTTCGTCGAGCACCTCCTCGAGCCGGCGGAGCTTCTCCTCGCCGGAGCGCTCGGCGCCGTCCTCAGGGGCGAAGAGCGCCCGCGACAGCAGGTGCAGGATGGGCGCGAGCGGCGTGTTCTGGGCGAAGGCGGAACCGTGGGCGATCAACCAGGTCGGCGCCACGTCCGCAGCTTGCTCGGAGAGCGCCCGGACGAGGCGCGACTTGCCGATCCCGGCCTCGCCGGCGATCAGCACCGCCTGGCCCGCCCCCGAGCAGGCCAGGCGGTAGCGGTCGAGGAGGATCTTGAGCTCGGCCTCCCGGTTGACCAGCGGGGCTACCGAGCCGCCTCCCCGGCTTTCGGGCTCCAGGGGCGAGCCCAGCTCGTAGACCTCGACCGTCGCGTCGAGGTCCTTCAGGTGCACGGCGGGCAGCGGCTGGGTGGCGAACCGCCGCTCGAGCAGCTGGCGGCTCGCCGCGCTCACCGCGATCCGGCCCACCGGCACCTGGCTCTGCAGGGCCATGGCGATGTCGAAGGCGTCGCTCGCCTGGAGCGCCTGGCCGGCGGCGGGGCGGGTCACCACCACGGCGGGCCCGGTGTGCACACCGGCGCGGACGGCGAACCGTTGGGCGGCGGCGGCCGGGAGGGCCGTGAAGCGCGCCTGGAGCTCCCGGGCCGCCCGGACGGCGCGCTCGGCGTCGTCCTCGTGCGCCTGCGGGTAGCCGAAGCAGAGCCACAGCATGCGGTTGAGGACGGCGCCCACCGAGCCGGCGAGCTCCCCGCAGATCTCCCGCCCGAGGCTCTCGAAGGCGACCGCGGCCTCGGAGAGCACCTCGGGGTCGAGCGCGCCGGACTCTCCGGCCGGCCGGTCGAGCTGGACCAGCGCACAACAGGCGATGGTGACCGTCCGCCGCTCGCCGCTGCTCTGCCGGTGTCTCTCGTCCGGGGTGGGCCGGGCGATGGAGGGGGCCGGACCCTCGACCACGGTGGCGACCGTTGCGTCGCCGACCCCGGACGGCGGAGCCGGACGGAGCGCCGCTGCCGCGCCCCCGCCGGAAGATCCGGCGGCCTCCTCCAGCGCCTGGAGCACCACGGCCGTGGACTGGGGGCGATGGCGCGGATCCTTCTGGAGCAGCCAGTCCACGAGATCGCAGACCGCGGACGGCAGCGTGGGGTGGGACTCCTGGAGCGGCGGCGGCTCGAAATGGATCACCCGGGCGAGCGACTGGGCCGCGGTCTCGGCCCGGAAGGGCGCCTCCCCGGTCAGCATCTCGTAGAAGAGCGACCCCAGAGAGAAGAGATCGGAGCGCTCGTCCAGAGGGCGCCCGAACGCCTGCTCGGGAGACATCGCAAAGCAGGTGCCCAGGATGAGGCCCGGCGTCGAGACCGTCGGCTCCTGGCTTTCCCCCCCATCCTCGCCCGGCATCTCCTTGGCCAGACCGAAGTCCAGGATCTTCGCCCGGCCGAAGGGGGTGACGATGACGTTGGTCGCCTTCAGGTCGCGGTGGAGGATGCCGCGCGCGTGCGCCTCGGCGAGACCCTCCGCGATCTGGCGGCCGAGCTGTACGGCCCGCGCCGGGGGGACGACGGTCTCCTCGTCGAGCAGGCGGCGCAGCGTCCGGCCCTCGACCAGCTCCATGACGATCCAGTCGCCGTCCTCCCCCTCCAGGAGGTCGTAGACGTGAACGATCGCCGGGTGATTGAGGCGGGCCACGGCCCGGGCCTCGCGCCGCAGGCGTTCGCGGCCGTGGCGCGGAGCGGCGTCGGCGCGGACCTGTTTCAAGGCGACCCAGCGCCGCAGGCGCTCGTCCCAGGCACGCCAGACCTCGCCCATGCCGCCGCTGCCGAGCAACTGGTCGAGCCGATATGGGCCGAGCCTCCCCAGCGGCTCCGGCCCCCTCTTTCCGGGGTTCACGCGGGGATTGTATACGAAGAGCCGGAGGAACCGGCGAGGAGGCGACCCAGGCTCGTGGCGGCGCGCAGCTCGAAGGTACGGGCCCCCTGCTCGCGAGCGATGCCCTGCGCCTGGCGAAAGGCCGCCTCCGCCGCTCCGGCGTCCCCGGAGGCGCGCCGGAGCTCCCCCTCCAGGCAGAGGATCTCGGCATCGAAGTTGACGTCGAGCTGGACCTCCGACAGGGCCAGGGCCTCGCGGGCGGCGGCCAGCCCCTCGGCGAGCCGGCCGGCCGCCAGGTGGGCCTCGATCAGGTAGGAGCACCAGTAGGCCCGCATCAGCCGCGCCCCGGTGGCTGCGTAGAGGTCGAGACCGGTCTCGATCAGCGCCGTCCCGCCCGCCAGGTCGCCGCGCCGGCAGGCGGCCCACCCCTTTCCACAATGGGCGGCGGCGTAAAGGAAGGCGAACTCCTGCTCGCCGGCGAGCGCCAGCAGCCGCTCGGCCGCGTCCTCGACCCGCTCCGGGTCCTCGGCTCGCAGGTCGCGCCACAGGGTCATCTCAGAGACCAGCGCCAGGCCGAGCGCGAAGGGTGAGCCCAGGGTCAGGGCGATAGCGAGGACCGCGTCCTGCTGGCGGACCGCCGCCGCCGGATCGCCCAGGATCCACAGCACCCAGGACTTCATGAGGTGCGGCATGAGGATGGAATCGTCGCCGTAGGCGGCAAGCTCGGGGACCAGCTCGGGCGTGTACAGCACAGTCGCCTGCTCGGAGAGGGCCAGCGCTGCGCTGAACCGGCCGCTGTAGTAGGCGGTGTAGGCGCGGGTCGCATAACCCATGTAGACCTCGGCGGGAGTCTCCGCCAGGCGCGCGATCTCGGCCGCGAGATCGATCGTCGGCTGGCGGTCGCCGCGCAGGAGGTGGTGCGCCCACAGCGAGCTCTGCGCCTGGATCAGGCCGCCGCGCTCGCCGAGCTCCCGGCAGAGGGCCACACAGCGCTCGGCATTGCCGGCGACCTCGGGAGCCCCCCAACCCTTGATCGCTTCGAGGACGACGGCGAGCACGGAACGCAGCGCCAGCTCCCGTCCCCACCGCTCGGGCTCCGCGGGTAGCTCCTGCAGCAGGTCCAGGGCTCGGTTCAGCTGGCTCATCGCCTCGACGTGGGCCGAGCGCTGCGCGGCCCGCCGGCCGGCTTCCTGGAGATAGTCGACGGCCTCGACGGTCAGGCCGCCGCGCTCGCAGTGATGGGCCATCAGCTCGGGCTCGGCTTCGGCGATCGCCGGGAATTCCTCCTGCAGCAGGAAGGCGAGGCGCCGATGGAGCTCCCGGCGATCGCTCGCCAGGAGCGACAGGTAGGCGGCGTCCTGGATCAGGGCGTGCTTGAAGATGTAGCGCGCCGCCGGCGCCGGCCCCCTGCGGTAGAGGATCTCGGCCTGGACGAGCCGGCCGAGCGCGCTGGACAGGGCGGCTCCCTTGATCCAGGAGAGCGCCTCCAGCAGCTCCAGGGAGAAGGTGCGGCCGAGGACCGCCGCGAGCTGCGCCACCGGCTTGGCCTCGCCCAGGCGGTCGAGGCGGGCGAGCAGCGAGCCGCCGAGCGTGAAGGGAATGCCTTCCGGCTGGCGCGGCGAGACGCCCGCCTCCAGCACCGCCTTGATCAGCTCCTCGACGAAGAGCGGGATGCCGTCGGTCCGCGCCACGATCTCCCGCTGGATCTCGGGGGAAAGCGGCTTCCCCCGGGTCACCCGCTCGATCAGCTGCTCGGTGTGGATCGTGGAGAGGCCGCCCAGGCGGAGCTGGGTGACCGCGGTCTGGTGGTGCCAGGGGGGAGTGAGCTCGGGCCGGAAGGTGGCGACGAGGAGCAGCGGGAGCACGGGGAGCTCGCGCAGCAGCAGGTCGAGCAGGTCCAGGGTCGAGGGATCGATCCAGTGCAGGTCCTCGATGACCAGCACCAGCGGGTGGCGATCGGCCATGGCGCCGAGCAGGGCCAGAATGGCGGCGAGCGTCCGCTTGCGCCGCGCCTCCGGAGAGAGGACGAGAGGGGGATAGCGCTCCTCGACGGGGAGCGAGAGCAGCGCGCCGAGCAGCGGGGCGTACTCCGACACCGGGAGAGCATGCTGGTCGAGAACCTCTTCCATCTGGCGGAGCTTCTCCTCGCCGGAGCCTGCGCCGTCCGCGGCGAAGAGCGCCCGCGACAGGAGGTGGAGGATGGGCGCCAGCGGCGTGTTCTGGGCGAAGGCCGAGCCGTGGGCGATCAGCCGGGTCGGCGAGGTCGGCTCCAGGGCCGCGATCTGCTCGAAGAGGGCCTGCACCAGGCGCGACTTGCCGACCCCGGCGTCGCCGGCCAACAACACGGCCTGGCCGGTTCCCGAGCGGGCGAGGCGGAAGCGGTCGAGGAGGATCTGGAGCTCGGCCTCGCGGTCGACCAGGGGGGGTAGAGGGCTGTCCTCCCGGTCCGCCGGCTCCCGGGGGAGGCCAATCTCGTAGACGGCGACGGTGGCGTCGAGGTCCTTCAGATGGACGGCGGGCAGCGGCTGGGTGGCGAACCGCTCGGCGAGCAGCTGGCGGCTCGCCGAGCTCACCGCAATCCGGCCGGCCGGCACCTGGCCCTGGATCGCCAGGGCGATGTCGAAAGTGTGGCCGGGCTGGAGCGCCTCGCCGGTCGCCGGGCGGGTCACCACCACGGCGGGCCCGGTGTGCACGCCGGCGCGGACGGCGAGCCGGTGGGCGGCCGCGAACGGCAGGGCCGCGAAGCGCGCCGCCAGCTCCCGGGCCGCGCGGACGGCGCGCTCGGCGTCGTTCTCCTGCGCCTGCGGGTAGCCGAAGCAGAGCCACAACATGCGGTGGAAGACGGCGCCCAGAGACCCGTCGAGCTCCCGGCAGACCTCCCGCCCGAGGCTCTCGAAGGCCATCGCCGCCTCGGAGAGAACCTCGAGGTCGAGACCGCCCGACTCCCCGGAAGCCCGATCGAGCGGGCCCAGGGCGCAGCAGACGATGGTGACGGTCCGCCGCTCGCCGCTGCTCTGCCGCCCGCCCTCCTCCCGGGCCTCCCGGGCCGGCCGAGCCACCGGGTGAGCCGGCTGTTCGACGAGGGTGACGACGGTCTCGTCGTCGAGCCCGGAGGACGAAGCGGAGCGCAGCGCCGGCACCGCTCCCCCGCCGAAGAGCCCGGCGGCTTCCAGGGCCTGGAGCACCACGGCCGTGGACTGCGGGCGTTGAGAAGGCTCTTTCTGGAGCAGCCAGTCGACCAGGTCGCAGACCTCGACCGGGAGCTCGGGGTGCGATTCCTGGAGCGGCGGCAGCTCGAAATGCACCACCCGGGCGAGCGACAGCGCCGCGGTCTCGGCCCGGAAGGGCGGCTCCCCGGTCAGCATCTCATAGAGCAGCGACCCCAGGGAGAAGAGATCGGAGCGCTCGTCCAAAGGGCGCCCGAACGCCTGCTCGGGAGACATGGCATAGCAGGTGCCCAGGATGAGACCCGGGGTCGAGACCGTCTGCTCCTGGCTCTCTCCACCGTCCTCGCGCAGGATCTCCTTGGCCAGGCCGAAGTCCAGGATCTTGGCCCGGCCGAAGGGGGTGACGACGACGTTGGTCGCTTTCAGGTCGCGGTGCAGGATGCCGTGCGCGTGCGCCTCGGCGAGACCCTCCGCGACCTGGCGGCCGAGTTGCACCGCCCGCGCCGGGGCGACGACGGTCTCCTCGTCGAGCAGGCGGCGCAGCGTCCGGCCCTCGACCAGCTCCATGACGATCCAGTCGCCGTCCTCCCCCTCCAGGAGGTCGTAGACGTGAACGATCGCCGGGTGATTGAGGCG
>Ga0137403_10002507_pt1 | contig 22433 bp, 21 predicted proteins | sample CZOMad2_1_16fung_FD_122057 | JGI IMG/M metagenome (GOLD analysis project Ga0137403, IMG submission 122057) | Vadose zone soil fungal communities from Angelo Coast Range Reserve, California, USA - CZOMad2_1_16fungal (Hybrid Assembly) | ecosystem: Environmental > Terrestrial > Soil > Vadose zone...
TTTCGGGTAGAACGCGTAGCACCAGCCGTCGCCGCCGCCGAAGAAAACAAGTTTCTTTCCGTTCACCACACGCATCGACGGCGAGCTCCATTGCCCATGGAAGATATGCGGGCCGATGTGCGCGTCGTCTTCGGCGACGAATTCGCCAGTCTTTTTGTTCAGCGCGATGAAGCTGGGCGAGTTGGGTGAGGGGATGTTCACGTGGCTCCAGTCCTGACCGTTGGACGTGCAGGCGAAGACCAGGTCGTCCACCACGAGCACCGAGCAGTTCGACGCGTTGTGCGGGAAGACGCCAAGCTCGTCCATCATGTTATAGACCCAGATGATGTCGGCGTCTTTCGGACCGATTTTCCCTTTGGGTTTGCCTGGACCCACAACGTATTGCGCTTCGTCCAGGAAGGGGCCGTCGTTGCCATTCGCCATGCCGTCGGAGTCCAGGCAGATCACTTCGCAACGGCTGGTGACGAGATAAACGCGATTGCCTTCGACGCAAGGCGAAGACAGCAGGCCCAAGCCTTCCCAATCGTTGACTTTGCCCGACGCCAGCTTCGGAACGACTAGCTGCCAGAGAAATTCGCCAGTCTTTTCGTCGAAGCAAAGCAGGATGCTGCGGTCGCCCTGATGCTGCGGGTCGCGGGGATTTTCGTTGTTCGTGCCGATGAAAACCTTTCCGCCGGCGACGACGACATTGCCATAGGCCTGCGACCCAAGTTTGGCCACCCACTTGACGTTCTTGGTGGTCTTGAGGTCAATGTCGTCGGTGCCGGACTTGGGCTTGCCGGGATCGAAACGGTCGGGCAGACCCTTCGTGGGTGAATACATGTTGCGGCCGGGATCGGTTCCGCCCCAGCGCGGCCAATCTGCTGACTGAGCAGGGGAGATTAAGATTAAGAGGAATATTAAGATTAGGTGGCGGGTGGCGGCGGAATTCTTAATCTTACTCATAATCTTAATCTTAATGAATTTGAGCGAGCGTTGATAGACGTTTAGCTTTTCATGATCGAAGCGGATTGTTTTCGTCATAGGATTAAGATTAAGAGAAAGATTAGATTCGGATTAAGGTTAAGAGGCTAATTCGCCATCACCAAAATGTTGTCAACGTAAACGCGCATGTCCTGGGGCGAGAAACCGAACAGACCGGGGCAACCCGTTTGATGCGCATGCGGGTGCGGCACCTCGAACGTCCAAGACGCCGGTTCCGCCTCGCCTTTTGGCCAGGCCTTCGCGCGCACGACGCCCGAGCCGTCCGCCGCCACGTCCACCCGCGCCTTCAAGTGATACCAGACGTTGGGCGACCAGTTGAACTCCTTGCCGAAGCGGAACAGTTCGTCGTTCGAACTGACTTCCAGCTTTTTTTCATTTCCTTTCAGAACGATTTTGTAGCGTTGATTGATCAATCCGACGTCGGACATCTTGCGTTTGTTGCCCTCGCTCATCACGTCGGCTTCAATGGTGTAATTCTTCAAGCCCGGGTCGCCCATGAAAACCGTCGCGCGCTGGAAAAAGCGGTTGTCAATGGTCTTCTCCAGGCACTTGTTGCCATCCTTCTCGCGCACATCGAATTTGAACCGGGCGCCAATCCACGGCAGCGGCGGGTAGGCAAACGGCGTGGGCGGCTCGACGTTGTTGGTCGTAGTTTCGCTCAACTGGAAGTCTTCGAAATCCTGCCTGATGGGCAAGCCGGGCAGGACACGCCCGCGGAACGTGCCGCGCAAATTGTCCGCCACGGCTTCGAATGCGCCGGCGGAGGGCACTGGTTCCGGCCCGGCAATCAGCTGCCCGGCCTCATCGAATTCGGCTTTCATCGAAGACCTCACTCTCGCCGTCGGCGGAATGTAATGCGCCCATTTGATGCGTTTCGGGTCCTTCACTTCCTCGACGGTCAATCCGTGCGCGTCGAGAGCGCGCACGCGAAAAGAAATTTTCTCGCCGGGTTTCAACAATACTTCCGAAGGGATGATCTGCAGTTGCGCGGCCGGACCCGGCTGGCCGGCTTCCATGAGCATGTCGCCGTAGAGCTCGCGCGCCGTGACGATCGGCCCGGGCGTGATGTTGTGCTTCTCCGTGGAGGCCTCGAGCTCGACCGCGGACCGCATCAGCGCGAAGCCCTCGTCGGCCTTCCCCTCCGCGCGCGCCGTCCAGGCGGCCGCCGCGCGTCGCTGGATCTCGATCTGCTCGGCCCAGTACGCGTCCTTCATGGCCTCCTTGAGCGCGGCGAGCCGATCGACGTCGGCCCGAGCGCGGGCGGAGTCGCCGCTCCGCGCGGCGCCGATGGCGCGCGCGAAGTAGATCATGGCTTCCGTGTGCGGGAAACGGTTGGAGCGCGGCTCGATCGCCGCCGCCTCCGTCCATTTACCGCGCTCGAGCGCCCACCGCGCCTCGATGGCGGCGATCGCGAAGTGCGCCGTCGGCCGTCCCGAGTCGTACTTGCGCGCGGCGAGATCGGCCATGATCGCGCGCGCCTCGTCCAGCACCCGGCGGGCTTCCACGTCCTGCGCCTGCTGCAGATAGGCGTACACGAGATAGTCGAGCGCATGCATACGGTCGTCCGGGTTCCCCCGGTCCTTCTCCGCCGCGGCGGCCACGATGTTGCCCTGAACCGTCTCCGGCCACATGCCGAGCAGCACGTAGATGTGCGAGGGCATGTGCAGCGCGTGGGGCACGGACGGCGCGAACTGGGCATAGCGGCGGGCGGCTGGCAACCCGCGCGCGGCGAGCGGCGGGTAGTCGTAGCCATGAATCATGTAATGGGCCGCGCCCGGATGGTCGGGCTCGGAAGCAAAGATCTTCTCGGCGATCTCCGCCGAGCGCTTTTGACTCGCATACGTCTTGTCGTGGGGATCGGCCGTGGCCTGAAGCGACAGCGCGTAGAACGCCATGACCTCACGATCGTCCGGATAGCGCTGCGCCATCTGCTCCATCACCTTGCCGTACGCCAGGGCGCGTGTGCGGTGATCGAGCTTGTCCGCGTCCTTGAAGAAGGCCTCGGCGGCCGCCACGAAGTCGCGCTCGCGGGGTGTCTTGGCGCCCGCGGCTTTCGCCTTCTCGACGGCCTCCCAGCCCCGCTTGAGCGCGGCCGGCGGAGGCGGCGACCAGATCTGCGTCCAGTTGGTCATGGCCACGCCCCAGTACGCCATCGCGCAGTCGGGATCGGCTTGCGCGATGCCAGCGAAGGCCTTGGCTGACTCGAGGTACCAGAAGGAGTGCAGGAGCGCGACGGCCCGCTCGAACGGCTTCTGCACGGCCACGCTGCATGAAACCGGGAACCGCACCTGTCCAATCTTGTCGGTCTCGTCGGCAGCGACGGCCCCGGCGACAACAGCGGCGACCACGACGGCAACCAGCAGCGTACTGCCCTTCATAGCGTGTCTCCTCAACGATATTCTTTGGCCTGCCGGATCACCGCCTGCTGATCGAAGCGGTTGATCTCGTCGATCAGCTGATTGGTGAAGACCTCGTTGACGTCCACGGCGCCCTGGATGAGGCGCTGCTCCCGGTAGAGCGCGTTGAGCCGGGCCCACTGCGCGGGTGACGAGGCGCCCCACCGCGGGTCCTCGCGGTTGTCGACCCGCTGGGTCTCGAACCGGGCGTTGAAGACGCGAAGGGCATTGCTGAGCGCCACCGGCTCGTCGGCTCCCTGGAGCCGCGTTTGTGGGTAGAGCTTCCAGTGGATGCGCACCGCGGCCTCGGGGTTGGTCAAGCCGAAGAGGGTCGCCTTGGCGAGGCCGCGAGCGAAGGCGACCGCCACGTCCGGATGCTCGGCCAGGAAGTCGTCGCGGGCCACCACCACCTGGCCGAGCAGATCCTTCATGAACGGCGCCGTGATCTCACGGAACTGCAGGCCGCGGTTCTCGAGGCCGGCTTGAAAGTCGCCCCAGAGGGCCATCGCGTCCACGCTTTTCTGAGTGATCGCGACGGCCGCCGGCGCGCCCACGCCGACGGCGAGCCACTTCACGTCCTTGTCCGGATCGACGCCGCCCGATGCGAGGAGAGCCCGGGCGACCGGCACCGCGCCGGAGGTCAGCGCCGAGACCCCGATCGTCTTGCCGCGGAGATCGGCCACGCTCTGGAGCGGGCTAGCCTGCGGAACCACGACGCGGAAAATGGTGACGCGCGAGATCGCGTAGAACGACTTGATCTTCACGCCCTTCTCGCGTGCGATCAGCGCGGTCTCCGGGCCCACGGTCGCGAACTGGATGTTGCCCGCCGCGAGCTGCTGGACGCCGGCCGTCGATCCTTCGAGCGTCGTGATCTCGAGATCCAGGCCCTCCGCCTTCCAATAGCCCAGCGTCTGGGGGATCGACGAGTTGGCGGACAGTCCGACCGAGATGTCCTTGGTCGTGATCGTGTAGATCGCTTTCTTCGGAGTCTTCTGCTGGGCGGTGACGGCGCACGCCAGCACGAGCGCCGCGCCGAGCACGACGAAACCGAGAGCTCGCTTCACGTGAAATCCCTCCCTCAGGCGCCGATGACGTGGTCGGCCTGCGCCCAGAAGATAACCCGTCGCTGGATCGCCTGGATGGCAAGGTGGAGCCCGACCCCGAGCGCGGCCAGCAGCAGTAGGACCGCGAACATTCCGGCGATGTCGAGCGAGGTGTGGAACTGGAGAATCAGGTTGCCGAGGCCGCGCTGGGAGCCGACGAACTCTCCGACGATGGCCCCGAGCACGCTGAAGACGACGGCGATGTCGAGCCCCGCGAACACGAATGGCAGCGCGTTGGGAAACGTCACGTAGCGGAACGTCTGCCAGCGGCTGGCGTCCAGCGAGCGCATGAGATCGAGCTTGGACGCATCGACCGTCTTGAGGCCCACGATCACGTTGACGAGAATCGGAAAGAACGCGACGAGCGCGGCGATCACCACCTTGGAGGTGATACCGAACCCGAGCCAGACGATCAGGAGCGGCGCGATCGCGATCTTGGGCAACGTCTGCAGCGCCACGAGATAGGGGTAGAGCGTACGCTCCACCACGCGGAACTGCGCGATGACCGTGCCGCAGGCGATCCCCGTGGCGGCCGCGATGAGGAACCCGAGCAGCGACTCGTAAAGCGTGACCCCGAAGTGGTCGAGGTACAGCCCACTGGTGAGCCCGGCGGCGAGCGCCCGCCCGATCGCGCTCGGCGCGGGGACGAGGAACTCCGGGATGCGCCAGGCGCGCACGATGCCTTCCCACGCGAGGACGACCACGACGAGGACGAGCGGCACCAATGGGAGATGGGGCCGCTGGCGGATGAAGGCTCCCGGCGCGCGCCGGAATTCCTCGAGCGCCGAGAGCTGCTCCGCCGGCGCGCCGTCGTCTTCGACCACGCTCATTCGAGCCAACCCTTGGGCCCGAGCAGGTGTCGGATCTTCCGTGTGTAGCTCCCGAAGGCGTCGGAGCCCAGCATGTCGAGATCGCGCGGGCGCTCCAGATCGACCGTGACGACGTCGACGATGCGCCCGGGCCGCGGCGACATGACCACGACCCGGTCGCCGAGGAAGGCGGCTTCGGGAATCGAGTGCGTGATGAAGGCGACCGTCTTGCCCGACTCGCGCCAGATGCGCTGCAGCTCGAGGTTCATCGCCTCACGCGTCATCGCGTCGAGCGCGCCGAACGGCTCGTCCATCAGGAGCAACGCGGGGTCATGGACGAGTGCGCGTGCCAGCGAAACGCGCTGCCGCATGCCCCCCGACAGCTCGTGCGGATACTTGTCCTCGAAGCCCGTGAGACCGACCAGGCCGAGGAGATCGAGCGCCCGCCGGTGATGCGTCCGCCGGTCGAGTCGGAGGACGGCGACGGGCAGCATGACGTTCTCCAGCACCGTGCGCCACGGCAACAGCACAGGGTCCTGGAACACCATCCCGACGTTGCGGCTGGGGCCGCTGACGCGCCGGCCGAGTAGCTCGACACTTCCGGACGACGCCGACAGCAGACCGCCGAGGATGCGGAGCAGAGTTGTCTTGCCGCAGCCCGAAGGGCCCACGATCGTGACGAACTCGCCGTCGGCGACGTCGAGCGTGACGTCGGCAAGCGCGCGAATCCGGGAGCCGGCACGAGTGAGGTACGTCTTCTCGAGGCGCGACACCGCGATCAGCGGAGCGGTCATCCTCGGTATGGTGCGACGCAGGACCTACGTGCGCAAGGGGGGCGTCCGCCCCGGGCGAGCGCTATCAGGTCGTGGTCCACGTCGATGCGGCCGTACTCGCGGATCCCGACGCGCCCGGCCAGTCCGTCCTGGAGGACGGCGTGCGCGTTTCCGCACCGATGCGGCGCAGCGCTCGGGATACGACCTGATCGTCTCTTCGACCCCAATTTCCACTTGACAGCTTTCTGCACCGGCCGCCGCCGCGTGTACGCAGCGTGGTCCGGATGCCGCACCAAGGGCGCATGCTGGCCCTCCGTTGGGCGCCGAATGGACACTTCTGGAAAAATGCCGATCGCGCCGCGATCGCCGCGCGTCGCGCCTCTCAGATGTCTTCGAAACGCGGGTATAGAGTCGCGCTAGTAGGAGGCGACTACTATGGCCATGCTCATTGGTGACGCGCGTGCTCTCGCTGGTTCTACGACCGAGATGGATCGTCTCGCAGACGAGATTGCGGAGCTCTCGGCACATCTCGATGCCGCCGTCGCCCGACTTCTCGATCTCATCCGCGAGTTCGATGCCCGCGAGGGCTGGAACAATGGCTTTCGATCCTGCGCCCACTGGTTGAGCTGGTGGGTGGGACTCGACATGGGCGCAGCGCGGGAGAAAGTCCGTGTTGCCCGCGCGCTCGGCACACTGCCGCGCATGGCGCAGGCTCTCGCCCGCGCCGAGATCTCGTACGCCAAGGCCCGGGCGCTGACCCGCGTGGCCACTCCCGAGACAGAGGAACGACTGCTGGCAGTGGCGCGCGCGGGCACGGCGGAGCATGTCGAACGCATCGTGCGCGGCTGGCGCCGGGTGGACCGGAACGCCGAGGCCCGCGAATCAGCCGCGCGACACCGGAGCCGGGCGTTGCATGTGTATCGGGACCACGACGGCATGGTGGCTGTCCGAGGACGGCTCGAGCCGGAGGTCGGCGAGCTCCTCATCCAGGCGCTGAACGCGGCACGGGAGGTGCTGTATCAACGCACTCGCAGGACGTTCGGCGACGCCGGCTCCGGCGACGTTTCCGCGGAAACGCCCGTGCTGGAGCAACAGCAAGCCGACGCGCTCGCGCTGCTGGCGGAGACAGCGCTGCACCATGGGATCGATCCCGGCTCGCCGGGCGACCGCTACCAGGTGGTGGTCCACGTCGACGCGCCGGCGCTCGCCGATGCCGAGGCCCCCGGCCAGTCGGCGCTCGAGAACGGCGAACACGTTTCCGCGGAAACGTCTCGGCGCCTGGCCTGCGACGCCAGCCGCGTCGTGATGCAGCACGCTCGCGACGGTCGCGTCGTGGAGGTCTCTGCCCGGACCCGCACGATCCCCCCGGCGTTACGTCGCGCGCTCCATCACCGAGACCACGGTTGTCGATTCCCTGGCTGCGGAGTGCGCTTCGGCCAGGGCCATCACATCCACCACTGGGCGCAAGGCGGCCCGACGACGCTCTCAAACCTCGCCATGCTCTGCCGTCGCCACCATCGCGCCGTTCACGAGGAGGGCTACGAGGTCGATCGGCAGCCCGATGGCGACCTTCGGTTCCGCCGTCCGGACGGCCGGCTGCTGCCTGAGGTCCCGCGAGCTCCTCAAGTGTCCGGCGATCCCGCGAAAGACCTGCGAGCGCGCCACGACGCGGAAGGCCTTGTGATACATGCGCGGACCACCACCCCAGGTTGGATGGGGGAGCGTCTGGACGTCGGTTATGCGATCGATGTCTTGCACCCGCGCTGCAATTCGGTGGGCATAGCCCGGAATCCGTAAGCGAGGAGCCCGGTGCCGCGGCGACGAGGAGGCCGGTCAGCGCCCGCGCTTGGGTGAGCGCGTCCCGCGCGTAACTCCCCGGCGGGCACCCATGCGATGCGACCATCGCGCCAGACGACCACTGGCGCGTCGTGGAGCGCGTGCTTTCTGATGGCGTCACGGGCAGCCAAGCGCAATGCTTCATCGATCTGACGACCATCCGCGAAGATCCGACCGACTCGGCTTCCGTGCCTAGCCTTCATGGCTTGCGTCGCCAGAGATCTTGTGGAGCTCGGAAAGGTCAAGCCACCGCCGTGCCGCCGCGGTCCACCGCAAAGAGATGCGCTTCGCCTGGCACGCCCTTCAGCGTGTGGAGCCCCCGGTCGTCGAACTTCAGTCCCGAGCCGGCCACGAGGTCCTTGACCGTGTTCGAGACCAGCACCTCGCCGCTCTTGGCGATACCGGCGATGCGCGCTCCGATGTGCACCGCGATGCCGGTAAGCTTGGAGCCGCTCACCTCGCACTCGCCGGTGTGCAGCCCCGCGCGCACCTCGAGCCCCAGCCGCTTGACACCCTCGGCGATGGCGCAGGCGGCTCGCACGCCGCGTGCGGGGCCGTCGAACGCAGCCAGGAACCCATCGCCGGCGGTGTCGATCTCCCGGCCACGGAAGTGGACGAGGCGCTCGCGGACGAGCGCATGGTGGGAGTCGAGCAGCTCCCGCCAGCGCCGGTCGCCCAGCTCGCTGGCCTTGCGGGTCGAGTCCACGATGTCGGTGAACAACACCGTGGCGAGCACCCGGTCCGGCTCGGGTCCACGCCGAACTCCCGTGAGGAACTCTTCGATCTCGTCGAGGATCGTGTCGGAATTGCCGGAAAAAGGAACGTGATCCACGCCGGGAAGCTCGACGTACTTCGCCCCGGGAATCCGCGCGGCCATGTACCGGCTGCCCTCGACCGGAACCGCCCGATCGCCCACGTTGTGGATGATGAGCGTGGGCACCCGGATCGCCGGCAACACGTGGCGGACGTCGATGTCGGCAATCAGACTCCAGATCGTCCTTGCCGCGCTCGGACTCGCTGACTGCCTCACGTAACGAGCCCACCAAGCGCGGAACTGTGGATCGACGGCGAGGGCGGGCGCCCGCACGTCGAGGCCCACCGTGCCACCCCAGTTGCGGACCACGTCGTCGAGGAAGTCGTTCCGGGTATCCCGCGGCGTTCCCCACGCATAGTCCGGCGCCCACATCCGCCGCGCATAGCTTCCGCCCATGATCAGCGCCGTCGTACGCTCGGGATACGTGGCCGCAAACAGGGCGCACATCGGGCCACCCTCCGAGTAGCCGAACAGCGCGGCCTGCCTCGATGAGACGGCGTCCATCACGGCGCGGACGTCGTCCATGCGCGTCTCAAGATTGGGCATGTCGGTGACGCGGTCTGAAAGCCCGGTGCCACGCTTGTCGAAGAGGATCAATCGGGAGAACGAGGCGAGCCGCTCGAAGAATCGAGCGACCCGCGGCTCTTCCCAGAAGACGTCGATGTTCGAGATCCAGCCGGGGACGACTACGAGGTCACGCGGCCCCTCGCCCACCACCTGGTAGGCGATGTTGACGTCGCCGCTCCGCGCGTAATGCGTCTCGGGCGCCACGGCTAGAGGACCCTGCCCTTCAAGCGCCGAAGACGACGCGCGTTCCTGTGGACGGCATCACCAGTGTCTTCGGCATCGCCATGTGCACGGCCATGATCATTGCTCACGCCCGAGCGAACGTGACCGAGCCGACCGCACCGAGTCTGAGTAGCTCACGTCGATTCATGGCTACACCATGCCTTTCCGGTACTTACGGTAGACCCGTCATGCCGCCACCGCCGTGTGCTGGCTGAGTACCGCCGCGATTTTCCGCCAACCATCGATCCTGCGCAACTTGATCGGCCCACTCGCCACGAGGCTGAAGAGCGCATCGGCGAGCGGCATTCCCAGCGAAGACTTCGGCGCGCGAGGCGGCGACGTTGAGGCGGTTGCGCGAGAAGAGGACATCGAGGGTGATGCTCCGACACCCTCCGGATGAGTCCAAAGACGTATGCGCTTCGCACTCAAGTCCGACTTCAAGCCGCGCCTATCTTGTGTTACGCATTGAGCGCTCGGACCCGAGCTGAACGAGTTTCAGGCGCGCGGTGGTGCTCGAGCACCAGGAGGTCAGCGATGCCTAGCTTGGACGGTACGGCCGGAAACAGTCGGGAACGCGGGCGGGCGCTGAGGGTGGTCGTGGCGGGGCTCGTCGTTATGCTGGGGCTAGCGAGACCATGCGCCGCGGCGGTCGTCGAGTGTGCTTCCGCGGACGTGGCGTGCCTGATCGCGGCCATCAATACGGCGAACGCGAACGGTGGAGCCAATACAATCCGCCTGCAGCCGGGCACCTACACCTTGAGGGCGCCGGACAATGACACTGACGGCGCGAATGGTCTTCCCTCGATTACCAGTCCGCTTACGATCGTCGGAGCGGGGGCCGGGCACACCATCATCGAACGAGAGGCCACGGCCCCGGAGTTCCGTTTGTTGCACGTCGCGCAAACCGGCCTCTTGAAGCTCGAAGGCCTCACCGCAAGGGGCGGCCGCTTGGGCGGTCAGTTTTTCTTTGGCGGCGCAGGGCTCCTCAACCGCGGCACAGCAATCATCAGCCAGAGCGCCCTGACCGATAGTGCCGACCGTGAGAGCGGGGGCGGGGGCGGCGGCGGCGGCATTGCCAGCTTTGGCAGACTGGTCATCGCTGGGAGCACCATTTCTAACAACAACTCAGGGGGGCCCGGCGGGGGTGTCCTCAGCCGTGCAGGGCTGACGGTCGTCAATAGCACGATCAGTGGCAACACGGGCAATGTTGGCGGCGGACTTTATATTGGCGAAGGCATGGCCATCATCATCGGCAGCACCATCGCCGACAATCTCGCCACCGACGGCAACGGCGGTGGCCTCTTCTCCACATCCGCGGCCGTGGCCATCATCAACAGCACGCTTGCGGGCAACAGAACAGGCGTCGCGGGCACTGGAGGGGGGCTCGCCGTCTCAGGCGGAGGCGGGATCATCGTCAACGCCACCATCGCCAATAACAGTACCCTCGGCGGGGGCGACGCCCTGTTTGCCAGCAGCGCGCTGGCTCTCTACAACACGATCGTTTCCGGTCCGCCAGCTCTCGGCGAGCCGGCCTGCCTCGGCCGGGCCACTTCGCTGGGCAACAACCTGTTCACCGACCCCAGCTGCGCAGTCGCGTTGCTCCCGGATGACCTCACGGGCGACCCGCGGCTCGGAGACTTCACCGATGACGGGACCCCGGGCCACGGGTTCCTACCGCTCTTGCGGCGCAGTCCAGCGATCAATGCGGGCGACGACGCCGCGTGCCTGCCGACCGATCAACGAGGGCGACGGCGAGCTGGTAAGAGCTGCGACATCGGCGCGATCGAGGGCACACATCCTTAGCACGAGATGCGGATTTTTTGTGCCTGGTGCTGTCGCGACGGCCAGCCCGGCTATCTGGGTGAGCGCGAGCCGCTAGACAACCCGGAGCCGACGCACGGAATCTGCGCGCGCCACACAGCCCAGCTCCTGGAGGCTCTGCCATCGCGGTCGTTTCCCGATGCGGAGCTGCTCATCGTCGTGCGTCGAGACAACACCGTGCTCTACGAGCAGCTCAGGCGGTGGTTCGCGGCCAAGTCTCGCGTGAAGGTGATCGTGGACCGTCGGCTAGTTGACGAGCGCGGCCACGAGCGGACGCGGCGGATTCGCACAGGTACGATCTCGGCACTCGGCGATTTCACGATTGTACGGTTCACGCCGAGAGTGCCACCTATCCTCGACTACGCCAAGTCTCTTGCTCCCCCGCCATCTCCCCAGACCGACACTACATCCTGAGCTTCACCCCGGCGCGCTCTTCCTGGAGCGTCGAGGCCTTGAGGCGATCCGCGTCGCCCCAGCCGCGGTTCATCGCCTCCTGCAGCTCCATCTGGCAGAGATCGAGCAAACGCGTGGGCACGTGGTGGGCCCGGGCGAGCTCCGACGCCAGCCCGAAGTCCTTGTGGGCCAGAGCCAGCGCGAAGCGCGCGGTGAAGTCTCCACGAAACAGCGTCGCCGGCATTCGCTTGGTGAAGGTCATGTTCTGGCTCACGATGCAGCCGGCCCCGAAAGCCTCGACGAGGCGCGGCATCGCGACGCCGGCCTTGACGCCCAGGCTCAAGCATTCGGCGATCAGCAAGTCGATGCTCATGGCCAGCGCGTTGTGGACGATCTTGGTGACCGACCCGGCGCCAAGCTCTCCGACCCAGACGACGCACCGTGAAAATGCATCGAGCACGGGTTTCACAGACCTCAAGATCGCGGCGTCGCCACCCACGAACAGATTGAGCTGACCTTCGAGGGCGCCCTCGCGGCCACCGTCCAGCGGCGCGTCGAGCAGCGGAGCCCCGCGCGCTGAAAGCGCGGCGCCCACCTCGCGAACGACCGAGGGATCGTTGGTGGTGTGATCGATCACGACGATCCCCGGGCGCACGCCCTCAAGCACGCCCCCGGCACCCAGCGTGACCGCTCGCATCTCCTGGGGACCGGGGACGCAGACACAGACGACCTCGCACTGCTCTGCTACCTCACGCGGTGAATCGGCCCAGACTGCCCCGCGCTCGAGCACGCCGGCGGCGGCGTTCCGTCGCAGATCGTGGACGACGAGCGGGAACCCTGCCTGGCGCACGAAGCCCGCCATCGGCGCACCCATGTTGCCGAGACCGATGAACCCTACCCGCATCACGTGTTCCTCCCTGTCATTCCGACCCCGGATTCTCCGGCAGCAAACCCTCCGGACGCCGGATCATCATCGCCACGAGCACCACGCCGACGAGAATCTGCTGCGCGGCGGCGAGCCGCACGCCCGTCAGGAACGGGATCACGTCCTTCGCGAACCGACTGCCCTCGAGCAGCCCGAGGAACACCAGCGAGCCGAGGAGCGCTCCGCGGTTGTTGCCGCTGCCGCCGAGGATGAGCGCGAGCCAGACATAGAGGCTCTCCTGCGGGAGAAACATGTTCGGCTCGACGTACGCGAGATAGTGCGCGAAGAGCACACCGGCGAGCCCCGCCACGCCGGCGCCGATCGCGAAGGCCTGAACCTTGAAGCGGAAGACCGGCTTGCCGGCGACGGCTGCGACCACCTCGTCCTCGCGGATCGCGCGAAGCACGCGACCGAAGGGCGAGCGCCGCACGCGCTCGAGCGCGGCATAGGCGAGCCCGACCGCAGCCAGCACGAGGATCAGGTAGAAGAGATCGTAGCGGCCGGTGAACCACGCGTGGAGCGGGCGCGGGATGCCGGTGACGCCGTTGGCGCCGCGTGTGAGCCACGCCTCGTTGAGCAGGAACAATCTCAGGACTTCGGCGAAGCCGAGGGTGACGATGGCCAGATAGTCCTCACGCAGTCGCAGCGCCACGACGGCGAGTGCCGCGCCGGCGGCCGCGGCGAGCGCGACGCCCGCGGGCCACGCCAGCAAGAGCGACACGCCGCCGACGGCGAGCAGGGCCGAGGTGTAGGCGCCGACGGCGAAGAACGCGACCACGCCGAGGTTCACCAGGCCGGTCAGCCCCCACTGGACGTTCAGGCCGAGAGTCAGGAGCGCGCGCACGCCGACGAGGGTGAGGATTGCGGTGAGGTACGCGATCACCGGCGCAATCTCACGAGCGCGAGCCGGCGAGGCCGCTCGGGCGTACGAGCAGGACGGCCAGGATGATCACGAAGCCGATCGCCGACTTGTAGGTCGGGGGCACCAGCAAGGTGCCCGCTTCTTCCACGACGCCCACGATCATGGCCCCGGCGAGGGCGCCCGGCGCCGAGCCGATGCCGCCGAGAATGGCCGCCGCGAAGACCGAGATGATGAGGCCGCCGCCCATCAACGGGTCGATGCTGGCGTCGAGGCCGAGGAAGACGCCGGCACCACCCGCAAGCGCGCCGCCGCCGAACGTGGCGACGGCGATCACGCGATCGGTGGGGACGCCCTTCACGGCGGCGAGCAGCGGGTTGTCGGCCGTCGCGCGCATGGCGATGCCGAGCCGCGTGCGGAGCAGGAACGCCTGCGCGAGCACCATCAGGACCACCGCCGCACCGAGGATCAGGAGCTGGTCGCGGCCGATCCGCAGCCCGGCCACGCTGGCGGCGCGCGTCACGGGCACGTCGTAAGCTCGGAAGTCGTTTCCCCAGGCGAAGCGCACGATGTTCTCCAGCACGAAGGCGACGCCGATCGACGCGATCGCGAGCGAGAACGGCCGCCGATCGCGCATCGGGCGAAAGGCGATCCGGTCCACCGCGAGGGCGACGGCGCCGGTCGCCGCCAGCGCGCCGAGCCAGGCCAGCTCGAGGGGGGCGTGCGCGCTGGCGTTCAGTACGAGGGCGGCATAGGCGCCGACCGTCAGGTACGTGCTGACCGCGAAGTTGGGAAAGCGCAGGAGCCGCCAGAGCAGCGAGAAGGCGACGGCCGGGAGGGCGAGAATGCCGCCCGTCACGATTCCGTTGAAGACGTACTGCGCGAGGGGCGGCATGCCGGCCCGGACCGGTCAGGGATTGATGACCGTCACGAGCTCGGACTTGCCCTTGCGCACCTGCTGCACGGCGAAGGGCGCCGCGAGGATGTCGCCGATCGCGTCGAAGTCGCACGCCCCCGATGCGCCCTCGTAGTTGATCTTCTTGCCCTCGGCGAGGAGGTTCGCGCCCTCGGCGAAGGAGTACACCGCGGTCCCGGGCGGGTTGGCGACCGCCCGCAGATTGTCCTTGATCACGGTGCCCGACGCCTCACCCTTGCCGGCCGCCAGCGCGAGCGCCACGATGGACATCTGGTCCCACGCCTGCGGCGCGTAGGGGCTCGTGTCGTTGCGCGGCACCGCCGCGGAGAACTCCTTGTAGGCCGGAGAGTCGAACAGGGGAGCGCGGTCCATGTTCCAGATGCCCTCCGCCACCTCCGGGCCCGTGCCCTCGATGAATTTCGCGTTGACCGCGAAGCTCGGCGCGAGAATCGCGCCCTTGTAGCCGGCCTTGTAGATGTCCTTCGCCATGACGACGGAATCGGGGGTGTAGCCCTCGAGCATGATCAAGTCGGGGTTGGTCGCCAGGATGCGCGTGACCTCGCTGCGATAGGACGGCTTCTTGTCCTCGTAGATCAGGTCGTCGGTGATGGTCGCGCCGGCCGCCCGGACGATGCCGTTGAAGGCGTCGCCGAACGAGCGCGCGTACGGCGTCTGCAGCGCCAGGTACGCGACGCGCTTCCACTCCTTCTTCGAGACGACGAACTTCGCGTACATGCTCCCCTGGAGCTTCGTGTTGGGCTGGGTGCGCGCGACGAAGCCCTTGTGCTCCCCCTGCGTCACGGCATCGGCGCCCGAGACGCCGATGAGAAACACCTGCGCCTCCACGCAAAGCGGCTTGACGGCCAGGGTCACGGCCGACGCCCACGTGGAAACGATCGCGACCACCTTGTTGACGTCGATCAGCTTGCGCGCCGCGCGCACGCCGGCCTCGGCGTTGGTCTGGTCATCCTCGTGGAAGAGCTGCACGGGCCGCCCCTGGATGCCGCCCGCCTTGTTGATCCGCTCGACCACCGCCACCACCGACCGCTGCATGTCCGGCCCATACGACCCCCCCGCCCCCGTGAGCGGACACAACGTCCCAATGCTGATCGGCGCCTTCGACTGCGCCGAAAGAATCGCCGGCGCCCCAAGCACCAACCCGGTCGTCGCCGAGGCCTTCAAGAGCTCACGTCGCGTCATCGTTCTCATGTCTGAGCCCTCCTGCGTGAGCGCGTTCATGAACAATCCGCGCTAGCCGCCAAGATAGAGACGCCGGATGTCGGGGTCGTCGCGCAGCACGTCTCCCGGTCCTTCTGCGCGGACCCGCCCCATAGCCAGCACATACGCCCGCCGACACAGGCCGAGCGACTCGCGCGCATTCTGCTCGACGAGCAAGATCCCGAGCCCGCGCGCGTTGATCTCGCGGACGCGATCGAAGACCAGGCGCTGCAGCGCGGGCGCGAGGCCGGCGGAAGGCTCGTCGAGGAGCAGTAAGCGCGGCTCCACCATCAGCGCCATCGCCATCGCGAGCATCTGGCGCTCACCGCCGGACAGGGTGCCCGCCCGCGCCCGCCGCCGCTCGGCGAGGATCGGGAAGAGCTGGACGACGGCCCCCGCCCGCTCGTGGAGCGAGCGGCTCGCCGTCCACGCGCCGATCGTCAGGTTCTCCCACACGCTGAGCGACGGGAAGACGTTGGCCTCCTGCGGCACGTAGCAGAGGCCGCTCTCGACGATGCGCCGCGTGCCGGCCCCGGTGATGTCGGCGCCCTGCAGGGCGATCCGCCCCCCGCGCGGCCGCACGAGGCCCGCCAGCGCCTTCAGCAATGTGGATTTTCCAGCGCCGTTGGGCCCGATGACCGCGACCAGCTCGCCCGCGTCGACGCGCAGGGAAAGGCCACGGAGGATCTCGTGGTCGCCGTAGCCGGCCGAGAGCTCGTGCACTTCGAGCAGGGCCGTCACGCGGCGGTCCCGAGGTAGGCCTCGAGCACGCGAGGATCGCGCCGCACCTCCGCGAACGGGCCCTCCAGGAGGGTCCGTCCCTGGGCCATCACGATCACGGGATCGCAGAGCTCGGTGACGAGGTCCATGTCGTGCTCGATGAGGAGGAACGTCCGCCCCGCGGCGCGGAGCGCGCGAATCGCCTCCACGAGCGAGCGCATGAGGGTCGGGTTCACCCCGGCGCCGGGCTCGTCGAGCAGGATGACGCGCGGGTCGCCCATGAGCACGCGCGCCAGCTCGAGCAATTTCTTCTGGCCGCCGGAGAGCGTCTCCGCCCGCTCGCCGGCCAGCGAGGCGAGCTCCACGGACTCGAGGATCGCGAGGGCGCGCTCACGCAGGCGCTTCTCCGCAGCGGTGACGCGCGCCGGTGAGGCGAACACGCGCGCGAGCCCCTCGCCCGGCTGCGCGTGGGCGTAGACCAGCACGTTCTCCAGCACGGTCATCCGACCGAGTGGGCGCGGGATCTGGAAGGTCCGCGCCAGCCCTCGCCGCGCGATCGCGTGCGCGGAGAGTCCGTCGAGCCGATCGCCGCCGAGACGGATCTCGCCGCCGTCGGCTTGTGTGAGACCGCTGATCACGTTGAAGAGCGTCGTCTTACCGGCGCCGTTGGGCCCGATGAGGCCGGTGATCGAGCCCTCGCGCACGGAGAGTGTGCACCCGGCGAGCGCCTCGACACCGCCGAAGCGCTTGGTGATCCCGGTGACGGAGAGCAGCGGAGTCGTGGCGGAGTCTCCCGTGGCCCCGGATCATACGTCATACCCGGAGCGAACGGCAGGGTGAGCCGGTCGCTCGGTTTCGTGGTACGGTCGGGCCGTTCGCACGGCGCTCGCGCCAAAGGAGCAGGCGATGACCGACCGACCCGACCTGGTGATCGACGGCGACGGACACGTGATCGAGGTCGACGCGACCTACGAGCGGATCGATCCGCAGTACCGTGAACGGCGCCCCCGCTACACGCAGGCGGGTCGCGGCTACATCGTGCGTCTCGTGGATGGCAAGGTGTGGGGCCCCGAGACCGACATCGGATTCGTGGGCGTCAACGGCAACCTGCCGCCGCCGAAGGGCAAGGCCATCCACTATCGCCGGATGGGGACCTACAATCCCTGGGCGCGGCTCTCCGACATGGACCGCGACCAGATCGACGCCGCCGTCCTCTATCCGACGGACGAGCTGCCGCTCACGGTGACTCGCGACGCTGGCTTCGCGGCGGCGCGCGCCCAGGCGTACAACGACTGGCTCTACGACTACTGCGAGGTGTGCCCGTCGCGGCTCAAGGGCGTCGGCCTGGTGGCGCTCCAGGACGTCCAGGGCGCCATCGCCGAGATGCATCGCGCGGTGAGCCGGCTCCACATGGTGGCCATCCAGATCGGCTGCACGGTGCGCGAGGACACGCTGCTGAGCGACCCACGGCTCACCGATTTCTGGGCCGAGGCCGACCGCCTGGGCGTGCCGATCGCCGTGCACGGGCCGGCGCTGCCGTCGCTGTTCAGGAGCTACTTCGACCTCAACCGGCCGGACCACATGCTCGAAGCCTCGCACATGGCGCACACCTTCGCGCAGATGCTCGCGTGCTCGAACATCGTGACGAGTGGGCTGCTGGAGCGGTTCCGCAACCTCAAGGTGGCCTTCCTGGAGGCCGGCGCGGGCTGGGTGCCGTACTGGATGCATCGCATGGACGAGTACAACGAGGTCGCGCCCGAGCGGTGGGCGCACATCTCCGCGAAGCCGAGCGAGTACATCAAGGGCGGCCGCGTGTTCTTCAGCTGCGAGCCCGGCGACGAGTTCATCTCATTCTTCGGCGAGCACGTCGGAGAGGATGCGATGCTGTTCGCCTCGGATTATTTGCACTTCGACGCGCTGTTCGTGGGCGAGCCCGGCCACGACGGCAACCCATACCCGGGCACGGTCGCCACCTTGCTCGGGCGAAAGGACGTGTCCGACTCGGCCAAGCGCAAGATGCTGCTCGACAACAGCCTGCGCTACTACGGCATGGACAAGGCGGCGCTCGGCCGCCGGGGCGCGCCGGTGTCGCGGCCCGAGCCGGCGGAGGCGCGGCGAAATATCGTGCCGGGGACGATCTCGGCGCGGGACGACTGAGGCGCGGCGCTGCGGCTTAGAGGGCCAGGGGTGTATGAATTCCTGCTCGTCGTGCCGCCGCTTAAGATCCGCGGCGGCAGCGGGTCGGCCCTCCGAGCCTTCGCGCTCGTCCCAAAGGGTGACGACGACTAACGTCCGTTATCCGGCACCTAACTTATTTGGCTTTGCCAACGGACGTAGCTTCTGGGACTTCTTCCAATCTGCCGGTTCTCACGTCGTAAATGTACCCGTGGATCGGAATCGACTTAGGAATCAGTGGATGGTTGCGAATGCGCCTCACGTCGGCGCGGACCGCGGCCGCATTATCCCTCATCGTGAGCCAATCAATGAACTCACCTTCCGTCGATCCGGGACCTTTCCCGACATCGCGAAAGCCGCTGGGCGTGAGCTCTGCGGTCTCGAGGCTACTGGCAAGGAGATTTCGCATCACCTCGTCGGTGAAGAACAGCATGCCGCAGTCAGTGTGGTGGATGACGAAGAACTCATTCGTGCCGAGCAGCTTGTAGGAGATGACCAGGGAGCGGAGCGCGTCGTCGCTCGCGCGTCCGCCTGCATTGCGAATCACGTGAGCATCGCCCTCCGCGAGTCCGGCGTATTTCGCGGGATCCAGCCTGGCGTCCATGCACGTGAGAATCGTAAAATGACGCGCCGGAGGTATGGTCAGCTTGCTCTTCGCGCCAAACGTCGCCGAGTAGCCCGCGTTCGCCTTCAGAACTTCTGGTAGCACGCTCATCGTTATCCTCCGCTCAGCTCTTCTTCGACGTCTGCGCCATGAAACCCGCGAGTTGCGGCACGACCTTCGAGTTGTGGCACTTGGGACACTTCGCCTGACCCTTCTCGCGCTCCGCGATGGTCATGATCAGTTCGAACGGCTTGTGGCACTTCTCGCATACGAACTCGTAGCGCGGCATGGTTGTTTCCTCCTACCGGGCCGGGCGGTATTGGGCGCTGACCGCCGGCGCCTTTCTCAGAGCCGCCACCCACTGGCTGCCGTTGAGCAGCGGCGTGGTCTTGGCGGCTCGGACCGCCCCGCCCGCCGCGATCGCGACGGCGACAGCGGCCATCGTGACGTCGTCCGGGGCGTCCACGATCACCGAGATGTCGTACTCCCCATACGAGTAGCCGCCGGCCAGTATCCGGGCCCCGACGGCGTCGTTGAGCTGCTTGCCCACGACCTCCAGGCGATCCTGGGGGTTCTTGATCTGCGCGGCCAGCGACTCCGAAGTGTAGGCGACCTGGTACAGGTATTGTGGCATTTTGGTGTCTCCCTCCTCGTCCTCAGGTCCTCTGATCCATCTACGATCCTGCGACCCCTGCCAACCCGCGCTCCGGCACGAACTGACTGGTGGATTCCGAGAGCGTCGGGCCGCCGCCACACTCGCGCCGTAGCGTCGGCATCACCTGGGAGGCGAAGACCTGCATCTGCTCTTCGATTTCTTCGGTGGAGTAGCCGCCCGCCTCGAACCAGGCCGTGAACATGAAATCGTCGTAGCCGCCGCGCTCTTTGATACGCATGATCTTGTCGATGACCTCGTCCGCGGTGCCGACGATCGCGATCTCTTTCTGCATGATCAGATCGGCGGTGACTTTCATGTTCAGGTCGTACATCGGTTCACCCAGATCGGACAAAACGGCGGCGAAGCCGAAAGGACCGTAGTAGTCCCATTGCAGCTCGATCGGCTCCTTATAGCGCTGCAGGTCTTCCCGCTCGTGGCCGGGACGAAGGATGTGCACGTAGCGGCAGCAGCCGAACCCGCGGTGCTTCTCGGCGTCCCAGCCGAACTTCCAGGGGCCGCGGTTCAAGCGGTCCGGCCAGCCGTTCTTCTCTGCCTCCTCGTAGTAGATCTCGATGTTGCGCTTCAGGCGTGAGGTTGGCTCGGGCACCGTGAAGGCGTTGACCTTGTTGCGCGCGGCCCAACGAATCGAGCGCTCGCTCGTTACCGGCTCCCACACCTGCGGGTGCGGCTTCTGCACCGGCTGTGGGAATACGCTGATCTCCTTCAGGGTCGTGGTCGAGGCCATGATCGGGCTGCCCACCGAGTACATGTCGGGCGCGCCGACCTTGAGCACGTCCTCCACCCTACGCCCGGCCTTGGCCATGCTGAAGTAGGCCATCGTCGCCTTGTGGTTCCACTTGGTATGCCGGGGCGGCAGCGACCAATACTCGCCGTGGTGGGAGAAGGACGGCTGCGTCCAGGCCTTCATGATGATCTCGAAGGCTTCTTCGAAATAGGCGCGGTTGCGCTCTTGATCCTGGATGGTTGAGCCGTAGCGCCAGCCCCAGGTTTCCGCCTCGCGCGGCTGGTAGCCGCGCCCGATCCCGAACTCCAGCCGTCCACCGCTGATCACATCCAGCATCGCCGCCTGCTCGGCGACACGCAGGGGATGCCACCAGGGCAGGATGTTTGCCATCTGCCCGAAGCGGATGCGCTTCGTCTGCGACGCGATCGCGGCTTCCGTCAAGAGTGGACTGGGGCTGAACTCCGGCCCCTCGGGCATGAAGTGATGCTCCGTCATGAACCAATAGTCATAGCCCAGACGGTCGGCCAGGATCCCTTGCCGCACCTGGCCGACGAGGACGCGCTGGTAGCTCCGGTGCACCTCCTCCAGTGAGCCGTCGTTGACCACCACCCCGTTCGGCGTGGTGACTGCCTTCAAATCGGAGGCGCCGTTGTGGAAGATGCCGATTTCGATTGCCATGCTGGCCTCCCCTTCTTTCCCGCTACTCGACGTCTACGGGCGTGCGCGTTGCCGTTGCGGTCCTTCGGAGCGTGGCGAACTCATGACGTGCGGTGAATTAACGACCCCTCCCTCCAGAAACCGACCGGAGCGAAGGAATCCTACGGAGGACTCAGCGTGAGGCTTCTGTAGGCGAAGTGCTCCGCGAAGTCAAGGGCCGTCTCCCGGTCCTACCAGGATCGATCAACCGCATCTCCGCCAAGGCATCGCGACGGGTTTTTTCGGCTACGGGTATCAGACGTGGATCTTCCCGGGTGAGCGGCGCATGTTCGCGCTGCTCGGGGTTCACGGGCAATCGATCTTCGTCGATCCGCAGAGCCGTCTGGTGATGGTGAACACGGCGGTCCGCAAGCAGGCCTCGGCCGGTTCGGGGCCCCGCGAATCCACCGCCCTGTGGGCGGCCGCGGTACGCGAGCTCGGAGGCTCGCGCTGACCGGTAGGCGCGGTTAGCCCGAGAACGCCAGCTCGTGCGCCTCGCGCTCGACCTTGCGATTGATCTGCGCGGTGACGTCGAACTCGCCGCGCAGCACGCCCCAACTCGCCATCCAGTCCCACGCCCAGCGCGCCTCGTCCTCGGGAATAGACGTGGGCTCCCTGAGCTGGATGCGGCCAAGGTTGAAGTCGTCGAGGGTCAGCGCCTGGACCGCTGGGTCGTCGGCGGCCCAGCCTTCCTTGAAGTGCCCCAGATAACGTCGCTTGTCGGTCTTGATGCGACGAACGGCCTGCGTGACGCCCCGGAGGAATACGGCGTAGAGCCGGGGATCGAGATCGGGGCCGGCGACCCATGTGCCGTGAAAGAACGTGGTCGAGACCAGGCGGCAGCCGGCCTTCTCGGCCACGGTGATCCACGGCTCCTGTAGCACCGTCGCGTCGAACTCGCCTCGTAGCATGGCCGTGTACCGCTCGCCGGGATGGATGACGGCGGCGCACGTCGTGATCGCCTCGCGCGGGACGGCGCCCTCGAGCATCTGGAGCCCCGCGTAGGCGGTGCCGTTGCCGTAGTCGAGCCCGACCTTCCGATGAGCCAACTCCTGGGGCACGTAGACGGGCGAGTCGGGAGGGACGACGAGGGCTGCACACACGATCATCGACCGGCGACCGATCTGCAGCGCACCCACGCGGCTTTCCGCCACCCGGCGGTTATTGCCGCACTCTCACCCCTGAAACATCGTGGCTTCGCC
>Ga0137403_10002508_pt1 | contig 22432 bp, 23 predicted proteins | sample CZOMad2_1_16fung_FD_122057 | JGI IMG/M metagenome (GOLD analysis project Ga0137403, IMG submission 122057) | Vadose zone soil fungal communities from Angelo Coast Range Reserve, California, USA - CZOMad2_1_16fungal (Hybrid Assembly) | ecosystem: Environmental > Terrestrial > Soil > Vadose zone...
CCACCTTGCGGTTATCCTCGCGCTCCAGTGCAAACTTCTTCGAATCCTTCGACCAGTGAATCGTCACTGGCGCCGTCCGCATTCCCTCCTTGTTGTTGTCGCCCTTATCCTCTTTTCTCAATTGTTCCTGCTGTTCCGGCAGCAGCACCCGCGCATAGCTGTACCGCTCCACGCCATCGGTTGTCAGTTGCGTTTCCACCACGTTCGTATCGCCGGCCTTCTTCAGCGCCTTGGCATAATTCTCCCCGTCCATCGCATAAAGATTGTGCCCCCGGGCAAACACCACCGTCTTCCCATCCGGCGAAACCGAAGCCCAAAGCGGCTTTTTCTTCGGCGCCTCAAAGCCATCCAGCCGCGTCAATTTCCCGCTCGCCAATTCATACTCGAAATACAGCGTCCGCGTATCCTCGTCCGCCTTCTTTTCTTCCCCCGCGCCGCCCGGACCGCCTGACTCGCTGCGCTTCCCATCCACTTCCTTGGTGTTCTCTTCGACGTCTTCCTGGCTTTTTTCCTTCTTCGGCTCGTTCGGCACCACCGCGTTCTTGCGAATCTCCACTTCAAATCGCAGTCGGGTATCCTTGTCCGCTAATTTCAACCGCTTTACTGGCAAATGCTGCGCGTCGTACGGAAAATTCGTCAGCGTGGAGAGTGTCGCGGCAATCTTAGCGTTGTCCCACAACTTGGTCTTGCCCTTCTTCAGCGGATCAACGATGTAATAGTTCGTTCCCTCCGTAGTCTGATAGCTGTACCAAAACCGATCGGACTCGCTGAACCAGTGCGGCGTCACCGCCAAATCAAACACCAGCTTGCCGACTTGATCCGGCAAGAATCGCGCCGCCAAATCGTAATTCGCCTCCACGCGCGCGGCACCACCTGCGCTCTCGGCCTTCTTCTCCGCACCGCCCTCCACCTTCACGGCCGCAGCCTCACCCTCCGGCCCATTCCAAGCCCGCACCGCCGGCAAGCTCGTCAACAAAATCGTCAGCCCACAGACCACCCCACCCACCTTCGCCACTTTCATCGATCTCTTCCTTTCCGTTCTATCCAGAACAACTCCCACCACCCCAAAGGCCGCACATTATAGCCCCAATCATGTCACCGTCCCCGTCTCCAATTCCCTCACCACCGCGCAACGCGCGGGCCGGGGCACGATACTTCGTGCGCTCTTCGCTTGTCCCTTTCTCTCGCCCCACTTCCCCCGCGCATTACGTTATCCTTCCCCAATCTTGCCCCAGGTTTTTTTCACCGTCCCGTAATATTTCCTTGCCGCCCTCTTTCTACAATGCCATCATCCGGTTTGGCACTCAGGGGTCGCCGCTAAAACGGTTCTCAGGGTTTGTACTTACAAACCCTGCCTTACAAATGGAAAAACGCAAATTTCTGTTCGTCTCTCTGTCCGGCCTCATTGGCGATATCGCTTGGCAAGTTCTCAAAGAAGATCACGACGTTCGCTATTACATCGACGCGGAAAAAGAACGCGACATCGCCGACGGCTTCGTCCCCAAATCCAAAGACTGGGAAAAAGACGCCAAATGGGCCGATATCATCGTCTTTGACGATACTCTCGGCCAGGGCGCGCGTGCGCAAGCTCTCCGCGCGGCAGGCAAACCCGTCATCGGCGGTAGCGAATACACCGACCGCCTCGAAGACGATCGCTCCTTCGGCCAGGAAGAGCTGAAAAAAGCCGGCGTCAACATCATCCCGTACGAAGATTTCGACTCCTTCGATCCGGCCATCGAATTCGTCAAGAAAAATCCTGACCGCTACGTCATCAAACCCAGCGGCGAAGCGCAAAACGTTAAGCGCCGCCTCTTTGTCGGCGAAGAAGAAGACGGCGAAGACGTCATCCGCATGCTGGAAGCGTACAAAAAAGCTTTCTCCGACGAAATCAAAGTTTTCCAGTTGCAGCGCCGCATCAACGGCGTTGAAGTCGCCGTCGGCGCCTTCTTCAACGGCAAGAAATTCGTCTTTCCCATCAACATCAACTTCGAGCACAAAAAACTTTTCCCCGGCGAAGTCGGCCCGCCCACCGGCGAAATGGGCACCGCCATGTTCTGGAGTGAATCGAACGCGCTCTTCACCCGCACCCTGCAAAAGATGGAAACCAAGTTAGCTGAAGAAGGCTACGTCGGCTACATCGACCTCAACTGCATCGTCAACAACAACGGCATCTACCCGCTCGAATTCACGTCGCGCTTCGGCTACCCCACCATCATGATTCAGCAGGAAGGCATGCTCACGCCCATCAGCGATTTCTTCTGGGATCTGGCTACCGGTGCCGACCCCAAGTGGCGCACCCGCAGCGGCTTTCAGATCGGCGTGCGCATCGTCGTCCCGCCATTCCCGTTCGACGACGACGCCACCTTCGAATCCTTCTCCAAGAATAACGCCATCATTTTTAAGAAAGGCACTCCCGAGCAAGTCCACATCGAGGACGTAAAACAAGTCAACGGCCAGTGGCTCATCGCGGGCACCTCCGGCGTCGTCCTCGCCGTCGTCGGCACCGGCCAGACCATGAAACAAGCCCAGGCCCAGGTCTACTCCCGCATTAAAAACATCCTCATCCCCAACATGTACTACCGCACCGACATCGGCGACCGTTGGGCTGAAGACTCCGACAAGCTCCATAACTGGGGCTACCTCCGCTAATTTGGAGTGCGACGGCTAGACGCCGCTTTTGACGCCTCGACCCTGCGCACCACGCAACCGCGCGCTTATAGGCGCCCTCTTCAGAGGGCGTGCCTTTTCGGTCCGCTCAGCACACTCTCAAATACCGGCGTCTCCTGGGAGTGTCAACTCTGCCCATCCCGCGGGATTCGGAGGGATGAATCTCCGATTGGCGAGCACGTCAACTCTCTATGCTTGCCTTCGATCTCAGGCGTATGATGGGGATGTTCCCGGAGGAGATGCTGTGCGCTACACCGTGATCCTTCAACGCGAATCCGACGGTGGCTATGTTGCCACCGTTCCTGCATTGCCCGGCTGCGTCTCCCAAGGCGACACCCGCGAGGAAGCCCTGAGGAACATCGAAGATGCCGCCGACTTGTATATTGAGGATGTCCTGGCCACGGGCGATCCTCTTCCGACCGAGGACGAAAGGGAATTCATCGAACTGAAGACTTCCAGTCGATGACGAAATTACCCACCGATCTTTCGGGTCAAGAGCTTGTCAAAATCCTGCTCAGAATTGGTTTCGTCTTCCAGCGTCAAAGCGGCAGCCATATCATACTTCGTCGCGAATCGCCGTATGCTCGCGTTTCTGTTCCCAATCATAAGGCTGTTCGGATCGGAACTCTGCGCACTATCCTTAACGAAGTGGGCCTGACCGTCGCAGAGTTGATTGCTCTCCGTTAGATCGCACCCCGCGATCGCACCTCACGGCTGCACATTCGTCACTCCCTCCGCCCCCGCCTTTGGAAAATGCTGCTCGTACCACGCAATCGACCGCTCCGTCGAATCAATCTGATGTTTCGTCTCCTGCAAGCCATGCCCCTCGCGCGGATACCGCAGAAACACCGTTTCCGTCCCCACATCCTTCAACCCAATAAAAAACTGCTCCGCCTCCGCAATCGGCACATCGTTATCGTTTTCCCCATGAATGATCAGCGTCGGTGTATGCGCCTGCGCCACAAACCGCAGCGCCGACCGCTTCCACGCCTCATCCATCAGGGTCCCCTGATGCAAGAATTGCCCAAATTCCATCTCTTCATACTGGTTGTAGTACGTCATGTAGTTGTAGCTCACCAGGTTCACGATTCCCGCCGTCGGAATCGCCGCCTTGAACTCATTCGTCTGCGTAATCAGCCATTCCGTCAACTGCCCGCCGTAACTCACGCCTTCGATCCCCATCCGTTCACGGTCAATCCACAAATTCCGCCGCACCGCCGCGCTCACGCCGTACAAAACATCCTGCCCTTCATTGCCATTCTGATCGCCAAACACGGCGTCCGCGAATTTCTGCCCATATCCCGTCGACCCGCGGAAATTCACATTCAGCACCGCGTAGCCATGCGCCGCGTACACCTGATTCTTGAAGCTGAACGCCGGCCCATTCTGCCCATGCGGCCCGCCATGAATATTCACGATGAGCGGATACTTCCGCGTTTCGCTTCCACCAAGCCCAACCGGCTTCGTCAAAAAAGCTTCCACCTCAAACCGGTTATCGTTGCTCACAAACGTCAACGACTCGACCTCCGCAATTTGCCTCCCTGCCAGCACTTCTGCGTTCAAGTCCGTCAACTTCTTCGCTGGCCCGCCGCCCGCCTTCTGATAGATCTCCGCCATGTCCCGCGGCGAGCTGTACGTGTAAATCACTCCTCCATCCCGAGCCGCCGAAAAACCAAATACTCCGCCCGTCTCTTTCACTATGTACTCCGGAGCGCCTCCATGCACCGGCAGTCGCACCAGTCGATTATTTCCGCGCTCCTGCACCGTGAAGTACACCGCGCTTCCATCCCCAGCCCACGCCGGCGCGCCCTGCCGGTTATCGATCACCGCGCCAATCTCCCGCCGGCCGCTCCCGTCCGCATTCATCACCCAGACGTGCGTATCCTCCATCGTCGTCTCGCGATCCGTCACTCCTCGCCGCGTACCGCGATACGCAATCATCTTCCCGTCCGGCGACCAGATCGCGTCGTACTCGTTGTATTCCGTAGCCGTCAGCCGCTGGATGCTTCCATCCCCCACCGTCAGCGTGAATAAGTCATAGTTAAAAAACTCGTCCTGGTTCGGCTCCCGGTTCGAGCCGAACAAAATCTTTTTCCCGTCCGGCGACCAATCAATCGAATGCTCGTCGTAATCGCCCTTGGTGAGCTGCCGCACCTGCTTGGTCGCCAGGTCCACGGCGAAAATATGTAGCCGCTGGTTATCGTTGAACCGCGTCATCCCTTCGCCCGCATCCGGCTTGTACAAATACCGCGTAATCACTCGCGGATCGCCTTCCGCCTCGGCCGCTCTCGGATCCGGCGTCGAAGAAATAAATGCAATCTGCTTCCCATCCGGCGACCACGAAATCTCATTTCCGGCTCCCGGCAGCGGGCTGTTCGTGCCGTGAGCCTCGGAAAGAAATGTCGTCTCCGATCCATCTGCCCGTGTGATGAACAATCCGCCCTTGTCACCCTGCCGGCCCGGGAATGCGATCCACTTTCCATCGGGAGACCACACGCCACCTCCACCTCCGTCCTTATCTCCGCCAACCCGCACCGCCTTCTGCGTGGCCAACTGCATAATCCACAGCTGCCCATACGGTCGCCCCGGCCGGTCCCGCATCACCACCGTGTACGCTAAGCGCTTCCCATCCGGCGACACCGCCACCCCACCCACCGACCGCATCCGCGACAGGTCCGCACTAACCAGCCCTCCACCCTGCGCCACGGCCCCCGGCACTCCAACTACGCCACCACCCAGCAAGCCGGTCACGCAAACCAAGCCAATCAACGCCCGTACCAAGCCCAACCTCGTCAATCCACGCATCCCGCCTCCTATAGTCTCGAAGAGCGCCATCGCCACAAAAGCCGCCCAAGGCCAAGCGCCTACCCATCAAAGAAAGTCCCCGGTTTTGTAACCGCCCTCTTCAGAGGGCGGGCTTATCCGATCCGGTTATCGGGGGCGGCCATCTAGCCCAGCGAACCTAGCCAACCATCCCGATCCGGCCCGCGTATCCTAGGCCCGTCATCCCCCAAGGTCAACGCACCAGCCATCCGCAGGAGCTGTTTCCCAAATCGGGAAGACCGCCTCCATGTAACAAATCGAAACACCTTTTTCTCTTGACCCACGGCTCCGACTTCCGCCAAGTTTTTATTGTTCTTAGCGTGTAGTACGTAACTAGGAATTACCGCGCAAAATCTCGTCATCGCCCCGCTTCATCGGGGCTTTTTCTTTTTCCGGCGCTGTAGAAGCGGTCCTTTACAGCGGCCAGCGCACCCAGGCTAATGCTCTCACGCGCTGACAGTGCAGCTCACAGTGCAAAAGAGCGATAAATCCGTCCGTTTAGAATGAACAGCTTGCGCACTCTTGCTCTTTTAGGGTCGAACATTAAAGAAACATTTTAAGTGCCGGTCCAGTTAGTCCCGTTTCAAGCTACGGTAATGAAACGACCACATCGCCAGCAGCAAACACACCAGCGCGTAGTCCAGCCCATACGCCAGAGTCGTCACATGCTCCAGCCACCCAGTCTGTTTCAGCGAAGCGTGGGTAATCTCCAGAAACCGCGATTCCGACAACAGATTGGTCGAAGGCAGCACCCAATACGCCACGCGAACCAGATTTCGCACCGCCACCCGCTGAATCTCGTCAAAATCCGCGGACCCCAGCCTCCACGCTGCCAGCGAAAGGAAAAAGACGATTCCCATAGTGAGAATCGGGCGCAGCAGCGTAACCAACGCCATGGCCACCGCAGCCCAAATCGCATAGCGCACCAAGGGATAGGCTAGCAGCACCCACGGCGTTGATTGAATCCGCTCCCCACCGATCCACGCGAGCAGCCAACTCAGTGCGAACATCATCACCACGAACGTCGACATCAGCAGCATGGTGCCCAGGTACTTGCCCAGCAAAAATTCCCAGCGCCTCACCGGCCGTGCCATCACCGCCAAGATCGTCCCGGAAGTCATCTCCGTGGCCACGGAATCCGCTGCTGCCCACGCCGCGACCAAGCTTCCGAAGGCGCTAACGAACGTCATGATGCCGGAGACCATGTTGAGGACCACGGTTTGCATCTGCGCCGCATTCTGTGCCGAAGTTACCGCTTTCATGCCCATCAGCGGCACCAACATCAGCAGCACCACCGCGCCGCACACCATCAACAAAATCAGAATCAGCCAGTTATGAAAGAAGCTGCCGAAGGTGCTCCACGCCAGCGTGCGAATCTTCATACCGGCAACTCCGAAACTCCCGGCGCCGTAGGAATAGATGGCGCCACTTTGGTGCTGGCGCTGCCGCCGACTACCTTCATGTACACGTCCTCGAGCGAACTGCGCAGCGGAATGATGCTGACCACATCGCAACCCGCCGCCCATAATTGTTCCGCCAGCTCTCGCTTCTGCGTCGTTGCAATCACGATGCGCACGCCCTGTGGCCCGCGCTCGATTGTGCCGCCCGCGTCCGCCACGCGCGGCTCCACTTCCGCAGGCAAATCGCTGGCGACAATTTCCACGCGATCGCCGGCGCCCAGCAACTGTTCCATTCGCCCGGATTGCAGCAGCTTGCCTTTGTCGATGATGATCACGCGATCGCAAATCTGCTCGACTTCCGAAAGCAAGTGCGAGCTGAGGAAAATGGTTTTGCCCGCGGCTTTCAGCGAGAACATCAAATCGCGCACTTCCTTGCGCCCCGCAGGATCGAGTCCCGAAGTCGGCTCGTCCAGCACCAGCAATTGCGGATCGCGCAGCAGCGCTTGCGCCAGTCCCAACCGTTGCACCATGCCGCGCGAATATTTTCCAATCTTCAGCTGGTCGTAACCAGTCAGCTTCACCTGCTGGAGCAGATCGCCAATCCGGTTCAGCGATTCGCGGGGCTCGCCACCGCCCAGCAGGTAGTGAAAGCGCAGAAGTTTTTCGGCAGTCAGATATTTGTAAAACGCGAAATTCTCCGGCATGAACCCGATTTGCGCCTTGGCGCGAACATCGCCCGGTTCGTAATCCAGCACGCGAATGTTTCCTGAATCCGCGTACAGAAAGCCCATCAAGATGCTAATGCTGGTAGTCTTGCCCGCTCCATTCGGTCCCAGAAATGCGCACACTTCGCCGCGTCCCACCTCGAACGACACATCGCTCAGCGCAGTGACTTCTTGCCCGGTAAAGCGCCGCCGGTACACTTTCTCCACATTGTGAAACTCAATCGCTGGAGTCGCCATCGTCGGCTCCTCCGCTTGGCGGCACGGGTTTCAATCCGAGGTGGTGCGCAAGTATGATTTCCAACCCCAGCTCAAACCCGGTGTGTCCGTAAATCACTTTTCCCTTTTCGTCGATAATAAAAAGCGAGGGGATCGATTCCACACCGTATGCCTCCGCCGCCTGGCTGTGCAGATCGAGCAAGACCGGGAAGGGAAGTTTCATCTCCGAAGCGAAGCGTTCCGCAGGCGCGCGCTCATCGTCGATACTGATGGCCAGCAACTCGAACTTGTCCGCATTCTTTCTTTGCCGCTGGTAGAATTCCCGCAGCACCGGCATCTCCATCTTGCACGGCCCGCACCAACTCGCCCAGAAACTAACCACCAGTTTTTTCTTCCCCCGATAATCCGCCAGCGAAACTCTATGTCCGTCCAGTGCCGGCAGATCGAAGGCTGGCGCGGCTTTGTTGATCAATTCCGGCTGTTCGGTTCGGTCCCGCATGGTCGCTTCCAGTTTTTTGGCGCGCCAGGTGATGAAAACGCTGAACGCGGCCAGCACAGCGATGGCCATAAGCGCGACAGGGGAAAGTTTCAAGCGCATGGAAAAGAGAGTATATACCGTGCGTCAAATTGCTCTCCCGCTCGTGTCTCTGTGCCGGTGTCTAGGCGAAGGTCCGCCTCCCCGACAGGAGTCGGGGCAAGCGGAAGGCGGACCCTACAACAGCAGGAGCACGACGCCGAGTCAACAGTAGGGCGACTCAGCGGGCGAAGTAACCGGTTTTCATGCGAATTTTCAGGCCGTCTTGTTTGGGCTTGACGACGATTTTGCGGAAGCCGTCGTCCTTTTTTTGATTGGTCGGGTAGTAGCCCAGCTCGTAGGAAGTTCGCAACTCTTCCGCGATCTGCTGGAAGTAGATTTTGGGATCGATAGTCTTGGCGTCAATGTGCGCGCCGCCGGTTTCCTTGGCGATGCGGTCCATGACGCGGATGCCGTACTGGTTGCGAGCGGTAAGATCGCCGTTTTTCTTGGGCTCGGTGTAGCGCAGCGTGTAGACCAGCACGTTGTTAGCTTGGGCCATCTCGATGGTGGTCATCATGTCGTGCGAGCTGGAATTGTCCTCTCCATCGCTGAACAGCAGCAAGGCGCGGCGGCCTTCTTCGCGGAGCATTTTCTCGGTCACCGAGTAGTAGATGGAATCGTAGAAGGCGGTGCCCAGGTCGCGATCTTCTTTCGGGCCGACTTCGGGATAGCGGTCGGTTTTCTTTTCGTAGAGTTTAAGATGATCGAGCATGTCTGCGCCCGATTGCGTGAAATCGGTTACCAGGCGCAAGTGATTGCCGAAGCAGAGCAGGAAGGCGCGGTCTTTCGGTCCGAGAACGTGGGTCAAGAAGACTTCCAGATCTTTTTCGTGCCGTTTGCGGAAGTGTTCCTGGCTGTCGCTGGCATCCACGATCAAGCCGAGAGTAAGCGGGACGTACTGGCTGCGTGCGAAGAACGCGACTTTCTGCGGAACGCCGTCTTCGAAGACTTCGATGTCGTCCTTGGTGAGATAGTCGACCAGTGTGCCGCGCGCATCGCGCACCGAGAATCCCACACCGACCAGATTCACGTCGACGCGAATCCGATCTTGAGCAATGCAGGTACACGCGAAGAGCGCCAAGAAGAAGCCAGCGATTATGCGCAAATGAAACTCCGCGATTGTTGAGATCGATGTCGAGAACGGAAACCCCCTCGAGTTCCCGCCAACTACTGCGCTTCTTTGTCGCCGCCGCGTGCTTCGATGTACACCAACTGGAAAGTGCTGCCCGTTCCGTTCTGCTGAATTCCCACGACGTGTTGTTTTTCCTTCGTTCCGGATTTGAAGACTAGCTTGCCGGGCTCGGGCTTGTCGTCGTCACAAGTCAGCTTGTTCGAGTCCTTCGCGTCATGCCCATCTACATTGCTGCAATCGAGGACCTGCCCGTATTTCCGCAGTGCCTTTTGGTAGAACGTCGCGATCTTGTCCGGCGCGTCGCCAGATTCCATCTTCATGACCACCAGCTTGAATCCAAAGGTCTCGCCCCACAGCCCCAGATTCGCTGCGGGAGAGTCGGATCTGCTGTCCTTGTGCGGCTTGGCTCCAGGATAAATGGGCAAGCCTACTTCCTTGGCGGTGGCTTGCGTCTTCAAGACGATGCCCGCGCCATCGTCTTCGCCTTTGCTCTTCTTTGCATCTTGCGCGGCGGCGAATCGCGCTTGGGGGGCCGCTACGCAGACTACGCAAAGCGCTGCCAGGGCGGCTCGGCTCAGCAAGGATTGCGGGGCGCGGTGTTCGTTCCGGGATGGGTGCATGGCTCCTCCACTCGGGAGCAGATACGCAAAGAGATGCGGGTAAGTTCCGCGCGAACGTGTGCCGGCAAAGCGGCTGGCCCGGACTGGCGTAGCGAGCCTCCTGCTGGGTCCTTGCGCTGTAGAAATACGGCTGAAAATTCTGACCGCCTTACGCCTTAAAGGACGGCCGCTACAAATTCTGGCGCAGCATGCTGCGCCACTACAAGGAAATCGGCACCCAGCACCGCGATGCATACGCTCTCGATGCGCTACTCCATGACGACGCGTTTGGCGCGGGTATCGTTCTTGGCCAGGGCGAAGGATAGCAGGAACATGACCGCGGCGGCGACGAACAGGAAGAAGTAGGTATCGATGTAGCCGAGCGTGGTGGCTTGTGCCTTCAGGATGGCGTACAAGCGTGCGTACGCCTGGCGCTGCGCGTCGTAGGCGCTGGAACCGGCCCGGATGAGCTGTTGCGTGAGCTGGCTCACGGCTTTTGCAAAATCGGAATCGACCAGCGTGGTGTGACTACTCAGGCGCTGCTGATGAAACTGGGCGCGGCGCGTGATGATGGTGGTGACCAGAGACGTGCCCACGCTGCTGCCGATGTTGCGCATGAAATTGACCAAGCCGGCGACGGCATTGTTTTTCTGCGGGGCAATACCGTTGTAAGCGGCGCTGGTGGCTGGAATGAAAATCAAGCCGAGCGGGGTGTACTGAAGGATGCGCAGCCAGGTGGCTTCGCCAATACTGAGCGACAGACTGAGACGCTGAGTGGAAAAATACATGGCGCCGGCCAACAGAAAATATCCCAATGCAATCAAGTAGCGGCCCTGAATCTTGGTGGTGAGCTTGCCGACAGCGGGAAGTTCGATCAGGAGAAAGACTGCAGCCACGGAAAGCACCATGCCAGCCTTTTGCGCCGTGTAGCCGAGCTGGGTTTGCAGGAACTGCGGCATGAGCACGGTGGAGGCGAAAGAGAGCGCTCCCACCATGAACATGACCATGCTGGCAACGCTGAAATTGGCGTGACGGAAGAGCCGCACGTCCACGAGTGGCTCTTTCTGGAACCACTCGTAAATGACCAGCGCGGTGAGGCAAACGACGGCGACAATCGCCAGGGTCAGAATGAAATTCGAGCCGAGCCAGTCGTCTTCTTGCCCTTTGTCCAGCAGGATTTGCAGCGCGCCGACACCCAGCACAAGCAAGCCGAAGCCGATGTAGTCAACGCGCAGCGATTTGCCGACGTTGCGGCTGATGTAGGCGGGATCTTCGATCAGCCGGTAGACGAGAAATAGAGCGAGTATGCCAACCGGGAGGTTGATGTAGAAGATCCAGCGCCAAGTGTAGTTGTCGGTGATCCAGCCGCCGAGAGTTGGTCCGATGGCCGGAGCGACGATGGCAGTGATGGCGTACACGGAAAAGGCCAGTCCGCGTTTTTCGGGCGGAAAAGAATCGGCGAGGATGGCTTGCGCCATGGGCTGGAGTCCGCCGCCACCGGCGCCTTGCAGGATGCGCGCGAAGAGCAGAAAGCCCAGGCTGAAGGCGATGCCGCAGAGCAGGGAACTGAGCGTGAAGATGAGGATGCAGATAAGAAAAAAACGCTTGCGGCCGAGCATGCCCACAAACCATCCGCTGATCGGCAGAACGATGGCGTTCGAGACGAGGTAAGAGGTGAGCACCCAGGTGCTCTCGTCATTGCTGGCACCGAGATCTCCGGCGATGTGTGGGAGCGCGACGTTGGCGATGCTGGTGTCCAGCACCTCCATGAATGCCGCGAGAGACACCACGACGGCGATGAGCCAGGGATTTACTTCAGGGCGGGATGGCGATACCTGAGCGGGGATAGCGTCCGAGCTAGCCACGGAGTCCTCTGAGGGCGTAAGTTGGATAGCAATGGTACACCGGAAGTCAAATCGCTACGACCGGGGCAGTAGGTTAGTTTCGGGTAAGCACGTTAATCGGCACTGAGATGTCGTTTGGCGTGGAAGCAGGCTTCAAGAAGCCTTTTCTACTCCCACCGAAACACCTTCGCCGAGAGCGCCGTGCAAACCACGAACACAACGGCCAGCGCCGCTACGTCGCCCATATGCGCCGACCACGCGTCGCCCCTCCAGATCCCTTCGAGCAGCGACACCGTATAGGTTAGCGGCACAATTCTGGCCACCGCGTGGAGTGCTGGCGGTAGTGATTCAACTGGAACGAAGAGTCCTGAGACAGCGATCATCGGGTACAGAATGATGGCGCCGATCGGCTGCGCAAAGCGAGCCGTCGGAACAATGCTGGCGATGAGAAAACCGATCGACAAGATGCTCCAGGTGCTGATCAGCAGCGCCATCGTGAACGAGAAAAATGGAACATGCACACCGACTGGGTAGTAGCGTTTGCCTGCCAGGACCATCAAGACCAGCGTAGACGCGGTGAGTATCAGCTTCACGATCACATGGGTGGCAAGAATTGTCTGCGGACGCAGCGGCGTGGCGCGGAGCCGCTTGAGAATGCCGCCCTCACGGTAGATCGAGATAATCGTAACCAGCGAAAGCACAGCGCTGAGCGCGATCAGAATTGATGCGAGAACGGGCAGGCCGACGCGGATAAACCCGGTGGCGGCGAATGAGGAGGGCGCCTGTCCGCGGCCAGCGACGCGACCCAATACAAGGAAAACAAGAACAGGGACACCAATTGTCCCAAACGCGCCAAGCGGCTCGCGCAGGAATATCTTGATCTCGATCCAGGTCAGTTTCCAGAGTCCACGCAGCATCATTGTCCAGCCTAATCGTCTAGCCTAATCGCGAATCGAGTGACCAGTAAGTTTGAGAAAGACGTCTTCAAGGTTGGGTAGAATCGTGCGGAAATCCGTAACCCGAATGCGATTCTCGGATAGACAATGAATCACCTCGGTCACGAAATCGTCGCCCCGGCCGCGAATGGTGAATCGCCCGTCATTGCATAGCACATCCTCAACTCTCGGGATTGCCCGGAAGCGTTCTTCGGCGACGGGTTGGACCGTGGCGAGAACGACGGTTCGCTCAGGGCAGTGCCGGTCGACGAGCCGTTCCGGTGTGTCAATGTCGATGATCCGTCCGTGCTCGATGATGGCGACCCGGTCGCACAACCGTTCGGCCTCTTCCATCAGGTGAGTGGTCAAAAACACGGTCTTGCCACGTTCACGGATGCCTCGCACCAGATCCCAGATGGTCCGCCGCGACTGCGGGTCCAGCCCGGTGGTCAACTCGTCGAGAAATACCACCTCCGGGTCGTTAATCAGCGCCAGGGCGATAAACAGCCGCTGCTTCTGGCCTCCAGAGAGGTTCATGAACCAAGAGCTCCGCTTATCGGCCAAGCCGAGCTGTGTGAGTAGGCTTTCGCCGTCGATTGCTTTCTTCCGGTAGAGCGAAGCCCAGAGGTCTACCGCCTCCCAGACTTTGATCCGTTTCTGCAGTTGCGCTTGTTGAAGCTGAACTCCGATGCGTTCCTGCAGTTCGTAAACGTGACGAAAGGGATCTAGACCCAGAACCGAGATGGTGCCCCGGTCGGGCGTGCGCAGACCTTCTATGCACTCCATCGTGGTGGTTTTTCCAGCGCCGTTGGGGCCGATTAAGCCAAAGATCTCACCGTCGTTTACTTCGAACGACACTTCGTCGACAGCCACCGTTGAGCCGTAGACCTTGCGCACTCTGGAAACTTGAATGACTGGACGCATGGTAGTTTGCAAAACCGCACCAAACCGAATCGAGAGTTTATATCAGGTACTTAGGCTAAGTCCCGACGCTCGTCCTAGCGGAGAAGTGGAATTGCTGATCGGCACTCGTCCGATCCACATTGATTAGGCGCGGCTGCGTCTGAGCGGCGCTTACCCAGCGGAGGATGGCCGTTCGCGGTTCAGATGATGCAAGCGCTGGGGCCTCAGAGACTCAGCTGGTGGCAGCCTCATTCGTGGTGTTTCTCGGCTTTGGTGTGCTCGTGCTGTTCGTGTTCTTCTGTGTAGATGGTAGGAATCCCCAGGCTGCCTTTGGCGGGCAAGTGACGAAGAAAAGTCACCACCTTCCACATCTCGCCGTCATCGAGAGTACCTTTCCAGGCAGGCATTCCCGATGGACTGATGCCGTTTTCGATGATCCACTTCAACTGTCCATCCTGGTAGTCCTGCACGTCTTTCGAGGAGAGCGAAGGAACTGGAGGGGACATCTTGTCAGCGAACGGTACTCCAGTGGCTTGGCCATCCAGCCCGTGGCAAATGCCACAGTGATGGCCAAAGTGTTCTTTCCCGTCCGCGATGTTCGCCTCGGTTGCGGGGATTGGGTTGGGAACGTCTTTGCCCCCGACCGTGATGTGGTGCTTCACTTCATTGGCCATCTTACTCTCGGCGGCACCCGGTTTGTCGACCCGGCAGCCGAACACGAGTAGCAAAGAGCAAGCCAGCGACAGTTTCCATGGAGAGCGCATCCGTTCTTCTCTTCCCTTCATTCGCTTTGATTCCAGGCGAACGCCTATTGGTTCGGCTTCTCGCTGCTGGGCAGAGGTTAGAGACTGCCGAGGCTAGCCGGGTGTTTATGCACCCCAACCTCTATGCAGTAGAATCCGATGGGGGCGTTTGGTGAAACCTGGACAACGCGGTGTGCATGGGAGGACGGCGACATGCCGGATCGCGTCTAGCCTGCCCCTGCCAATCCCCGTCATCGCAGTCAGCGCACAGCGCTCCTGAAACGCACCAGGAAACTCTTCCCGACGACGACACCACGATCGCGATGAGCTAGGTGTTTCGTTTGTCGCTGCGGGGATTTCCGTTCTGATCGTCCGGACGGGCACCGTATACACCCAAGGCGGCCGAGCGCACAGACTTTCTTTGCCGCATAGGCTCGGCACACTCACCGCCCCTTTTGCCCGATGATTTAGTGGGCGAGGCCTAGCTGGAACCTACTCGGCGGCCGGCGATGGCGCCTAGGATCGCGGGGTTGGCGGTGCTTGTTGAGGCGGACTTGGTGACTGGCACGGCGGTGATGGCTTTTCGGACGGTGGCTAACGGAGCTTTGTCGTTGAAGCGGACACCTTGCCTGGTGGTCTCGATTCCAAGTTGTTGCCAGAGGGAGTCGAGATCCACGTGCATGGGCTTGTCTTTCCACTCGCGATACATGGGGACAAGAACGGAGACGCCTACGCTGTCGTCACCGACTTTGAAGGCGCGTTCGATGGGCCAGTCCTGGGTGATGTCGCCACCGGCTGCGAGGATGGCGCGCATGGCGTCCTGTAGGCCTTTGCGGCTATTGGTTTTCTTACGGATTTCCACGTCGGCTACGAAGGAAAAGAGTGCGCCACCCCAGTAGGTGCGGCCCCAGGTGTGGGTGTTGTCCATGCCGCGGTCGCCTTGCTGCGGCTGGCCTTTGGGCATGTCTCGAACGAGGTCATCCCACATGCTTTCGGCGGTCATTTGCCCGGCTTGAATTCGGCCAATGGGTTCGACGTAAGTGGCCAGGCCTTCTTCGATCCAGTGGTGCTCCTCGGCCATGTCGGGAAAAGCGAGATGGACCATTTCGTGGGTCATCATCCAGTCATGGGCCAGTTCGGCCTCGGTGGTTTCGCGGCCGACGCGAATGCGGATCATGCCGCCTTCGCGGCCCCAAGTCTGGCCACCATACACGCCGTGGCCGCCGGAGGACTGGACGCGGATGCGCACGTTGGGGCGCGGATAGCGGCTGTAATAGGCGGCGACGGCTTCGGCGGCTTTCTGAATCCAAGCGAGGAGCTGCTGCTGGGAGAGTTGCCAGTCGGTAGAGTCGAAGGTGACGTCGATGCGGGAAGAGCCGAGGACGATGGTGGAGGTCATTTCGTTAGCGGTGGAAGGAGAACATCCGAGCATCAACGGAGCGCAGGACGCGAGCAGCAGCGCCGCGATGCGGCAGAGCATGGGACAGCTTAGCACTGTGGGGCGGCGGCTCAATACGTGTGTGACGTTGTGAGCGGGCTTGGCGTTGCATCAGCGGGCGGGGCAAGCCCCGCGCCCCTACGGGGTGGAGATCTTTGAGGAGTTCCAGCCGAAGAGGCGGCGGAGGATTTCGTCCACGCAAAAGAGACCGGGACCAAAGATCAGGATGATCGACGAGGCCATGAGGAAAGTGAACGGCGCGGCGGCCATGAATTTGTCGGGGTCGGAGAAAATGGCGCGCAGGGCTTCGTTGTCCGCGGTGATGTAGGCGACGATGAGGTTGACGGTCATCATCAGCGCGATGATGCGGGAGAAGAGGCCGAGAGCCAGCAAAATGCCGCCGAAGAATTCGAGGCAGGAAATGAAGAGAGCGGTGGCGGCGGGCGCGGGCAAATGCAGGCTGGTAAAGAAGTCGGTCACGTTGCTGAGGTTGTGGAGCTTGCCCCAGCCGTTGCGCGCGAGTTGCAGTCCCCAATAGAGACGCACGAAAAGCAGGAACGGCGATTTGAGATAGGCGATGTAGCCAAAGAGCTGGTCATGCAGGCGATGCGGACGTGCGAGCAAAGTTTTCATATAGGTAACTGATCCATTCCCACGCGACAAATTTCAATCTACGTCGACTTTTTCTGCGCTGGCTGGCAGAACCAGCCGAGCGTAGCCCAGTTCTGGAACCAGGCTTGAACCGCCTCGGCGCGCTTTTCCGCAGGCATGTGGCTTTTGCGGAAGCCGGAGTCGACGGCGCGAGCGAGGGTTTTGCCGTGGCGTAGGGACGTCAGGATGGCGAATTCCTCGCGGGCAAGTTTGCGGAAGTAGACGGAGTCGTCGATGCGATGGACGGCGAGGAAAATCTCGGCGGGCTTCAGCTTGGCGGTGACGCGGATACGGCGGCGCTTCTTTTTCTCGCTGAAGGCGTTGCTGGCGACTTCGTTGTCGTCATCGGTTTCGCGGACGGCGAGAAGCAGATCGTCGACGGGATATTTGCAATCGAGCAGGCGAACGTAAGGCTGCAATTGCAGCTGGATGTCGCCGCCGGCGGCTGTGGCGAGATCTTTGGTTTGCAGCGCTGGCTCGGCCTTGCCGTCGAAGGCTTCGATGTCAGCCCATTCGAGGCGCACAATGTCCAGCGCGAGTTGCTGCTGTTTGCCGGCCCACTTTGGATGCTTGCGCAGCCAGCCTTCGAGTTTGGCGCCGAGATTGCGCAGAGTGAACGACGTGGAAGGGCAGTCCACGATATAAGCCTTGGACATAGCTTCGAATTTCCTATCGCCGAGGACTGCGCGGAGACCAGGAAAATCCTCCTGCAGGCTGGAAAGCAGGCGCCACCAATATTGACGATTGTAGATTTCCAGGCGCTCGAAGGAGGTGAGGCGGTCGTTGGGCTTGATGAATTTCGAAGCGTAACGGCGCATATCGCCGCCGCCGGGTGCGTGCCGCTGCATGTGTTCGGAGGGTGTGAGCGGGGTCATCACCGCGCGAGTCATTTGCTTTTGGATGGCGTCGAGATTCATGGGCGGTTCATACCGCTTTCGCGAGCAGCGACGAAGAGAGGAACTTGTTGGCTTTCATGGCTTCGTCGTGGACTTCCTGGAAGGAGGGGATGCTGTCGTCCCACTCGAGCAGCGTGGCGGTATGGCCGACGCGCTGAACAGCGCGCTCATAGAGCTTCCAGACCGGATCGATCACCGGATGATCGTGCGTGTCGAGAATGTATTTGCGGTATTTGGAGTGGCCGGCGATGTGAATCTGCGCGACGCGGTCGGTGGGGATGCTGTTGACGTAGTCGAACGGATTGAACGTGTGATTCTGCGAGGAGACGTAAATGTTGTTGACGTCGAGAAGGATTCCGCAGTCAGCGCGCTCGACCACTTCGTTCAGGAATTCCCACTCGGTCATTTCGGATACGTGGAATTCCGCGTAGCTGCTGACATTCTCGACAGCGACGGGCACTTCCAGAAAATCGCGCACTTCGCGCACTTTCTGTGCGGTGATTTTCGCGGCTTCAAAGGTGTACGGCATGGGGAGAAGGTCATGCGTGTAGCGGCCATCAACACTGCCCCAGCACAGATGATCAGAGACCCAAGGCGTTTTGGTGCGGCGAACCAGTTCTTTCAGGCGTTGCAAGTGCTCCCGGTTCAATTTCTCCGCTGAGCCGAAATACATAGAAACGCCGTGCTGCACCACCCGGTATTGTTCAAGGATTTGATCGAGGATGCGCAACGGGCGCCCGCCATCGATCATGAAATTTTCGGAGATAATCTCGAACCAGTCGCAGACGGGTTTGCGGGTCAAAATGTGGTCGTAGTGAGGCTGGCGAAGGCCGATGCCAATCCCGTAGTTCGTGAATCCGTTGAAGCGACTTGCCGGCATGCGGACTTGGCTCCCGAGGTGAGAATAATACTGAAGGCTAGCTGGCGCAAACGTGCGAGGGGACGGGCAGAAACTGCCAATCCCCTCTACAGGTTTTCAGCTTCAGGCCAAAGCAGGCTTTACGCCGGCTTCTCGTCCATGGGCTTACCATCAGTGCGACAGCCGCCCTTGCCCTTGCAAGAGTTCTTGCCTTTGCAGCCGTTGTCACTGCTCTTGCAACCACCCTTGCCCTTGCAAGAGTTCTGGCCCTTGCAGGTGTGCTTGTCTTTGGCCTTCTTGTCAGCCTTCGCGTCATCCTGGGTCGTCTTGCCCAGCAGGTTCGAAGCCTGAACGCTGGCGGTTCCCGCGAGCAAGCCCGCGATTGCCGCACCAGCCATCAGCAACTTGTTCGTCTTTGTCATTGCCCTCAGCCTCCTGTACTTTGTGTGAATTGGACAACTTCCCTCCTGGCAAAGCAACTGCCGGAAGATCTTCAATCTCTTGTACGCGCGATAACGCGCTTTGGATGTTTCGGCCATGCGGTCTCTGGGAAGGGGCATGCCGCCATGCAGGCATTCGGTCGGGACGGAAGATTACCCCTTTACGGAACAAGAAGCTAGCAAAGGTTTTAGGATTGGGAGTCCATCAATAGAGTGTGTAACTTTTGCTTTCCTAGTTGTTCCGTTGACTGTGGCTAACGACAGTACGCCGATTAGATTGCATCTTGGGCTCATGGCGTTCGCGAATGGGAACAAATTTATGTCAATTCTTGCGCGCATTTTTGCGGCAATCTTGCGGATTGCCTCTTCCATTCGAGACCCCTGGCGAATAAAGTTTGTTGGACCCATTAAGGGATTCTTTCGAGGAGGAGGGAAAGGGATGAAGAGACTACTTGTTGCAGGGCTGTTCCTGGCGATGACTCCGCTGATGGCAGCGCCACCGCAGGCGCAGAAAGAGGAAATGGCTAAGATTTCGCTCAAGGTGGGAGATACGGCGCCGGATTTTTCGTTGTTGAGCGATCAGTGGAAGCCGGTGAAGCTCAGCGAGTACCGCGGAAAGAAAAATGTGTTTCTCGCTGTGTATGTGCTGGCATTTACAGGTGGTTGAACGAAGCAACTGCAAGCGGTCCAGTCTGGACTCGCTACGGGCAAGATCGATACAAACGATACGGAGGTTTTCGGTGTAAGCATGGATAGTCCTGCAGCAAACGCCGCCTTCGCCAAACAGATCGGCATCACCTTTCCCCTCCTCAGCGACATGAACAAAAAGATGCTGACCTCGTACGGCATTCTGAAGGGCTACGACGTTCAGAAAGAAAGCTACCAGTGGGCGATGCGCGCCAACATCGTGATCGACAAGAATGGCGTGATCCAACACATCGAAGAAGGCGATAGCGCGGTCGACCCGAATACGGCTGTGTCCGTCTGCACCACGCTGCACAAGAAAGAGGCGACTAAATAGGTTGCAGCTGCGCCGCTCTCGCTAGCCGAAGGCGCGCGCGGCGATTCCCGCGAGTGTGCCCAGGAACGCGACGGCAGCGTAGGTGGCCGTCGCGACCTTCCAGGAAATGGTCTTGCCGACCACGGACAGCGAATAAATGCTGTAGATGCCCAGCGTGCATAGGATGGTGACCACGTACGGCAGCGGCACGCCTCTGGTCATAGCGATGTAGGCGATGACCACGTCGAAGGCCATCGGCACCGGCAGGAACGCGCCGACGAGTGAGACCAGAACGATGCCGCCCAGCGTTGCGGGGGCGTTCAGCGTTTGTTGCGGGAGCGCTTCGATCATCAACGCACCGAGCAGTGCGCCTAGCAGCATCAGCGGGAATCCCACGCGGAAGACGTACCAGAAGCTTTTGACGTAGCCAAGCAACGTGCGCCGGAGCGCCTGTCCCCAGGTCTCCGCGACGGCGATTTCGATGGGGCACTCGACTGGAGCGTCGCTGGAGGCTGCTTGGCGCGCCGCGATGAATGGTCCGAAGCCGAAGATCAACAGCAACACGGTGGATAGCTTGAGTAGCGCGACGGACAGCGGAAACAGCGCGAAGGTCATCGCCAGAACCACTATGTTCAGTGTTGGCGAGCTGAACATGGCGGCGAGCACGGACTCGGTGCTCATTCCCGAGGCGTACAGGCCGCGGCCGATCGGCGCGACGCAGTTGGCGCACACCGCCAGTGGTATTCCCGTGAGCGTGCCGATCAGCGCGTTGAGATGGCGCGATTTCGTGCGGCGGCGGGCGAGTAGTGCCAGAAACGTCAGCGCGGCTGGGCCGAAGCAAAATGCGAACGTCATACCGATGCGGTTGGCGCTTAGCCAATTCACGGAAGTGCGCCAGACCCGCTGCGTGAGCGGCATGCTGCGATCGACTTGGTAGACAGCGTCAAACGTGATCGCGCCGACGGCTTTGACGTGCGCGCCGGCGTTGTATTTCTTCAGCAGTGAGGGATAACGCGAGTCCACCCAGAAAATCCCGGCAATCGCGGCCATCAGCACGATGGCGATAGCCTGGCTGCGCCAATTGCTAGCCTTGGCGAGGGAAGGACTGAATTCCAATGCGCTCGTGGAAGCGGACACGCGGCTCCTCCTCAAGTGTCTCGCCGAATGGAATGCTCGGACCTGGACCAATGCCGTGACTCTACGCAGGCCAGGAGAAAGGGGGAATAACCTAAAACCACTAGAAGGCCGTCAGGAAGAGGGAGCAGAGAGAGCGATCAGTTGATGCTGGCTCAGCCTAAGGTTGCCAACCTATCGGACGACGAACTTGCACGGCGGGCGCCAAGGTTCTCCAGCGGCTGCGAAGGCTGGCGTAGACAGTCTGGGAGCGTCCGGCAGGCAGATTTGCCAGTGGTTAAGCCACTACCTGGTCTCCTTTCGCCGGGCCCGCTTCACGACCAACAAAAAAACAATCACGGCAGCCAGCACAGAACACCACACAGCGTCGATCGCTGGACCAATGGTGAATGGGTTTGGATGCCCAAGTCGCCAAGTTTGAAGAAGGATGAACAGCCATACAAATGGGAAGTAGCTGGCCAAAAGAGCCACGAGCGACAATGCGAAAGCAGCGCCGTAAATCACTGCGGGGCGTCGAGGCATTCAGCTTTCAACTCGCTTCCTATGATAGTTTCGCTTGAGCTTAGACTCCAACCGAATGGGACTAGTGCCTGATGAATGCGTAAACCGAAAGCTGGCCAAGTAACCTTTAGTTGGCTACGGTCAATTCGATTAGCGCGGCGGCGGAAATACGCGAGCCGGCGGCGGGAGACTGGTCGATTACCGCGGCGTGGGGCCACTGCGGAGCGGTGACGTAGTTGACCTTGCGGCGCAGTCCGGCGATATCGAGGCGATGCTGGGCATCGGTTTCGACGAGGCCGACCAGATGGGGCATGACGTAGGCGGTCTCGCGGCGTCCCTGCGATACCAGCACATCCACGCGCGGCGTCGCGGCACCGCCGCCCGGGCGCGGCGTTTGCACCACGACCATATCGGCCGGCTGATCGGACATGGAGATGGCGGAAACTTCGCCGACTTGCAATCCAGCGCGCAGCAGCTCGATGCGCGAAGCGCGAAGCGAATTGCCTTCCAGCAGTGGAATCTGCAACTGCCGCTGACCCAGGCTCAGCACCACGTGCGCCTGCTGCGATTGTTTCATCAACATGCCTGGCGGTGGTGTCTGCCGGACCACTACGTTAATCGGAAGCTCGTTGTAAACGTGGTCGGCCACGCGGAGCAGCAGGCCTTTGGAGGTGAGCATTTTGCTGACGTCGGCAACATTCTTGCCGACCAGATTGGGCATGGTGACTTCCCGGCCGTGAATAGCGATACGCATGGCAGTAATCGCGGAAAGAAACGCCGCGGACGCCAGGATGAAGATCAGCAGCGCCATGCGCGACAGCCATTCGAGTCGTTCGCGAAAGGTCATAGCGGTTATCGAGTCTCGTCCCGCGACGTGCTACTTTTTCGTGAGCGGCGGCGCTGGGTACTCCGGCAGCTTGTCCTTGCTGGTGTCGGCGCGCTTCACTTC
>Ga0137403_10002509_pt1 | contig 22424 bp, 23 predicted proteins | sample CZOMad2_1_16fung_FD_122057 | JGI IMG/M metagenome (GOLD analysis project Ga0137403, IMG submission 122057) | Vadose zone soil fungal communities from Angelo Coast Range Reserve, California, USA - CZOMad2_1_16fungal (Hybrid Assembly) | ecosystem: Environmental > Terrestrial > Soil > Vadose zone...
CGGCCCAGCAGTCGCGGACAAACAGCTCGCGGCGCTGGGCATAGCCCAGCATGCGGTTGTAGAGCGCGCGATAGCGCTCGGGGGAGATCGGCTTGTTGGTCTTGCCCCAGTCGATGCGGCCCTTGCTCTCCGCGTCCTCGACGAAGAACTTGTCGTTGGGCGAGCGGCCGGTATGCACGCCGGTGCGCACCACGAACGCGCCGCCGTCGGCGACGCTGCCTTCGCGGCGACGCACCGCCTCTTCATAGAGCGCGGGAACCGAAAGGTTCCAATGAACGTTGCTTAGGTTCTTCAACCCGAGCGATTCAATTCCGAATTTGGGGACGACGAAGCCCGCCTGTTGCACAGCGTTTCTCCCTGCTTTGTCCAGCTGATCTGGCAAGACGTATAGACCAACGCACTCGTTTCGGCCCTATGCGCTACCGGGGCAAATTTGGGGTGGCAAGGCCCTGCGACAGTTGGTGTCGAGGATCATGTGAATCCGATCTCGCAACTGCGAACAGGATGCCGGATGGCGAAAGCTTCTGCACGCTGATCCGCCCGGCTCCGCACTGGACCCACTGGGACGCCGCCGCGGAGCAGGTGCATCACATTTCGCGCGACACGCTGGAACGCCATGGCCGCAGCGTGCGTGACGTGGCCTTGCTGCTGAACGATCGCCTGCATGGCCGCACCTTGTTCAGCGACGGCTGGGCACACGACTATTCATGGCTGGCCGCGCTGTTCGAAACGGCGGAACTGAACCCGCGGTTTCGCCTGGACAGCCTGCGCAGCCTGCTGTCCGACAGCGAAGCCAGCGACTGGCACGACATGCAGCAAGAAATAAGCAAGCAATCCCGACTGCCGCGCCACCGTGCCAGCAGCGATGCGCGGCTGCTGCAGATGACGCTGCTGCGCCTGCGCTCCCAGGCCCCGAAAGGCGCGCGAGACACGCCGGGGTCAGACATCGCCGATGATCGGCAGAAAACCACCCGACAGGACTGAGGATTCCATGACCGACAAGATCAGCGCCGCCATCACCACCCGCGCCAACGTCTACTTCGATGGCAAGTGCGTTTCGCACAGCATCGAACTGCCCAACGGCGCCAAGAAAAGTGTCGGCGTCATTCTTCCTTCTTCGCTGAAGTTCAGCACCGCGGCGCCGGAGACCATGGAGCTGCTGGAAGGTGTGTGCCGCGTGAAGTTGGCGGACAGCGAGGCTTGGTTGCCGTACAGCGGGGGGCAGTCGTTCAAGGTGTCGAAGAATTCTTCGTTTCAGATTGAGGTGACGCAGACTTTGCATTACATCTGCCACTTTGAGTGAGGGGTGTTTTTTGGGGGATGAAAGGCGGCTTAGGGTCGCCTTTTTGCTTTTTTGTTTTTTTCCATCTGCGATGCACCGCGCCGGGTATCGCAGATGGAAAGAAGGAAAGAACCCAGAAAAAAACAAGAATCAAACCACCACCGGCTCATGCTCCAACCGAATCCCAAACCGCCCATAAACACTTTCCTGAATCGCCCGCGCCAGCGTCATCACCTCCGACCCGATCGCGCTGCCGCGATTCACCAGTACCAGCGCCTGCTTCTCATAAACCCCCGCCTGCCCGACAGACTTGCCCTTCCACCCGCAGGCATCGATCATCCAGCCGGCCGCCAGCTTGATGCTGCCATCCGGCAAGGGGTAATGCACGATCTCCGGATCGCGCCCGATGATGTCGCGGCACTGCTCGGGCGTGACCACCGGGTTCTTGAAGAAGCTGCCTGCGTTGCCCACCTTGGCCGGGTCCGGCAACTTGGCACGGCGGATCGCGCAAACCCAGTCGAAGACCTGCTGCGCGCTGGGCGCATCGATGCCGCTCTCGACCCGCTTGCGTTCGAGTTCCAGGTAGCCCAACACCGGCTGCCAGCGTTTGGGCAGACGAAGGCGCACCCGCGTGATGACGCTACGCGACGCGAGCGAATGCTTGAAAACGCTGTCGCGGTAGCCGAACGCACAAATGTCAGGGCCCAGCGTGACCGAGCGGCCCGTCACCAGGTCGACCGCGTCCAGCGCCTCGAACCGGTCTCTCAACTCGACGCCATACGCTCCGATGTTCTGCACCGGGGCGGCACCGACCGTGCCCGGGATCAGCGCCATGTTTTCCAGGCCCGGACAACCCTGCTCCAGCGTCCACGCCACGAATTCATGCCAGTTCTCGCCCGCACCGGCTTCGACGATCCAGGCATCTGCGCGTTCTTCGACCCGGCGCCTGCCCAGCACTTCGACCTTCAGCACCAGCTGCGGCATGTCACGCGTCAGGATGATGTTGCTGCCACCGCCCAAAATGAACTTGGGCGAACGGCCCAGTTGCGGGTGGTCGACCACGCGGCGCACGTCAGCGTCGCTGGCCACGCGAACCAGCGTCTGGGCCACGGCGGGCAGGCCGAAGCTGTTATAGGGTTTCAGGCTCACGCCCGATTCGATTTGCATTGCATAATTTTCGCTGATTCACCGCCGTGTGGGCCAGTCTGCTTCAGACTTCCTCCCCCAAGACGCCAACGATTGACGAGAACACCACCATGCCGACCTTTGATGCCGTGTTAGACCCGAATCTGGTCGAGGTGCGCAATGCCGTCGATCAGACAGCCAAGGAAATCGGCACGCGTTTCGACTTCAAGGGCTCTTCGGCCCGCGTCGAGCTGAAGGAAAAGGAACTCACGATCTACGCCGACAGCGACTTCCAGATCGGCCAGGTGCTGGACATTCTCATCGCCAAGCTCACCAAGCGCAGTGTGGACGTGCGCTACATGGACCGCAGCGCCAAGATCGAGAAGATCGGCGGTGACAAGGTCAAACAGCTGATCACCGTCAAGAGCGGCATCGACAGCGACACCGCCAAGAAGATCCAGACGCTGCTCAAGCAAAGCAAACTCAAGGTGCAGGCTGCCATCCAGGGCGACATCGTGCGCGTGACCGGCGCCAAGCGCGACGATCTGCAGGCAGCAATGGCGCTGATACGCAAGGACGTTCCCGACGCGCCGCTGTCGTTCGACAACTTCCGCGATTGAACGCGATGCGTGCGCTGGCGGCCGCAGCCGCCTTGTTGTGCAGCGCCGCCGCGGCCCAGACCGTCTCGATGAGCGGCCGGCTGGGCGACAAGGCCTTGCTGATGATCGACGGCAGTCCGCGCACCGTGGCCACGGGCAACACGGTCCAGGGCGTCAAGCTGCTCAGCGTGGCCAGCGACAGCTCGGTCGTCGAAGTCGGCGGCAAACGCGTGACCCTGCCATTGGGCGGATCTCAGGTGAACCTGGGGGGCGCTGCCAGCGAAGGCGGCGGCTCGAAGATCGTGCTCACCGCCGGTTCCGGTGGACATTTCGTCACCGCCGGTTCGATCAACGGACGCGCCGTGCAGTTCGTCGTGGACACCGGCGCCACCAACGTGTCGCTGAGCCAGGTCGAGGCCGACCGCATCGGCCTGAAATACAAAGACGGTGAGCACGGCTTGGCCAACACGGCCAACGGGCAGGTGCCGGTGCACCGCGTGATGTTGGGCAGCGTGCGCGTGGGCGACGTGCAGGTCTACAACGTCGAGGCCTTGGTGGTGCCGGCCCAGATGCCCTTCGTCTTGCTCGGAAACAGTTTCTTGACGCGCTTTCAGATGAAACGCGAGAACGACGTGATGACGCTGGAGAAGCGGCCCTGAGAGCCGGTCGGCCCGGCGTTCCCAGGCGCCTCCGATAATCGGTCATGTCCCAAGCCCCTGTCAGCCCGCCCTCGCCCCCGCCCGCCGGGCCCGGTTTCAGCCAGCTGCCCTTGCCTGCCGCCACCTTGGCGAACCTGCAGCAGTTGGGCTATCTCAGCATGACGCCGATCCAGGCGGCCAGCCTGCCGCTGGCCTTGGCGGGGCACGATTTGATCGCGCAGGCCAAGACCGGCAGCGGCAAGACCGCCGCGTTTGCGCTGGCCTTGCTGGCCCGGCTCGATGCCCGCAACTTTGCCTTGCAGTCGCTGGTGCTGTGCCCGACACGCGAATTGGCCGACCAGGTGACGCAAGAGATCCGCCGACTGGCGCGTGCCGAGGAAAACATCAAGGTCGTCACCCTGTGCGGCGGCGCACCGATGCGCCAGCAACTGGCCAGCCTCGAGCATGGCGCCCACATCGCAGTCGGCACGCCGGGCCGCATCCTGGACCACCTGGAACGGGGCAGCCTGAGCCTGTCCGCGCTGAACACGCTGGTGCTGGACGAAGCCGACCGCATGCTCGACATGGGCTTCTTCGACGACATCGCCAACGTCGTCAAGCAGTGCCCGAAGACGCGCCAGACGCTGCTGTTTTCGGCCACCTATCCCGAAGGCATCGCCAAGCTGAGCCAGCAATTCCTGCGCACGCCCAAAGAGGTCAAGCTGGCCGAGCAGCATGACGGCGCCAAGATCCGCCAACGGTTTTACGAAGTAAATGAAACACAGCGCCTGCATGCGGTGGGGCTCTTGCTCAACCACTACCGTCCGGTCAGCACGCTCGCGTTTTGCAACACCAAGCAACAGTGTCGCGACCTCGTCGAGGTGCTCAGCGCACAGGGTTTTCAGGCCCTGGCCTTGCACGGCGACCTGGAACAGCGCGACCGCGACCAGGTGGTGGTGCAGTTTGCCAACCGAAGCAGCTCGGTGCTGGTGGCCACCGACGTGGCCGCGCGCGGGCTGGACATCGCGCAGCTCGAAGCCGTGATCAACGTCGACATGAGCCCCGACACCGACGTGCACCTGCACCGCATCGGCCGCACCGGCCGCGGCGATGCGCAAGGCTGGGCACTCAGCCTGGCGAGCCTGGACGACATGGGGCGCGTGGGCAGCATCGAAAAAGCCCACGGATTGATCTCTGAATGGCACGCCTTGAGCAAGCTCGATGCCAAGACCAACGAACCGCTGCGTGCACCCATGGCAACGCTGCAGATCCTGGGTGGCCGCAAAGAAAAAATCCGCCCCGGCGATGTGCTGGGCGCCCTGACCGGCGAAGCCGGTTTTACTGCGGCGCAGATCGGCAAGATCAACGTCAACGAGTTCTCGACCTATGTGGCGGTCGAGCGTGGCATTGCGGCCCAAGCCCTTCGAAAACTGAACGATGGCAAGATCAAAGGCAAACGTGTGAAGGTGCGCCTGATGTGATGGAACTCGAAGGCCCGTCAATTGCTTTGTTGTCCCCCCGGGTCCAGTGGCCCGCGCGGGCCAGGCTGCTGCCGGAAACGCCGGGCCTGAACTTTTAACCTATAACGATGCACTGAATCGCTGTTCCGCTGCCTCCAACATCCCGCCGCATTCAAACCAGCAGACCCCCTGAAGATGCCCACTGACCAGCCCAAAGCCGACTTCGCACCCTCGACCCAGCAACTCGACGGTGCGCCAAACCTCGATGCATTGGCGCCAGGCACGGCACTGGGGGGATATCAGATTGTCGACGTGCTGGCGGCCGATGAATTCGGGATCATTTATCTGGCCATCGACCAGGCCCTGCAGGAGCAGGTTGCCATCAAGGAATACCTGCCGGCCGCCCTGGCCCGACGGCGTGCGGATCTGCGGGTGTCGCTGCGCTCTGCCAGCTGCGCCAGCGCCTTCACCAAGGGGCTGAACACCTTTTTGCGCGAAGCAGAGTTGCTCTCGCGGCTGGACCATCCGTCGCTGGCCCGCGTGACGCGCCTGTGGGAAGCCAACGACACCGCCTACAGCATGATGCCGTTCTACGCCGGCCAATCGCTCGCAGCGGAATTGCAGGCCATGGGCCACCCGCCCGACGAAGCCTGGTTGCGCGCCATGCTGTTTGGTGTGCTGGGCGCCCTGCAAACGCTGCATGCCGTGTCGTGGCAGCATCTCAACCTTTCGCCCAGCAGCATCCTTCTTCGCAAGGATGGCCGGCCGGTCTTGCTGGGGCTCGGCGGCGTGCGCCGCGCCATCGACACGAAGAACCGCCAGACACCCGTCAAGCCGCAGCCCGGCCCGATGGACTATGCGCCGCTGGAGTTGCAAAGCGGCCGCACCGATCCGGCCCAGTTCGGTCCGTGGACCGACTTGTATTCGCTGGCCGCGGTGGTTCACGAGGCGATCATCGGCAGGCCTCCCTTGCCGGCCATGCTGCGTGCCGCCGGCGACCGCATGGCGCCGCTGTCCGTGAGCGTCAAAACGCTGTCGTCTGCCTTGCCCGGCTTGCGCTACAGCACCGAATTTCTGGCCGCCCTGGACCGTGCCCTGGCCGTCAACCCGGCGCAGCGCCTGCACAGCGTGGCCGCGTTCCAACTGGCTCTGGAACCGCACACCGCACTGTCGGCCGAAGCCCCTGCAGCATCGCTCTTCTCGGCCGCCTCGGCCTCCGGCCAGGCCGACAGCGGTCTCGCCTTCGGCGCCGCGCAGACCCCGCAGTTCCATCCGCCAAGCGCTGATCTGGACCGTTCACTGCGCGGCTGGCGCTGGGTCGCCGTGGTGCTCGTGCTGGGCGCGGTGGGCGCGGCTGCGTGGTACTGGATCTCCAGCATCAACAACGAACCGGCGCAGCAAACGATGGCACTGCCGGCGCCTCAAGCTGCGCAACCGACGCCACGGGCCTCGGAACCTGCTTCGGGCGCGCAGGCCCCGGCCGCGTCCGCCGCCGTGCCAGCGCCAAGCTCCGCACCCCAGGCGGCATCCGCCAGCGCCGCGCCGGCCAGCGCCTCAGTGCTGGCGGTGAAGCCGGCGCCCGTGACCGCAGCCGCGCCTGCCGCGGCCACCGTGGTGGCGCCACCGGCGCGTGCGGCGATGGCCGCTGCGGCGCCCGCATCGGCGGCGGCACCCGTGGCCGACGAGGCCGCCGACGAAGGGCGGATGACCACCACGAAAGAGTTCGTCTCGACCCCTGTCAAGCCCCCCGAGAGCGTCGTCTCGCGCAGCAAACGCCCGGCACCTGCCGTGCCGGAGAATCCGCGTGCGATGTGCTCAGGCCGCAGCAATTTCTCGCTCGTTTACTGCATGCAGACGCAATGCAAGCAGCCCAAGTTCAGCCACCACGCGCAGTGCGAAGAACTGCGAAAACACGGCGGCGTGAATTGACCAGGCGCCATCCAGGCTTCACGGGCGGCGGCGCCTCATTCGTCGAATTCTTCTTCATCGCTGCGTGCATCGGGCTGCGGCGCAAAGTCGTGAAAATTGAGCTCGTTGCCCTCGATCTGCTGAAAGCGCTTTTGCGCCGCCACGTAATCCCATCGCTCGACCAGCGCGCTGCGGCGCGTCTTGCCACCCGTGTAGTGAATCAGGTTGACCGAGTTGGCCGCTTCCGGCCGCGTTTTTGACGACACCGACGTGCCGGCCTGAACGGCCCAAGCGGTCTTGGGCAAATCGTCAAACCGGCGGTGCAGCGGCACCACGTAGGGCAGGTGAACATGCCCTCCCAGGATCAGGTCGACGCCCGCGTGCACCCACACCTGCACGGCGCTTGCGTGGCCATGCAGCAAATGCTTCTGGTCTTGCGGCTTGGTGACAACCACCGGCTGATGCACCACCACCACGCGAAGCTGATTTCCCGAGGCGTGCTCGAGCACATGCGCGATGCGCTCGATCTGGCCACGTGAGACCTCGCCGTCGCATCGACGATACCAACGCGTGGTGTTCACACCCATTACGAGCAGGTCCGCAGACTCGAAGATCGGCTCCAGCAGATCGCCGAATGTGCGTCGATGAACGGCAAGAGGCCAGAACAGCCGCGCCGGCAGATTCAGCAACGGAAGGTCGTGGTTGCCCGGCAGCACGATTCTTTGGGCAATGTCAAGGCGATCGATGAACCTGCCTGCAGCCTGGAACTGGCTGGCACGTGCGTGTTGCGTGATGTCGCCCGACAACACCAGAAGCTGGGGCTTTTTCTCCTTGGCGAATCGCACCAGCGCATCCGCCACCGGCTGCGTTTCGGTGCCGAAGTGAGTGTCTGAAATGTGGAGCAGCGATGTCATGTGCAGCGTTGATTGAACGGCTTGCAGGCGCGCGCGTCTGCGCCGCGCAGCCAGGCGAGTCCGATCGGGGACAGGTCCAAAGCATTGCGATCACACCAGAGATCACGGCGCCTCGACAGTCAACAGACACGACACTTTGTGTCGGACCGCGCCTACGGTCCGAACCGGCGCGCCGAGCTTTACGCGGCAGCAACGTGCGTGCGTCAACAGGGCTGCCGTGCCCGCCGTTGAAAGACGCACTGCTGCTACTTGTGGCATTCAAGGAGTTGACGATGAAACTGAAAGAACTATCGAGTCGGCGCATGCTGGGCGTGGTCGCTGTCCTGCTTGCCAGCCAATTGCTCAGCGCTTGTGTGATCGTCCCGGTGCCACGTTACCGTCGTGCGGTGATCGTTGAACCCGCCTACGGTTCGCCGCCTCCGCACCGTGATTACCACGACCCACGCTGGGATGGCCGTCGCGGCTGGTAGAACGTTGAACAGCACAGCCCTTCAGCGACGCGTCTTGTTTTTGCCTGCAGAGCCGGCCCCGAAGTAAGGCCGCGGCGGCGCGGTCGACTGGGTACGAATCACCATCAGGTTGCCTGACAGGTACATCGCGTTCAGCAAGCGGTTGGCACGCTCGACACTCATCCCCGGCCAGGACGCGATGTCGCGCAGTGAAGAGGATTCGCGGCGCAGGCGCTGAACCGCCGAGCCCAACGCACCGGTCACCTTGGGCAGTTCGCCATCGAGGCCGTTGACGGCTCGATAGTTCGAGCGTCCGCCGATTTCAGACAACACATTGCCGCGCGGTCCATGCAAGGCCATGGACCACAACAAGGGCACCAACGGCCGGTATTGATCGACATGGGCGACACGCTCGTGCATCCAGTGGCCCGGCGGCTTGACCCCGGGTGGTTCGACGGTCAGCACCTTCAGCGAGGCCAGGCCGTTCACTGAGGCCTCGGCCATGTCGCGTGGCGAGTGGTACAGCATCTGCGAGGGAAACAGGGTCACCGGCCACACCAGTTGCTCATGCTGCAGGCACATCAGTGCGGCTTCGCGGTGCCGCAGGCAGACGGCCATGATGTCCAGGACATCGCCCCGAAACAAATCGCCTTGCAAATTTTGCAGGTCGGCCAGCAAAGTCGTCGGCAAGACCGTCGGGCCTTCCAGCCGCGCAAAGCCGCTGCTGCCGGTTTGCAAACGCATGCGCTCGAAGGCGCTGATGCGCCACAGGGTGGAGTCTTCAAAATCTCGCAATGGCATTGGGATGTCAGGCGTCACATGCGAGATATGCCCTGCAATGCGCATGCCGGCTGGCACGCCCGTTCTTGGCCCGCACCCAACGGTTGACCCCGGTCGCATTGCGGAATAACTTAAGAACACTCGCAACTCCACAGAGGTGTCGCCATGTTCAAGCGCATTCTGCTTCCCACCGACGGTTCGGACATCACGAAAAAGGCGGTTCAAAGCGCCATCGGGCTGGCCACATCGATCGGTGCCAAGATTTTTGTCTTGAGCGTCAAGGAGCCCTTTCCTTACAGCACCATCTCTGAAATGCAGCCGACGCCGCCGCAAGAATTTTTTGATGTGCAGGAACGCCTCGCAGTGGCACGCGTCAAGGAGGTCGGTGACGCCTGCGCGTTGGCCGGCGTGCCGTGCGAGGCGCACACCGAGGAGGCTTTGCATGCATGGGAGGCCATCATCGACCACGCCAGAAGCCAAGACTGCGACCTGATCGTCATGGCCTCGCACGGACGGCGCGGTGTCACCGCGCTGCTGCTCGGCAGCGAAACCACCAAGGTGCTGACGCACAGCAAGATTCCGGTGCTGGTGGTGCGCTGAAGCCGTGCGCAGAACCGGCCCCCTGTACCGCACACGCATCAGGCCACGCCGTTCGCCTTGAACCAGGCGATGCAGCGCTGCCACCCGTCCTCGGCAGCCTGCTTGCGGTAGCTCGGCCGGTAGTCCGCGTTGAAGGCATGCGGGGCATCCGGGTACACCACGAATTCCGATTTCTTCGAAGCGGCGTTGCCGGCCTTCAGCGCCGATTGCATCTTGGCAATCGTGTCCGGCGGGATGCCCGGGTCGGCCCCGCCATACAGGCCCAGCACAGGCGCATTCAAGCTCGCGGCCACGTCCAGCGGCTGCTTGGGAGTCAACGGGGTGGTGTCGCCCGCCAGGCGGCCATACCAGGCCACGGCCGCCTTGATGGACGGGCTGTGCGCGTCGTACAGCCAGGTGATGCGACCGCCCCAGCAAAAGCCGGTGATGCCGATTTTCGATGCACTGGCGCCCTGTTGCAGCGCCCAGGCCACGCTGGCGTCCAGATCGCCCAGCACCTGGGCATCGGGCACCTTGCCGATCACCTCGCTCATCAGGCGTGAAATTTCGGTGTACGACTTCGCATCGCCCTGGCGGACGAAGAGCTCGGGCGCCAGCGCCATGTAGCCGAGCTTGGCGAAGCGCCGCGCCACATCGGCAATGTGTTCGTGCACGCCAAACACCTCGGACACCACCAGCACCAGCGGCAGGCCGGTCTTGCCGGCGGGCATGGCGCGGTAGGCCGGCATCTGGAAGTCGCCCACCGGAATCGTGACGACGCCGGCCGTGAGGCCCGTCGTGTCGGTGCGTATCGTCTGTGCGCTCACGGGCAGCACCGCGGCCGCGAAGCCACTGCCAACCGCGGTGTGCACGAAATCGCGGCGACTGAAGTCGCGGCTCGGGGTCAGACTGTCCACATCGGTGCGAAGCATGGCGTTTCTCCTTCGAGGTGGGGCCGGGGCGAGGGATTCGGTTGCCGCGAATTCTAGAAATGCTGTGACATTCGCGCATCGACCCTTCGGACACCAGGGCTTGTGCCGCAAAAAAACGAGAGAATCGGTTGCATGAATTCGATTGTTTCTGCAGAGCCCTCGCGCCACCCCGATCACCTCGCCGCCGTCGACATGGGCTCCAACAGCTTCCGCCTGGAGATCGGACAGCTCAGCAGAGGCCGTTACAAGCGCGTCGAGTACATCAAGGAAACCGTGCGCCTGGGTGCCGGTCTGGACGAGCAAAGCCTGTTGACCGAAGAAGCCGTGCTGCGCGGACTGGCCTGCCTGAAGCGCTTCTCGCAACGGCTGGCCGGCTATCCGTCGCTGCAGGTGCGCGCCGTGGCCACACAGACGCTGCGCGAGGCGCGCAACCGCGATGCCTTTCTGGCGCGCGCGCAGCCGGTGCTCGGCTACCCGATCGAGGTGATCTCGGGCCGAGAAGAAGCACGCCTCATCTTTGCCGGCGTGGCGCGGCTGCAGCCGTCCGAAGAGCCGCGGCTGGTGGTCGACATCGGCGGGCGCTCCACCGAGATGATCCTCGGGCGCGGCCGCATCCCGTTGCGCGCCGAGTCGTTTCAAGTGGGCAGCGTCAGTCTGTCGATGCGCTATTTCGCAGACGGCCGCTTCAGCGACACCGCGTTTCGCGCCGCGCAGGTCGCCGCGGGTGCCGAGCTTGAAGAAGCCTTGTCGCCTTTCGCTGCCAAGCATTGGCGCGAGGCGCTCGGATCGTCGGGCACGGCAGGCGCCATCTCGCAGGTGCTGTTGGCCAGCGGCATCAGCGACGGCACCATCACGCCCGAGGGCCTGCGCTGGTGCATGGACCAGTGCCTGAAGGCCGGACGTGTCGACAAGCTCGGCCTGCCTGGGCTGCGCGATGACCGGCGCGCCGTGGTCGGCGGCGGCCTGTCGATCCTCTACACCCTGGCCACCCACTTCGGCATCGACGCACTGCTGCCTGCGCGCGGCGCCCTGCGCCAAGGCGTGATCTTCGATCTGGATGAGCGGCTCAACGCCGATGCACAGGAAAGCTCGGGCGCCAGCAGCCACGACATTCGACACGCCTCGATCGCCGAGTTGCAGCGTCGCTTCGAGATCGACACCACGCAGGCCGCACGCGTGACCGCCGTGGCCGATGCACTGCACGCCAGCGTGGCACCGAACAACCCGTCACTGGCGCACGAACTGCGTTGGGCCTGCGCGCTGCACGAGATCGGCATGATGATTTCGCACCACGACCACCACCGTCACAGCGCGTACGTGGTCGGCCACGCAGACGCCGCCGGCTTTTCTCAATCGCAGCAGCGCCGCCTGGCCGATCTGGTGCTCGCGCAGCGCGGTGGCCTGCGCAAGGTCGACGCCCTGCTTTCGCAGGAAACGTTTGCCTGGCAGGTGCTGTGCCTGCGCCTGGCCATCATCAAATGCCATGCCCGCGGCCAGGTCGATACGACGGCACTGACCCTGCAGCGCCACGGCGCGCAGGCGATTCTGTCGTTTCCGCCGTACTGGGCCGATGCGCATCCGCGCACGGCTTTTCTGCTGCAGGAAGAGGCCAACGCCTGGGACCGCAGCGGCGCGCTCAAGCTGCTGATCAAAGGCTGAGGCCGAGGCCGCTTCGGCGACGCTACAGGTACTCAGGCCCCTGTACCGCCTGCAGAACCACCTGGCCCTCGCCTTCGCGGTCGCGGTAGCGCAGCCACCAGACGCCGCCCTTCTTGATGACCCACGGCTGGGCCGTCTCGCTCAGCAGCAGCGACGCGACCACGCCCAAGGTCGGCTGGTGGCCGATCACCAGCACAGGCTCGCTGGCATCGGGCCAGCGCACCGTGCTCAGCAGCGCTTCGGGCGAGGCGTCGGGTGCCAGCGTGGTCACCGTCTTGAAATTCTTGCCCAGCGCCTTGGCGGTTTGCTGGGCACGCACGGCCGGGCTGACAAAAATGCGCGTCGAATGGGCCATGCGCTGGTTGAGCCAGTCGGCCATGCGTTGCGCCTGGCGTTCGCCCTTGGCCGTCAACGCGCGTGCCAGGTCGTCCTGCCCTTCGCGCCAAGCGTGCGCTTCGGCGTGGCGCCACAGGATGATGTCCATCAAACAGCCCCCACGTGGCGCTGCATCAGTGCCTGCTGCGCACTCGTTCCCAGCGTGGCCACACGCGAATAGCTGCCGTCGCTGTGCAAGGTCCAGGCGTCGCGCTCGTCGTGCAGATACGGCACCAGGCATTCGTCGATCACGTGCTGGCGTGCCGCCGCGCCGCGTACCGGCCAGGCGATCTCGATGCGCCGAAACATGTTGCGGCTCATCCAGTCGGCGCTCGACAGGAACAGCACTTCGTCGTCCGGACCTTCACCCCAGCGGAAATACAGGATGCGCGAGTGCTCCAGAAAGCGCCCGACCACCGAACGCACACGGATGCGGTCGGTCTGGCCTGCAATCCCGGGCGGCAACATGCAGGCGCCGCGCACGATCAAGTCGATGCTGGCGCCGGCCTGGCCGGCCCGCATCAGCGCCTCGATCAGCGGCAGATCGGTCAGCGCGTTGACCTTCACGACGATGCGCGCCGGCAGGCCGTCGCGCGCCGCCTGCGTCACGCGTTCGACGTGCCGCAGCATCTGTTTGTGCAAGCTGAACGGCGCTTGCAGCAACTGGTGCAGCTGCCGGGTCTTGCCCAGGCTCGCGAGCTGCTGAAACACCGCATCGGCGTCGGAGGTCAGCTCGGCATCGGCCGTCAGGCAGGCGACGTCGGTGTAAAGCCGCGCGGTCTTCGGGTTGTAGTTGCCGGTGGACAAATGCGCATAGCGGCGCAGCCGCCCGCGTTCGCGGCGCGTCACCAGCAGCAGCTTGCCGTGCGTCTTCAGGCCCACGATGCCGTACACCACCTGGGCGCCCACCGCCTCCAGGCGCTCGGCCCAGTTGATGTTGGCCTCTTCGTCAAAGCGCGCCTTGAGCTCCACCACGGCCATCACTTCCTTGCCACAGCGTGCCGCTTCGATCAGCAAGTCCATCAGCGGCGATTCGCTGCCGGTGCGGTAGATGGTTTGCTTGATGGCGAGCACGTCGGGGTCGTTCACCGCTTCGCGCAGGAACTGAACCACGGGTTCGAACGATTCGTAGGGGTGGTGCAGCAGGACATCGCCTTCGCGCAACTGCTGAAAAATCGGCTCGTCGCGAGACAGTCCCGTGGGCCACGGCGCGTCGTAAGGTGCAAAGCGCAGCGCCGGCGCGTGCGCGGCGTCGATCAGCTCGTTCATCCGGACCAGATTCACCGGCCCATTCACGTGGTACAGCGCCGCCGCGGGCAACGCGAATTGCTGCAGCAAGAACTCGGACAGCTGCGGTGGGCAGGTGTTGACGACTTCCAGCCGGATGGCCTGACCGAAATGCCGCGTGGTCAGGCCGGTGCGCAGCGCCTGACGCAGGTTGACCACGTCTTCTTCGTCGATCGCCATGTCCGAATCGCGGGTCACGCGAAACTGCGAGAACGCCTCGACCTGGCGCCCCGGGAACAGCTCGTTCAGATGCGCGCGGATCACGCTGGTCAGCAGCACGAAGGATTGCCCGCCTCCGGCAATCGCATCGGGCAGCCGGATGACGCGCGACAGCACCCGCGGCACCTTGACGATGGCAATGCTGTTCTCGCGTCCGAATGCGTCCTTGCCGCCCAGGCGGACGATGAAATTCAGCGACTTGTTGGCCACCTGCGGAAACGGATGCGCCGGGTCCAGCCCCACCGGCACCAGCAGCGGCCGCACCTGCTTCTGAAAAAACTGGTCGACCCAGTCGCGCTGCGCCTTGTCGCGCTCGGCATGGTTCAGGATCTGGATGCCCGCGCGTTGCAAGGCCGGCATCACCTCGCCGTTGAAGGCCTGGTACTGGTCGTCGATCAGCGCATGCGCGTCGGCGGCCACCGATTCCAGGTCCCGGTTCGACACGCCGGCTCCCTGGCGGGCGGCTTCGATGTAGTCGGCAAAGCGGACTTCAAAGAACTCATCCATGTTGGACGACACGATGCAGATATAGCGCAGGCGCTCCAGCAACGGAAGGTCTTCGCGCAAGGCCTGGGCCAGCACGCGCCGATTGAACTCTAGGATGGATCTTTCGCGGTTCAACAGCGCGGGAAAAGCGTCGGCAACGGTCATGAAATCAGTTTATGAAGGTTTTGCGACTTTTGTGTGACAGTCACATTTCCTTCCGTGCGGGCCGGAACCAGGAAATCGATGAATTCCCGACACACCTGGTCCCAATCGAACTGCATCGCGCGCGCGCGGGCGTGTGGCCGCGGAATGTCCAGCGCCTGCAGTGCTGCCACGCGCAAATCGTCGTTCAGCACGCCGCCGTCGAATCCCCGGTATTGCGGGTCGACCACGTCGAGCGGCCCCGGCACCGGATAGGCGGCCACCGGCGTGCCGCAGGCCATCGCCTCCAGCATCACCAAGCCAAAGGTTTCCGAGCGCCCCGGGAACACGAACACATCGGCCGCGCTGTACACCTTGACCAGATCCGGCCGCGGCAGCACGCCACGCCAATGCACCTGCGGGTACTGGCGCTGCAGGCGCTCTTGCAGCGGGCCGACGCCGTAGACGACCTTGGAGCCCGGCAGGTCGAGACCGAGAAACGCCTCCAGGTTTTTCTCGTAGCTGAGCCGGCCGACGTGCAGGAACACCGGCCGCGGCAACCCCAGGTCCAGGTCGGGCAAGGGACGGAACAGGCTCAGATCGACCCCGTGCGACCAGCGCCGCAGCGCGGCGAAGCCGTGGCCCTGCAGGATGCGGTACATACCGGCGCTGGGCACCATGACACCGCTGGACGGCGCGTGAAAGCGCCGAAACCACGCATAGCCCCAGCGCTCGGGCAGGCGCAGCGCATGCGCCAGGATCTCGGGAAAGCGCGTGTGAAACGCGGTGGTGAACGCCAGTCTGTGGCGCAGGCAATAGGCCCGCGCCGCACTGCCCATCGGCCCTTCGGTGGCGATGTGAATCGCATCCGGCTGCGCGGCTTCGAGCAGGCGCGCCACCTGCTTGGCCGGGCGCCAGGCCAGTTCCATCTCGCGGTAGCCCGGGCAGGCAAAGCGCTTGAAGGTCGAGGGCTCGATCAGCGCCACCTCGATGTCCCGCGCCAGCAGCCCGGCATGCAGTTCCACCAGCGTGGTGACCACGCCATTGACTTGCGGTGCCCAGGCGTCGGTGACCAGGGCCACCTTCAAATCAGCGCCTCGGCACGCAGCGAGGCCAGGTCTTCGCGGCCGCGCATTTCGGCGGCCCAGTCGATGATCTCCAGCCGGCCGTCCGCATGTTCGACCAGGGCGGTCAGGCTCTCGACCCAGTCGCCGTCGTTGGCGTAGACGATGCCGTCGATGTCGCGCAGTTCCGCATGGTGGATGTGGCCGCACACGACGCCGTGCATGCCACGCTTGCGCGCCTCTCGGGCCACCGCATTTTCGAAATCACCGACGTAGCTGACGGCTCGCTTGACCTTCAGCTTGAGGTACTTCGACAGGCTCCAGTAAGGCAGCCCCATGCGTGCGCGCAGCGAATTCAGGTGGCGGTTCAGCTTGAGCGTGAACTCGTACAGCGAGTCGCCCACATGCGCCAGCCACTTGGCGCACTGCACCACACCATCAAACAGGTCGCCGTGCATGACCCACAGCAGACGGCCGTCCGCGGTGCGATGCACCCAGTCGTTGGCCACGTCGATGCCGCCGAAGTTGTTGCCGACGTAGCGCCGAGCGAACTCGTCATGGTTGCCGGGGATGAAGATGACCTGCGTGCCCTTGCGCGCCTTGCGCAACAGCTTTTGCACCACGTCGTTGTGCGACTGCGGCCAGTACCAGCTGCGGCGCAGTTGCCAGCCATCGATGATGTCGCCGACCAGAAACAAGTGGTCGCTGTGCACGTGCTTCAGAAAATCGAGCAGAGCGTCCGCCTGGAAACCGGGCGTGCCGATGTGCAAGTCGGAGATCCAGACGCTGCGATAGCGGTGCCTGCGAGCGACAACATCGTCATCGTCGAGCTTGTCGGCCTGGGCAGCAGAGACTGTCCATGCGCGCAGGAAGGCGGCGTCGCTTTGCATGGCCACCCATGATCGGCACGGCATGTGTCAGCGTCGTGGCCGGCGCATGACCTCCCGGTGACAATCCTGGGGTGGCGCAGCGGCGGCGCGCACCGGCGACCGATAATCCGCGAATGCACCTTCTGATTTCTTTTGCCTCGACCTTGTCAGAAACCGGCCGGCACACCCTGCGCCAGCTGCAACTGCCGAACCTGACGAAGTTGCTGTCACGCCTCAGCCCCAGCGACCCGATCGGCACTGACGAATACAGCCTGACCCCGCCGCACGAACGTGCCCTGGCCCGCACCCTGGGCTGGCAGGCCGAAGATGGCTGCCTGCCGTGGGCGGCACGCGCTGCGGCCCAGGATGGCATCGACGTGGGGGACCAGGCCTGGGGCCTGCTGAGCCCGGTGCACTGGCATGTCGGTACCGACCACGTCAGCCTGGCCGATCCGCTGGCCTTGCACCTGAGTGCGCAAGAGTCGCGCACCTTGTTCGAGACCATTCGTCCCTTGTTCGAGACAGAAGGCTGGAACGTCGCCTGGGCCGGCCCCAACCGCTGGTATGCGGCGCACGACTCGTTGGCCGGCCTGCCCACGGCGTCGCTGGACCGCGTGATCGGCCGCAGCATCGACCTGTGGATGCCTGCCAACGCCCAGGCCAGCAAGCTGCGCCGGCTGCAAAACGAGGCGCAAATGCTGCTTTACCGGCAACCGCTCAACGACGTGCGCGTGGGCATGGGCGCCCTGCCCGTCAATTCGTTCTGGCTGAGCGGCTGCGGCCGTGTCCAGCCCTGCATCGAACCCGCGGGCCTGATCGTCGACAACAGCCTGCGTGCACCCGTGTTGAGCGGCGACTGGGTGGCCTGGGGCAAGGCCTGGGAAGCACTGGATGCGGGCCGGCTGCGCGACGCACTGACCCGGTCCGACCGCAAGCAGGCCCTGGCCGTCACCCTGTGCGGCGAACGCCACGCGCAAAGCTTTGTGGCCCTGCCGCGCAGTTTCTGGTCGCGCATCAGCACCAGTTTCAGGCCGCCGGCGATCGCAGCGCTGCTCGAAGCCCTTTGATGGCCGCCTCGGTTCAGGTCTCACCGTTGATTGGCCGGCGCGATGCGCCGCCGCGCACCGTGTGGGCGCTCGAACAAGCCGGCGTGCACCCGCTGCTGGCACGCCTGTTTGCCGCGCGCGGCGTGCGCCACAGCGACGAACTGGACGACGCTGTCGCGCAGCTGTTGTCACCGGCCGACCTGCTGGGTGCGCCGGCCGCTGCCCATTTTCTGGCCGACGCCTTGGCCGCCGGCAAACGCCTGTGCGTGGTCGCCGACTACGACTGCGACGGCGCCACCGCGTGCGCCGTGGCATTGCGCGGCCTGGCGATGCTCGGGGCAGCGCCCGGCACGCTGCACCACGTGGTGCCCGACCGGGCCGTCCACGGCTATGGCCTCACCCCCGCCATCGTCGATCTGCTGATGCAGAAAAAGCCCGATGTGGTGCTGACCGTGGACAACGGCATCGCCAGCCTGGCCGGCGTGGCGCATGCACGCGCCCTCGGCCTCGACGTGGTGGTGACCGACCACCACCTGCCGGCCAAAGAAGGCAACACCGTGGTGTTGCCCGCGGCCACCGTGATCGTCAACCCGAACCAGCCCGACTGCGCCTTCGGCAGCAAGAACCTGGCGGGTGTGGGCGTGATGTTCTACGTGCTGCTGGCCTTGCGCAGCGAGCTGCGCAGGCGCGGCGTGTTCACGTCCGAGACCCAGCCGCGACTCGACCGCCTGCTCGACCTGGTGGCGCTCGGCACGGTCGCCGACGTGGTGAAGCTCGACGCCAACAACCGGCGCCTGGTGGCACAAGGTCTCAAGCGCATTCGTGCCGGCAAGATGCAGCCCGGCGTGGCGGCGCTGTTTGCGGTGGCCGGGCGCGATGCGCGGCGGGCCAGCGGCTTCGACTTCGGCTTTGCGCTGGGGCCGCGCATCAACGCCGCCGGCCGCTTGGCGGACATGTCGCTCGGCATCGAATGCCTGCTGACCGACGACGCGGAGCGCGCCACGCAACTCGCGCAGGCCCTGGATGGCATCAACCGCGAACGGCGCGATGTGGAAACCGGCATGCGCGAACAGGCGGAATCCATGTTGGACACGCTGCTGCAAAACGCGACCGGGCTGGACACCACGCCTGCGGCGCTGGCCTTGTACGACCCCGACTTTCACGAAGGCGTGGTCGGCATCGTCGCGTCGCGCCTGAAAGACCGGCTGCACCGGCCGACCTTCGTGTTTGCGCGCGGACAAGACGGTGCGCTCAAGGGCTCGGGCCGCTCCATCGCCGGTTTTCACCTGCGCGACGCACTCGATCTGGTGAGCAAGCGCCACCCGGGTGTGCTGCAAAAGTTCGGCGGCCACGCCATGGCGGCCGGCTGCACGCTCGCGCTCGGCGATTTCGCCACCTTCGACCGTGCCTTCCAGCAGGTGGCGGGCGAGTGGCTGGACGCCGCCACCTTGTCGCGCACGCTGCTCACCGACGGGCCGCTGCCCATCGAGTACTTCAACACCGAGACCGTTCAGACACTGGACGCGCAGGTGTGGGGCCAGGCCTTCGAGGCGCCGGTGTTCTGCGACGAGGTCGAGATCGTGTCGCAACGGCTGGTCGGCGAAAAGCACCTCAAGCTCAGCGTGCGCCATGCCGGCACGCTGCGCGACGCGATCTGGTTCGGCCGCAGCGAACCCCTGGCCGACCGCGTGACGCTGGCCTACCAACTGCGGGTCGACGAATACAACGGCCGGCAGCGGGTTCAGATGATCGTCGAAGCGGCAGCTTGATCGGTGCAAGCCGATGCGGCGTCAGATCCCAATAGCACTGGTTGACAGTAGCCCTCTTCGCATCAGCAGCGAGGCCGCTGCCTACAATCCGCGTGTGACTGTTCTCAATGCCGATCTGCACTGCCACTCTGTGGTCTCCGACGGAACGCTGGAGCCCGAAGTGCTGGCTGCACGCGCGCATGCCAACGGCGTCGAGCTCTGGGCCCTGACCGACCACGATGAAATCGGTGGCCAGCAACGTGCGTGCGCCGCGGCGCTGCAGCTCGGCATGTCCTACCTCACCGGCACCGAGATCTCGGTCACCTTCGCCGGCACCACGGTGCACATCGTCGGGCTCGGTTTCGACGCGCGCGACCCGGCGCTCGTGGCCGGCCTGTCTGCAACGCGCGGCGGGCGCGAGGCACGCGCCCGCGAAATGGCCGCAGGCCTGGCGCTTGTCGGCATCCACGGCAGCTTTGAAGGCGCGTTGAGATACGTCGGCAACCCCGAGCTGATCTCGCGCACGCACTTTGCGCGGCACCTGGTGGAAAGCGGCGTGTGCAGCGACACGCGCGAGGTCTTCCACAACTACCTGGTGGAAGGCAAGCCCGGCTTCGTGCCGCACCGCTGGGCCGCGCTCGGCGACGCGGTGCGCTGGGTCACCCAGGCGCATGGCATGGCGGTCATCGCCCACCCGGGCCGCTACAAGTTCACGGCCAATGAAGAGTACGCGCTGTTCAGCGAATTCAAGAGCCACGGCGGAAGAGGCGTCGAGGTGATCACCGGCAGCCACAACGCAGCCGACTTCGAGAAGTACGCCGACATGGCGATCGAGTTCGACCTGCTGGCCTCACGCGGCTCGGACTTCCACAGTCCCGACGAAAGCCACATCGACCTGGGCACCCTGCCGCCGCTGCCGGCCAAACTGAGCCCGGTCTGGGAAGCGCTGGCCGAACGTGTACACCGCCCGAGCTGAAACCCGCAGCGCAGACGCGCTGCAGCGCCCGGCGGACAATCGCGCCATGCCGCAGTTTTTTGACGTCCACCCCGACAACCCCCAGGTGCGTCTGCTCAAACAGGCCGCGCAAATCCTGCACGCCGGCGGCGTGGCGGTGGTGCCCACCGATTCGAGCTATGCCCTGGTCTGCCACCTCGACGACAAAGGCGCCGCCGAGCACCTGCGCCGCATCCGCGGCATGGACGACAAACACCACCTGACGCTGCTGTGCCGCGACCTGTCCGAGCTGTCGAACTACGCGCGTGTGGACAACAAGCAGTACCGGCTGCTGAAGCTGGGCACGCCGGGGCCGTTCACCTTCATCCTGGAGGCCACCAAGGAAGTGCCGCGGCGCGTCTCGCACCCGTCACGCCGCACCATCGGCCTGCGCGTGCCCGACCACAAGATGCTGCAAGACCTGCTGGACATCTTCGGCCAGCCCTTGCTGTCGACCACCTTGCTCTTGCCCGGCCAGACCGAGCCGATGAACGACCCCGACGAGATTCGCGAGCGCTTGCAAGGCCAGGTGCAGGCGCTGGTGCAGGCGGGAGCGTGCCCCATGCAACCCACGACCGTGATCGACCTGACCGGCGACACGCCGCTGCTGGTGCGCCAGGGCCGCGGCGACACGGTCTCGCTCGGCCTGCATTTTTAAAGGAAACGCCGGGCCGTTCCCAAGTTTGCTTGGCTCCCCTCGGGAGACGGACGCGCGCAGCGCGGCCTTGGGGCTCACATTTCAGACCTGCAGCGCCGCCGTCACGACGATCTCGATCTTCCATTCGGGCATGGCCAGCCTGGCCTGCACCGTGGCACGCGGCGGCGCGTCGCCGGGCGCCACCCAGTCTTCCCAAATCTCGTTCATGCCGGCCAAGTCGGCCATGTCGGCCAAAAAAATCTGCGCCATCAGGATGTGGGCGTTGTCGGTGTGTGCTTCGGTCAGCAGCCGGTCGATCGCGGCCAGCACCTGCCGGGTCTGGCCGCGAATGTCTTGTGTGGCGTCGCTGGGCACCTGGCCGGCGAGGTAGACGGTGCCGCGATGGATGGCCATCTCGGACAGCCGGTCTCCCACATGGAAACGCCGAACGGCATGGGTCATGACTTGGTTCCGGGTTGAACGTGTGGCTGTTTCGGCTTGGCGGCCGCGCTCTTGGCGGCGGCTCGGTCCCTGGATTTTTGCCCCAGCTTGCTTTCGGTCCCTGCGAGCAGCTTCTGCATGTTGGGGCCATGGCGCCAGATCAGCAGCAAGGACATCACGCCGATGGCCATCGCGACCGGCCCCTTGTCCCAGATCAGCAGTTGGTAGAACGGCGCAAACAGGGCGGCCACGAGGGCGGCCAGCGACGAGTAGCGAAAAAAGACCGCGATGAGGACCCAGGTGGCCAGTGTCGCCAGGCCGAGCCACGGGTTGAAGGCGAACAGCACGCCGGCCGCGGTGGCCACGCCCTTGCCGCCTTTGAACCTGAAGAACACCGGCCACAGGTGGCCGAGAAACGCCGCCAGGCCCGCCAGGGCGACGCTGCCCTCGCCCAGCCCGTAGGCCGCGCCCCATTGCGCCACGGCCCAGGCCGGCAGAAACCCTTTCAACCCGTCCAGCAGCAGCGTCAGCACCGCGGCCAGCTTGTTGCCCGATCGCAGCACATTGGTGGCGCCGGGGTTGCCGGAGCCGTAGCTGCGCGGGTCGTTCAGTCCCATCACTTGGCTGACGATCACCGCAAACGACAGTGAACCGATGAGGTAGGCGGCCACGGCCGCAGCCAGCGGGAAGAACGTCTGCATGGGCAATTGAAGAAGTGGTCGTGCGGCGGATTCTGCCGTACTCGTCGAGCGAGGGGCTCCCGCGGGTCGAGCGCCGGGCCGCTCCCAAGCC
>Ga0137403_10002510_pt1 | contig 22422 bp, 18 predicted proteins | sample CZOMad2_1_16fung_FD_122057 | JGI IMG/M metagenome (GOLD analysis project Ga0137403, IMG submission 122057) | Vadose zone soil fungal communities from Angelo Coast Range Reserve, California, USA - CZOMad2_1_16fungal (Hybrid Assembly) | ecosystem: Environmental > Terrestrial > Soil > Vadose zone...
AAACTTGAGCGGGGGCGCCTTGAACTTACCGAACCTTCAACCTAACGACTGCCCCCTTCCCGACCTGCGAATTTACTTGGCTTGAGTTGTCCAGTCGCGACTGCAGATTCCTCTGAGTTTTTACACAGTCACTGCGTTGGTGGTATTTTCAAACTGCATCAATTCCATATGTTGGCAGTCCTGGACTTCTGGCGTAAGGTATTGTTATCCCGCTGAGAAATTATTGCCATTATATGTATCTCCGCTAGTCTCCTGTCTCTGAAGTTCGTTGAAAGGGCAAACCTGACTACAGGTTTCACAACCGGAGGAGTGAGATGTTTATAGTCACTATAAGCAAACTCTTGTGCGGGTTGTTGCTCTTAGCGATGGCTTTCCCGGCCAACGGGCATTACGCGGCTCAGCCGAAGGTTCGAAAATTTAAAGGCGCCTATTTCGAAATCACCTACCCGGCGGGGTTCAGCCCGCGCCGGTCGCTTCCCAGTAATTCTTTTGAAGGAGAGTATGACAGTGCCTTCTTCACTGCCGCCGATGGGAGTATCGAGTTTTATGTTTTCTCGCCACTTTGGAATGGCAAACCCGACGACATCGAGCGCGACGCCGATAAAGAAGAGGTCGTTTCCCAGACGCTTGAGCAAAACGGAGCGATTAAGACTCGGCGGGTAACACTAAAGGCCAAGGATAGTTCGTATATGCGCTCGTTCGAGGACACGGAGAACACCGAGACAAACACGCGAAAGGTCTTTGGCATCAAGTATCGCGACCAAAGCGCGTACAACAAATACCGGCAACACTATCTGATGTTCAAGAAATCCTTGCGGCGGTTTTCCGACTAGTCCATTCAGGCCTGGCTGGAAATAAACTGGCGCCACAGGACCTGGTAGGTACATTATGCCGACAATCCTTAATGACCCGACCATCATCGAAGCCGCTGGTAATAAGCCTAAGCTAATTGAAGAGTTCATTGGACGCGTCAACTCAGGAACAACTTCGATTAGCATCGCCCGGATGAAGAGTTCAGAAGGTTGGTGCGAGCCCGGGCAAACGCCCGAGTTCGACGAGTTCTCAATCGTTTTGCAGGGATTGCTCCGGGTGAAAAGCAAACAGGGAACAATGGATGTTCGTGCCGGCCAGGCAGTAATTGCGCATCGCGGCGAGTGGGTCCAATACAGCACCCCGGGTGATGGCGGAGCCGAATACATCGCAGTCTGTGTGCCGGCATTTTCCATCGAGACAGTACACAGAGACCAGTAGCGTTAGCCGGCCTCACCCCCGGTTTCCGCTTCCTCTTTTTTTCGCCGCCACATTCCGGAGATCTGCTGTGCCTCGGCAAGCGTGAGGTTATCGTAAATGTCGGCCGTGTTCTTTATCTGACCATCTTCCAGTTCCAGTACTTCCCAATCGGGCGCTTGCGGATCCGTTCCCGCACGGCCCGGCTTGACGCGCACTTCATAGGTGATCTCAGGTGTTTTCGCTTCGCTGTCCATCCATTCGCTTCCTTTTCATCATTTCGACTAAATCTATCACAGACTAATGATCCACGAAATCACACCAAGTCAGAGCAATGCAATGCGTTTGGTTCTTGTTCCCACACTATTTCGCCTGTTGAAGAAAACTCGCTGTTCGTGGATCGCGCGGAGAAGTCAATAAAGCCTGCGTCTCACCGTATTCCACCACCTCGCCGCCTTCGAGGTAGAGCAGATTGTCGGCCAGGCCGGTGAGAAATCCTATCGAGTGAGATACGATCACCATCGTCTGGCCACCAGCAACAAAACCGCGCAGCAGCAAACGCATCTCGGCAGCGCGCTTGGGATCCAGTGCGCTGGTGGGCTCGTCGAACAGAAGCAGAGTGGGATGCATCGCCAACGCTCGCGCAATTGCCACGCGCTGCTGCTCTCCGCCAGAAAGTGATTCGGGATAACGCCGGGCGGCCTGCTTCAGACCGACGGATTCCAGCAGTTGATAAGCTTCCTGCTCAGCCTTTGCGCGGGGTGCCCGCAGCACGTGGACTGGAGCTTCAATGATGTTGCCAAGCACCGTCAAATGCGGGAACAGGTGCAGGTGCTGAAAAACCGTTCCGACCTTACGGCGCAACTGCTTTACACGGTGGCGATAATCCGACTCGGTAAATTGCGGCTCGAGCCGCAAATCCTCGCACTGAATGAAACCGCCATTAATCCGTTCCAATCCATTCAGACAGCGCAGCAGAGTGGTTTTGCCACTACCCGAAGCGCCAATGATTCCGAGCACCGTCCGGGGAGCTACCTCAAAGCTAATCCCTTTCAGTATTTCTGTTCCCCCAGCCTTTTTTCTCAAGGTGGAAACTTGAATCATGCGACTGCTCCTTCCGCGACTGCGTCCGGCGCGACATCTCGGTTCTGCAAACTCCGTTCAAGCCTGCGTGCGAGGTGTGCCATGGGCAAACTCATTGCGAGATAGAATAGGGACACCGTGACTCCGAGTAGCAGAAATTGTCCTGATGCATTCGCGAGTTCGCGGTATGCCGTTGCCAGTTCCCACACCGAGATGGCAAAAGCCACCGAGGTATCTTTGAAGAGGGAAACAAAATCGTTCGTCATCGGCGGCAAAGCGATCCGAAACGCCTGGGGCATAATAATGCGACGGAACGCCAACACGGGGTTCATGCCAAGGGAATACGCAGCCTCCCACTGGCCGCGGGGAATGGCTTCGAGAGCCGCGCGGTAGACCTGCGACTCGTAGGCTGCGTAGTTCAGACCAAGTCCAACCAACGCCGTCAGCCAGCCGGGCATCGCCAACCCGATTGCCGGTAGACCAAAGTAAAGAAAAAGCAATTGGACCAGCACCGGTGTGCCGCGAAAGAATTCGATATATGTCGTGCACAACGCGCGCACCCATCGCGGGCCTCTCGATTGCCCGATAGCCAGCGGAATTGCCAGCGCGATGGCAATGATCATTGAGCCGAAGGCGATTAATACCGTCACCATTGCCGCGCGGGTGAGCCGGGAAAGAGCCTCGCGCCAGTTAAATGACGCCGAGGTCATCTCGTACGGGGCAACTTGAGCGTGTTGTCCGGCTCGGATGGGAGCTTGTAGTTCAACTTGTGCATTGTTCCAAAGATTCCATTTCTTGAGTATTTGTTCGAGCGTGCCATCGGCAATGATCTTTTCGATTCCCGTATTGATCTCCGCCTTTAAGACAGCATCGCCTTTGCGTAGGCCGATTACGTATGGCCCGGGAGCGAAGGGCTCGCCCGCCGGTTTCAGCTTCGGGTTGTTGCGGGCGTAGAAGGCCTCGGCGGGCACATCCATCACGACGGCATCGATTCGTTTCAATTCGAGATCTTTGTAGGCGCCCACCGGATCCGAATATCCGCGGAGAGGAATTCCTTCCTGTTGAAGGATGCGCGAAGCAGCGGTGTTAGAAAGCGTGCCGACAGTGCGATGATGGCAGTCGGCCAGAGAATGAATGCGATCGTCGTCATGTCTAACTGTTAGTTGCAGCTGGAAAATGTAATAAGGATTGCTGAAGTCGATTTGACGAGCACGATCCGTTGTGGGTTCAAGCCCGTTGACAATCACATCAAACGAGCCGCGTTGGAGAGCAGAAACCAGCGTTTCCCAGTCGCTCGGGACAAATTCGGCTTTTCGACCCATGGCCGCGGCCAGTGCATCGACCATCTCTTTTTCATAACCAATGTAACGGTCAGGGTTGACTGGATCAGTGTAAACGTAAGGAGCGCCACCGCTGGGATCGGCGCCCCAGCGCAAGACCTGTTGAGCGCTGGCCGGCTTATGGTAGAAGAGGACTGCCAGGAGGCAGAACATTTTCCATTTTCCATTTGTCATTTTTAGTTTCCATTTTAGCTGAGCAAATTCAACTTGGAAGTGCAACAAGAGAGCGCGAAAAAAGAGGAAGAGGGCCCCCGCGGTTTTGTTCCTTTCGTGTGATTTCGTGGATCGCCTTTTCTGCTGGATAATAAAACGGTCCACTAAATCACACGAAAAGAACAAACCCCCCGGGGCGATGAATGATAGACGGAAAAAGAGAAATGAGAAATGGAAAATGGAAAATGGAAAATGAATAAAAGCGCGCCCAACCTTCCCTGGACTAACACAAATCATACAAAGTGGCTATAGGGTGTCTTCGGGGTCACGGTCTTCTTGTTTCCCAAACAACAGGTCGTGTAGCATCAGCGACGAAATCACACCTTGAACCTTCTTTTAAAATTCAATGTGCACTGATCGAAGAGAATTCTTGCGTCTGTCGGCAGGAGTTGCCGGCATTTCGTTGCTCGGCGGCGACCTGCTTGCGGCTGGAGATTCACCCCAGCAACGAGAAATTCCCGCCTCGATTCGCAAGCTTACGCGAATGACCGACGGTGTAGTTCCAATTTCAGTTGATGAACGACATGCTCGCATCGCTAATGCCCAGCGTCTGATGGGTGAGCACAAGATCGCTGCCCTTTACCTGGAACCGGGCTCGAGCATGTTCTATTTCACAGGCATGCGCTGGAGCACCAGTGAACGCATGTTTGCCCTGGTGATTCCTGCTCGAGGCGAGATTGCCTGGATCTGTCCGAAGTTTGAGGAAGAGCGCGCCCGCGAGCTGATCAGGTTCGGCAATGACATCCGCACCTGGGAAGAGGACGAGAGCCCCTACAAACGCGTCGCAGAGGTCTTTCGTGACCGGGGCCTGCGAAGCGGAAAAATCGGCATCGAGGAACGAGTGCGATTTTTTCTCTTCGATGGCATCCGCAAGCAGGCGCCCGCATTTGAATACGTAAGCGCCGACCCGATTAGCGCCGGATGTCGCATGCACAAATCGCCGGCTGAGATCGCCTTAATGCAGCGCGCGAACGACATCACCCTGGTTGCCTACCAGGCCACCTACGACTCGATGCGCGAAGGCATGACCCAGGACGAGTTTGCCGGCAATTGCGCCGCCGCCTTCCGGGCCCTGGGCGTAACCGGTGGGGTGTTTTGCAGCTTCGGGAAATACACGGCGTTTCCGCACGGCAGCAGCACGCCGCAAAAACTTCGAGAGGGCGACGTTGTGTTAATGGATGGCGGTTGCGGCGTTGAAGGTTATCAGTCCGACATCACTCGCACATTTGTTTTCGGCAAACCTACACAGAGACAACGAGACATCTGGGAACTCGAGCGTAAGTCTCAAGATGCCGGTTTTGCAGCGGCGAAATTAGGCGCTCCCTGCGAGACAGTGGACGCCGCAGCGCGGAAAGTTATCACCGAAGCGGGCTTTGGCCCAGATTACAAGGTCCCCGGTTTACCGCATCGAACGGGACACGGCATCGGCCTGGATGGTCATGAATGGACCAACTTCGTTCGCGGAAACAAAACGCCGATACAAACGGGCATGTGTTTTAGTGATGAGCCGACAATTGTTATCTACGGTGAGTTTGGCATCAGGTTGGAGGATTGTCTTTATATCACTGACACCGGGCCGAAGTTCTTCACTCCGCAGAGCAAGTCAATCGATGAACCCTTTGGCTAGGTTGTGGCCTCTTTAGTACGTTTCTAAACCATAGTCATAGCGATAGAAAAAAAGAAACTGAGCCATAGATATACACGGATAAGAACCGATCAGAATAGAGCAGCTTAATCGCTTATCCCTTTAGCTTTCTGATCCGCGTCATCCGCGTTAATCTGTAGCTGTTTCTTTCGTTGGTTTCGTGGATCCTCAACCCTCCTTATTCCCGATGTTCTACAAAAGGATTATCATGCCGCGCTTCGATTTGCCACGCCCGCTGTCGCATGCAAACATAGCTCCCCAGTCACAAAACGATGGCGAATATTGTCAAAGAACCTTGCGACGAGGGAATTATTCTCTCTGGAGCGTCCCCAAAACCCTGTGCGAAGAATCAGGGGCGCTGGATTCTCGCGGCGACAATCCTGGCATCGAGCATGGCGTTTATCGATGGCACCGTCGTTAATGTCGCGCTTCCTTCGTTGCAGAAGGAGTTTCAAGCGACAGTAATCGGAGTGCAGTGGGTAGTCGAGGCCTACTCACTTTTTCTCGCTGCACTGCTATTGGTTGGCGGAGCTCTTGGCGATCGCTACGGCCGCAAAAGAGTTTTCCTTACCGGTGTGACCCTCTTCGCGCTTGCTTCAGCGGCTTGCGGTATTGCCGGCAATGTAGGTGAGCTGATCTTTGCACGCGCGGTGCAAGGGGTTGGTGGAGCTCTCCTGGTTCCGGGTAGTCTGGCGATCATCAGCGCTTCATTCGCTACGGACCAGCGCGGGCGAGCGATCGGCACATGGTCGGGGTTTTCAGCAATTACCACTGCGGTTGGACCTGTTCTCGGTGGCTGGTTAATCGAGCATGTCTCGTGGCGAGCGGTTTTCTTTCTGAATCTTCCTTTCGCACTGGCCGTCCTGGCAATCTCGTTGCGGCACGTACCTGAAAGTCGCGACGAGAATCAGAATGGTCGTCTCGACTGGCCGGGCGCAGTGCTGGCCACTGCTGGACTGTCGGCGATCGTATACGGCTTGATCGAGTTGTCGCGGCCGGACCTCTCCCGGCCGAGAGTGGCGGCTGCCCTTATCATCGGTGCGCTGGCCCTGATTGCCTTTGTCTTTGTGGAGTGGCGAGCCAGGCATCCAATGCTGCCTCTGACTTTGTTCCGCTCCCGGGATTTTGCCGGCGCAAATCTGTTGACCCTGCTGCTGTATGCCTCGCTCAGTGGAACGTTGTTCTTTCTTACCTTGAATCTCATTCAGGTTCAGGGTTATTCGGCTACCGCAGCAGGCGCGGCCTTCCTGCCATTTGTTTTGATCATGTTTTCTCTTTCGCGCTGGTCTGGTGGTCTGGTAGACCACTTCGGCGCTCGCCGGCCACTGATGTTTGGACCAATTATCGCTGCGGCCGGCTTCGCTTTGTTCAGTCTGCCGGGAACAGAGGCGCGTTACTGGCCGGAAGTCTTTCCTGCCGTAGTGGTGCTCGGATTGGGAATGGCGGTTAGCGTAGCGCCGCTGACCACAACAGTGATGGGGTCAGTAAAGCAAGAGTTTGCGGGCGTAGCCTCGGGCATCAACAATGCGGTCTCGCGGACTGCGGGATTGCTGGCAATTGCGATTTTTGGCGCCGTGCTGGCCCATGCGTTCAACCGAAATCTTCAGCTAAGACTGGCTCAAGTCGATGTTTCGGAATCTGTGCGCCAGAACGTTTTCGACCAGCGCATCAAGTTAGCCGGTCTGCAATTGCCCGGTGATTTATCGCCAGCCCAGGAGCAGCAGCTCAGAAGTGCAGTCGCGGCATCCTTTGTTTCGGGCTATCGACTCTTAATTATTATTGCCGCCTGTCTTGCGCTCGGTGGCGCCGGTTGTAGCTGGTTGTTCATTGGTGGCGAGCAAAAAAATTATCCACGAAATCACACGAAGAAGGATTGACTGGGTGTGTCGAGTGAAGTTGCTCGTGTAGTTTCGTGGATCGGTTCCCCTTTCACGCACACGAAGACTCCATGTATCATACCAATGCTCCAACCAGTCTGAAGCGCCAATAAAGCCCAAGAGAAAAAATGATCAAAGCAAGCAGATTGCTTTTCGCATTCGCTGTCGCTCTTTGTGTCCTTCCCGCTGCGATCTCCTTAGCCCAGCAGCCGAGCGGCCTTCGCGGGATCACTCCCGAAGACTACTTTTCCTTTGAATTCATAAGCGATCCAAATCTTTCGCCTGATGGCAAGTTCGTTGCCTATGTCCTGACGAAAATTGATCGCAGCCAAAATCGGCGAAATTCGGCGATTTGGATGGTGGCATCAGACGGCAGCGGCGCCCCCTGGCAGTTTACTACCAGCCCGCAATCGTCGACTGCGCCTCGCTGGAGTCCTGATGGAAAATGGCTCGCGTTTCTATCGTCCCGGCCTGCGAGCGAACCAGCCTCCAGCACCGCCGCGACAACTCCGGTGGCCAGCCCAACACCCGCAGAACAAAATCGCAATCAGGTTTATCTGCTCTCAATGAATGGCGGCGAGGCCCGGCGCTCAACGAACCTCAAAAACGGAGTGAGCGTGTTTCGCTGGTCTCCTGATGGCAGCCGTCTCGTAGTTGTCAGCCGCGTTGGTTCGAGCGACAGTCGAACAGACAGCAAGGAACGAAGCGATGTACGGCATTACAAGAACTTGTCTTACAAGTTCAATGACACTGGCTGGTTCGACGATCGCAGGACGCACTTGTGGGTCGTGGACGCAAAAAGCGGCGAGGCAAAACAGATCACTGAGGGAAACGATTGGAATGACAGCGATCCTCAATGGTCTCCTGACGGTCTGCGCATCGCCTTCGTTTCCAATCGCACCGGAAAGGAATACGACGAAAACCGGAACACCGACGTGTGGACGGTGGCTGCTACGGGAGGCGCTCTGACGAAGATTTCAGATCACGACGAAGCAGACAGCAGCCCGCGCTGGTCTCCCGACGGAAAAACGATTGCCTTTACCGGAGAAATTCGGGATCGAGATCATCCGAAGATCTGGCTCGCACCAGCTGCCGGTGCGGCGCCTTCCGTGCTGGCGGCGAATGATCTCGATCTGATCCCTTCGGATCTCGATTGGTCTGCGGATGGTAAATCGCTCTACTTCCAGTCAGGCGTAAAGGGCGAAACACACCTCTTTCGCATTGACCTAGTCAGAAAATCCTTCGAGCAGGTAACAAAAGGCGCTCGCGCAGTTCGCAGTGGAGATTTTAATTGGCCCAACAGGACCATGGTGTATCTGGCAAACGATTTCAAACACCTCGATGATCTCTATCTTTCGGACATTGGTGGACGGCAGGAGCGAAAGCTGACAACCCTCAATCAGGCGCTTTGGAAGCATTTGCAACTCGCAGACGTCGAGCGGTTCACTTACAAGAGCACGGACAATTGGGACGTTGATGGTTTCATAGTCAAACCAATCGGCTGGGAAAGCGGCAAAAAGTATCCACTGATCCTGAGTGTTCATGGCGGACCTGCCGGGATGTACGGAGTCGACTGGTATCACGAGTTTCAGGTTTACGCGGCAAAGGGTTATGCGGTCTTGTTTACAAATCCGCGCGGCTCGACCGGATACGGTCAGAAATTTGAGCGTGGGATTGTGAATGAGTGGGGTGGCAAAGATTATCAGGACGTGATGAATGGCGTTGATGCCGCCTTGAGCAAATACAGTTGGATCGACGCCGACCGCATGGGCGTCACCGGCGGGAGCTATGGCGGGTTCATGACAAACTGGATTGTGGGCCATACCACTCGCTTCAAAGCCGCAGTGACGTTGCGGAGTGTCTCGAATTTTATTTCCGACGAGGGCACACGCGATGGCGCCTATGGTCATACACCCGATTTCGGCGGCGAGCTGTTTGAGAGGTTTGATTTCTTTTGGGACCGTTCGCCGCTTAAGTATGCAAAGAACGTTAAGACGCCGACCTTGATTCTTCATTCGGATAATGACTACCGTGTACCGTTGGAGCAGGGCGAACAGTGGTTCCGGGCGCTGAAACACTTTGGTGTGACCACTGAAATCGTGATGTTTCCCCGCGAGAACCACAACCTGACTCGAACTGGCGAGCCAAGGCACCTGGTTGAGAGTCTCAATTGGCAGCTCTACTGGTTTGACAGGTTTGTATTGGGGAACGACTCCGTCGTGCCACCCAATCAGAGGTAGTCGTAGGGCCGTGTGATTTGTTGTTTGTTGCCCCGGAGGCTTGGTTGAAATCCTCCACGAAGTCACACGAAACAAAACACTTTCGTGTAAATTCGTGGATCGCTTGTCTGTGCAGAAGGTGACTGTAGGAGAAAAACGATGACGCAATCCGCTGTGAGTTTTTATCGCTGGAATGATATGCCAAAGGAAAAGGTCTCTGATGTACTGGATCGCCGGTTAATTACCGGTGACAAAGTGATGCTGACGCATGTCTATTTGAAAAAGGGGGCGATTGTCCCGCAGCACAACCATCACAACGAACAGATCACCTACATTCTCGAAGGCGGCCTGCGGTTTTGGATCGGGGAGGACGAGTCTGAAGTGATCGACGTAAGGGCCGGCGAGGTATTGCATATTCCTTCGCTGGTGAAACACAAGGCGGAAGCGCTCGAAGACACGGTTGACGTGGATATTTTCAGTCCCCCGCGGCAGGACTGGCTGGATAAGACGGATGATTATCTTCGCGGGTGAGCTATCGTCTAAGGATTGCCGATTGCCAATTGCCAATTGCCGATTGCGTTTCCCGGGTGTGGGTTTTGTTGGCGACGGTGCGGAATAGGCCATAAATCGGCAATTGGCAATCGGAAATGACTCCATGAATTTGGGACTGAAAGACAAGGTAGCGTTGGTAGCGGCCTCGAGCACCGGCCTTGGCCGCGCCGTCGCCGAAGAGCTTGCCGCCGAGGGATCAGCTTTGGTGTTGTGTGCCCGCGGTGCCGAAGGTCTTGACGCTGCGCGAAAAAAGATTGCTGATACCACTGGCGCAACGATAGTAGCGGTACCAGCAGATCTAACGATAGCTGAAGATATTAAACGAGTAGTGGATTCTGGCCTAAAGAAGTTTGGCCGCATCGACATTGTCGTCACAAACAATGGTGGTCCACCAACCGGCCAGTTTGAAGATTTGACGCAGTCGCAGTGGGAAGCCGCAACACGGCTCACGCTCTACAGCGTGCTCGAACTGACGAGACAGGTGTTGCCAGGCATGAAAGAACGACGGTGGGGCCGCATCTTGAACATCACTTCCATTGCCGTAAAACAGCCGGTGGAGAACCTGATGCTTTCAAACAGCTTGCGCGCGGCAGTCACCGGGTTTGCTCGGACCCTGGCAAACGAAATAGCAACCTTTGGCGTCACCGTGAACAACATCATGCCCGGCTATACCCGGACCGAGCGCCTGGAGGAGTTGGCGCAGATGCTCGCAGATAAAGAGGGCATCAGCCGAGCAGATTTCGCTTCGCGTTGGGAAGCAGAGATTCCGATGCGGCGCTTGGGCGAACCGCGGGAATTTGCCGCGCTGGCGGCATTCCTGGTTTCCGAACGCGCGAGTTACATAACTGGACAATCGATTGCGGTGGATGGCGGCTGGATTAAATCTCTTCTCTAGAGCTTTGCCTCAAAAGTCTACTTCGGCTTTGCATGGCCGCAAAGAAGCACAAAAAGCGCAAACGATTAATGGAAGACCTTTGCACTTTTTGTGCCTCTTTGTGGCTTCTGAGGCAAAGCTGCTTCTCTAGTAAAAAGTGATGAAGTCTATTGTGACAAGCCTATTCGCCGCATCAGCTTTGGAGTGCGCTGACTAGGGCTTTGCACAAAAAGACACGATGGTCTGTACAGTACCGCGAGCGAAGCGACCGGATGTTACACTCGACTTCCAGATGTGATTCTCATAATTGGCAGCCAGTCAATCAGTTAGTCGAAGCGCAACATCCGGTCGCTTCGCACGCGGTACTGTACTGATCGCCGTTCCACGTGCCGGTAGTCAGGATCTTTTGTGCAAAGGCGCTGACTGGTCAGCGCTTTCCTTTTTGGGTTGCCTAACCACCCGCAGCCATGTTTGTATTCCAGATATCGCGCGTAAGTTTCCAGCTTTTACCCTGCCGTTTCCAAACCACAATGTACTTGCCGTAGTCAGTTGTAGTTCCGCCGCCGGCTTTCGGAATCGTAAGTTCATAATGGCCAGTCTCAATTGCCGTGTTGCCGCAGGCGTCGAGCGAATCAGTCTTTAAACTCACTACCTTGATTCCTGCGGTGATTAACTGTTGCCAGAACGTCTGGATGCCCAGACGATTGCCGATGATCGGACTGTTCGGCGGCATCAGAAGGGCATCGCTCTTGTACATTCCTGCTACGCTCGCTGCATCGCCCCTGTTAAAAGCCTCGATGAATCTTTTGTTATTTGCTTCAATAGTCCTCTGCACACCAGGGGATTGTATGCACTGGGAGTACGTCGCAGAGGTAAAAGAGAGAAACACAAAAGCTATTGACAATAGTTGTCTCATTATCTTGCTCCTGCTTTGGGGTGTCAGAGCGCCCCGTTTTTATGCAATCCGAAAAGCTTAGTCAATGGTAGGTAGTGTCATGTTGTGGGCTTTCTGCCGCTACTCCCTGTCCTCCGTGTCTCCGTGGTGGAATATGACAAAGAGACGCTCACCACTGAGACACGGAGGACACAGAGATGGCAGCGAGAACCGAAAATATCAATTCGTGTCGGTTTATCTGATTTCGTGGATCGTCCGCAGGTTAGCGGAATTCAGTCAGCAGGCGCTCGGGGATTACTGTTTCATTTGATCAATTCTCTGCTTAGCTTCCAGAATCATTCCGCGCAGCTTGTTAAGTTCGTCGAGCGTGATGTATATCGTCGCCCGATCAATCCCTGCATTTCCGTTTAGCGAGCTATTCTCGAGCTTTACCGCGATGCCGCTCCGAGTTTGTTTAAAGACCACGATTCCAAAATCATCACGAGTCCGGTAACTGGCGGAAAAGTTCGGCATCCGGGTGGTGGTATCGTCAACGCGAGCGACGAGGTCCAATCCTCTGATCAATGGATCGATCTCCTCATAATCGATAAAAGACTGGATCTCGGTTGCGGGCTGGGCTGATTCCGCAAGTTGAATAGCAATTCCGGTCGCGCGTGCCGGTTCAGTATTGCTGCGCAACTCAACCGCATTAACCTCTGCCGAGCCGTTGCGCCCGCTGACGGTGCCAATCGACAGGAATCCTTTATAGATTGCCTGCTCGAGGCGGTCCTGAATCTCTTCCAGCTTTGTCGTTGGTTCGTCCAGATAGTACCTGCGCGTCCGCTGGGGAATAGTTCTCGGTCGCTGAGATCTTTGGGCGAGCGCTGTTTCAGATCCGAGGGTAAAGAACAGCACGATGAGGAACGAAACCGAAAATCTGCGCGTCATTGGCAGCTCCTTTGATTAGCCGTCTTTCCAAACATATCAGCATTGATCAAACCTGCGAGTAGAGCTGAAGTTCCCAAAAAACTAATACATGATCCACGAAATGACACGAAATAAATAGAGGAACTTTTCGTGTGATTTCGTGGATCGCCTTCCATGGGCAAAGTCTCGATCCACGCGCCTCACACGAAGAATTCCTAGCGCCTTAAAGCCTCATCGATATCGGTAATAATGTCTTCGATATCCTCGATACCGACTGAGATTCGCACGAGACCTTCGGAAATACCTAGTTCCAGCCGCCGCTTTGGAGCTACCTCGCGGTGTGAAGCTGTTGCTGGATGCAGTACACCCGTAAAGACATCACCCAAACTAGTCGAACGCACGCAAAGCGAGAGCGCGTCCATGAACCGGAAGGCGGCTTCGCGCGTGCTCTCGCGAAGTTCTATTGAGACAAGGGCGCCAAAATGAGGCGGGCGCACAGTGCGCTTAGTCGTCTCCTGGTTTTGCGGCGGCGCCAGACCCGGATAATAAACGCGGGATACGCCTTCATGGCTTTCGAGATATTTCGCCAAACGGAGAGCGTTGTCACACTGGCGATCCATGCGCACCGATAGTGTCTTTAACCCGCGATGAATTTCATGCGCCTCCCAAACACCGAGGATCCCGCCAACAAGCTTCATCACGCCGATTAGCGTTGGAAGGTCTAACTCATCACGAGCAACGACTACTCCGCCCATCACATCCGCATGTCCTCCGAGATACTTCGTCGCGCTGTGTACGGAAAAGTCGGCGCCGTGCTTGAGGGGTTTGCAGAGATAAGGAGAAGTGAACGTATTATCCACGATGAAACGCGCGCCTACTTCCCGCGCGATTTCAGCGCAGGTGGCAATATCACAAACTTTGAGGAGCGGATTTGAAATCGCCTCCGCAATCAACACCTGAGGTCTCACCTCGAGAGCTTTCGCTCTCAAAGCCCCTAGGTCAGAGAAATCCGCTGTTGTGGTCTTAATCCCATACGTGCCAAACACTTTGTAGAGCAGATCACTAGTGGCGCCGTAAAGATCCTGCGACGCGAGAATCTTTGCGCCGGTAGTGATCTCGCAAGCGAAGATGGACGCATGCAGAGCGGCCATGCCGGTGGCATACGCGCAAGCAGCGGCGCCCTCTTCAAGCACGCGCATGGCTTCTTCCAGCGCCGCGACGGTGGGATTGCCATAGCGGGTGTAGATATAGCCCTGTTGCTCGCCTGCGAAAACCTGGTCCACTTCGGCCATGGAATCATAAGTAAACGTGGCGGTCGCATAGATTGGATTGGAGACAGGCTTGCCGTGGGGCAGGGCGCCTCTTTCACCCGCGTGGACCAGTTGGGTATTAATGCCGAGCGGTTTCTTACGTGCGGTCATGTGCATCTCCTAAATGCAGGTAGAAGATTTTCCATACATCAAAGTTCTATCCGCAGATTACACAGATTACGCAGATTTTGAAAACAGCCCAACAGTCAGCTGGTTACCGACTTCCAACGGTGTGTTTCTCTGTAATCTGCGTAAGAAAGTAACAATTTTGCGAGTAAACAAATCAATCCACGCGCATCACACGAACTAAAAACATACTCACACGAAATGTTTCTCTATTGATTTCGTGTGATTTCGTGGATCATGAATCGATCGATGCAGTTGAAAACTTCTCCAAGGGTGCCTTCGTCAGCCAGGTACACCATTCGGAAATAACCCAGGTGATCATCCACTCCAAACCCGGAACCGGGTACGACCAGCACACCGGTTTCTTTTAACAGGTCAATCACAAAGCGTTCATCGGTCCGGTCCGCCGGCATTTCCGCTTTGATCATCAGATAAAAGGCTGCCGCGGGCTTCTCGCAGGTTAAGCTTTCGTTTTTACGAATACGATCAAGGCACAAGTCGCGCCTGCTTTTGAGCTCGCGTAGAAAATCTCGTTGAAAATCACGGCTCCCTGACAGCGCAGGCTCGACAGCATATTGCGCCGGGGTTGGTGAACAAAGCCGTCCGCTTGCCAGGCGACCGATAGCGCCTGTCAGGTCCCGCATCTGCTTTTCATGAGTGTAGCGCATCCAACCGACCCGCCAGCCCGGCACCAGATGAGTTTTCGACAGACTCTCTAAAGTGATCAGCGCCACGTCCATCTCCTGGGCCAGAACGGAAGCGGACGTTGGTTGCTTTTCGAAACACAGTTCTCGATAGACTTCATCGGCGATCACCAGCAACCTCTGTCGCGCCGCTAGTTCCAGAATCTGTTTGGTCACTGCATCCGGAATGATAGATCCGGTCGGGTTATTCGGATTAATCAAAACGAGCGCGCGTGTTCGGTTTGTGATTAGCGAGTTTATTTCTTCTATGTCCGGTTGCCAGTGGCGGGTGGAAACCAGGCGATAGTAGCGCGCGATCGAACCCAGTTTGTTTAGGATGGCGGGATAGATTGGGTAACCCGGAGCCGGGAGCAAAACTTCATCGCCATCGTTAACCAGTGCCGTCAGCACCAGGTCGGCTGCTTCCGAAGCGCCGGAAGTTAGCAGCACCTGTTCCGGCGCGGTCGGCGATCCCAGGGAAGTCGCATAAGCAGCAACTGCTCTTCTCGCGGCGGGCAAACCAGCTGAGTGTGTGTAGCCCGTGAAGCTTTCTTTGAGCGCACGCGCGACGGCTTCCACAATGTGGGCAGGTGGCCTGAACCCATAGGCCTGTGGGTCACCGATATTCAGATAAATAATGCGGCCGCCGGCTTTTTCCTGGGCTTCGGCAGCACTAACCAGGTTTCGAATTGCGTAATGAAAGTTTGCAGTTCTGATCGATGGAGAAATCATTTGACACTCCGACAAGGATATCCGCAGATTACGCAGATTACGCAGATTTGGAAATAACTCAAGCAGGCAGGCAGCAGAAAGCAGGCACAGAAGGCAGCCGGCAGAAGGCAGCGGTAGCTTTATGCTTTCTGCCATTTGCTTTCTGCCACCTGCTTTCTGCTTACTACTTTCTGTTTTGTTTCTGGGTAACAAAGTGACAATTTCTTGTTTTCTAGAGCAGGTTTTTTGGCAAGTAAACAAACCGATCCACGAAATTACACGAACCGAAAAACAACTGACACGAAAGCTCCTCGATTTATTTCGTGTAATTTCGTGGATCATGTCTTAGGTTTTTTGGTTGCGGCTCTGCTGCGCTGCGTAATCTGCGGACTGAAGTCATTCGAACTATACAATTCTATTTATCAATCGATAAAAACAATTAGGTTGACGGAATTGCCGCCATTGTTTACCCTTACGTTATCGTGTCGCACAAATCTAACATTATGAACAACGAAACGGCAGGCTGTCGCTGCATGTGTACCTGTATGACCATGCGCGCGACAAGTCTCCATATGTTGCAGCGCTCCCCCTGAAAAGGCTAAGAACCGAATGAGCTTCAGCTCTCGCGCTTACTTAGCGCGAGAGCTTTTTTATTGACATTTGATGTCCAGCTCCTCGAGGAACTAGGGAGATGAGCTGGAAGTCTCTAACGAAATGACGATCGAAATTTCCGAATCTCAAACGCATGCCTTGCCCGAAAATGTGCGGGATGAGTTGGCTAACTATGAACAGCAAATCCGCAGATATCGGGCAGGTGAAGTGGACGAGACGAAGATGCAGAAGCTTCGTTTGCACTTTGGCACCTATGCTCAGCGCCAGGACGGTGTGCAGATGCAGCGGATCAAGATTCCCGGCGGATTCTTGAGTGCCGATCAACTATTACGCCTGGCGGACGCGGCAGATCGATTTGGCAGTGGTTTTCTGCATTTGACCACGCGCGAAGATGCGCAGATTTATTACGTCAGGCTGGAAGAAACTCCCGATCTCTTGCGCTTCCTCGCTGAAGCCGGCATCACCTCGCGCGAAGCGTGCGGCAACACCGTACGCAACATCACCGCGTGCTATCGGGCGGGCACATCTGACACTGAAAGCTTTAATGTACTCCCTTATTCGCAGGCGCTGTTTCGCTTTCTTGTGCGCAACAAGTACAACCAAAACCTTGGTCGGAAATTCAAGATCACGTTTGAAGGTTGCCGAGACGACCATTCGGCCCTGCGAATTCACGATATTGGTTTATGGGCTGTCAGCAAAATTCGGAATGGCAAATTGAAGCGCGGCTTTAGAGTTTATTTGGGCGGAGGTCTTGGGGCCACTCCTCATCTTGCTCATCTCTACACGGACTTTCTTCCGGCGGATGAGTTGTTCAATCTCGCCGCTGCTTCCCTGCGGCTTTTCGACCGTTATGGGGAGCGCAAAGCGCGCATGAAGGCACGCATGAAATTCCTGGTCGAGTCGTTGGGCTGGGAAGCATTTCGCAGGGCTCTCGATGATGAGCGGAAACGAGTTGGCGCGGTACCGCTCACGGATTACCTGGAAGAGACTAACGACTTTATTCCGGAAACTCGGGGACACTTCAGAGCGCTGAAGTTGTTGGATCCACGGACCAGCGACCCACAATTTCAGGCATGGGCGCGGGATTCGGTAATTGGCCATAAGATCCCAGGTTTTCGCGGCGTCCACGTGCGCATCAAGTTGGGCGATCTGACAGCAGAACGTGCGCGCGGTTTAGCCGAAATTGTCCGCCGGTTCTCGCGCAGTCAATTGAGAATTTCGATCGAGCAAAACATCTATCTGCCGTGGGTAAGGGAAGAGGAGCTTTCGGACGTTTACGCTGCACTCGCTGACCTGTCCCTGGCCGACCGCGGCGTGGGGACGATTACTGACGTAACGACGTGTCCCGGATCTGACACCTGCCGGTTGGGCATTGCGTCGGCCAAGGGTCTTGGCAGCGCATTGAGCTTTGTGCTGGGAAACCGAGCCACTGGTTCATCGGTGGATCCTACTCAGGCCAGTTTGCACGGCGAGCCGGTTAAGCGGCTGCGCATAAAGGTCTCTGGCTGCCCCAATGGTTGTGCTCAACACTCAATAGCCAACATCGGATTCTACGCGGCTGCTCTTTCGCAGGAAGACCGCAGCGTGCCGGCGTACTTTGTGACTTTGGCGGGCGAGAGCTCGCCCGAGAGCGCACAATTTGGTTCACTCCTTGGCAAGTTTCCCGCGAAAAACTGCGTGGCCTTGACCGAAACTCTTCTAGGCTTATACGAAAAGGAGAAACTCCCGGCAGAGGAGTTCAATTCTTTTCTGAGCCGAACGGGAACCAAACGCCTGAAAGAAATACTCGATCCGCTGCGCCACGTTCCTTCGTTTGAGACGGACCCTTCATTTTATGAAGACTATGGACATGAGCATGAGAGCTTTGCCGTTCGCCGTGGGATAAAGGGTGAATGCGCCGGGTCAACCGTAGCCGCGGCCTTGCCCACAATCGAGGCGGCGCGGGAACAGTTGGCCCAGGCGGAGGCATTGATCTACCACCAGGAATATAAAGAGGCAGCTCTTGCGGCCTACGAAGCAGCTGCGGCAGCCGCTCGCGTCCCGCTCTACCAGAGGCTAGTGGATCCCTTCACTGCGGATGAGGCCCTCTGGGAATTCGAGAACTTGTTTGTCTTATCTGGTGAGACCGGAAGTCTTTGGGAGGGAGTCTCGTCGCTATTTGAAGATCTGCTGAGCGGTGTCCGGCAAACTGCAGATGTCCGACAAACTTCAGTTTGTCGCTCGCTTGCCTGGGGCACTTCTTCGGCGGGTTCACGACAAACTGAAGTTTGTCGGACATCTCGGACACCAGAGGACGCGGCCCGAAAGCTCCTTGATGAAGCTCGGAGATTCGTTAGCTACTGCGCTGAACCGCTAAGCCGCGTATCGGGGGTGACGGCGTGAAAAATGAGACCCAATATGGCGTTCTGATTGTCGGTCACGGCAGTCGCCGTTCGGAAGCAAACGAAGATGTGCGGGCAGCGGCGCTGCGTATCGGCGAACGAGGCGACCTTGGGCTGGTGGAACATGCCTTCCTCGAGATTGAACATCCGAACATTGGCGAAGGCTTCGCACGATTGGTTCAGCGAGGAGCACGCGACATCACGGTGCATCCATATTTTCTCTCCCCCGGAAGACATACACGCGGCGATATTCCGGTGGAGGTTTCTGAAGCGGCCAGCCGCCATCCGGGCATCACCTATCGGATTACCGAGCCGCTATCGGCGCACCCGTTGGTGATTGAAGCCTCCGTCGAACGCATCTTCGAAAGCATGGACCACGGAACGCCCGACAAGGCGCCCGGCAATCCATATCTAAGCCGGCGACGGTATCGCGCTGAACGCGGAACAGTGTACCTGGTTGGCGCAGGGCCCGGTGATCCGGGACTGCTGACGGTGAAATCGGCCGATCTCCTCGCGTCATGCGACACGCTCGTTTACGACTATCTTGTTAACCCGGAAGTGCTCGCTGACATTCAGTCATCCACCGAGCGGATTTACGTTGGCAAAGTCGGCGGCGGGCGGCATACACCTCAGCGACAGATCAATCACTTACTCATCCAGCAGGCGCGAGCGGGAAAGAGAGTAGTCAGGCTCAAAGGTGGCGATCCGTTTCTTTTTGGCCGTGGCGCCGAGGAGGCTGAAGCGCTCGTCCAGGCAGGCGTGCCGTTCGAAGTAGTCCCCGGGATCAGCTCAGCGCTGGCCGTTCCGGCCTATGCCGGCATTCCGTTGACCCATCGTGGTATGTCTTCGTCCGTGGCTGTGATCACGGGCGCTCGTGGCGGTGATGGCGCGTATGAGTCTGGGGCTTTTGTACCTCCTGCGTCAGCAGACACCGTGGTTGTGTTGATGGGCGTGGCTCATCTACGCGAGATTGCGGATGACCTCGTGAATTCCGGGCGTTCGGTGGAAACGCCGGCGGCCGTTATTCGTTGGGGCACTTACAACGGGCAACGAACCGTTACTGGCACGCTTGGCTCGATTGCTCTTGAGGCGGAACGGGCCGGCCTGCGTGCTCCCGCAGTCATCATTATTGGTGAGGTTGTCCGATTGCGTGAACGCCTTAACTGGTTTGAGCAGAATCTCAATGTTGTCGACGAAGAAGAGTTGGAGGCCACGTTCGCGGTGGCTTGTTGAAAAAGGAGAGTGGAGTTTCGAAGTATGTCCGTTCTGACGAAGGGGAAGACGGACGATCCACGAAAGCACACGAAATGACTCGAACTAAGTGCTCTTTTCTTGCTGCTTCGTGTGATTTAGTGGATCGTTCTTAGTTCTATCTTCTAAAAGGGGCGGTTCCAAATAAAGGACGATAATTATGGCTTTGGCGGAGTTGTCGATTAACGAGAAAACGACGGATAAAGACTGGAAGGCTATCTCCGATGAATTCGAGACGGCCCCGCCGGAAGCCGTGCTTCGTTTGGCCATCGAGGAATTTTCCCCGGATGTCGCGCTCGCTACCGGTTTCGGCGTTGAGGGCTGTGTGCTTGTTTCGATGTTGTCCGCTATTAGTCCGTCTACGCGTATTTTTTATCTCGATACAGACCTGCTCTTCCCGGAGACTTACGCTCTACGAGATCGACTCGAAGCGCGCTACGGCGTTCACTTCGAGCGGCGGGCAACCAGCCTGTCACTCAGCGATCAAGCTGCTCAATATGGGGAGCGGTTGTGGGAGAGTCAACCCGATCTTTGCTGCCGTCTTCGCAAAGTCGAGCCGCTAAGAGAAATGCTGAAGGGACTACGCGCCTGGGTTACAGCTATTCGCCGTGATCAGTCGCCGGCTCGCGCCGGCACAGGTCTCGTCGAGCGGGATGAGAAATTTGGTCTTATCAAGGTCAATCCTCTTGTCGCATGGTCCGCGCACGATGTCTGGAACTACATCGCCAAGCACGACGTGCCATATAACACTCTTCACGACCAGGGCTATCCGTCGATAGGTTGCGTACCCTGTACGACGCCTGTGCAACTCGGTGAGACCTCTCGCGCTGGGCGTTGGCGCGGCACCGGTAAGAGCGAATGCGGAATTCATGAAAGGGTAAATGGTGAATGGTAAATGGTGAATGGTTTTTTCTTTTTCGTGTAACTTCGTGGATCGTACTTTCGTGTGATTTAGTGGAGCGTATTGGCCCACAAAGAGAAGTGGATCCACGAAATTACACGAAAGAAAAACAGGGAAATGAACGAGGAGCAATATGAAACTGATCCGTCCCCACGGGGGCACGCTGGTTAACAGGGAAGTGACAGGGGTTGAACGTCAGCGGCTGATTGAATCCGCTGCGAACATGCCCGCGCTTCGTCTGGGCCCGCGTGAGATTTCTGATCTGGAAATGATTGCGACTGGAGCCTATTCGCCCCTGGAAGGGTTCTTAGATCGATCCGACTACAGCGCGGTCTGTTCCAATATGCGACTGGCAAACGGCGTAGTATGGTCTATCCCGGTAACGCTTCCGCTTGCAGATGAACAAGCGGGCGCCATTCGCCAGTTTGAGGACGTAGCGCTATATCAAGACTACCATCTTCTGGGCATACTTCACCTCGCGGACAAATATCGTTACGACAAAGCGCGAGAAGCGGAGGTCATATACCGCACGACAGACCAGGCACACCCTGGCGTCCGCACGCTCTATTCCCAGGGCGACTGGTTGCTTGGAGGCAAGATTAGCCTGCTCAACCGCCCCATTAATATTGCGTTCCCGAAGTATCGGCTGGACCCGTTAGAATCACGCGCTGTTTTCCGGGAGCGTGGCTGGCGGCGCGTGGTTGGTTTTCAGACTCGCAATCCTGTTCATCGCGCGCACGAATACATTCAAAAGTGCGCGCTGGAAATCGCCGACGGACTTCTCTTGCATCCGCTTGTCGGTGAAACGAAAGCCGACGATGTCCCTGCAGCAGTGCGCATGCGGTCGTATGAAGCGATACTTGCCGGATACTATCCTGCATCACGCACAATCCTTTCAATTATGCCTGCTGCTATGCGCTACGCCGGCCCACGTGAAGCAGTCTTTCATGCCTTGATTCGCAAGAACTACGGCTGCTCGCACTTTATCGTCGGACGCGATCATGCTGGCGTGGGTAATTACTATGGGACCTATGACGCGCATCACATCTTCGATGAATTCGAACCGGAGGAATTGGGCATCACCCCGCTCTTTTTCGATCATACTTTCTATTGCCGCATTTGTGCTGCGATGGCGTCAAGCAAGACCTGTCCGCATGAAACATCAGCACATGTGACCTTGTCCGGCACGAAAGTTCGGGAATTGTTAAGCGCAGGACAATTGCCACCCGTAGAGTTTTCACGTCCGGAGGTTGCTCAGGTGCTGATTAATAGGGGGGTATAGGACCTATATGACCTATAGGACCAATAGGGGATTTACTTTGTGGCTGACTGGATTGTCTGGCGCCGGCAAGACGACGTTAGCCGCAATCCTGGTGACAGAACTGCGCGCGCGCGATGTCCTTGTAGAAGTTTTAGATGGAGACGAGGTGCGCACCAATTTATCAAAGGGTTTGGGTTTTTCTAAAGAAGACCGCGACACCAACATTCGCCGTATCGGCTACGTTTGCCGGCTGCTTTCGCGCAACGGTGTCGTTACCATTTCAGCGGCCATCTCACCGTATAGCGCGACACGCGACGAGGTCCGGCGCTCGGTAGAGCAGGATGGAGCTCAATTT
>Ga0137403_10002511_pt1 | contig 22419 bp, 16 predicted proteins | sample CZOMad2_1_16fung_FD_122057 | JGI IMG/M metagenome (GOLD analysis project Ga0137403, IMG submission 122057) | Vadose zone soil fungal communities from Angelo Coast Range Reserve, California, USA - CZOMad2_1_16fungal (Hybrid Assembly) | ecosystem: Environmental > Terrestrial > Soil > Vadose zone...
ATGGCCCAGGCGATGCTGCGTTTGTTGGCTACGCCAAAGATGACCGCGTTTTTTCCCTGCATGCTCAGCATAACGGCGACCTCAACCGGTGTGAAACCGCTCAGGATAGCAGGAACCGCGCCAGAATGGGAGTAGCTGAGGCGTCACACTGAAAATGTGAGAGCATATCCTTTCTGAGTTCCTGCTATGCAAAAATTTAATGGACATTTCGCTTTCCGGGTTCTAGCATGTTGTGAAATTTCTTTACGGAGCTTTCCGGCATCCGAACCGGATAGCGAACCAACGCACAAGTTCGCTTGTGAAATGCGCCTGGCAGGAGGCCACCTCATATGGGCTTATCGAGACGTGAATTCTTCAAAGTTGGAACCGGCAGCGCTGCTGCGCTTCTCTTAGGGTTTGACGCCCGCCCGGTTCTGGCTCAAGCGAAAGAACTTAAAATTGCCCGCACCACGGAGACACGTTCTACGTGTCCTTATTGCTCAGTGAGCTGTGGCGTAATCATTCACACGCTTGGCGATAAGGCCAAGAACGTGACCACGCAAGTGGTCCACGTTGAGGGTGATCCCGACCATCCCATTAATCGCGGCACGTTGTGCCCCAAGGGAGCGTCGCTCTTCCAGGAAATCAAGAACGACCGCCGGCTCCTGAAGCCGCAGGTGCGGCGTCCTGGTTCCACCCAGTGGGAAGACATCGCCTGGGACAAGGCATATGACGAGATTGCCCGCCATATCAAGAAGACCCGGGATGAAACGTTCATCGATACGGATGCCAACGGCAAGACAGTAAACCGTTGCGAAAGCATCGCCTGGAACGGCGGATGCACCGACACCAATGAAATTAACTATCTGATCGTGAAGACCATGCGCAGCCTGGGGGTCTGCTACCTGGAAAACCAGGCCCGTGTTTGACACGGCCCAACGGTCTCAAGTTTGGGACCAACGTTCGGACGCGGTGCAATGACCAATGGCTGGGTGGATATCAAGAATACCGACGTGATGTTGATCATGGGCGGGAACCCGGCGGAGAATCATCCTTGCGGTTTCAAGTGGGTTGTTGAGGCAAGAAAAGTACGCAATGCCAAGCTGGTCGTGGTCGATCCACGTTTTCAGCGCACGGCCTCACAGGCCGACCATTTCTGCCAGATTCGTGCCGGCTCAGACATCGCTTTCCTCGGCGGGCTGATCAACTACGCGTTGCAGAATAACCGCTACGCCAAAGACTACATCATCAATTACACGAACGCCGCGCTGATCGTGAAGAAGGGGTTCAAGCTTCCTGAAGACGGGTTCTTCTCCGGCTTTGACGCTGCAGGTTCAAAGTACGATGTCTCTTCGTGGAATTACGAAGAAGGGGCAAACGTGACCGGCACAGCCGCTGCGGCCATCGCCGCCGGTGACGGACCGGCAACGCCCGAAACCGCTGCACAAGCAGCTCCCGCGAATCCGGCAGCCAAGTCAGCCGGTCAGGGTTACGCCGCGCAAGGGCCTGCCGGAGCGAAAGCCACAACCGGTGCTCCCGCACCGCTGGCATTGCCGGGTAATACGGCATACGACCTCTCGCTTGAGCACCCTCGCTGCGTTTTCCAGTTGATGAAGAAACATTTCTCGCGCTACACGCCGGAAATGGTTTCCAGCATCACTGGAATCCCGGTGGACAAGCTTAACAAGGCCTGGGACATGTACACCTCCATCCGCAAAGATGGAGACATGAAGAAGGTCGGCACCATTATTTATTCCGTGGGCTGGACCCAGCACACCTTCGGTTCGCAGATCATCCGGACCGCAGCCATGACCCAGCTGCTGCTGGGCAATGTGGGACGCGCTGGCGGCGGCGTCAACGCTCTCCGCGGCCATTCCAACATTCAGGGCGCAACGGACATGGCGGGCGTCTTCGATATTCTGCCCGGCTATCTGAAGATGCCCAACCCAACAGACACGGACTTCGCCACCTACATCAAGAGAATTACTCCCACGTCCGCCAAGCCGAAAGAGTGGGATTCCTTCAATTACTGGTCGAATACCTCCAAGTTTGCCGTTTCTTTCCTGAAGGCGATGTACGGTGATGCCGCCAAGAAGGAAAACGACTGGGCCTTCAACTATCTGCCCAAGATCGACCGCAAGTTCTCCTGGGTTGAACAGTGGGATGCCATGTATGCCGGAAAGGTCAAAGGCTTGATCAGCTTTGGCATGAATGGTGTTGCCATCGGCCCGAACAGTGAAAAGAACATCGACGCCCTGAAGAAAGCCGACTGGCTCGTTGTCTGCGATATCTATCCTGAGGAGACCAGCAGCTTCTGGGAGTCGCCCGGTATCACTGACGACGAGAAGAAAAAGATCAATACTGAGGTTTACCGGCTACCCGGCGCGGGTTTCGCCGAGAAAGACGGCACCTTCGTCAATTCAGCGCGCTGGCTGCAGTGGAAGTGGGCTGCGGTTCCCACACCAGGGGATGCCAAGCTGGATCAGGCAATCCTGGCCACCATATTCCTCAAGGTACGCGAGCTGTACCAGAAGGAAGGCGGCAAATTCCCCGATGCAATCCTGAATGCTTCATGGCCTTACACCACCCCATACAGCCCGTCGCTGGCGGAAGTCGCCAAGGAGATCAACGGCAAGGCCCTGGCTGATCTGCATGATGACAAGCAGACGCCCACGGACTGGAAAGCGGGGCAACAACTCCCTGGCTTTGCCTGGCTGAAAGACGACGGCACAACGTCATCCGGCAATTGGCTGTATTGTGGTTCCTGGCCCGATGCTGGCTCCAACACCCAGCGTCGCGATCCTGCAGATCCATCCGGCCTAGGGATCCACCCCACATGGGGCTGGTCCTGGCCGATGAATCGTCGCGTGCTTTACAACCGTGCTTCCTGCGATCTCAACGGCAAGCCCTGGGATCCCAGCCGCAAACAAGTCTGGTTCAATGAATCCACCGGCAAGTGGGCGGGGAATGATGTGCCGGACTTCAAAGCTGACTCCAATCCCAAAGACCACATGGGCCCGTTCATCATGAACCCTGAAGGCGTTGGGCGGCTGTTTGTGCCGCTGGCCGGCATGGCTGATGGTCCTTTCCCCGAGCACTACGAGCCGGTGGAAAGCCCGCTGGTCAATCCTTTCCATCCCAAGCAGAGCACCAGTCCTGTGGTGAAGCGGTACAAATCGGATATGGACAAGTACGGAACGTCAGACAAGTTCCCCTATCCCTGCACCACGTATCGCCTGACCGAGCACTATCACTACTGGACCAAGAACAACCCCATGAATATGCAGCTAGTGCCGGAGCCGTTCGTGGAAATCTCGGAGCAACTCGCGTCCAAGCTGTCCATTAAGGGTGGCGACAGGCTGAAAGTTTCCACTGCCCGAAGCGGCTCGAAAGACGGCAAGGAGTACGGCGTTTACTACGCCAAGGCCATGGTCACAAAACGACTCCAGCCATTGAAACTTGCCGGGAAAGATGATCCCGTTTATCCGGTAGGTATCCCGATCCACTGGGCTTATCGCGGGCTGAAAGATGGCCGCCATGCCGACCAGAGGAATGGCGTGAACGTGCTTTCGCCTACAGCGATCGACCCCAACGCTTACACACCAGAGTTTAAGGGCTTCCTGGTGAACATCGAGAAGGCCTAAGGAGATACGCCATGAGTAATGGAAACTTAGAAATCAAAGCGATCTCCGGGCACGCCGGTGGTACACCTGGAGGCGGGGAATATCGGCAGCCAGACGGCACCACGCGTATTGGAGCTAGCCGCGATTATGACGTCTGCAAGCTGATCGACACCACAACGTGTATTGGCTGCAAGGCCTGCGAAGTTGCTTGCGTCGAGTGGAACGGATATGAGTTCCGCGAAACCACCTTCGATAACACGTACCAGACCATGCCGGAGACGGCTTGGAATTTCTGGAACCTGATCAAGTTCAACGAAGTTGAAACCGATGGCGGCCTGCAATGGTTGATGCGCAAAGACCAGTGCATGCATTGCGAAGAACCGGGCTGCCTGATCGCCTGTCCCGCCGATGGCGCGATTGTGCAATACACCAACGGCATCGTGGACTTCAACCAGGCTAATTGCATTGGCTGCCAGTATTGCGTCACGGGCTGCCCATTCAATATTCCCAAATTCAACGAAGCCACCAAGAAAGTTTACAAGTGCACGCTCTGCTCTGACCGCGTCGGAGCGGGTCTGGAACCGGCCTGCATCAAGTCATGTCCCACCGGCTGCCTGCATTTTGGCAGCAAGGAAGACATGAAATTCGAAGCCGAAAAGCGCGTTACTCAGTTGCATGCCAACGGCCACGCGGACGCTGGCGTCTATGATCCATCGGGGGTGAAGGGCACGCATGTGATTTACGTGCTTGGCGATGCCAAGCATCCCGAGAATTACGGCGGTCTACCGGCTGACCCCAGAGTTCCATTTTTCGTAAAGATGTGGAAGGGCCCGTTGAAGTGGCTCGGTGGTATTGGCATGGTGGCCGGTGTGCTCGGCGTCTTTATGCATTACGTCCGTTTCGGCCCTAAGGAAGTTGATAAGGCAGAGGAGGTGAAGCGATGAGCGGCGGAATTATTGCGCGTCCAACCACGGCAATACCTGAAGACCGAGTCCAGCGCTATACCTTTGGCGAACGCGCTTATCACTGGATCAATGCCATCGCCTACACCTATCTCATGCTGACGGGACTGGCGCTCTTTACGCCATTGGCATACTGGCTGGCATACGTGCTCGGCGGCCCGGCAACTATTCGCTACTGGCACCCATGGATCGGGCTGGTCTATTTAGCCACCATTTTCTGGATGCATCGCATATGGAAACGCGATATGCAGAAAATTCCCGAGGACGAACAGTGGTCTAAGAATATCCGCGCCTATGCTGAGCACCACGATGAGTTGATGCCTCCGCAGGGCCGCTTCAATGCCGGCCAGAAACAGTTCTGGTGGGTAATGCTGTATTGCACCTTCATTCTCCTCATCACGGGAATCATCATGTGGATTCCGGAGAAAATGCCTCGGGAACTCCACTGGGTGCTTCCGATTACCGTTTTCATTCACTCGGCCACGGCGCTGATCACCATTGCTGCTTTCATCATCCACGTTTACATGAGCGTCTGGGTGACTCCGGGCAGCATGAAAGCCATGGTTGAAGGGCACGTCTCAACTACCTGGGCGCGGACGCATCATCGCCTCTGGTATGAGAAGATTACCGGCCGCAGGAATTAAGGGATTGATGTCTGGGTTTTCCTGGGACCGTCGTATTGCGCGGGCGAGTGAGCTGTTACAAAACCAGTCGTCAGTTGCTGAACTGCTTACTTTTTATCAGCGCCTCGTCCGCTATCAGAAAAGCGTCTATGAATCGGTAGCTTCTTCCGCCGATCATGACGTTTCCTCTCTCGTTCCTCACTTTGCCGGGCTGCTGACGCTGGTGAAAGAAGCCGGCTCTGCTGACCTGAAGACTGCTGCCGCGACTCTCGATCAATCATCGCCCCAGGATCTTCAAGAACTGTTGCGAGCGGTCTGGCAGCATGAAGTTGAAAGCCATGATCTCTCCATGGAGTCGCTCTTCTTCGCCAACGCCCTGCTTCAGCCATTTGCCGAATATCTGGCAGAGAAGAACAACTCAACCACCGAGTCTTCGCCGCCCCTCTGTCCTTTTTGCGGGTCCAGACCGCAGTTGGCGGTTCTGCGTCCGGAAGGCGACGGCGGCAAGCGTTTTCTCCTGTGTTCACTGTGTGGAACAGAATGGTTCTTCCGCCGCGTGCTGTGTCCTAATTGCGCTGAAGAGAACAAGGAGCACCTGCCGGTTTTTATAGCGCAGGAATTCGACTACGTCCGCGTGGACGCCTGCGATACCTGCCATACCTACATCAAATCAATCGATCTTTCCAAGAACGGCAACGCCGTTCCCGTCGTCGATGAACTGGCCACGGTATCACTGAATCTCTGGGCGCAGGAACACAATTACAAGAAGGCCCAGCCCAACCTGTTTGGTATTTAACGCTCAGTGCGACATCATTCGAGGGCCGGCGGTGTTCGCCCTGTGGGCTTGCTAATCCCGTACGCGGGTTCGCTATTAACGGCTTTCAATTCTTAAGAATTTTATCCCCAGTAATTTGGCTGCTCCGCTAAAGTCAAACGCGAAAGTGGCTCGCGCAACCGGCCCGCAGCCGGCACAAGGCTCTTGAAGTGAATAGGGAATGACGAACCTCTCTCCGCCATCGGCAAGCCCTTCAATTGGGGGTGATGAATCCGCCTTGCGCTGGTCGTCATTGACGACTAATTGCATCTGGGGATGACTCTTGCGCAGCGCAACGTACTGAGCGTCTTTCTCCATCTCCGATGTTGGCAGGATGGCGACGTCATCCAGACTGACCAGCGTAGGAATTCCGTTCATCAGCACCCATCCCGGGTGCCGTTCGGAATTTCCGGGATACACGACGTATCCAAGGTCCACCAGGCCGGATTCGCGGATGCCCGTAAGATATCCAAGGCGCGGCGATTTTTGCGAAGCCAGCAGCTGAGCGAAAGCCACAGCGTAAGACGAGGTAAATCCACCCATCTGCTCGATAAAACAATCGTTGAATCCCGTTGCCCCCTGGCTTTTGCAAGCCTGGATGATAGTGCTCAGATCGCTTTCCGCGGGATTCCAGACTGCTTCCTCACCAAACTGGTCATCGGTTTCGCGGTTGGCTTCAACCTGCAAGAGGGTAACAAGGGAAGCTACGGCGATTACCGCCAATGCTGCCGCTATTCTGCGTTTCACCAAGGTCATGTCGATACTCCAATCATGTCCTCACGCCGGCCTGCGTCTGGTCTTGAAAACAGGAACACTGCTATTCCGCAAATGTTGCGGTCCCATCTGGCCCACTCGCCGTCTTCCGTCGAAATGGCGGCCTGGGCTGACAGGGTTATCTTACGACTGAATACAGGGTGTCGCGCAAACCTTTACATTTCTTAGCCGGCAGGGAGTAACTCGCGAGTTACGCACGTAGTCAGGTCAACAACATTGTCGCAGAGGAACTAAAGGCCATGCACCTTCCAGCCATGCTTACAGTTTTTTACAATTTCCGTGTTCAAAATCGGCCGCAATCGTTTTAAAACCTTTAACGAGTGGATCATACTGGTCATACGCTGAAGCAAGCACACGAGCGCGCATTTCTTGGTGAACGGGAGCGCTGGCTCGGCCAACGGCCGCTGTCGCAGCAGGTAAGATAGAGGGATGGCAATATTTCTCCGGTGAAAGAACTCGCGCAACAGTATGACGATGCGGCACTCGATGTCGCCTTGCCCCAGCAGCCGCGGACGCGGCGGCATTATGAAATAGCATTAGTCATTGTGGCCGCGATTGTTTTCTTCGGCTGCATCGTTTCCCCGCCTGGACTCATGGATGATGTGGATGCAGTTCATGGACAGATTGCGCGCAACATGGTCCAGTCAGGCGACTGGGTCATCGCTCACCTGAATGGCGTGCCTTACATGGAAAAGGCGCCGCTACCTTATTGGCTCATCGCTATCTGTTACATGCTGATGGGAGTGCACGACTGGGTGGCCCGTATCCCCACTGCTCTGGCGGCGGTGTTGCTCTGCTTTGTCACCGCACGCTACGGCGCATCGGCGTTTGGCCGGCGTGCTGGCTTCTATGCCGGACTGGCACTGGCGACGTCGATTGGGCTCTTTCTCTTTACCCGCATTCTTATTCCCGACGTAATGCTCACCTTAACAATCACTGTCTGTTTCATGACATTCCAGCGCGCCATGAATGAAGATGGAGAAGAGATCCATTCGCGCCGATGGGCTGCTTTGTCTGGCATTGCTCTGGGGGTGGGTGTGCTGTTGAAAGGATTACTCGCACTGGTGGTCCCTGTTGGAGGTGTGCTGCTCTATCTGGCGATTACGCGCCAGCTTTTTTCCCGCGATATCTGGCGTCGCCTTCGTCCGATCAGCGTGCTGCTGACTTTTCTGCTCATCGCGGCACCCTGGCACGTTCTGGCAACTTTGCGCATGCCTCCTTACCTGAATTTCAGCATGCACAGCGGGCCCGGCGAGTATCACGGCTTCTTCTGGTTTTATTTCTTCAATGAGCATTTATTGCGGTTCTTGAACCTACGATATCCGCGCGACTACAACACCGTGCCGCGGCTGGCATTCTGGATGTTGAATCTGCTCTGGCTGTTTCCCTGGAGCGCGTATCTGCCAGCGGCCGCAAGGCTCAGCTATAAGCCCGTGGATCGCGCCGGTCGCACGCGCCTGCTGGCGCTGTGCTGGGCCGGATTTCTTATGCTCTTCTTCACCTTCTCCACCACACAGGAATACTATTCCATGCCGATATATCCGGCTCTGGCGCTCTTGCTGGGTTGTGCCATGGATGATGAAGGAAAATTTATTACTGCCGGCAGCAGAACGATAGCTGCGATTTCGACCCTGGCTGCCGCTTCGATTGGAGCAATCCTATTTGCCGTTCGCCATGTGCTCACAACGGGAGATATTTCCAGCGCTTTGCAACAACATCCTGCGGCGTACACTCTTTCGCTCGGACATATGGGCGACCTGACGCTGGAATCGTTCGCTTATCTGCGTGCGCCGCTTGTATTGGCAGGTGTCGCGTTCCTGGTGGGCGCCACAGGCGGATGGCTCCGTGGCCGCAGAGCATTTATCGCGTTGGCAGCCATGATGGTTTTGTTCCTTCATGCCAGCCGGATGGCGCTGGTGGTCTTTGATCCGTATCTGTCCTCGCGGCCCCTGGCGGAGGCCCTGCTGCGTGCCCCTGAAGGCCGGTTGATCATGGATGGTGCTTATTATCCTTTTTCTTCTGTCTTGTTTTACGCCAATAAAAACGCTTTGCTGTTGAATGGGCGTGTCAATAACCTCGAATATGGCTCTTACGCGCCGGATTCTCCTGCTGTTTTTATTGATGATGCTGCCTTTATACGGCTCTGGTCAGGTACAATTCGCTATTATCTGGTGGCCGACCGCAGCGGGCTCGCTCGTCTGAGCGCCTTGGTCGGGCCCGCCCGCCTCCACCAGATTGCTGAAAGCGGCGGTAAGTTTCTTTTCACCAATGGCCTCTCCGGCGCGACTGCGGACGGCTCCAACATGGAGAACAAACCCGCGTTATGGTAATTCTTACAACGGCATTGGCGGTTCTGCTTACCGGTTCGCTCGTCTATTGTATGCTCGTTGTCGCAGCCGCTCGGCGATTTTTGTCTGCTACTCTGCCTGCTCCGGGATGCAAGCCTCCTGTTAGCGTCCTTAAGCCGCTTTGCGGCCATGACGATGGCCTGGAGGAAAATCTGCGCAGCTTCTTCGTGCAGGATTATCCCGAGTATGAAGTGGTATTCGGCGTTCATCGCCAGGACGATCCGGCAGTTGCAGTGGCCGAAAAGATCATCAGCGAGTTTAGTGGCCGAATCAACGCGCGGTTGATCGTAACCGGCGAGTCTCCCATTCCCAACGCCAAGGCCTTCAGCCTGAATCGCATGGTACGCGAAGCGCGCTATGACGTGCTGGTCATGAGTGACAGTGATGTACGCGTAACGCCCGGGCTGCTTTCACATCTGGCACAGGAATTCCAGAATGAGCGCATCGGATTGATCAGCTGCCCCTACCGTGCGGTGCCGGGGAAGAGCTTGTGGTCGCGACTTGAAGCAATTGGAATGAACACCGAACTTCTGGGCGGCGTGCTGGTAGCGCGGATGATCGAAGGCATGCGGTTCGCGCTGGGCTGCACCGTGGCCGTCCGCCGCAATGTGCTGGAAGACATGGGCGGATTCGGCTATTTGCAAGAGTTTCTCGCTGAAGATTTTGTGATTGGCCAGCGCGCTGCGGAACTTGGTCACGGTGTTCTGTTCTCATCTTATGTAATCGAGCATCGTATTGGCAGCCAGGGCATGGCGCGCAACCTGGGACATCGCATGCGCTGGGCGCGCAGCACCCGCCGCTCGCGTCCCGTAGGTTATTGGGGGCAGATTTTTACCTACCCTCTGCCTCTCGCGCTCCTGCTTTGGGCTTCATATCCCAGCGTATGGCCCTTCGTCCTTCTTACTTTGATTTTGCGCGGTGGCGCGGCGCTTGCCACTGCCCGTTACATTGTCCATGATCCGGTCACACAAGAGCAGTGGTGGTTACTGCCCGTTCAGGATGTAATCGGTTTCTTTATCTGGATCAGCGGTTTTGTCGGTGACAAGATTGTCTGGCGCGATCGAAAATGTACCGTCCTGCGCGACGGCCGCTTGCACGTGAATCCCTAGTCCATCCGCATCTCCCTGCAAAGAGAAACCCCCGCGCCATTGCGCAGGGGTTGGCTTTCCGCGAACGACATTTACTTGCTGGTTGTCGAGCAGGTGCTCGAGATCATCTTGACTTTCTTTACATTAAACGTTGACTGAGATCCGGAAGAGGAGCCTGCTCCAGTTGAGCCGGCGCCACTGCTCGGGTTGGTGCCGGATGCCGCTCCGCTGCTGCCACTGGAACCTGATCCGCTATTGTCAGTTCCCATAAGGCGAACCTGATGACCAACGTGGTCGCTCAGTTTGGAAGTGTCGCCGGAGATCTGCCAGGTCTTACCGGATTGGTCCGTCAAGGTCCAGTTACCGGCTGAGCCGCTTAGGCACCCTTCAATGGAATTCGCGCTGTCGGTTGAGGTCTGCGTGGTTTGTGTCGTGGTGGTCTGGGTTGTGGTTGAACTGTTATCGGGAGTCGCGGGTTGCTGGCTCGGTGAGGTGGACGATGGAGACGTGGACTGTTGCGAGCTTGCGTCCGGAATTGTTGATTGCGGCGAACTGGGTGCGGTTTGCGCCACCGCCCAAACAGCCGACAGCAACAGAATTGCTGTGATCAATAATGTCTTTCTCATGTGCGTTCCTCCTGGTATGTTCGGCCTGCCTGACTCCGGCCTTAGAGAAGAATGGAAGCAGCGCTAAGGACTTAGATCACGCATGCACTCGGAGGTTTGCCTCGTTGTGTAAGTAGGAATCGAAGAAACGAGAGCTGCGGAATCTTAAGAGAGTGATTCCGTGTCTCTGGGATAAAAAAATGACAATCACACGCTGGCTCCCCTAGTTCGATAGAACTAGGTACTGCGGCATGTTGGTGGAGAGCTGGGATTGGCGCTGGCCGGCAAGTAATCTATTTTTTGCTGAGAGCCTTTGCTTCGCCATGCTGGTTCTCTGCGGAGACCGCAGCATCGCCCTTTTCCAGCAACTGGTAGGCTTCAGAGATCGTGAGATTGTCGCTGACGCGATGGAAGTTGGTCAGGCGTTCTTGTTGCTTTACGTTGATACTCTTGAAAATGACGGCATGACCCACCATTTTCACGTCAAGTGTGACATATTCCCAGTGGTTGTCTCCAACGCGGCTTTGCGTGATGGAAAATGTTCCGCCTTTATTTAGACGTCCCAGAAGCCCCCAACCGAACGTGACATCCTCAAATAAAGAACCGTCCAATCGGGCCAGGCGGCGTTCCGCGCGGTCTATCCACATCTTGCCGCTCATCGATCGAAAAACCTGCAATTCCCGGGTCGGCGCGTCGTAATGCGGATTGGGGAAGAAGGAAAGGCTGACCTGACCATTCTCGGCGCCCTGGTATTTGAAGATGAAAGCGTCGGGAATTGCTCTAAGCATCTGGGTGCCCTTGTCTTCATCATCTTTTGCGCGCTTCGCCCGCTTTGCCCTCTCCCCTGGATCCTGCACCAGCTTTTTCATTCGGGCTTCGTCGGCGGCCCGCTGCTCAGGTGTCAACGGTTGTCCATTGATCAAAAGCGTGCGGGCGAGCTGCCCATCTTTTGTATCAATTACGTCGCGGTCCTGAGCTCCCTTTTCATCTTCGCGATGGATGCGATAGCGCCAGTGGGTATGGTCAGCAGCATCCGCTTCCATCTGGTACTTAATCGTGTCTTTGACGTATTGATTCGCGTCGGCTGGGAGAGGAGGGAGGGCCCCCGTTTGGGCTTGCAGAGCGAGGGCCAAACTTGCCGACATCAGGAACATCGCCGTGCGCCATAGGGGGTTGAAGAAACTCATAACGTAATAAGCGGTATTTATTTAGACGCCGGGACACCAGCAGCTAGTTGCATTTTACATTTTGGAGAGGTTCCTGGGGATTTGGAAGTAAAGTAAATAAAAATAAAAAAGAGGCGGTTTTAGCCGCCCCTTATTGATCGACCTCTCGGAAAGGCAGTCCCATTGGCTCGATAGCCGCGACTTCCGTTCAGAACCGCTGTTCCCCTGGTTTCGGTCCCGCCCGTGCGCCGCGACATTCCGTCCGGTCGACACTTAACTTAAAAGCAAACATACAGCCAAACTGGCCAGAGTCTCGCAAGGTTTAACGGTCTGTAAGTTATTGAAAAAAATCAATGTTGGCGTGCGCTGCGTGGAGGTAGCAAAAGAGTTAATGTTTACTTTATTGTAAACACGCAAAGTTGGGCAGAATAATGCCGTGTATGAGCATGGCATTGCCTTTCCGGCGCACACCTACAGTAACTATTTGATTTCGAAATACAGCAGTAAACTAGCCATCAGACTCCTGAATTGATCTGCGACAGGCGTTCCAGACAAGAGAATTGGTTCTCTCTGAAGAATAGAGATAAACCCGAAAAGAAAAGGTGCCGAAATGTGGAAACCTCGCCCTGAAGACAACAAGCCCATGAGCATGAATCCGACCCAGCCTGCGCAGCCTGTAACCCCGCCAGCTGCCGCCGCTGCACCCAGTATTCCCAGCCCGCAAAAAGAAACGCCGAAGGCCAGCGATCCGCACCGCGCGGACGTGGGTCACATTGGCAAGTCAGTTCAGATCAAAGGCGAACTCACTGGCAGTGAAGACCTTTATCTGGATGGTTCAATTGAAGGCACAATCGATTTGCGCGATCATAGCCTGATCATCGGCCCCAACGGAAAGATCAAGGCAGACATCACCGCCCGCGATCTCGTGGTCCATGGCAAGGTAGAAGGAAGTGTCACCGCCACCGGACGTGTCGAGTTGCGCAAGTCATGTACGCTGATTGGCGACGTTAGCACGCAACGCATCGTGATTGAAGACGGCGCGTTCTTTAAGGGCGCCATCGATATCAAAGAGAAAGATTCCAGGCCAGAAGTCCGCAAGCCTCTGGTGGCCGCTGCCAGCGCCGGTATGGGCGCCGGAAGTGGATCTGGATCGAGCTCGGGGACATCCAGCTATAGTGCCAGTCCCGATTCGCAGAGTTCCTTTTTAGATAGCAAATAAGGTAGAGTGAGAGGAGCGTGAGCTCCTCCGGTAACAACTTGATGCGATGGTTCCGTGGGGCCGGCTCTCAGGCCAAGTCTGAAGAAGGCGCCAAATCTGCCCCGCGGACCAGACGCACCTGCATCGGTCTGGGCGAATTCATGCGCAACCTGACCAGCAGTGGCGAACAGAAGATGTGTGTTCTCGACCTGGGACCAACCTCGCCCATCAACATTGCTCTTCTGACTGAAATGGGCGTTCGCGTCTTTAACGAAGATATTCTGAGTGAATCGCAAGATGCCAGCTACTCGGTCAAGCAGGAAGACGAATCTCTGCAGATTGACGCTGCGAAATTCTTCGCCGAAAACCTTGATTACGCAGCTGACCAGTTCGACGCCATCCTGTTCTGGGATGTAGCTGACTATCTTCCGGAAGGCCTGGTAAAGCCCTTGGTGGAGCGTCTTCAAGCCATGCTGAAGCCCAAGGGCCACCTTCTGGCCTTTTTTCACACCAAGGATGCCGGAAATGAATCTCTTTACTCACGACACCATATTGTTCAGAAAGACACGCTCGAACTTGAACCCATCCAGGGGTTTAAGCTGCAAAGGATCTTTAATAACCGCCACATTGAGAATCTCTTCAAGGACTTCGCCTCCCGCAAGTTCTTTCTGGGCCGAGACAATATTCGGGAAGTCTTGATGGTCCGATGACTGATGACTATGGTTTGCTTGATTATGGCTCGCTGAGTCAAAATCGGAACACTGAAGTACCCCCTCGCCTGTAAAATTTACCTCCTGCCATACGCCTTCATGAGATCTGTGATGGCAATAAGTGGTATCCAGATGCTCATTATCTATATCCAGCTTAGGATTGCCCTCTGAGCCTAGGTCCTGTGGATTTTGGCTTTTCCCTCTGAAACGAAGTGTTCATCATTAAGAATCAACGACTTAATTTAACTTGCAAAACTTGACCCTTAGGCGCGTTCTTTGGGCATCTCGATTGCTGTAGTACCAGTGTCGATTGAGTACGGCAATCAAAACAGGGACCCTCCAGCGGGCCAAAAAAAGAGGTAGGTTAAATGTCTAGCAGCGTGAGTTTTATCAGCAATCTGGGAATTCTTGCCGGGGTCGAAAGCCGCACAGCTAACTATGATGCGATTTACGGCGAGCACTGCCACAGAATTTACTCCCTGGCTTTTTGGATGACCGACAACGAACTGACCGCTGAACAGCTCTCCAGCAACACCTTTCTGCGCGCATTTGCGTCATCGCCAGAACCCCGCACAGAACAAATTGACCAGGCGTTTCTCGCGGAAACCCGCGAAATCACGACCATCGGCACGCTCACACTCAACAGCAGCGCATGCGCTGAAACCAAGAGCGTTCACGGAAACGTGAAGCGTGTTCATCTGGAGCGCGCTGTGGTGCAGCTGCCGGCCACAGAAAAAATGATTTTTCTCCTTCATGATGTTGAAGGCTACACCCACGAAAAGATCGCTCATCTGCTCGGCCTGGACGTAAAAGAATCGCAGTTTGGACTTCACCAGGCCCGTTTGCAAATGCGGGAAATGATTTCACGCATGTCGTAAAGCCGTAGCTTTGTATCTCCTCTCTCTCCTTACTCTCCAACCCTTCGCCTTTGGCGAGGGGTTTTTTTAAGATTTTGCAAATGTAATCGCAGGGTTATATTAACTTCTGGATTATTTAGTTATGTTAATTTCAGCAAAAGGTGAAACTTTTTTGTCGATCCTACGTCTATTCTAATAACAACATACGCAGTACCCCCACGTGGGCGTCGCCCCTATACCGGCGCCCACTTTCTTTTTTGCCTGCCATCTCTTCGCGGCTTAAAATAACCTGTTTGGATCTTGCCAGCTTTCGCATTTGTTCTTACCGTACCTCCCCATCCATGGCTGCAAATCAAGCGTCAATGGGCGGAAATTCCTTGGCGTAGTCCGGCCATGGGCAACAGAAAGGCGCAAAGGGGGTTCTAATGAACCGGGTGAAAGCAACGCCAAAATGCTTCCATGGATGGCAAAAATAATTTAGAGTTCCAGCCACAGCACACAAATCGGGAGGACGGGGAAATGGATTGGAAGAAAACGCTAATGATCGGGTCTTTTGCGGCCGGAGCAATATTGTTCCTGACCGGACGGAGGCCGGCGGGCCTGGCCATTGCGGGAATCGGCGTTGCTACCTTCGCCGCCGAGCATCCTGAGAAGTTCGAAGAACTGTGGCAACGCATGCCTGAATACATTGAAAAGGGAAGCAAGTTTGTAGATATGGCTTCCACTTTCCTGGAGCGTATGGGCCAGGAAAAAGGTGGCTATCGCAACATGCCGGTTGCGGGCGGCACGCGCTTCTAGGATCTCTTCATATCGAAGTGAAACGGGCCGGGTCGATTCCCGGCCCTTTAATTTTTGAAGGCAATCGGCCGCGAGCCCGCGGCGTCTTTCCTCGTTTCCAGCGATATGCGTTGGCGTTCAGCTTCGTCGATCCGCAATGCGAAGTTGACGAAAGCAGCGTATTTCTCCGGCGCAATCACCTGCACCGGGATACGGAAATCTCGATGTATATCCACCTGATGCGGCAACCGTACAAAGCGTAACGAATATTCCCCGAATTCAGTCTTATCAGCAAAGTTTGCGGGCAGGGAGTGGACTTCCATACCGCCGGACAGGTGCAGATGGAAAATCGTGCTTTCAAAGAATAAGGATTCAATATAGAGCGGAAATTTGCGAATCGGCGTTTTAGCGTATAAGGTCGCCAGACCCAGCGCGGGCGCTAGTTGATTGATTTCTGCCACGGCGCTCTGCCGGTTGATGAATTGCGGAACCGTACACCGGACTGAAAGTTTCAACGGCTGTTCGGGATCATTCTCATGCGCTGCGCTCCCGGTAACAGCTGTGGCTCCCGGAAAAATTCGCATGGCCAACTGCTCGAAGAATGCCTGCCGCTCCTGCTCCCCGGCATTGCGCAGCATGATGCGCACTTCCTGCGCCCGCACGGAGCCCAGTTGCACCTCAACGTCTGCTACCAGATCTCCCTCATGGAATGACAAGTCGGCTTCCGCCACACTTTTTTCGCTCGACGTCCGGGCAGCCAACGCTACCAGCCCAGACTTCTTCTCTTCTTCTGCCAGCAAGGGAATGAGGTGAGCATCTCGCGGATCGAGCCACGGCGGCACGGCGCCGAAGGGAAGATCATCGGACTCAGCGTCTACATCCGTGGATTCACCATTCGCCAGCCAGAACCGTACCAATGGCTCGGTGTAACAGGATAGTTCTTTACCGCAGTTTTGATCGATCTTCCGTGCCAGCACGAGTCCTGCCTTGAGTCCGACAACTCGTGACAGCGCCAGCAGCGCCGTGGTCCGGCTACCTTGACCGTTAGCGAGCGTGTCCTCGGCCGGACTCGCGGTCCAGTCCGGGCCGGTAGAATCGATTTTGCTCGTTACAAAGCGATAAAGACGTTTTGCCTTCTCGATATCTCCCGCGCCTAGTGACAGATGAAGTCCCGCCGCTGCTTCATTCACATGCAGACCCGGCCGCGACGCTTCTATCAACTGGTCACGTAGCCTTGCGCTGGTTTTTTCCGCTGACGCAATGGTGACTGTGGGCAGCAGGTTGACTGCGGGTAGAAACGATTCTGCTATGGTTTGCACAATGTTGTCGCGTTCCCAGATCCGGATCACCATACCGTTGTTTTCTCCTACCAGGGGCAGCGGAGGGCCGGCTTGTTCGCGGATGCGGATCATGGCGTCGAGTGCGCTGAGCACCACCAATCGAGCATGCAGTATGGGTGCGGCAAATGAACCGAAAGTATGGGATCCAGCGCTTTCCGGCATCTGGTCCAGCTCCGCATAATGCATCACATACTCTTCCTCAATTGCATCGCCCGGTTCCAGCGCTGGCATGGAAATCGTGGGTTTCTGCTGGACTAACTCGGGTTCAATGATCTCGGCATTTGCTTTGATCGTGCGTAGCTCCAGCAGATCGGCCCCGCGAGGCAGCGTGATCTCTCCGTAGCGGCTGATGCCTTCTTTGTTGAGCGGACGGGTGATGCGATGCACGTACACTGAAACTGGGCCATCACGACGAATGCGGATTGCTCTGTCAGAGAGCAGAATGACAGCAGCACCCCCGGAAAAGCTCCTTTGCGCTGATTTGCGGACTAGATCCACGCCATCGCGGCGGTAAGGGACATAGAACTCGCCGCCACTGGCAAATCCTTCGGCACGTTCGCTTCTGCTATCCTGCGCCGTCCCAGAGCCATCGGCCAGATGGGCATAGTCATGAGCGTTTACAGCGATCCCCCGCAATTGCCTCGTCTGAAGCTTTGCCGCGCTGATTTGATTGTCCAGTAGCAGTTGCTCCAGCAGAAACCGCCGCGCCGCCCGATGCAGAGGATTCCTCGTAACCATCGGCTGGAGGTATGCTGCGGCGGCGCTGTGGCGCCCTGACGCTGCTAGAAGGCGGGCGTATTGCAGTGACTCCGGCGCGCATGATGCGAGTTGCTGTTCGACTCTGCGGGCCTTGTCCTGCTCCGCGGCTGAGTTATAGAACTTCACAGCGTCCGCCAGCCGCGCGCAGGAAGGATGCGATTCCAGCAAGCGGCTGAGTAAGACCGGTCCATCAACCTGGTTGCGTCGCGAAAGGTTGAACGCCAATTGCAAAGCAGTCTCTGATTGAGGACGTTCGGCCAGAATACTCATTATGTCTGGACGTGCGGCCTCAGATTGGCCGCGCTCTATCGCGCTTTCCGCCGTTTTCAGGCGAGCCAGCAGGGCCGCGGGGTGCGCCGTGGCAACGGCCTTCCACGCTGCATCGGCACGCGGCGAATGTTCTTCCGCCGCTGAGTAGAGCAAGGCATGGAGATATTCGCCGTAACCGGCGGTTCGAAGCTGCTCTGTTCGAAGTAAGTTTGCCATTTCTGCAAAGTCACCGCGAAAATACGCTGCCATCGCTTCCACATATTGCTCGACCGACGGATCTAGTGAAGCTTGTTTTTGCGGCGTCCCTTCAAATTCCGGATGGAGGGAAACGCTGAATGGCGCAGCGTCCGGGGTGAACTTGACCAGGATGCGATGGTGGCCGGCCGCAAGTGACAGCGAACTTGAATCCCGGCTTGGGCCTGTTGCGTAACGTACGTCGTGAAGCAGCGTCGATTCTCCATCGACGAATATTTCATAGCTGCCGGAACTCAATACATCAAGCCGCGAATCTGTTCTGATCGGCACTTCGACGTCACTGGCGGCATAAAAAACGCCGGAAGAGGAGAAATATTCCGGCAGGGTGACCATGCCGTCACGGAACCAGAAGCGCTCCGGCATGATGTTGCGCGAAAGGTCCGTTTTGGGAGAGGCGGCGACTGGGTGTTCCGTTCTTAAGTTACCGGAATCTTTTTCGGCTGAATATGCTGGTTGGAAAAACCGTTCGGCTTCCGGCGGCCAGCGGCGCTCAAAATCAACGTTGTTATATCTGCCGAACGGTCCCACGATGCGCCAGCGTGTGAGCATGCCGCTGGAATGAGCTGCCATATCCAGGTCAACGTTGGAGCCGTCGGTGGCCGCCGCGACCAGCGCCAACCTCAAGTTAAAAGTGCAGCCGTTGTGAGTTGCCGCTACTGATTTCACACGGCGAAGAAACGAGTTCAACGTCCAGCTGTTCGCCGCGTGTTGAAGAACCCGGTTTGAGGCCAGTTCATGTAACTGCGGCGCAGCCGGCAGGGCGCATAACCGCAAAGCCGAGTCCAGGACGGTTTCAGGACGCTCCTGCAGTTCGGCCGTTTCCATTCGGACGAAAAGTGCCACAACGTCTTTCGGAGCACGATGCAGCCGCACATCGGCGCTTTCCACCGATGCCGGAAGATCGAAGTCAGAAAGAAATTTCCGCAGAAGGGAATCGTCGGTTTTGTCGAGCCGGGGAGCCTGGGCCTGCTGTGAGAATCCCGCACCAGCGCTCAGACAGAAAAGAAGGACGGGAAGAGCGCGAGCGGCGAATCTCATTGGGGAAGGCTCAGAGTGATTTCATTGCGGAAGCTGCGTTCTGCCTGGGCACAGAACTGGCGGAATGCAGGATAATCCTGGGCGCTCACGCGCGCCTTTTCGAATTGCACATGGCTTTGAACGATCACTTCGCCGGCGGACTTCTTGTAATGCAGGCGGAGGGAGCCAAAAGCGCCGCTGATATTCTGGTCGCGCGGCAGTGAGGTGACCTCTGTGCCTTCCGGCAACGCGATGTGAATTTCTTCTTCCGTCGTCCATGGCGAGGGCAGGACTAAATCCTGCGTGCGCGTGCTGGAACTGGCAAGGGCCGCAACGTAAGAGCGTGGCATCCAGGAAGAGCTGAGCGATACTATTCGCTTGGTTTGCATCGAGTTGAGCGCTCCCTGAAAGTCCACGCTTACGCTGCTGGAAAGGACTTCAGCGCCATGAACGGCCACGCTATCCACTTGCACGCTGGGGAAGACCTCGGCCAGTTCGCGACGAAACATATCCAGTTGTTGTTCGCGTATGGCAAGATCGTGGCGCAGTCCGGGCGCGTCTTCACCGCGCGTTGTGGTTGAGCCGCTGAACTGAATCACGCCCTGCGCGGAAAGCTCGCCGCGGATGGTGTGCTTTGTGTAATTATCCGCCGCGCGACTCATGGGAATGTGACGTATCTGCGCCGCTCCACTCAGGCTCACCGTCAGCGACAGCGCTCCCTGGTCTTCCAGGGGTAGTTCGGGACCGGCATATTCGGCGGTGCCATCAAGCCAGAGGTCGTATTTCGGCACGTAAACAATAGCGTGATTAAACAGCGCGATGGAGGCGGGTTCAGCCGCCACGTCACCCAGGGAACGGGTGCGTACCAGCGCAATTTCGGCTTCAATTCCCGTGGCCCGCAGCAGCGCAATCATCAAACTCGCCTTGTCTTTGCAATCGCCAAAGCGCCGTGCGTAGATCTGTGTTACTGGATAGGGCTTGTAGCTGTAGATACCGAATTCCAGCGCGACGTAATGCGTGTTGCGCAGGACAAATTCCTGTATGGCAGAAATCTTTTCCTTGTCGCTGTGCAGGCCATTCGTCACTCGCGCAAGTTCGCTTTGCAGTGACTGGTCCAGAGAAAATTGCGGACGCACAAGGTCCGCGTACCAGGAGCCAAGTTGTTTCCAGTCGCCCAGCGTGGAAACGTGCACGTAAGGAGAAATTTCGGTTACGCCAGGGCTGTGCGGCTCGCGTGGCAATGCCGCGACCGAGCGTGCTTCCCAGACAAAGACCTGGGAGCCATCTTTTGCCGAAACGCGTGCCGGGGCAATCTTCTCCGCGTGGACAAAAACTTTCTGGGCCGCCGGCGCGATAAGCACATACCTCTTCAACAGTCCAGGCCCTCGTCCGGCAAATAAAACCAGCTCACCGAAATATCCGCTATAGGGAGCAATGTGGCGCTTGGGAGTGAGCGAATATTCCAGCTCAACCACATCGCCTTTCTCCAGTCCGGCAAAGCGGAGCTGGTGCAGGCGCATGTCGTAATACATGGAAACCAGGGTATCGGCATATTCCCGGTCGCCCAGTTCCTGCGCCTCCAGCACGAGGCCGTTCGGCTTCCACGCGCGCGCGTGAATCACGCGTAACTCTTCAGTGGAAGGCGAATAGCGAATGGTGCTGACGCGATGCGTATCGAGCGCGGACTCAGACCCGACGAAATGCAGTTGTTGAACGTGCACGCGGTCCAGACCGCTGGAGAGGAGCTCCTGCACGCGGATATCAGCCAGAGCTGTGTCGGCCGATGCCGGCCGGGTGGCGAATGCGTCCTTGACCAGCATTTCCGGGTCCGCTAGATATTGGGCGTCCATCGCCAAAATGTCAGGACGAGCAGCGCTGGAAGCTTTTGCCAGCTCCTGCTGGGCTTCGTGGTCAAGGTGCAGGCTTTCATCCACCTGAGCCAGGCGGCGATGCGCGTCACGATTTTCGTCATCCAACGCCACCAGCCGCAGCAGCGACTTCCTGCCGCCTTCGGCGTCGCCGCAATCGATCTGCACCTGGGCAAGGCGCGACCATATGTCAGGCTGGTTAGGATCCAGCCGCGAAAGAGCTATGTAGTCCGCCTGCAAGTCATACTTCATGTGCCGGCGTTCATGGAACCGCGCCAGCAGTTCAAGCTGTTCGCGGTTGTCGAATGTTTCTGCCACCACAGCAGCGGCCAGCCGGGCGGCATCGTCCAAAAGACCAATCTGCTCGTAGTCCAGCGCCAGCCGTGCCTGTAGCCATAGCGGCGCAGGCCACTGCTTTTCCAGGCGACGCAACTCCGGCAGCACCTGGGAACGGAGGCCAAGGTTCAGAAAGAGACTGGCGCGGCGTTCGCGGATGACAAAATCATTCGGCGCGGCTTCTGCTGCCGCAGCCAGCACGTCACGGGCTTTTTCCAGCTGTTGGCGGCCGATGTAATAAGTCGCTAATTCTACGTTGAGGCGCGGATTGGAAGGCTCAAGCGCCAGGCCATTGTGCAGAGCCGCAAATTTGCGGAGCGGTTCATCCAGAAACTGAGCGGCCCGGAGCCAGCGCGAAGCTGTCGGTTCAAGGCTGGCGGCCTGCAACATATCGCCAGCGGCTTCGGGCGCGCCCGACAAGTGCTCGAGTTCAGCCAGAATTTCGTAAGATGGGCCGGTCCCTGCGGCCGCGCGGGCTTCCGCCAGAACGTGCCGGCGAGGTTCATCTAGGGCATACCAATGTTGCGCCCGCGGCTGTAACGGCACTTTAAAGGCGCGCAGATCGTCCACATATGCAGCGGCCTCATTTCGGACAATCTCGTTTTCGGCGGCGTTTTGGCGGACATTCTCCAGAAAAGTCTGTGCCTGGCTGCGATCATCGGCGAAGTCGCGCAGGCGGCGGACATGGTCCAGGAGAGCAAGTTTTTCCAGCTTGCCGGCTGAAGGCCACTGCGAGCGGAGATTTTCAAGCTCAAAATCGTAAGGATTGCGAGATTGCGCGTACAGCGCTAGAGACGAAACTAGCAGACAAACCAGCGGCATGTGACGCAGCAGGTTTCGCATAAACATCTTCCGGAAAGAACCTTGAACCCTGGGGGGAATACGAGTGCCCCAGGCGGCTGTTTCACCGCCCGGGGAAAATCGCAAATCAGTCTAAGTCGCCTTCCTCGTTTGGCTCCGTTTCCCCCAGGTTTTTAATCTGCCGTAGCCGGAGAGGTCAGCTCAACTCTTCATGATTGGGTTAAGGTGAGATAAGTATCCAGCTACATA
>Ga0137403_10002512_pt1 | contig 22410 bp, 16 predicted proteins | sample CZOMad2_1_16fung_FD_122057 | JGI IMG/M metagenome (GOLD analysis project Ga0137403, IMG submission 122057) | Vadose zone soil fungal communities from Angelo Coast Range Reserve, California, USA - CZOMad2_1_16fungal (Hybrid Assembly) | ecosystem: Environmental > Terrestrial > Soil > Vadose zone...
ACAGGACTCGAACCTGCATATCCTTTCGGACGGCGGTTTTCAAGACCGCTGCACTACCATTATGCGACCCCTCCGCACCATCGCTATGTCGAAGACTATAGCGCAGGCAGTTTGCGGCCTCAACCTTGACCCGTTCTCAATCGACAAAGATCGCTGTAGGGCAGCGACGCTCAATCCGCGCTTTTGCTCTCGGACACGCGTTTTGCCTGGACAATTGACAACCAAGTTTGGCGTGTAGTAGCGTCCGAGTTGCACTTATGCAAAAGAGCATTCCGCAAGTCCATACCCTCAAACCAGCTACCTCTTACCCAGGAGATATTTTTATCAGTTGAAGCAAATCGAGCTTCCACCACGCGGGCTGGAAACGCTTTTCGGCGTTCACGACCAGAACATCAAGTACCTCGAGTCGCTCCTCGATGTCCAAATCAACGGGCGCGGGCACAGCCTGAACGTTGACGGCGATCCTAAAGACGTCGAGACCGTCGAGCGCATCCTGGAAGACTTCTCTGCCCTGTTTGCCGAAGGCCGGCAATTCACCGACAAAGAACTTCGCGAAGCTTTCGCGCAGATCGCCGAAGACCGCGCCTACAGCCTGCGCGATTACTTCACGCGTTCCCGTTTCAGTCCCGCGGGCAAGAAACAGGTGGCGCCGAAGTCGGCGATGCAGCGAAAGTATCTCGAGACAATTCAGCAGAAAGACATCGTGTTCGGCATCGGTCCCGCGGGCACCGGCAAGACTTATCTCGGCGTAGCCATGGCCGTGCAGGCGCTAATGCAGAAGCAAGTGAATCGCATCGTGCTGGCGCGCCCGGCAGTTGAAGCCGGAGAGAAGCTCGGCTTCCTGCCCGGAGATTTGCAGGAGAAGGTGGATCCTTATCTGCGTCCGCTTTACGATGCTCTGTTTGATCTGGTTGATTACGAGCGGGTGACAAAGCTCCTGGAAAAGCGCGTGATTGAAATAGCGCCGCTGGCGTTCATGCGCGGGCGCACACTCTCAGACGCGTTCGTCATCCTCGACGAGGCGCAGAATACTACCAGCGAACAGATGAAGATGTTTCTGACACGCATCGGTTTCGGCTCGAAGGCAGTGATTACTGGCGACGTGACCCAGATCGATCTGCCCCACGGCAAACGCAGCGGCCTGGTCGAGGCTGAGCGCGTGCTGGCAGGCATCGATGGCATCGACTTTGTTTACTTCAGTGATAAAGACGTCGTCCGGCACAAGCTGGTCCAAATGATCATCAAGGCTTACGAGTCGCATACAAAGAAGAGCGAGATTTAGGTATTGCCGATCTTCAATTGCCGATGGCCGATTGGCGCCTGGGTTGCGATTAACGGTTCGCGGTTGGCGATGTGGAAATTTTGATATTTGGGAATTTTCGGGATTTTCTTCGCCTCGTTAGAGGCGAAATATTTATAGTCCCGCGTCGTCAATATTTCTTTTTAGCTCCGTAGGAGCGGCAGATGATGTTTCGCTCCTACGGAGCTTGGAAAGTACTGAGATGTCGGAGCTATAAATATTGCGCTCCTAACGGAGCCTTAAGAGGCTTGCAGCCAGTCGCAGACAATGATTGAAGTAGTTAACCGCCAGCGCAAGCGACGGATCGATTGTGAGCGTTGGCAAGCATTCGCGACTAAGGCCTCGCAAGCTCTGCCTGTCGCTGCCGCGGGTGCGACCGTCGCCTTTGTTTCCGACCGCGCCATGCGCGAGCTCAATCGAATGTGGCGCGGCAAACGCGCTACAACCGACGTGCTTTCGTTTCCCGCGGAGCAGGCTGAGTTTGAAAGAGCGGACGGCCTGAGCCTGGGCGACATAGCGATTTCAATCGAGCAGGCAGCGCGCCAGGCGAAGGAACACGGGCTCAGTTTTGAAAACGAAATAGCGCAGTTGATCTTGCACGGGTTGCTGCACCTGTCGGGATATGATCATGAAACCGATAAAGGTGAAATGAATCGATTGGAGTTGAGACTAAGAAAGCGATTGGGGGTTGACGTCTGAAGCACCGCCAATTTGTCCATTTTGAAGAAACTCAAACTGATCCACGAAGTAACACGAAGCGGAGCCGAGGTATTACTACACCTTCGTGTAACTTCGTGGATCGTTCTGTCGCCTGACTCAAAAAGAACGAAACAGCTTCGCAGCCGACTTAAGGCTTTTGTCTATTTGGCGTCCACGGTTTACCATCTAACTCGCCTCCTATGGAAATTGAATTAGCCATCAGTTTTTTTCTGCTTTTGGCACTGACCTTTCTGGCCACTGTGGACATGGCGTTCGGCCAATTGAGCGACGTCGGTCTCAGACGGCTGGCCGCTGAAGCCGAAGAGCATCCTCAGGCGCGCTACGCCCCGCTGCTCAAAGAAATCCTGGAAAACCGGGCCAGGTTCAGCTTTACGCTCTCGGCCGCGATCCAAATTCTGCTGGTAGTTTTCTCGGTCCTCGTCACTTACATTTCGCTGCAATGGTTTTCCGCGAACAGCCTGGCGCTGTTCATCTCGCTCGCCTCGGGTCTGGTGCTGGCGGGAATCTTTCGCCAGTTCATTCCGCGGATGATCTCCCTGCGCAATCCTGAAGGGAAACTGCTGCGGCTCTTGCCCGTGTTGCGGCCGTTCTATCGCATGCTCGCTTTCGCGGCTGAGCCCTGGCACCGTTCGTTCGACCGCTTGCGCGAGCAGGATGAGTTGGACGAAGCGCACGGCGAGGAAGAGGATGAAGACGACGATGCCGACGATATCCAGGCCCTAATCGAGGTGGGCGAAGCTGAAGGCATCATCGAAGAAGAGGAACGCGAATTAATCCATTCGGTCTTTGAGTTCGGCGACAAATCAGTTGGCGAAGTGATGACGCCGCGCACGGCGATCGTCGCGTTGCCCAACACCGCGACCGCGCGCGAGGCCTGCGACGTGATGCTGGAAACAAAGCATTCACGGCTGCCGGTCTTTCGCGATCAGATCGACAACGTCGAGGGTCTGATTTATGTGCGCGACCTGCTGCATTGCTGGGCTGACAACCAGGCTGATTCCCCCATTACGCCATTTGTGCGGACGGTGTTTTGCATTCCGGAAACAAAACCTTTGGCGCGGCTGCTGGAAGAAATGCAAAAGGCGCACGCGTATCTGGCGATGGTGATTGACGAATACGGCGGGATCGCCGGCCTGGTGACGGTCGAAGACATCCTCGAAGAAATCGTCGGCGAGATCGAAGACGAAGACATCAGCCGCGAAGCGCCGGAAGAGATTGTTGCCGCCGGCGACGGCGTTTATGAAGTGCTCGGGAGTACTGAGATCGGAAAGATCGAGCGCCTGTTCGACATGGAGATCGAAGCTGATGATTTCACCACGATCGCCGGCCTGGTAATCGCCTACAAAGGCAGCGTGCCCCCGCCAGGTGAGCACCTTATTTTTCGCGGTCTCGAGGTTGAAGTTCTGGCCGCACACGAAAAGCGCATTGAGCGTTTGCGGGTAAAGAAGGCCCAGGAAAACGGCGAAGCCGCAGCCAACAGGTAACCATGAAACTAAGAAACCTTGCCGGGATCTTCTTGCCGGTGCTGCGCGAACCTTCGGTGTGCGAAGCGTGCGGTGGCCCGTTCACCTGTGGCGCGAAGTTGAGCGGGTGCTGGTGCTCTGAAATTAAGTTGAGTGACGAAACACGGGCTGAGTTGAAGTCACGTTACAGCGGTTGTTTGTGTCGTCAGTGTCTTGAGCGCCTGTCAGAACCGCCTGCGGTAGGTGGAGCGCGGACATCCTGTCCGCAGTGAGCGCGAAGCGCGAACAGTTTTTTAGATTTGCATTAGCTTGCTCCGCAAGCTGTGCGGACAGGATGTCCGCGCTCCGCGGACATTGACAACACACGCTGACTCGCCGACTATCTTTCTTCAAGTTTCGATAATTCAAAACTCAACTCTATAAGTCTTGGCAAAAAAGATAAGTAAATTTCTGCGCGGCCGGCGGATCGATCCAAAACCTATCACCGGCGACACCAAGCTGGTCGATTTGGTCGACAACGCTTTCGTGGCTTATAACGCCGCCCGTCTGCGCGAAGCCTGCTGGCTCTTCTCACAGAAGATGCTTGAGCCTGACGTGACTGTGGGCGTAACGCTGACCGGTGCGCTGACGCCCGCAGGCCTCGGCATGTCGGCGCTGATTCCATTGATTCAGGCCGGCTTTATCGATTGGATCATTTCGACGGGCGCCAATTTTTACCACGACACGCATTTCGGCATTGGCCTCAAGATGCACGAAGGCAACGCGCAGACCTCGGACATAGTGCTGCGCGAAGCAGAGGTCGTGCGTATTTATGACATCTTTTTCGATTATTCAGTGCTGCTCGATACCGACGCGTTCTTTCGCCGGGTGATTGAAGCTCCGGAGTTTCAGAAGCCGATGTCGACGGCAGAGTTTCATTACCTGGCCGGCCGATATGTATGGGAACGCGAACGCAAACTAGGACTCCGGAACAAGTCTCTGCTGGGCGCGGCTTACGAACATTCGGTCCCGCTTTATACGTCTTCACCGGGAGACTCTTCGATTGGCATGAACGTCGCCGCCAAGGCTTTACAAGGAAACAAGCTGGCCTTTGACCCTTCGCTCGACGTGAACGAGACGGCGTCGATCGTCTTAGCAGCCAAACGCGGCTTGATTCACGACGATGTCAGTACCGGGAGCGGTAGCGACCGGGTTAAGCGTTCCCGCCCAAAGAAAGGCGGCAAGTCCGCGATTTTCATCCTCGGCGGCGGCTCCCCCAAAAACTTCGCGCTCCAAACCGAGCCACAGATTCAGGAAGTCCTCGGTATCGACGAACGCGGTCACGACTTCTTCCTGCAAGTCACCGACGCGCGACCCGACACCGGAGGGTTGTCGGGCGCCACGCCGGGTGAAGCCGTATCCTGGGGCAAGGTCGATCCGGATCGCTTACCCGACGCGGTGGTCTGCTACCTCGACTCGACAGTGGCGCTGCCCATCATCACGGCGTATGCTCTAGCCAGACGCAAACCCCGAAAACCCCGACGGCTCTATCAACGGCGTGAAGAATTCATGAAACTGCTTTTGAGCGAATACCAAAAATCGAGCAGACGATAACGAGCGAACCAGGGATGGCAACTATCGCAAGCGAACGAAGCTACTACGACTGTAACAAGTGTCCGGCGTACTGCTGTTCGATCTACGATCGAGTGCAGGTAACCAAACGCGACATCAAACGGCTGGCGAAACATTTCGGCGTCGATGTTGCAACCGCACAGAAAAAATTCACCACTACCTGGCAAGATGAACCGATACTGCGGCGCAAGGCTGATCCCATTTTTGGCAAGGCCTGCAAGTTTCTTGATCCAGAGACGCGTAAGTGCACGATCTATCATGCGCGGCCGCTGGTCTGTCGCGAGTTTCCGGCCCGGGCCCGTTGTGCTTACTATGACCTGCTGACGTTTGAGAAGAGCCAGCAGGGCGACGATAGTGTCGTGCCGCTGGTGCAGATCACCTTTCGCAATGGCCACAAGTAACTTCCCGGTAGCGCAAGTTGCTAACTTGCGTGATCGGTTAGGAGAAGAAGCGCAAGTTAACAACTTGCGCTACAACGATGGAAGAATTTCTCAAAACATTGACCGGACGCAGAATCGATGTCTTTTGTGGCGCCACTTCGAGTTTGCGCGGTGACGTAGCCAGGGTCGAAAACGGTATCCTCCATTTGAAGGACGACGAGGGCGCCGTTTGCTACGTAGCTATCGACAAGATTATTGCAGTGTGGGAAAAGCGCGATAAGGAACGTCACTCCGGGTTTGTTACCCGGAATTGAGTGTCGAAGTCCGTATGCGGGGCGGTAGCCCGACCGTGAGGGAGGGCTTCGCAGATTCTGGAGAGAGCCCTCCCTCACGGTCGGGCTAGGGCCCCGGTAGCACCAACAAGAAAGGCCGCTGTGGATAGATTCCACAGCGGCCTTTTTCTTATCTGACCTCGTGCTTAGCGCTGGTTAGCTTCCTCGCCATTCCTTGGATTGGTCGCCGGTTTGGCCGTGCCAGGTTTTGCTTTCGCTACCGGGAACGACATGGACGCAATCGGCACGCGGCGAAAACCATCGACGCGCGGCAGCCAATACTTGTCGAAGCGTGAATAGATCACGCCGTGGTGTCGCGACGAGTGATAGAAGCCGTTCTGGTCAGCAACAATTCCTACGTGCGATAGCCCACTGAAGAAAACCAGAGTGCCAAACCTGTATTGCTCTTCCGCGCTGGGCGCGGCGAAGGTGGCCCAGTACGAACTCGCCGGACCCCGGCTGAAATCAAAACCGGCTTCCTGAAAAGCACGCCACACAAAACCTGAACAATCGAAAGAGTCCGGGCCGGTTCCTGCATAGTGATAAGGTGAGCCCAAATGCGACTGGATCGCGGTCATCAGTAGTTGATCAAAGCGGCCAGCCAATATCGGCGCCGGGGACACAACCGGTGTCTTCGGAGCGGCGATTGGGGACGAACCGACTATCCTCGGCCTGCGCTCTTCGCCCAATGGCCGTGCTGAGATATCGGTTTCCAATCGCGTGGCGACGTTGGAATCAATGTTGGTGCGGGTCTGGCGTGTATCAACTTCGCTACTCTGAGCAGCCAGGTTCGTGGCAAAGCAAAGAACGAAACAGCCGATAAGCAGGCGGGGGAACAGTATGCGATTATTCAAGGGGGATTCTTAATCTCCTATTCAGTTATTTATCTTGCTCAAGTCCTACGCGTGAGGGCGGGGCACGAATTAATCTTACATTTCGATGGCGGTGCGAACAACAACCAATGTGACGGATAAGCATCTTCGTGAGTTGGAAGTGACCCGAATGAGTTCAGCGGATCATCAAGCGAAGGAGGAAGCGGGATTCGCGAAGGTCATGAACGTCTGATCCGGGAACACATGCGGTCAGATTGACGCCGGAGAAATTCCTTTCACCTTTCAGTTGAGCTATCGACTCGTGCTTATCTTGAAACCAATGCAGCCGGTTCCATGAGCGCTCCCACGTCCTTACCGACACCGCGTGTCTCTTGCCGGCTGCCGTACATCGCCTGGTCTGCTCTTTCGATGGCCTGCCCGAGATTATTCAACGAATCGAATCCACAAACGCCGGAAGAGACAGTGATTCTGACCGGCGCCGACGTCCACTGCTCTCCGTTTTCTGCCAGAATCGCATTCAGCGATTGCATGCGGCGGCTCGCTTCCTCTTCGCGCAGCTTGAACATGAGGACCAGGAACTCGTCGCCACCCCACCGAAACAGCATGTCGTCGGCGCGGATCAACGAACGAACGGCTCGAGCGACGGCACGGATTGCCTTGTCGCCAACGCTATGGCCCAGCGTGTCATTGATTGGTTTCAGATTATCAATGTCGATGACCGCCACGCAGCCGTCAACGGCGGAATCCGTACCCCCGGCATCGCGACTCAGCAATGAATGGAACGCGTGCCGATTGAGGGCTTCAGTCAAAGGATCCATGCGGGCCATCAGTTCGAGTTTGTCGCGGGTGCTCGTCAGTTGACGATTGGTCGCTTCGACTTCACTCCGTATGCCTTCCAACAAAACCACGATCGTTCCAAAGCCCAGCAGGATCTCCAGAATCAAATCAAAGATCGACGTGTACTGCAGGTAGGCTACCGGCACCGTCATTCCCCACAAACCTTTGCGGGCCCCAAAGACAGGCAGGTAATGAAGGAAATCGATCGTCAAAAGGATCAAAGCGGCCGCCATGATCCGCAGACCGGGACTTGTCTCCCTCTGCCGCAACGCCGGCCAAAGAGCAACGAATGAAACTGCGAAGAGTGCCGACATAACCGCTGCCTGCACCATGAAGAGATCGTTGAAGTCGGCGGAAAGCCATGGCAACACGAGGGCCAGCACGGCCGCGGGAATCAACATCGAATAGCAGCGCTGGGTCATGCTCGCGCCGCTGGCGAGATAGCGGCAACCGCCGATGAACATCAAGCCAAAGGCATACTCTCCAAAAAAGTAGACCGAATAGAGCAGCCGGTGTCCCGGCACGTTATGGAACCCGGCGAATAAGCTCATCAGCGCTACAGACAGACTGAGCCACGCGAGCGTCCAACATTTCAAGGACGCGCTCTTGATCGAACCACGCATTGATAGTGAGAGCAGCGCCACGAGCAGGATGCCCACACACTGAATTGCCAGTCCAACACTTGCGTTCATTTTTATCGTCCGTGAATGTGGAGTTACTTCCGAGGAAGGTGGCGAAAAGGTGGAGGGCCGCTACCCTGCTCACCATTGGCATTCTACCGAAATCGGGTCGCACGGCGCCAGAGTTTTGTTTTTAGGCAGCAGCCCGACCGTCAGGAAGGTCCTTTTTGTTGGGGTTTTCCCCAATTTCAGGCTTGTTCATGACGACCGGGCCACCGCCGCGCGGTCGGGGCTGATGGGCCGAGCTACCTCTGCAGCTCGGACAGAAGTTTTTTATTTAGCTCGGCATCAATCCTTTCGAGCAGACGGCTTTGCGCCAGGGCCGACTCTCGATCGCCGATTTCAAGATAGGCGAGACCAAGGTTGTAATAAGCTTCGGGTTGGTCCGGACGCAGACGCACGGCTTGCCGGTATGCATCGATGGCTTCGCTAAAGTGCGCGCCGAAAAAATAAGCATCACCCAACTTGTTATAAGTATCGACTGACGTCGGCTTCAGTTGCAGCGCTCGTTTGTAAGCCCGGATCGCTTCATCGTTCCGGCCCTGTTTCACTTTGCAGTATCCGATCTGAATCCATGTCTCCGGCCGGCGCGGATTCCGATTGGCGGCAGTCTCAAAATAACTGAGCGCGCTGTCATAGTTTCCCAGCCACAACGAATCGATCCCGCCGCGATACCACAACTCCGCCAGCAACTCAGGCTGCGTCACCGACTTATTCTTAGCCGCGATCTGATCGAAAGAGAGTAGTGCTCCTTTGGTTAGCGCGGTGATCCGCGTCACCCCCAGGGCGAGATTGATGTTCTGGCCGTTCGTGACTTTGACCGTGACGATGCCGATTACCTGGCCACGCATGTTCAAGAGCGGACTGCCACTGTTTCCATGCGAAACGGGCGCAGTGATCTGGATGATGCGGCCGAGGTCGGGCACTTCACGCACGGCCGAGACGATCCCATTGCTGACCGAGCCTTCCAAACGCAAGGGGTTTCCGATCACGAAAACCTGCTCGCCTTCGTCCGGCAGGGTGCTCGTCAATGTCAGCGGGCGCGAGCGATCCGCCGGCAAATCAACGCCAAGCAAAGCCAGATCAGCCTCTTCATCGACAGCGAGTGCGCCGGCGACGGGATAAGTCCGTCCTTTGCCTTCGAGGGTGTGAATCTCAACCCGGTGCGCACCGCGAATGACGTGCATGTTGGTTACGACTTCACCGGGACGGATAAAGAATCCACTGCCGCTAATCAGCGGCTCGTCCTTCGCGTCATAGGTCAGCACGGAAACAACCGAAGGCTTAACGCGACGGACGAGATCAGGCAGGTACTCGGGCGCTGACTGTGCCACAGACTTCAATTTGTCGACCTTCGCTGAATCCGAGGCCGAGTCTTGCGCGCAGACAAGTTGCGCGGCGGCAAGTACAAATAGAGATAGAACGACGGCGAGACGGGGGATACTTCTCTTCAAGGGGAACCTCCTGCTTCGAACTGCAATCAAGACTGAAGCATGCGACGGCATGCATTGCCGCGCGGTAACTCGGGCCGGGGTTGTCTGAAGGTTTAGCGCTGCTGGCGCTACGGTCGGGAAGACGGAGGGCAATCGGGGCATCGGCCTCGCGGGGCATATTAGCGCAAGGAGGCCGGATTGGGAAGAAGAAAAGTGCGAGATCGCCGATCACCCAATCAGAGCCGACGGTAGGCTCCTCACTACCGGGAGCGCGGGCACCCTCGCCCGCATTTCAGCAACACATACAACTTTTCATGGATTGACAAGTTTTCGCGCTAAGCGCTCAATGCGAGCGAGGGTGCCCGCGCTCCCAGTTTTGAGACGCGTTTTACTCATTAACGAGATCCCGATGTCGCTAATTCAGAGTCGCCACAAAACCGATCTTCGCGAAGCAGGCTGGCATAGCCGCGGGTATTTACCACACTTCGATGGACGAGCAATCCCGCAGTTTATTACTCTACGTCTGTCTGATTCAGTCCCGGCCGCAGTATTGCAAAGATGGGCTCTAGAGCTTGATCTCGCAAATTCTGTCCCTGATCAAATAACCCTACAAAGGCGAATAGAAAAGTATCTCGACCAGGGTTACGGCGAAGCCTTCTTGAAGATCCATCGAGTGGCCGAAATGGTTCAGAACGAACTCTTTTATGACGACGCTCAACGTTATCGGTTGTCATCGTGGGTTGTGATGCCGAATCATGTTCACTATCTTGTGACGCGATTTGAAGGTATTGAGCTGGCCCAACTCATGCAGTCCTTCAAGTCCCTTACCTCGCACAAGGCTAACAAAATGCTCCGGCGCAAGGGCCAGTTCTGGATGCCAGATTATTTTGACCGCTATATTCGAAATGCCGAGCACTTCGCCAAGACGGTGCGATACATTGAAAACAATCCCGTGAAGGCTCGCCTCTGTGAACAACCTCAAGATTGGCCGTTCAGCAGTGCCTGGTTTCGTTATAACAAGACGATGATGTCGGACGCGTAAATGAAGCGCGCTTCTCATTACTGGGATCGCGGACGCCCTCGTCCGCACTGAGCGCGAAGCGCGAAAGGTCTTTCGTTAGTTTAACGAGAGTCTGGCGTACAATGCGGGCGAGGGCGCCCGCGTTCCCAGTAAGGAGATTGAACTCAGCCAGGCAGCAAGGTGCGGAGCCTAACCCTAAAAGCAAAACACCCGCCGAAGCGGGTGTTTTGGAAATGTTGAGAAGACGGCCACGCTTATTCGTCCTCGACTTCAGCCACCTCGAGTTCGTCTTCTTGCTCTTCAGCTTCCGATTCCAGGACCGTCGCCGGCACGGCCGCATGCGGCTCGGGCATCGGCAATCCCGTGCCGAGAATCTCCGGCAGCTCGTCTATCTCTTCCCGCTGAGATTCGCCGATGGTCTCATCCCGCTCGATGTTGACGTTGCGGTAGTACTCCATGCCGGTGCCGGCGGGAATCAGCCTGCCCATGATCACGTTCTCTTTCAAGCCGCGCAGGTAATCGATGCGGCCAGAGATAGCAGCCTCAGTCAGCACGCGCGTCGTCTCCTGGAATGACGCCGCCGAGATGAACGAGTCGGTCGAGAGCGAAGCCTTCGTGATGCCCAGCAGCAAAGGTTCAGCCGAAGAGACTTCACCCTTCTCGCCGCGCACCCGTTCGTTCTCATCCTGGAAACGAAAGCGATCGACCTGCTCTTCCAAAAGGAACTCGGTGTCGCCGACTTCCTTGATCTTCACCCAGCGCAACATCTGCCGCACGATTACTTCGATGTGCTTATCGTTGATGTTCACGCCCTGCAGGCGATAGACCTCCTGGATTTCGTTCGTCAGGTACTCCTGCAAACGGTTCATGCCCAGCACGCGCAAAATGTCGTGCGGATTCAGCGGCCCGTCCTGCAGAGCCTCGCCGGCGCGGACGCGATCGCCTTCCTGCACGTTGATGTGGGTGCCGCGCGGGATGTCGTACTCGCGCTCTTCCCCGTCGTCGCCGACGATGATTAGTTTGCGCTTGCCCTTGGCGATCGGACCGAGCTTGACGGTGCCATCGATTTCCGACATGACGGCGGCTTCGCCAGGCCGGCGAGCTTCAAACAACTCGACCACGCGCGGCAGACCACCGGTGATGTCTTTGGTCTTGGTAGTTTCACGCGGAATCTTGGCGATGACATCGCCCGGCTCGACTTCCTCGACGTCGTTCACCATCAGGTTCGCGCGCACCGGCATCTGGTAAGTCTTCAAAACCTTGTTGCTGGCGTTGCGAATTTCCAGACGCGGCTGTTTCTTTTCGTCCGGAGAGTCCTTGACCACCATGTGCGACAGACCAGTAACCTGGTCGGTCTCTTCATCGTAAGTCACACCTTCTTTCAAGTCCTGGAACTTCACCTTGCCGCCTACTTCCGTAAGAATTGCGAAGGTGAACGGATCCCACGTTGCCAGCAACTGATCCTGTGCAACTGTATCTCCGTCTTCGACCAGAATGTGCGCGCCATAGACAATCTGATAACGCGCGACTTCGCGATTGCGTTCATCGAGAATCGTCAAAGCGCCGTTGCGATTCATGGCCACGCGCTCGCCCTTGCGGCTCTTGACCGTTTGCAGATCGACGTACTTGACCTTGCCTTCAATGCGCGCTTCGTGTTTGGAAGACTCTTCCAGACGCGCCGTGCCGCCGATGTGGAACGTACGCATGGTTAGCTGCGTTCCGGGTTCGCCGATCGACTGCGCCGCGATCACGCCGACCGCCTCGCCGATATCCACCGGCCGGCCGGTCGCGAGGTTGCGCCCGTAGCATTTGATGCAGCAACCGCGTCGCGATTCGCAGGTCAGGACCGAGCGAATACGCACGCGCTGCACGCCGGAACGTTGAATTTCCGAAGCCAGATCCTCGTCGATCTCATTGTTGGATTCGACGATGACCGTGCCTTCGACCGGGTCGATAACATCTTCGAGCGCCGTGCGGCCGACGATGCGGTCGCGCAAGCTTTCGATTTCCTCGCCGCCTTCGACGATGGCCGCTGACGAAATGCCTTTTAAGGTTCCGCAATCCTGTTCACTAATGATGACATCCTGAGCCACGTCAACCAGTCGCCGAGTCAGGTAACCCGAGTCGGCAGTCTTTAGCGCCGTATCGGCCAGACCCTTGCGGGCGCCGTGAGTCGAGATAAAGTACTGCAACACGTTCAGGCCTTCGCGGAAGTTTGATTGAATCGGCGTTTCGATGATTTCGCCCGACGGGCGGGCCATCAATCCGCGCATACCCGCCAACTGGCGAATCTGTTGCGCCGAACCTCGCGCTCCGGAATCCGACATGATCAGGATCGGGTTCATTTCCTTGGTCGCTTTTTCGCGATCGTCCATCGCCTTGAACATTTCCTTGGCGACTTTGTCGGTCGCTTCCGACCAGATCGCGATGACCTTGTTATAACGTTCGCCGTTGGTAATCACGCCGTCGCGATATTGTTGCTCGACGGTGATTACGTCTTTCTCAGCTTTGCCGACAATCTCCGGCTTCGAAGGCGGCGTCACCAGATCGTCGATGCCGATCGAGATGCCGGCCTTGGTCGCATACAGGAAGCCGAGCGTCTTGAGATCGTCAAGCATCTTCACCGTCATCTCGTGGCCGAGACGAATGTGAGAATAGTTGACCAGCGACTGCAGGCCCTTCTTGCGCAGCGTGCCGTTGAAGTAAGGCAAGCCCTTCGGAATTGAGTCGTTGAAAATCACGCGGCCCACTGTCGTGTTGATAACCCGGCGAATACCCTCCTGAGCCGTGGCGCGCAGGATGTCCTGCGAGTCATGCTCCTGGGTCAGATCGATCAAGTCTCCGCTGATGCGCAGCTTGATCGGCGTCTGGGTCGTAACTTCCTTGGCGTCGAGCGCCAGAAGGACCTCATTGCCCGAAGCGAACACGCGGCCTTCGCCCTTCGCGCCTTCTTTGTCACGCGTCAGGTAATAGATGCCGAGCACGATGTCCTGTGAAGGCACGGCAATCGGCTGGCCACTCGCCGGACTGAGAATATTGTTTGAAGAAAGCATCAGCACGGCCGCTTCGATCTGCGCTTCCGGTGAAAGCGGAATGTGCACGGCCATCTGATCGCCGTCAAAGTCGGCGTTGAATGCCGTGCAGACCAACGGGTGAATCTTGATTGCTTTGCCTTCGACCAGCACCGGCTCAAACGCCTGGATGCCGAGGCGGTGTAGCGTGGGCGCGCGATTCAGAAGTACGGGGTGCTCGCGAATAACTTCTTCGAGGATGTCCCAAACGACCGGCTCCTGGCGCTCGACCATTTCCCGCGCTTGCTTGATGGTGGCTGCGTGCCCCTGCTTTTCAAGCTGGTTGTAGATGAATGGCTTGAACAGTTCCAAAGCCATCTTCTTTGGCAAACCGCACTGGTGCAGCTTCAGCTCCGGACCGACAACGATTACCGAGCGGCCCGAGTAATCCACGCGCTTGCCCAAAAGGTTTTGACGAAAACGTCCCTGCTTTCCTTTCAGTGTTCCGCTCAAGGACTTCAGCGGGCGATTGTTGACGCCGCGCAGGACGCGACCGCGGCGGCCGTTGTCGAACAGCGCGTCGACTGCTTCCTGTAGCATCCGCTTTTCGTTGCGCACGATGACTTCGGGCGCGCGCAACTCCATCAACTTCTTCAGACGGTTGTTGCGATTGATGACGCGGCGATAGAGATCGTTCAAGTCCGAAGTCGCAAAACGGCCGCCATCGAGGGGCACCAGCGGACGCAACTCAGGCGGTATCACCGGAATCACGTCGAGGATCATCCATTCCGGGTGATTGCCGGACTTAAGAAATGAAGTCGTAACCTTCAACCGTTTGGAATACTTCAGCTTTTTCTGCTGCGAAGTCTCTTCGCGCATTTTGCGGCGCAACTCCACCGACAACTCCTCGACATTGACCATCGCCAGCAGCTCTTTGATTGCTTCGGCGCCCATCTTAGCGACAAACTGCGCCGGAAAATCACGAGCCAGTTCGCGATAGCGTTCGTCTGAGAGGAGTTCACGCTCTTTCAATTCCTTGACATCACCGGGATCGATAACGATATAGGATTCGAAGTAGAGCACCTTCTCCAGCTCGCGCAGTGGAATGTCGAGCAAGTGCCCGATTCGTGAGGGCAGTCCTTTGAAGAACCAGACATGCGAACACGGACTGGCCAGATCAATATGACCCAGCCGTTCGCGACGCACCTTTGCCTGCGTGACTTCAACGCCGCACTTGTCGCAGATCACGCCGCGGTGCTTCATGCGCTTGTACTTGCCGCACAAGCATTCCCAATCAGCAACTGGCCCAAAGATGCGGGCGCAAAACAAGCCATCGCGCTCCGGTTTGAACGTACGGTAATTGATCGTCTCTGGCTTGGTGACTTCGCCGTGCGACCACTGACGGATCTTGTCCGGCGAAGCGAGCGAGATGCGAATCGCCTCAAAGTCAGGCGCGAGTTGCGTTTTCTCTTGATGGAATCGAAACACGTCTTATCTCCATTTCGGATTGCGGATTTCGGATTGCGGATTTGAAGAAAGCCTCCGCAATTCGAAATCCTAAGTACTCATAATCACTGTCAATCAGAATGGGAATCGGTGCGTTAAGAATCCGCAATCCGAAATCCACATTCCGCAATTCTCATATCCCGCTGGTTATCAAAGCCTCGGCAATCGGCTCATCAGCGTCGCCGTTCTTTTGCACCAGCTCAACGTCGAGGCAAAGCGACTGCAATTCGCGCACGAGCACGTTGAACGACTCAGGCAAGCCCGGATCGAAATCTGCCTCGCCTTTGACGATCGCCTCATAAATCTTGGATCGTCCTGCGACGTCGTCAGATTTGGCAGTCAGCAGCTCCTGCAGAATATGCGCCGCGCCATAGGCTTCCAACGCCCACACTTCCATTTCACCGAAACGCTGTCCGCCGAACTGCGCCTTGCCGCCCAGCGGCTGCTGGGTAATCAGCGAGTACGGTCCAATCGAGCGGGCGTGAATCTTGTCGTCCACCAAATGCGAAAGCTTCAGCATGTAGATGTAACCGACCGTCACCTTCTGCTCGAAAGCGTCTCCGCTAAGACCGTCGTACAGAATGGCCTTACCGGACTCGTTAACGATCTCAGGCAGGCCGAGTTCGCGAGCGCGCGCGCCGGACTCTTCCAGTTTCTGCTTGATCTCTTTTTCGGTGGCGCCGTCAAAAACCGGCGTTGCGAAGTAGAGACCCAGAACCCGTGCGGCCCAGCCCAAATGCGTCTCGAGAATCTGCCCGACGTTCATGCGCGACGGCACGCCCAGCGGGTTCAAAACGATCTCGACCGGCGTTCCGTCCGGCAAATACGGCATGTCTTCTTCCGGCAGGATGCGCGCGATCACGCCCTTGTTACCGTGGCGGCCGGCCATCTTGTCGCCGACTGAAAGTTTGCGCTTCATGGCGATGAAGACCTTCACCATCTTGATTACGCCCGGTGAAAGTTCGTCGCCCTGTCGCAGCTTGGCGATCTTTTCTTCGTAGATGTCCGAAAGAATCTTGATCTGGCGCTCAGTCCGATCTTCGTATTCCTTGACCTCGCTGGCGGCGTCGACCCTGGCCGAAGCGACCTGCGCCTTACGCAAAGCCTTTGGCTCGACCGCCTTCAGCATTTCGCGGGTAATCGGAACGCCCTTCGCGATCACAACCTCGCGATTGCTGGTCAGATCGTGCGAGAGCTTTCGGCCTTCGAACAGTTCGTAGATGCGTTCGTTACGCTGCTCATGCAGAATACGAATTTCATCTTCAAGGTCGCGTCGCAGACGCTCCTCTTCTCCCTGCTCGATCGACAGCGAGCGTTGATCCTTCTCCTGACCTTTGCGGGTAAAGACCTGCACGTCAACCACGGTGCCGTCGATTCCCGGAGGGGAAACCAACGAAGCGTCTTTCACGTCGGCGGCCTTCTCGCCAAAGATTGCGCGCAGCAGTTTCTCTTCAGCGGTCAGCTGGGTCTCGCCCTTGGGCGTGACTTTGCCGACCAGAATCGATCCGGGTTTGACCTGGGCGCCAATGCGAATGATGCCGCTCTCATCCAGATCGCGCAGCATGTTCTCGCCGACGTTCGGAATGTCGCGGGTGATCTCTTCGGGACCGAGCTTGGTGTCGCGCGCTTCGATCTCGAGCTCTTCGATGTGAATTGAGGTGTAGTAGTCCTCTTTCACCAGCCGCTCGGAAACCAGAATCGCGTCTTCAAAGTTGTAACCACGCCACGGCATGAACGCCACCAGCACGTTGCGGCCCAGCGCCAGCTCGCCGCGATCGGTACAGGGACCGTCGGCAATCACCTGGCCCTTGGCGACCCGCTCGCCCACGTGGACGATCGGGCGCTGATTAATACAAGTGTTCTGGTTCGAGCGCTTGAATTTGATCAGCGTGTAAATGTCCGCGGTCACTTCGCGCGAGATAGTGCCGTCGACGTTGTGATCCGCTTTGACGATGATGCGTTCAGAATCGGTGTAATCAACCACGCCATCGCGTTTGGCGATTACCACCGCGCCCGAATCGCGGGCCGTTACATCTTCCATGCCCGTGCCGATGTAAGGCGCTTCGGCGCGTAGCAACGGCACCGATTGCCTTTGCATGTTCGAACCCATCAGCGCACGATTAGCGTCGTCGTTTTCCAGGAACGGAATCAACGAGGCGGCCACCGAAACCAGTTGCTTCGGCGAAACGTCCACGAATTCGATCTCGTCACGTTGCGCCAGAATGAACTCGCCGGCTTTGCGCGCGGCGTTACGATCGTTGACGATATAACTGTTCTCGTCCAACTGAATGTTGGCCTGACCGACGACGTGTTTGTCCTCTTCCCAGGCGGTCAAATAAAACGGGAACGGTTCGTAGATGGCTTTTTCACCTGAACCGGCACGCTTGTTGGCCTTATCCACATCGTCCTGGGGCACGTGATCGTTAGGCTTGAACTTCGTGTCGCCGCCGTTGATAACCCGCACAAACTCCGTCACGATGCCGTTGACAACCTTCCGATAAGGCGACTCAATGAAACCGAATTCATTGATGCGCGCATAACACGACAAAGACGAAATCAATCCGATGTTCGGACCTTCAGGCGTCTCGATCGGGCAAATGCGGCCATAGTGAGTTGGGTGCACGTCGCGCACTTCAAAGCCGGCGCGCTCGCGACTCAAACCGCCTGGTCCAAGTGCCGACAGGCGGCGCTTATGGGTGATCTCAGACAGCGGATTCGTCTGATCCATGAACTGAGACAACTGCGACGAGCCAAAGAACTCACGCACCGCCGCCGTGACCGGCTTGGCATTGATGAGATCCCGCGGCATCGTCGTCTGCATCTCCTGATGGATCGACATCTTTTCTTTGATCGCGCGCTCCATGCGCTCGAGTCCGATGCGAAACTGGTTTTCCAGCAGCTCACCAACGGCGCGAACCCGGCGATTACCCAGGTGATCGATGTCGTCGGCCTGATAGATCGGCTTCTTCTGATCATCGACCGGGTTGCGGCGCATCTTCAAAACGTAAGAGACGACTTCGAAGAAGTCACCGGCTGCCAGCAAAGGATCCTCGATCCGCAGCCTTTCCGGCTTGCCCATCTTGATGTTGAACTTCAAACGGCCGACGCGCGAAAAATCGAACTTGCGCGGGTCAAAGAACATGCCTTCGAGCAGTCGATAGGCAGTCTGGACGGTCGGCGGATCGCCGGGACGCATCTTGCGGTAAATCTCGAGCAGGGCGTCGACAGGCTTGCTGATCGTGTCCTTCTTCAAAGTCTGCGAGACGACCACGCCGACGTCATCGCGCTCAGGAAAGAACACTGCGAAGTTCGTGACGCCACTCTCGGCAATCTCCTGCAGCTTGGCCGGGGTGATCTCGTTATTGGCTTCGAGAATCACTTCGCCGGTTTCAGTGTTCACGATGTCGGCCACCGCGTAAGCACCCTCGAACTGCGCCAGATCGATCTCCACTTCGCCGATATTTGCTTTCCGCAAAGCCTCCAGCGACGTCCGGCTGATTTCCTTACCCTTGCGAACAATCGGATCCGGACCGCGGCCCTTGATCTCAAAGTCGACCTTCATGCCGACCAGGTTCGTGACGCCCGCTTCAGGAACCTGCACCATCAGGCGCCCATCTTCGATGCGGACTTCATCGACGGTATAAAAGGCGCGCAACAAATCTTCATCTCTGAACGATGCGCTCTTGACCGCCTCTTCCAACTGGCCATCACTGCCAAAGGACTTGCTGTTGAAGTTTGAATTCAGCCAGACGCCCAACGCGCGCAGAAAGATCGACGCCAGAAATTTTCGTTTGCCAACGCGGACGTAGAGCAGGTTCTTCTGGTCGTATTCAAACTCGACCCAGGAACCGCGGTACGGAATGATCTTGGCAATGTAAAGCGCGCCGCGTTTGAAGAAAACACCCGGAGAGCGGTGCAACTGTGACACGATCACGCGCTCAGTTCCGTTGATGATGAAAGTGCCGTTGTCGGTCATCAGCGGAATTTCACCAAAGAAGACTTCTTCTTCCTTGATATCGCGAATCGATTTTACGTTGGTGTCCGGATCCTTGTCATAGACGGTCAGCCGGATTTTTACCTTGAGAGGCACGCTGTAGCTCATGCCGCGTTCCTGACATTCCTGCTGATCGTGCTTGTGCTTGAGGCCGACAGGCTCGCCGCAGTTCGGGCAGAGTTCCGGACGGACGGCATTAAAAGTACCGCATACGTGACACAGCGTCTGGCCTGGTCGCAGCGGATCTACTTTGATACTCGCCTTACAACTCTTACACGCCGAGCGCAGGTACTTCAGTCCTTCCAGATTTCCGCATTTGCATTGCCAGTTACCGATCTGATATTCGACAAAATCGAGCGTCGCCGTTTCGCGAAAATCAGAAATCGGAAAAACCGACCTAAAGACCGACTGCAGACCGGTGTTCTGACGCTCTTCCGGCAGCAGATCCATTTGCAGGAAGCGGTTGTAGGATTCGCGTTGGATCTCGATCAGATTCGGAATCGGCACCGCGGTCTTAATCTTTGAAAAGTCGTGTCGCTGCGGCGCCTGACTTGTGCGCCGCCCCAATCCAGTATTTACAGTATCAAGCAGATTTGCAGACATTAATGTTTCCTATTCTTTCAGTTACACTCGCTGGCGAGATCAACGTCCGGCCCTTATATGAGGGCCCGCACAGACGAATATGCGGCCAGAGCGCACCTTGCCCCGACCGCTTAAGTAAGCGATTGCATTTCTCTTCCAGATTTTTCCGGGAGTAACGCCAGCGCCTTCAATACTCCCCTAAGTTAACCACTCAGGAACAAAAGGTCAAGCCGCCAAAAGGGGGCCAGGATGTCAGGTGCAGGCGCCAGCGCGCGATCGCTCTGGCGCCCGAAAACCCTACTTGACTTCGACCGTCGCACCGGCATCCGCCAGTTTCTGCCTGACCGTCTCTGCCTCTTCCTTGGAAACGCCCTCTTTGACCGCCTTTGGAGCGGCCTCGACGAGGTCTTTCGCTTCTTTAAGCCCCAGCGCAGTTACTTCACGGACGACCTTAATGACATTGATCTTGGCAGCACCCGCGGCCTGAAGAATGACATCAAACTCGGTCTGCTCCTCAGCCGGCGCGGCCGCCTCTCCGCCCCCACCGCCAGCGGCAGGCGCGGCCACTGCGGCCGCGGCAGCCGAGACTCCAAAAGTCTCTTCCATGAGCTTGACCAACTGGGACGCTTCAAGCAGTGTTAGCTCTTTTACCTGATCGACGATTCCCTGCAATTTATCCGACATGATTAATCACGTTCTCCTGCGTTCGTTCCGCAAATCCTGGATTTGCTTTGATTGGCCGCGTTGGCAGCTGCATCGCCGCCTCACGCTTGCCGTTTTCCATAGCCGCCCCACTGACAAGGCAAGACGGCCCTTAGTGACTTACGGATTGCAAATTCGAAATCCGCAATCCGAAATTCCGAAATCTCTATGCGCCCTGCGCCTCTTTTTGCGCGCGGACTTGTTCCGTGACCACCGCCAGGTTACGCGGCACTGCCTGAAGCACCGTGACCAGGCGTTGCGCCTGTGCGTTAATCAGGAACAGAACCTTCGAGAGTAAGTCGTCACGCGACGGCAGGCTGGCAATCGACTCGACTTCTCTGAGCTCCACGACCTTGCCTTCAACCAGCCCGACCTTGAAACTGAAAATATCCGGGTTGGCTTTAGTGAACTTCGAAATCGCTTTTGACAGTCCCACCGGGTCGTTCGCGCTCAGCGCGACCGCGGTTACTCCCTTGAATTGATCGGCCATCGGCTCCAGCGGCGTGCCGGCCGAAGCCTTGCGCGCGAGCGTGTTCTTCACTACTGAGTAGGTGACGCCGGCTTCGCGCAACTGTCGCCGCAGTTCCTGGTCCTTGGCCACGGTCATGTTCTTGAAACTCACCAGCATCGCCGCATTTGCACTTTTAAACTGCTCAGCAAGGCCCTCGAGGTCTTTCTGTTTTTGTGCTTTGTTCTTCATCTCTGGCTCCTCACTTATTTAGCAAATACAGTCTCGTCCAGGAGCAGGCCCGGACTCATCGTCGACGCGATATTAACCTTCTTCATATACTTACCCTTCGCGGTCGACGGTTTCGCCTTCACCACGGCGTCGATCAGCGCGCGCGTGTTATCGACGATTTTGTTTTCTTCAAAAGAGACTTTGCCCACGGCGGTGTGGATCACGCCGGTCTTGTCGACGCGGTACTCGACCTTGCCGGCCTTTGTTTCCCGCACCGCGGTCTTGACGTCAAAGGTCACCGTGCCGGTTTTCGGATTCGGCATCAGCCCGCGCGGCCCGAGCACCTTACCCAGTCCGCCGACCAGCCGCATCATATCGGGAGTCGCGATGACCGCGTCAAACTCCAGCCAGCCACCCTTGATCTTGGTGACCATGTCTTCACCACCGACAAAATCGGCGCCGGCCTCTTCGGCTTCCTTGATCTTGTCGCCCTGGGCGATAACCAGAACTGTTTTTGATCTTCCGAGGCCGTGGGGCAGCACGAGCGTGCCGCGTACCAGTTGATCCGCCTTGCGCGGATCGACCCCTAACCACACCGTCAGCTCGACCGTCTCGTCAAACTTTGCGAAGGCAATCTCTTTCAGCTTCCTGACTGCTTCATCGAGACTGTATTTGCGCGCCGGCTCCATCTTTTCCAACGCGGCGCGATATTTTTTTCCGTGCTTTTTCATTTATCAACTCCGAGGTGCCAGCGAGCGGTCAGCTCTCCCTCTGTAGCGCAAGTTGCTAACTTGCGATTCTCTTCTTCTCTAAGGCAAGCGCAAGTTAACAACTTGCGCCACTCTCCTATCCTTCGACCGTAAGGCCCATCTGTCTGGCAGTGCCCTCGATCGTTCGAATCGCACTCTGCAGATTGGTCGTGTTCAGATCAGGCATCTTGGTTTTGGCGACCTCTTCAAGTTTGGCGCGAGTAATCTTGCCAATCTTTTCTTTCTTGGGATTGCCTGAACCCTTGGTTACCCCGGCGGCCTTCATCAACAAATCCGCTGCCGGCGGCGTCTTAGTCTCAAAGGTGAACGACCGATCCGCATAGACCGTGATCACGACCGGAATCTTCATGTCCGGATCAGCCTGCGCGGTCTTCGCGTTGAACGCCTTGCAGAACTCCATGATGTTAACGCCGTGCTGACCCAGCGCCGGACCAATGGGCGGCGCCGGATTGGCTTTGCCCGCCGGGACCTGAAGCTTAATAAAACCTGTAATCTTCTTTGCCATTATTCTTCTTCCGTAAACTCTAATTTTTCCACATCGAGGAAGCCTACTTCA
>Ga0137403_10002513_pt1 | contig 22409 bp, 13 predicted proteins | sample CZOMad2_1_16fung_FD_122057 | JGI IMG/M metagenome (GOLD analysis project Ga0137403, IMG submission 122057) | Vadose zone soil fungal communities from Angelo Coast Range Reserve, California, USA - CZOMad2_1_16fungal (Hybrid Assembly) | ecosystem: Environmental > Terrestrial > Soil > Vadose zone...
ATTCGTCTTGGCTTGAGCTACAACCAGGCGAACATCTCTGCCTACGCGTTTCAGGACGGGACGCCCACGCAAGACGGCACGCCGTCTACACCAACTCCGGGTGGAATCAAAGGCCCGTTCAGCGACCAGTATTTTTACTCCCACTTGCAGGTTGACGCGCAAGGCAGCGTCAGGCTGTCGCATGGCCTCAGTTTCATCGCCTATGGCCTCAACCTGACAAACGAAGTATTTGGCTTCTATCAGGGAAGTACACAATTCATGATTCAGCGGGAATATTACCAGCCGACGTACGCAGTGGGTTTCCGCTGGAACCCGTCCTTCGAGAAAAGATAGATCTGCATTGCGATCTAAAATTTCTTTTTTGATCTTCGCCGTCCTATTGAGTTGGCTGGGGATGCAAGGCTGTGCATCGCGAAGAATACCGGCCAAAACGGAAACCACTGCCGTTCTGATTGGCGCAGGCGACATCGCCGATTGCCGGGACTTTTCTGGTGCGGAAGCGACCGCAAAGCTGCTCGACAAAATTCCCGGCACGGTGATGGCGGTCGGCGATCTCGCTTACCCTGACGGAACCGCGGCGAATTTCGAATGCTATGACAAAACCTGGGGGCGCGTGAAAAACCGCACCCGTCCGGCAGTCGGCAATCACGAATTCCATTCTGCTGGAGCTGCCTTCTACTTCCAATATTTCGGCCAAGCCGCTGGCGACTCGAGCACCGGCTATTACAGCTATGATCTCGGCGCGTGGCACATCGTAGTCCTGAACAGCGAGTGCCTAGCGGTGGGTGGATGCGACGCGGCTTCCGCGCAAGGCAAATGGCTGCGCGAAGATCTCGCAGCGCACCCTGTGGCCTGCAAGCTGGCTTATTTTCACAAGCCGCTTTTCACTTCCGGCGGCACGCATGGCAACGACCTGGCTATGAAATCTCTGTGGGATGCGCTTTACGCAGCCAACGCGGACGTGGTCGTCAACGGCCATGACCACGATTACGAACGATTTGCTCCACAGAATCCTGACGGCATCGCCGATGCCAGCCGCGGCATCCGAGAATTCGTTGTGGGGACCGGCGGCAAGAATCTTCGTCCTTTTACCTGGGCTCATGCCAACAGCGAAGTGCGCTATCTCGAAGCATTCGGCGTGCTGAAGCTGACGCTTTCGCCCGGCCGATACCAGTGGGAATTTATCCCGCAGGCAGGTACATCGTTCCAGGATTCCGGAGCCGGAACTTGCCACTGAGACGGCGGGACCGTCTCCGGCTGTCGTCAGTAGGAGTACCCTATTGCGTCTGAGTGCTTTGTACACACGATGCCGCCAGCATCTCTGAAATGCCCACATGGCTCGAGAACTGGTCGCTTCCGGCGCTGTCTGGTGGCTACCAGCCTCAGGCCGCTCAGCGTCGAGCCGTCACCGCTGTTCTTGACACTCTCATCCACGAGAAGGCCGCAGTTCCTATTCCAGCAATCAGGGCGGTGGTCGCTGAATTTTTTCCGTCGCAGGCCACCGTCTCAAAAACTTTCCCAAAAGAGTTTCCATCGTCGCTGACAAGATAAACGACTCATCCTTCACAAATCTCGCTCTTTCTCACTCTTACAGAAATTAGTCCGGTATTTGCCATTCTTACGCAAAGTACCCCGGGGGTAGGGGGGCACCGTTGCAAAATCGAACGCGCCACCCGCAGCTGGTCAATATTTTTAGGCGGAAGTGCGAGCCGGGTGGCGCTGCAATCGATAATGAATCGCCGGGGTGAACACCAGAGAAAGGACCATGGAACTGAGCAGGCCGCCAATCACTGTAATCGCCAGCGGCTGCAGCATCTGCGATCCAGCCCCAAAGGCGAAAGCCAGCGGCAGCATTCCCGCAACCGTGGCCATCGCCGTCATGGCGATGGGCCGCAAGCGCCGCCGTCCCGCTTGGATCATCGCCTCTTCCGGGGATTGCCCCAGATCGCGAAATCGCTGTTCGGCGTCCAGCAGCAGAATGCCGTTTTTAGCCACGATGCCAACAACCATGATGATGCCCATGAATGATGCAATGTTGAACGTTGTGCGTGTGATCAGTAGCGCGAACAGTGCGCCGAAAGTGGAAAGTAATGCCGAAGCGAGAATTGCGGCTGGCGCGGAAAAAGTTCGGAATTCGAAAAGCAACACGATGAACAGCAGCAGCAGCGCAAGAATCAAAACTTTCAGCAGGTCGCGAAAAGATTTTTGCTGCTCCTGGTAAGTGCCGCCGTATTCGATACGGATGCTGGAAGGAAGATGAAGATTGTTGACCGCTTTTTGTACCGCGGCGATTCCGGAACCCAGGCCCACACCTTCCAGGCGCGCAGTCACTTGCATCAGACGTTGCAGATTTTCGCGGCGGATTTCGGTCTGGCCCGGATCGGTGGAAAGTGTAGCCAGCGAACCCAGTGTGGCGGTTTTTCCGGTCGCGCTCAACAGTGGCGTGTTGGTCATCTGCTCGACCGAGCTGCGATTCATTTCCGGGAAGCGCACGCGAATCGGATATACGCGATCGTTCAGAACTACCGGAGTGGCCGCGGGTTCACCTTCGAGAATTGCTGACGCGTCCACCGCAATTTCTTCCGGCGTGAACCCGGAACGCGCTGCGGTGGCGGAATTGATTTGGAACGTGGAAGCCGGACCGCTGATGGTATTGTCCACCCCATCCAGAACGTCAACCACGCCGGGAACTTTTCCGATAGCCTCTGCGACTTTCGGCGCAGTCTGTAACAGTGATTGCGGATCTTGCGAGTACAGCTTAATTACCACGGGCTCCGGTTCATTGCTCAGGTCGCCGATCATGTCCTGCAAAACCTGTACAAATTCAACGTCCGCGGCCGGTTCAGTTTTCTTAATTTCATCGCGGACATCGTTCATGATTTGATCAATGTTGCGTTTGCGTTTTGCTTTTAAGCGAACCGTAAAATCGCCGCGGTTTGCTTCAGTGACCGCCGCCAATCCGAGCTGCAAACCAGTTCGCCGCGAAGTGTTTTCCACTTCCGGCGTTTCTTTCAGGATCGCTTCCATGCGCTGCAGGATGCGATCGGATTCGGTCAGCGAACTTCCGGGCGGTGTGAAGTAATCGAGAATAAAGCCGCCTTCGTCCATTGCCGGCAGCAAATCAGTTTCAAGGAAGTGATAGCAAAGTCCGGTGAGCAAAATAATTACGATGGAACTGCCGAGAAGAAGAAACGGATGGTGGAGCACGCGCTGCATGAAGCGGGTGTAGAAATTGACGATGCGTCCGAAAAATCCGGAGAGATGCGCTTCTTCCGCGGCCAGCAAAGCGGCGGGATCAACATTTTCCGTTCCGGCATTTTCCGCGGCATCGGATTTTTTGGCGCTATCTTTATCCTTACGCTTATCCTTCAGCAAATATTGGCTGAGGGTTGGCGTCCAGGTCATGGCCAGAAATAGCGAGACCAAGAGCGCGACCGTCATCGTCACTGCGAGCGCGCGGAAAAAAGATCCGGTCACCCCGGTGATGGAGATGAGCGGAAGAAAAACTACGATGGGAGTAATGGTCGAACCGACCAGAGGAACCGCCATTTCTCGCAGCGCGCTGGAAATGGCTTGAAAACGGTTTTGTCCCGCGTCGCGGTGCAGAACAATATTTTCCAGCACCACGATGGCGTCGTCGATGACCAGGCCAACCGCGGCGGCGAGACCGCCCAGGGTCATCAAATTAAAACTCTGGCCAAAAAACCTTAGAGCGATGCAGGTGAGCAGCAGAGTTGTCGGAATCACCAGGCCGGCAATGATCGAAGCTCCCCAATCGCGCAAAAACAAAATCAGAATGGCCACGGAAAGAAGAATGCCTAGCAGCACCGCGTCGCGAACGCTGGAAATGGAATCGCGCACGATGGTGGACTGATCGTAAAACGGTGCCAAACGCACGCCGGGCGGCAGGCCGGCGCCGAGCGATTGAATTTGTTGGTGAACTTCATCGGCGACGGCGAGAGTGTTGCTGTCCGGCTGGCGATTGACGCTGAGCAGCACGGCGGATTTTCCGTTGGCGGTGACCATGGTATATACCGGAGCAACGGAACGCGCGACAGTTCCGACATCGCGCACGCGAATGGGAACTCCGGCGGCGGAAGTTTTGACCACGATCTGGCCAAGTTGGTCGGGCGAATGAACCTGGCCGCTGACCAGGCTGAGCACCAGCTGGTGATTATTTTCGAACAGGCCGGGCGAATCGATGAGGTTGGTTTTTTTTACGCCATCGAGAATGTCCGCCACTGTAACTCCGGCCGAGACCAGGCGTGCCGGATCGGGAGTGATCTGATATTCCGGGATGCGGCCGCCCTGCACGATGACCGAGGCGACGCCATCCAGGCGATTAAGCCTTGGCTTGATGTCGTAAGTTGCCATTTCCCAAAGATGCTCCGGCGAGACGGAATCGGAAGTGAGGCTGTAACCCAAAATTGGAAATGTCGCGAAGGTGAGGCGATGGGTTTCGAGTTTTGCGGTGGTGGGAAGTTCAGCTTGCATGCGTGCGGCGACGGCATCGACACGCTGCAAGGTTTGCACCATGTCCACATTCCAATCGAAGAAAAGATCGATTTCCGCAGAGCCGCGGCTGGTGATGGAAAGAACCCGCTGCAGGCCGGGAACATTGTTAACCGATTCTTCGATGGGTCTGGTGATGGTAACCAGCATCTGATCGATGGGCATGACGCCATTGTCAACGCCAATGACGATGCGGGGGAAATCGGTGTTGGGAAAAACAGAAATGGGGATGCTAAACGCCAGATAGCCGCCGACGAGCGCCAGGCTGATAATCAAGAACAGAACCGGCTGGGAAATTTTCTGAAACCACTGCAATTGTTCCGCTGTTGGTTTTGCTTGAGAAGCAGAAACGGGCGGCTCCGGCATGCGCGCTACTCCTTTTCCGAGCCGGAAGATTTTGATTTGTCAGTGGTTTTTTTCCCGGAGTTATCCGGTTTTTTTTTGTCCGATGAGTCAGCGGTTTTCTGGTCAGACTTGTCGCCAGCTTGGTCACCGGACTTATCGGCGTCTTCGTTTTTCTCGGGAGCTTCGATCTTAATTTTGGTCTTGTCGGGCAATCCGTATCCGCCGGAAGTGATGACCGATTCGCCGGCGTTTACGCCGCTGGTGATCTGCGTTTCGGTGACGCCACGTATGCCAAGTTGAACATTTTTTTGGTGCGCGACATTGTCGGAGCCGGCAACCACAACGTAGTTTGCGCCGTCGTTAGTTTGAAAAATGGAATTATTGGGCACAATCACGGCGTCTTGCGCGGTGCCAGCGGTGATGGAAATCTCGACAGTCATGCCAGGCCGCAACGAATCCGGCGGCTTGGCCGCCTGCACCCAAACTTCGATGGTGGTGCTGCCGGGATCGAGTGCGGGGCTGACCAGGCTGAGTTTTCCGGGAATAGGATCATCCTGCCCGGCAATTCTGATTTCCGCTTCCGCGCCTTTTTTCAGGCCGACGGCTTGCGCCTGCGAGATGTGAGCTTTTGCGATCAGGCTGCTGTTGTCCATGACCGTAAGCAGCGGCTGATTGGCGGTAGCAAGCTCGCCGGCGTACAGCGGACGGTCGGTTACTACGCCGTTGATGGGGCTTTTGATGTAGGAATAGCTGAGGGCCGCTTGGGCGCCGAGAAGTTTTCCTTTGGCGGCGTTGAACTGGCCGCCAGCGGATTTGACGGCTTGCTCTTTGCCGCTGCGGCGCAGATCGTCCAGGACTTTTTGCGCTTGCTGGTACTGGCTTTGCGCTTGCGCCAGAGCTACTTCGGCGGCGTCCAGCTCGCGGCGGGGAAGCGCGCCCTGCTGGAACAGTTCCTTACGGCTTTCCACGATTTTTTTCTGCGCATCGGCTGCCGCCCGGGAAGAGGACGCGTCGAGTTCGGCTTTCTGAATTTGTTCCGGAATACTGGACGCCGTGGAAGTGACATAAGCACCTTCAGCTTGTTCGTATTCACCTTTGCTTTGCGTGGCGGCGGCGGAGAGATCGGCGTTTTCCAGAACCGCCAGCAGCTGGCCTTTATGAACGCGAGCGCCGCGCTGTACTGCGAACGATTTTATGGTTGAGCTGATTTTGGGCGTAACGACGGCCTGCTGCAGCGGGAAAACTACTGCGTCAGCGGTGACAATGCGGGAGACGTCACCGGTTTTTGCCGGAGTGACTTGCACGGAAACTTCCGGCACGACTTCAGGTTCCTTCTTCGAACAGCCCACAAAAATAAAAAGTGCAATGGCAAACGGCAGCGACGAAAAGAAAAGCCTGGTTTGCGGCGATATTCGTCGGAGCCAATCAGGGCGCGAAGTCATGGCGTGGTCAGCACTCCGGTGAGAGTTTGCAGATTGGCAAGAGCGACGCGATAGCGCACGGCGCCGTCATGATAATTGTTGCTGGCCTGGACGTAGGCGGTTTGCGAATCGACGACTTCGAGCACCGTGGCTTCGCCGTCCTTGTAGCGCAATGAGGTAAGGCGCTGGCTTTCCGCAGCAAGTTCGGCGGAGCGCGCGAGTCCGGTGAGTTGGTTCAGTGCGGTTTCTGCTTCGGCGTGCAGCGATTGAATTTCGGCGATGAGTTTGCGTTGCGAGTAAGAAAGTTCGAGCTTGGCTTGCTTCTGGTGAAGTTGGGCCTGCCGAATGCGCTCGCGCGTGGCGCCCCAGTTCCATACCGGAATGTTCAGGGTAGCCAGGGCGGATGATCCGAGATTGTCCAGCCGATCGCCTTGAAAAAAACTGTGGGTGGCAAAATTCGGCGCGTCGATGCCGTAAAAATAATCGAGGTTGAGCGAGGGAAGATATCCGGCACGTGCGGCAGCGACTTCGCTTGAAGACATGTGAAGCGTTTCCAGAGCGGCGCGCAGATCCGGATTGTCGCGTGCGGCTTGCTGCTGCACTTCCGCAAGTGTGGGAAGCGGCGCGGTGGCGCGGAGATCGTCGGTAAGAACGAAATTATTCTGTAAGTTCGGAAAAATCAAAACCGCCAGATCGAGCCGGGTATTCAGCACCGCAAGCTGCGCTTCCTGAAATTGTCTGCGGCGATCCTGGGCCTGAAGTTCGGCTTTGATGGTGTCAGCGTGCGCGACTTCGCCGCCATGTTCGAGTTGTTGAGTCAGCTCGAGAAAGCGATTGCCTTCGTCGGCGGCGCGCCTGGCATCTTCCAACTTGAATTGCGCAGAAAGCGCATTGAAATAATTCTGTGCTACGGTGACCACCAGCCCACGCGAAGCGATCTCCGCCTTGGCGCGAGCCAGCGCCGCAGCCGCAGAAACCTTGCGGTAGTTTGCCAGCCCGGCCAGGTCGATGGATTCGTGCGCATTGCCCTGGCTGGTGTATTCATGCACCGCATTGTTAGCGATAAAACGCACGCCGCCGTGCTGGTTGCTCTCGGTGTACAGATATTCGTTGTTGAAATTCACTTGCGGCAAGAGAGCGTCGCGAGCGAGGGCGCGATCGATACCAGCAGAACCGGCTTCCGTTAAAGCAGCGTTATACACGGTGCTGTTTTTGCGGGCCAGCGCGAGAGCGGAGGAAAGAGAAAGTTGCACCGGATTATCTTTATTGTCTTTGTTATCTTGGCCTTCGGAAGCAGCGGCCGTCGCCGTTGTGGCCGGTTGCGGCGCGGGAGCTCCCGGTTTTTCCTGAGCGCGAGCGAAGGAATGCGATGAAGTGGTCACAAGCGCCACAACCAGCAAAGCTTTGAGCGTTGTGCTCAGGCGAGGATGAGAGAGAGCATGCACGGTTTTTGTGCTGCGATTCGATCGCGCAGAATCGACTGCGGAAACATTACCGAATGCGAGATAAATGCACGATTAATCAGTTCCTGTAGCGGGGCTGGGAGATTTAGGTAGACGTGCAGTGAATACTGTACCGGCGGAACCGGAGCGGCCGAGCTGAAGGGAGCCGTGGTGGGCTTCTGCAATCCATTTGGCGATGGAAAGACCCAAGCCAGCGCCACTGTTAGGGTTCGAACGGGAGCGAGCCTGGTCACCGCGAAAGAATCGCTCAAAGATGCGGGGTTGTAATTCGCCGGGAATTCCCGGGCCGTTATCGGTTACCGAAATTTCCGCGGCATCGGCCGTCGCGCGGGTGGTAATGGAGACCGCGCCGCCGTTTGGCGTGTATTTGATGGAATTGTCCAGAAGATTCAAGAGCATGCGGCGGACCAGGGATTCGTCGGCGACGATAGAGAACCCAGGATCGGAATTCACCGAGAGCGAAATGGATTTGGCCGCGGCGAGGCTGCGCATGGATTGCACGCAATCAGTAGCAAGTTCGTCGAGGTAAAACTCGCGCAGGGTGATGGGATACTGGCCGGCATCGGCGCGCGAGAGCGTGAACATATCATCCACAACGCGGGACAGGCGGCGCGCCTCTTGATGAAGAATGGCCAGCGATTCGCGATATTCATCAGTGGAGCGAACTTCCTTGGAGAGCGCGACCTCGGATTCGCCTTGCAGGATTGCGAGTGGGGTGCGGAGTTCGTGGGAAGCGTCGGCGATGAAGCGGCGCTGGCGTTCGAACGCGGCGTCGAGACGGTCCAGAAGGCGGTTGAAAGTGGCGGCGAGGCGGCCGAGTTCATCCTGCGGATTTTGAATAGGGAGGCGATCGTGAATGGTGAATTCGCCAATGTGATCGGCTTGCGCGGACATGTCGGCGACAGGCGCGAGACTCTTGCGCGCCAGAAAATAGCCTCCCGCCGAGGCCAGGACAATGGTGAAAGGAATCAGCCAGCCGAGAGCGATGCGAATATTTTCCAGCAGCGCGCTTTCTGGATGAAGCGAGGCGAGAATCACCAGATGGTAGGAATTTCCGGCGGCGGAAAAAGTTCGCGCGTAGCAACGAGCGCCGCCGTGTTTGCCGCGAAAAGATCGGAACGATTTGGATGGCGTGGCGAGTGAGGCCAGGCATGCCTGCACCACCTCTGGAGTGAGCTGCGGATTCGGCTCGGCGTGAGCGCGCTGAACGGCGCTCGGCAAATCGGAGGAAGTTGCAAGCAAATCGCCGCTGGTGGTTAGTACGGCAAAGGTATGGCCGGGATATTGATGTTCGAGCATGGATTGGCGCGCGGCGGGCGTAATGCCTTCGGCCTTAGGCGCGTCGGTCAGTTCCGCTTCGAGGGTGGCGAGAAAAGAATCGGAAAGTTCCACCAGGCCAGCATCGGTGCGAGCCAAGACGCTTTGCTTGACGATGAAATAGATGACCAGCGAGAGGAACAAAAGTGTGCAAGTGAGGACGGCTGCATACCAGATGGTGAGGCGGCTGCGGACGGAACTAAACATCATGCTTTCTGCCAGGGGATTTCGATCGGTTGCGCAATTGCGGTGATGTGGAGGGTTCAGGCGAAACGGGCTCGTCGTGGACGCCGAGCATGTAGCCGGCGCCGCGTTTGGTGTGCAAAAGAGGAGTTTCCTTGGGAGCGTCAATTTTGCGGCGCAAGCGATTTATGTAGACTTCGATCAAGTTGGAGAAGGGATCGAAGTGTTCGTCCCAAACGTGTTCGGCAATTTCAGCGCGGCCGACGATGCGTCCGGCGTTGCGGACGAGATATTCCAGCAGCGAGTACTCCTTGTGGGTGAGGGAAATGTGGCGATCGGCGCGAGTGGCGATCTGCGCCGCGGTATCGAGCGTCAAGTTGGCGACGGATAATTGCGCGGGCTTGAGTTCTGACGGGCGACGAAGAAGAGCGCGGAGGCGTGCGAGAAGTTCGCGAAATTCGAACGGCTTCGTCAAATAATCGTCAGCGCCGTGATCAAGTCCGGCGATGCGATCTTCGACGGCGTCGCGCGCGGTGAGCATCAGCACGGGAATTTTAAGTCCGGATTCGCGCAGGCGGCGGCAGACTTCGAAACCGCTGAGGCCGGGCAACATAACGTCCAGAATAATCAGGTCGTAGGAATTTATTTCCGCTTGTTCGAGGGCTTCCGGGCCGGTGGCCACGGCGTCAACGGCGTAGGCCTGTTCTTTCAGGCCCTTGGCGACAAAGCGCTGAACGCCTGGATCGTCTTCTGCAATGAGGACTCGCACAGACGCATGATACGCGAAATCGGGCAGAGGTTATCCTGCGAGATTGTTAAAGGCCCAAAGCCAAAGAGTTGAGATCCTTCGGCGATCCTGCTGGATCGCCTCAGGATGACAAGTTGTGGATGAGCGGGTCACAGGTAGCGGCAGCTAGCTTTTCTGCTGAACTAATCTTCCGGCTGCTCCGTTTTCGCGTGTTTGGATTCGCGTGGGGCATGGAAACGATAGCCCACCCAGGGTTCCGTCAAGATTAATTTTGGCCTGGCTGGATCGGATTCCAGTTTTTTGCGCAGTTGATTGATCATCACGCGCAAATATTCCGGTTCGTCGCCATAATCTGGTCCCCAGACCGCTTGCAGCAGACGGCGATGCGTCAGGGGCTTGTCGGCATTCAGCACCAGATGGCGGAGGAGTTCGAATTCTTTGGGGGTAAGGTGAACGTCGCGTCCGCGGACGGTGACCAGGCGGGCTTCAAAATCGATGCTCAAATCTTTGGAGGCAAACGACGTTTCTTTTCCGTGTGCGGTTCGGCGGCGAAGCGCAGCCCGAATTCTCGCGAGCAATTCCTGCATGCCAAAGGGTTTGACGACGTAGTCGTCGGCGCCGGCGTCGAGCGCCAAAACTTTATCCCGTTCGGAGTTGCGTACCGTGAGCATCAAAATAGGAACGTCCATGGTGCGACGGATTTCGCGGCAGGTTTCCAGGCCGCCCATGCCGGGCATGTTTACGTCAAGAAGGATGGCATGGGGCACCGATGCGCGAATTGAATCGAGGGCTTCTTCGCCACTGGCGGCTTCATAAATCGTGTAGCCCGCGGAAGACAATGCGGTGCGTAGCACGCGGCGCACCTGTTGCGCGTCATCCACAATCAAAATTTTGGCGGAGATCATTAGCGATCAGCTCCGGCTCGCGCGACAGGCAGGGTGAAAGTAAAAACCGAGCCGTGATTGAGCTGGCTGGTGACGCTGATCGTGCCGCCGTGAGCTTCCACAATGGCTTTAGAAATCGGCAATCCCATTCCCGTCCCTTGAATGACCGAGCGCTGGTCTTTGCCGCGGTAGAATTTGTCGAAGATCAGGCCCTGCTCCATAGTTTCGATACCGGGGCCGTGATCGGCGACGCTGAACAATACGAAATTTCCATTGTTTTCCGCGCTGACAACGATGGGCTGGTCTTTTTCCGAATACAGATTGGCATTTTCAAGCAGGTGCACAAGAACTTCCTTGGCTCGGGTCAAGTCGGCGCGAACGAGCGGAATTCCCGCGGGGATTTGAATACTAACATTTCGTGCTACGAGCGAGGTCTTGCAGTTGGCGAGAGCCGTGTCGATCAATTCCTGCACGGGAACGGCGTGGAACTCGAGCTCAATCTCGCCGGCCTCGAGTCTGGACATTTCCGAAGCGTCTTCAACCAGTTTATTCAGGCGGTCGCACTCTTCGTTCATGATCTCCAGCAATTCCTGGTGCTGGCTGCCTTGTGGCGGGCGAGTAGAGAGTAGCGCAGTGACGGAGGCTTTAATTGAGGTGAGCGGCGTGCGGAAATTGTGGGTAATGGAATCGAGCAGGGCGGACTTGAGCCGCTCGCTTTGGCGGTCGGCTTCGGTGCGGCTGAGCTGCTCAACGGCACGAGTGCGTTCGATCGCAATGCCCAGCAGAGTGCCAACGGCTTCGAGGGTCTGACGAGTAAGGGGCGCGCCAGAAATTCCGAAACTGCCGATGGACTTCATTCCCAGGCGAACCGGACCGTAGCAAAATCCTCTTGCAGTATCGACATAGGGCTCTTCGCGCTCGTAGGCGAGCCGGAGTTGCTCTTCCTCCAACTGCAGCGTGCCGTAACCAGAGCGGTAGTATTTTTGCTTATCGGCAAGGAAGAGACTGGCGGCACCGGTCTCAAAGGAATCAACGATATGATTGGGAATGGCGTTCATCAACTGGATGACGTTGCCTTCGCCAAGAAGTTTCTGGCTGAAGGTGTATAAGTGTTCGATTTCGCGGCGGCGGCGATTGGCAATATCGGCTTCCTGGCGTATGCGGCTGGAGAGCCTGCTGCCAACGGTAGAAGTGACCAGGAAGGCAAGCAGCGCCACCCAGTTCTGCGGGTCGGCGACGGTGAAGGTGCCGACAGGAGGCAGAAAAAAGAAGTTGAAGGAAAGAATCGCCGCGAGCGACATGAGAACCGACACAGTCATTCCCCATACGGCGGAAACTGCTAAAATCGCGAGCAGAAAAGAAAGCGCAACTGTAGTTTGGTTTACCCGGGGAAGGGCTTCGCGAAAGAATAGTGTGATTCCGGCAACGATCACCAGTGCGAGCAAGCTGCGAACCGTTCGAAGCCGGACGGAGCGAGTCATTTGCTAATTCTATCGTATTCGCAGAGGCGGGCGGGAGTGAAGGCCAAGTGAGCAAGAAGCCAGAGGATTGGCTCGAAGTGGCGTCTCCTTCGCAAAAGACGCGTGGCAACTTCAAACTATTTCTGGGATATGCGCCGGGTGTTGGGAAGACCTACGCGATGCTGAGCGAAGCGATCCGCAGGCACAGCCGCGATGAGGACGTGGTGATCGGAGTTATCGAGACGCACGGGCGAAAGGCCATCGAGGAACTGGTCACGCAACTGGAAGCGGTGCCGCGCAAAAAAATCGAGTACAAGGGCACGCAGTTCGAAGAGATGGATCTGGACGGCGTACTGGCGCGCAAGCCGGCGGTGGTCCTGGTGGACGAACTGGCGCACACCAATATTCCCGGAAGCAAGAATCGTAAGAGATATGAGGATGTGCAGGCGCTGCTGGCCGCGAACATCGATGTGATTTCGACGTTGAACATCCAGCACATCGAGAGCATTTCGCCGGTGGTCAAAAATATTACCGGCATCTCTATTCGAGAAACAGTGCCCGACTGGGTGCCTATGACGGCCAGCGAGACGGTGATGGTGGATTTGACGCCCGAAGCTTTGCAAAACCGTATGCGGCGCGGCGACGTTTATATGCCGACCAAGGTGGAACAAGCTTTGAGTAATTTTTTTCGGCGCGGGAACCTGATTGCTTTGCGAGAACTGGCGTTGCGGCAGGTCGCCGAGCAGGTGGATCGTAGCCTGGAAAATTACATGGCCGCGAAGGACATCCAAAAAAATTGGGGAGTTCGGGAGCGCATTGCGGTGTGCGTCAGTTCGAATCCTTCGGCGCAGTACTTGATCGCTCGCGCGGCCCGCATGGCGCGCAGGCTGGATTCGGAACTTTATGTGATTCACGTGGATACCGGGCGCGAGAATCTGGAACAAGACAAGAAGACCGTGGCCGCAAATCTGCGCTTCGCGGAAAATCTCGGAGCAAAAGTGATTGAGCTTAAAGGCGCTAGTGTGGCGGACGCGGTTGCGACGGTCGTGCGCGAGAAGCACATTACCCAGGTTATTTTTGGCAGGTCCATCGAACGCGGGTGGAAGAAATTCTTGTATATTTCGGCTGCACACCGCTTTCTGCGCGAATCGCCAGAGGTGGATGTGCATATCGTCACGCAAGAAAAAGATTGAGTTACCGCCATCGGTATGAGGTCTGCGGCGTGGTTAACTACCAAGCAGGCGCGGTACTGCCCCTAACAATCAACTCCGGTTCAACGATGATACTTCTTGGATACTTCGAGTTTTTCGGCGCACTAATGCGGCGAACCAGAGTTTCCGCGGCGGTCATTCCCATTTCGCGAAGAGGCTGGCGAATGGTGGTCAGGCCGGGATTTTGATATGCCGCGCTTTGGATGTCGTCGAATCCAATGACCGAGACATCTTCCGGAACTTTTTTCCCCGCTTCTCTTAGCGCGCGAATCGCTCCCAAGGCGGAAATGTCATTGAAGGCAAAGAGGGCGGTGAATGGCGGCGCAGTGCGAAGCAATTTGCACACCATGTCGTAACCGGGCTGCGGCGTAGGCGATTCGCTCTGCAGCTGGACAGTCAAATTTTCGTCGACGGTCAAGCCGAGTTCTCGAGCTGCGCTGCGCACTGCCTTCCAGCGAATCTCGGTGTCCGAGCTAAACGCTTGTCCTTTTATAAAAGCGATTTTGCTATGGCCGAGATTTTTCAGGTGATCCAGCGCGAGGCGCGCCGCCTTGCTGTGGTTTAGCGAAATGTTTGTCACCCCCAGAAGATGCTTGTGGCCGGAAACGGCAACCACGGGCACGGCGATGCCCGCCAGGCAGCGGGTGTCCACCAGGATCAAGCCTTCCACCGCGCGTTGCTGTAGCAAGCGGGGATATTCCTCGATCAAATCATTGCGATGCCGGTGACTGACGACAAAATAAAAGTAGCCTTCCTGCAGAAGGTGGTCTTCGATTCCGGAAAGAACCAGGGCAGCGTAGCCTTCGCTGATTTCCGGCACAATGACCCCGATCGTGAAACTGCGCTGCTGACGCAACATGCGGGCCATCACGTTGGGGCGGTAGTTCAATTCCCGCGCGGCGGCGCGAACGCGAGCCTGGGTTTGCTGTGGGATGGACTTGGCCGCGGGCGAGCGGTTCATCACCAGCGATACGGTTGCCACCGATAATCCCAGATGTTCAGCCAATTCGCGGAGATTGACGCGCTGTTCCGGGAGATCCTGCGAAGGGTCCCTCTTATTGGATTTGGAGCGCGTCATGGCGGTAATGGCAGCGTAGTCTGGCACAGGACGCAGCGTGCCGCAAGCTACGGGATCGTGGCTTTTCGGAAGCCAGCCGGCTTCTTTAATTTCCGCCAGGTGTTCAGATAAATCGATTTACCTATGGCGAATCATGGAGTAAGCTGCTGACATAGTTTTGCGGAAGAGTCGTCGAGGCTGCCGTTGAAATTCTTGGCCACGGCCGCTACGTCCTTCCGCTCGGATACTCATTCACACGCGAAGGTGCCATCATCTCACATATGAAATTTCATTTGAACATGAATGCGGTCGAGAGCGGTTGCGGCAGAAGGTGCGCTTCCGTGCGGTCAATTATTTGTCTGCTGTGCGCATCGTTTCTCGCGCAGATTTCCTCAGCACAATCGGCGGCACCTCAGACCAAGAACGAGGCGGTAAGCGCCAATCCGCTGGATGCTCCGGGCCTGGAAGAAAAGGTGGACGCGCTGCTGCAGAAAATGACGCTGGAAGAAAAAGTCGGTCAGCTGGTCCAGTATTCCGCCGGGCAGGCAACCGGGCCGACGTCCGGAAGAACCGACGACCGAGACATGATTCGCAAGGGCCAGGTCGGTTCGCTATTCAATGTGACCGGCGCGCGTGAAACAAATGCGCTGCAGCGAATTGCTGTCGAGAATTCGCGCTTGAAAATCCCGCTGATTTTCGGGCTGGATGTAATCCACGGGTTCCGCACGACGTTTCCGATTCCGCTGGGTCTTGCGGCCACCTGGGAGCCGGAAATTGTGGAAAGGGCCGCGCGGGTTGCGGCCTCGGAAGCATCATCGGCTGGAGTGCGCTGGACGTTTTCTCCAATGGTGGATATCGCGCGAGACGCTCGATGGGGCCGCATCTCCGAAGGTGCCGGGGAAGACCCATACTTGGGAGCAGCAATGGCGCGCGCGTATGTGCGCGGTTATCAAGGACAACATCTGGACGCAACGGACAGTATGGTGGCCTGCGCGAAACATTATGTGGGATACGGAGCGGCGGAGGGCGGGCGGGACTACAACTCGACGGAAATTTCCGAACATACGCTGCGGCAATTTTATCTGCCGCCATTTCGCGCCGCAGAAGAAGCCGGAGCGGGCACGTTCATGTCAGGATTCAACGCTTTGAATGCGATTCCGACGACCGCAAACCCATTCACGTTGAAGCAAGTGTTACGAAAGGAATGGGGCTTCCGGGGATTTGTGGTAAGCGATTGGAATTCGGTTGGTGAAGTTCAGGCACACGGAATCGCCAACGACGACGCAACCGCGGCGCGCAAGGCGTTACTGGCCGGCGTGGACATGGACATGGTGAGCAACGCTTATCATCGCAACTTGCTGCAGCTGGTACAGTCGGGCCAGATAGCGCAGAGCGATATTGATACTGCGACGCGCAATGTGTTACGGGTGAAATTTGCCATGGGATTGTTTGATCATCCATACACTGACGAGAACAAGGAAGCCTCCACGATGTTGCGCCCGGAGAGTGTCAGCATCGCCCGACAGGCCGCGACGCAGTCGCTGGTACTTCTGCGCAACGAGGTGGTTTCTGGCGTGCCGATGCTGCCGTTTTCCGCAAGGATAGCCTCGGTGGCGTTGATAGGGCCGCTGGGCGACGATGCCGGCAACATGATTGGTTCCTGGGGAGCGCTGGGACGGGGCGCGGATGCGGTGACGTTGCGTCGCGCATTAAGCGAAAAGCTTGGCGATGCGAATGTACATTACGCGAAAGGCACAGGATTTCTGAATGGACCGGACAGCGACATCGCGGCCGCGGTTGCGGCGGCGCGGAGCTCCGACGTTGTGATTCTGGCGCTGGGAGAAGATGCGCCGACGATGACGGGCGAGGCCGCTTCGCGCACCTGGCTCGGTCTGCCGGGCCGCCAAGAGGAGTTGCTGGAAAAAGTTGTCGCTGCGGGCAAACCGGTGGTGCTGATTTTGTTCAGCGGCAGGCCGCTTACCGTTCCGTGGGCGTTCGAACACGTGCCCGCGGTGCTGGCCGCATGGTTTCCGGGAGTGCAAGCGGGAAATGCGATTGCGGACGTGCTCTTTGGCGCTGCTGCTCCCGCCGGGCACCTGCCACTAAGTTGGCCGCGGTCGGTAGGGCAGGAGCCGCTGTATTACAACGCTCTCAATACCGGACGGCCCGAAGCGGACCCTGAGCATCCGTCAGAAAAAGGCGAGAAGAAATTTCTTTCTCGTTACATTGACGCGCCGAATTCGCCGCAATTTCCGTTTGGATATGGACTGACCTACACCACGTTCAGCTACGGCGCCACGCAGACCAGTGCTCAGCAATTGACGCTTGCCGGTTTGCAGAACGCGCTTGCCGAATCCGCGCATCAGTCGCGAGTTCTTTCGGTGAGCACCGAAATCAAGAATAGCGGAGCGCGCGCGGGAGAAACCCTGGCGCAACTTTATATCCGCCTCGAAGGCACCAGCGTGGCGATGCCGGTGCGCATGTTGAAGGGCTTCCAAAAGGTGGCGCTGGCTGCCGGCGAATCACGCAAGGTTACTTTCGAACTGGACGCCGATGCGTTTGCGTTTTGGGGCGCGGAAAATAAATTTGCAGTCGAACCAGCGCACCTGACCATTTGGATTGCGCCGAACAGCGCCGAGGGCGAGAGCACCACCCTAGAAATTACCGGAACGCACCAGTAAATTTCAGTTTGCCCGACCTCAGGCCGGCAAACAGCAATCCTCCGCAGGCAGAGAGCAAAAGCACGATCGCGGATGGCTCCGGCGTGGCCGTGACCACATGCATGGAGGCATCGTTTTCCGTGAAAACAGACCCGGTCATCGGATTGACGGCTTCGAGCGCAATTCCGACACTGCCGGGATAGGGCAGGGACGGGTCGAACGGCTGCAAGGTGACAATCGCCAAATCGACTACTCCGGTGCTTGCGCCTGGGCCTAAAGTGATCCCAGGAAAGGGGATTCCGTCCACAAACGACGCCACATAAGGTTCGAAATTGTGGAGAACTCCAGTCAACTGAAACGTTATCGCCGCATCGGAGTTATTTGTAACAGAACCCGTGAAGTCCACCACCGTAAATCCAGGGCCCACAACGGCGGTTTGATTTTGGTTTACGGCGTACGTGATGCTCAGGCTGTCGGCTTTTGTAGATTGCGCGAAGGCAGCCGCCAACCAAGCAAACCCCAAGGCCATTCCAATTCGAAGGAATAATGAATAACGGATCAGGAGTTACGCTCCCTGCGAACAACGAATCATGGCGGCGACTTGGCCACCTCTATTCGCCGGGTGTCACGCACGAAACATCGCCAGCTACTTGTCGGGCGGCCGGCAAAAGATGAACGGAGATAAAGGACCATCTGGATCGCGACAAACAGCGCGGAAGGAGGCAGCACGCTGCTGGATGTTGTTGAAACCGCCTGGTAATTCGCTACGGCTTGCCCGCTAGAACACATCGTAGGTTTTTCCAAGACAAAAAAAGGGAGCGCAACGAATTGCGCTCCCTTTTTTGCGAAAGATTATGTTGTGCTAGAAGCTGATTCTGCCTTGCAGTTCCAGGGTGCGGCCGGCAAGTCCATTGGTGCCGATGCCGAATTGTGGATTGGGTTGCGGTGTTCCGGTTCCGCAGCAGAAGCTGACGACCGTGGACGCGCTGCCGAAGGTGAACGGAGCGACGTTGAGTTTGTTGAATGCATTGTAAGCGTTAAGCCGCAGCTCGATCTTCGAATTTTCGCCCAGGAACGGCATCTTGGGAATTCCGAATTGCTTCACCAGGCTGAAATCGAATGCGCTGTAGCGCGGTCCGGGAAAAGTGTTCCGTCCAATACCTGGGAAAGGGATCTCGTTGGGAGCCAGGTTTGATGCGAGGGTGAAATAACTGGTCGATCCGTTTGGAAAATTGGATGAGGCTGGGGCAATGAAAGAGCTGTTGCTGTCGCTGTGTCCCGCGCCGCCGGCAAAGCCGATAGGCCGGATCGGGCAGATGTTGCTGGAACCGATCACCGGGCAGGTGTTGTCGGCAACTGCAGTCCACGGGAAGCCAGAGTGGAAAATGAAAGTGCCGTTGAGCTGCCAGCCGCCCAGAACCTTTCCCGCAAAGTCATTACGGTTGCGGAAAATCGGCAAATCCCACAATCCGTAAACGCGAACGTAGTTCGTGGCGTTGTAATCCGATGGGCCCCATTCGGTGCGTTGATCGATCGGAAACGTTTGGTTGGTGCCGAATCCCGGACCCTCCGAAGAAATCTGATCCATCGATTTGCTGTAGGTATAAATCACGTTGGCCAGAAAACCATGTTGAAAGCGGTGTTCGAGCTGTAGGTTCAGCGCATTGAAATTAGCGTTCGAGTCCGGCGTAAAAGTGAACACATTGTTGATGAACGGGTTCTGCACCGGATAGAAATTCCGCAGGTTGATAATTCTGAGCAGCTTGCGGCTGCTGCTGCCCTGATACCCGATTGTCGCAATCCAGCTCTTGGGCAGTTTGTATTGTACTTGGAGAGAGTACAAGTAAACGTAAGGGATTGGCATGTTAGTCGGGTTGGACCAAATATCAGGTGCTCCTTGTCCAGAAAGGATTGTTGGTAAATTTGTCGCGGGATCAATGGGAGTAATTAACGCTGGGTTAGCGGGGAAGCTCAAGGGCGAATTGGAAGCTCCAACGTCGAACAGAATCTGCCCATTTACGAACGGTGATCCAAATTCGCCGGCAGCAGTTCCGCAGCAGATGCCGTAGTTCGCTACCAGTGGCGGATTGTTGCGGGTATTATCGAACGCGATATCTGAGAATCTGTTGTATGCAATGCCGAAGCCACCGCGTACGACGGCGTTACCATTGGTTCTTTCCGGGCTCCATGCAAAGCCCAGCCGGGGACCTAGATTGCGGCGAGTCGAGTTCCACATGTGAGAAGGAATGACGGCCTGAGCAGTTTGCAGTCCGGTCGTGCCCGCGCCTGGTATAAGGTTTTCCAGCTGGCCGAGCGCGTCCGAGGGCGGACCAAAGTAATCGTAGCGAAAGCCTATGTTAAGGGTGAGGTTCGAACGCACTTTCCAGTCATCCTGGAAAAAGATGCCGTAGTCGGTCGTGCGATAGTGGCGAGCGGCATTGCTCGGACCACCGCTGGAAGGATTCACACTGATCTGTTCAAAGATGGGAGTTCCGTTGGCGAAATTCCATGGCTTTTCAAAAACGAAATCAGGACGCGAGCCGCCAAAGAGATCGTCGTTGTCCTGATAGCGGCTGACTTCCATACCGAAGCGCAAGGCGTGTTGGTGGTAAATTTTCGAGACCATATCGCGGAAGCCGAAGGTGTTCTGCGCGAAAATTCCCGGGCTGGTGTCGCCCTGCGCCGCACCGAAATCGATGCGCTGACCTTGGATGGGAAGATCTTGAATTTCGATGCGCGGAATGCCGAAATTGACTTGCGGATTGGCGCTCAATTCGTTGAAAGCGAAACGGGTAAAGTTAAAGCGCGCTTCGTTGGTAGTAGTGGGCGAGAACGTTCTCACCCATGAGAGGAAGGCTGATGGGCTGAAGCGTTTGGAATTGATGTCGGCCATCGGGCGGCCCTGAGCAGCGGAATCGGCTGCGAGCTCATTGAAAAAGGTGAGAAAGGTACTCGCCGCGAAGGAGTTCTGTCCAACGGTAAGATCGCCGCGGATATTATACTGATTACCAGTGGTGGTATTCGGAAGGCGAATCTGCGCAAATTGAAATTCGGGATCGCTGGTGAGACCGCCGCCGACCTGAGCGGCGTCGCCGCCATTGAAACTTGGGATATAAGTGCCATAGGTGCCGCCCGGAGAGCCGATGTTGACAGCATCCCCGGTGGTAGCCGGAACGACTTGACAGGTAGTAGGCGTCCAGTTAGCGCAGGTGGTTGGTAAAATCTGAGCGATGCGTGGGGCGATCCCGGACGAAGAAAGTACCGTGGCGATGGGCGTGCCTGGACGAGCGTTCAGAACAAGGTTGTCAAACTGAGGTGTGTCCACCCACTGGTTGGAAAAAGTATTCGAGCTGTCGCGCAAACCCTCGTAGTTGAAAAAGAAAAACAATTTGTTTCTGAAAATTGGTCCGCCCAGGTTGCCACCGAATTGGCGAAACGAGTTATCGTTTCGAACGGTGGGATCAGGCGTATCGGCGCCAGCATTGAAGCCGTTGAACTTGTTAAACGAATTGAGTCCCGGAGTTTGATACTGGTAGAAACCGCCTCCGTGGAACTGATTGGTTCCGGCCTTTGTAACTACACTGACGTGTGCGCCGGAACTTCGCCCATCCACCGCATCGTAGTCCACCGTATTCACATGAATTTCCTGCACCGATTCGATGCTGGGGGTGATCACCGCAGCGCCGCCCCATTGCAGGCTATTTACGCTGACTCCATCAACGACGTAATCGTTCGAAGTTTGCCGTTGTCCATTGGCGCTTATCGGTTGCTGATTCTCGGTCTGGAAAATCGCAGTGTTCGAGCCGCCCGGTCCGCCGGTTCCGCCCACGCTGCCGGGACCGTTTGGAAAGCCAGCCGACTGCCCGTTGCCGGTGCGTGCTCCGTCGCCGAAGACTCCGGGCACCAGGCGAATCAACTCGTAGGGATCGCGCCCAAACTCCGGCAGCCGTTCAATTTCTTGCCGGGAAAGCGTCGAAGCCACGCTGGCGTCCTCTGTTTGCAACAGTCCTTCGTTGGACGCTGACACAGTGATTTCCTCACTGACCGTCCCAACTTCGAGTTTGACGTCCAACGCCTGCGGCTGTTCGGCCCGAACATTCAGATCTTTGGAAATGCTTTGCTTGAAACCGGTAGCTTCGACAAGGACGGTGTAGGATCCGGGAGGCAGCTCATTGACCCGGTAGAATCCCAAATCATTTGTGACCGTGTCGTGTGCGACGCCAGTGGATTGCTCGGTCACGGTTACTTTTGCGCTGGCAACAGCTCCGCCTTTAGCGTCCGTCACCGTACCTTGAATGCTGGCCCGGAATTGCGCGAATGCTGGAACTGCAAACAGGGCGAACGCAGCAAGCGCGGTCAACCCACCCCTAATTGCTTTTATGAGATGCATCACCCACCCCTTGTTGGAAGGACCGAAGCGCCAGAGGCTTCGGAGTTTCACTAAATCGATTAAGTACTAATGAGTGTAAATATAATCATGCAAAAACCCGTTGTCAACGATTCTTAATATCGATTAACAGCAACAATGTGAGAGCTTGAACCGAGCAAACGCCGGCAGCAATGCGACGCGGAGATTTCGTCGAATAGGTGTTGGAAGCGGATAGCAAGTGATGTATGGAAATAGCGGAGAATTAAGGATCATGTCCCATTCAGCACTTGAAATGAATTGGCTCAGAACCGACTACAGACGGTCCGCCATTATGGCTGTAGTGGCTTCGGCGTTTTTCCTGGCTTCAGCTTCTTGCAGCGTCGCGCAGACGGCTTACTATCGGCACATTTTTTTCGACAACGGGCCGCGCATTTCAACGTATTACTATTCTTCCGGCAAGGCAGTCGAGCCGAGCGCGCTCGAGGTTCTCGATAAGAAACTCCCCCTAAGTTCTGACGTATATTTCACGCCGCCTAATTCAGTTCGAATCTCGTGGCGGTCCAATGCCGGCGGTTCCTGGGCCGCGCAGATCAAGGTGCTGGCGATTCGTGACCGGGAAATTTTGTTCGAAGGGGACACTCTCTCGTTTTGGCTGTACTCCGAGGAAAAAATTGCGGCCTTGGCGCTTCCCGGGCTTCGTTTACATGACACCAATCGTGGATTTTCGAAGGAAATTCGCATTGGCGAATTTCGCGGTGATATCCCGGCAAAGAAATGGA
>Ga0137403_10002514_pt1 | contig 22399 bp, 19 predicted proteins | sample CZOMad2_1_16fung_FD_122057 | JGI IMG/M metagenome (GOLD analysis project Ga0137403, IMG submission 122057) | Vadose zone soil fungal communities from Angelo Coast Range Reserve, California, USA - CZOMad2_1_16fungal (Hybrid Assembly) | ecosystem: Environmental > Terrestrial > Soil > Vadose zone...
ATAGTGTTAGAACCTTCCCACCAAGGATTTTCCGCTTTTATTCTTTTAAGAACGTCTTGTTCTGAAATCTTTATCACGTCATGGAAGACTACTATGCCGACTCTCTAATGTCAACGCTCTGACTCTAGCGGCCTCTTAGGTGATAAGTCTCATCGATACGCGGTTTAGACGCCCCAAATAGTGACGGATTATGCGGCTAAAAGCCCCCGTGAACGCAATCACTCTCAGGTCTCCCACCTTTTGAAAAAACCTCGTGCGGGCTAGCACTTGGTCGCTTCCGCTCCCGGTTATGATGCAATCTGTCACTCGCTAGTGCGGCCACCGTTGTATTGGTCGAGTTTGCGGTAGAGGGTCTTGCGCCCTATGCCGAGCGCGCGGGCGGCGTGAGTTTTGTCGCCTTTGGTGTAATCGAGGGTGGCTTCAATTGCCTGGCGTTCTATTTCATCCATCGACGAGGGCACCGTAACTTCAAACGTCGTTGTGCGTCCTTCGCTGGCTGCCCTGGCACGTTCTACCTTGATGCGATCCTGTTCCTGTAGCGCGATCCTGCCGATACTCTCCGGCAAGTCTTCCAGCTCAATCTGCCGACCCGATGCAATGATAACGGCGCGCTCGATCGCATTTTCTAACTCACGCACGTTGCCCAGCCATTCGTAAGTAATCAATGCCTGCAACGCATCTTTGGAAATACCGGAGATAAACCTGCCAGTCTTCTGTTTGTAGTGCTCGAGGAAGTGGATAACGAGCGGATGAATATCCTGGGGACGTTCGCGCAGCGGCGGCAAGCCAATGGGAAACACTGAAAGACGATAGTAAAGATCGCGACGAAACGTTCCTGACTCGGTGGCTTGTTCCAGGTCTACATTTGACGCAGCGATCACACGCACGTCTGCCTTCAACACCTCGTTTCCGCCTACGCGCGTAAACTCGCCATCCTGCAATACCCTTAGGAGGCGAACCTGCGCCGACAGGCTCATCTCGCCAACTTCGTCAAGAAACAACGTGCCGCCGTTTGCCTCTTCGAATCTTCCCAGGCGTCGCGCGCGCGCATCCGTGAACGCGCCTTTCTCGTGGCCAAACAATTCCGATTCGAGAAGTGTTTCGGGAATGGCGCCGCAGTTTAACTTCACGTAGGGCTGATCCTCACGGCCGGAGTTGTAGTGGATAAGATTGGCGAGCAGCTCCTTGCCGGTCCCGGACTCTCCCTGGATCAGAACAGTAGTTTGCGTATCAGCAACGCTCAGCGCTAATTCAATCGCCCGCCGGATGGCTCCGGTTTGCCCGATGATGCGGTCTTCGCCGTAGCGCTCGTGCAGCGCGCTGCGCAGGTGCATTACCTCAGCCGAGAGTTGATCGCGCTCGAGTGCTGTCCCGCATTGATCGGCAATGCCTTCCACGAGCGCTACCTCATGATCCTGAAAACCCTGGCGCGCTTCGCTCCAAACCAGGCCCAGAAAGCCAAACGTTTGTCCGGCCACACGCACAGGTGCGACCAGCGCCGCGCGGCCGCCAAGTATCGAGTTGAACATCAAACGAAACGGAAATGGCAGATCTTTGTCCAACAAGCGCAGCGTTTTGCCTGCGGCCAAAACTTCCATCGCCGCGGGAAACTCGGTAACGTCCAGCGACTGGCCGTGCTCGTCGATTAAGCCCTGCACTCCGTCGGTAGTTGCGTGAGGCGCGGCTCTGAAGGCGACCAGACTAATGCGTCCGCCTTTCGGATCGAGCACGCCGAGCGCGGAATAGTCTGCCCCAACCAGCGTGATCGCACGCTCAAGAACGAGGGATGAAACCTCGCGAAAGTCAGAGCGCGCGTTGAGCGCGTTGGCAATCTCCAGCAGGGCTCGCTTCGTTTCAGCCTCGCGCTCCTTGTCGAGGTAAAGACGCGTGTATTGATAGCCGACCGCAATCTGCCGCGCAATGGATTCCAGAAACGAAACCTCATCGTCAAGCCAGGTGCGCAGCGTGCGCGTCATATGCAATCCCACCAGACCCAGCACATCCGCGCCGAGGGTAACCGGGACTACTAACAGCGAGCGCGTGCCCAAACTCTTCGCGAGAAACCGCACTTTATGATCGAGCCCGGGAGCCGAAGTGTCGTCGAGCCTGATGGGTTTGGTTACGTCAACATGTTCCGAAAGTTGTCTGAGATCAAGCGGAATGGCGGTTCCCAAACTCGAAGGAACATCGTCTGTTGCTCGCCATTCATGGCTGATTCGCAGCTCGCTTGGCGAAGTGAGTTGAATGACATCGCAGCGATCAACATTCATCATCCGGCCCAGTTCGGAAACGATTACGTTAAGGAAGCGATCCAGATTGATCGTGGTCGGAAGCGTCAACGCGAGGCGGTTGATGATGCCTTCGCGCGCCTCTTGCATCTTGATCTTGCGTTCGAGGGAGAGAGATTTTGCGGTGTCTGACATCGGAGTGTAATTCGAGCGGATCATAGCGAACCGGGGATGAAGTTGCAAAGCAGGCTAACTAGCGGCCGCTATTATCAGAACCGGGAGCGGACCGTGGGTCCCTCCAGCGGCAGCCCGCGCGGCGTGGTGGATGCGACTGGACCTCAACAACGGGGTCTCACAGTCGCCGTTTACGCATTCTCTTCGAATGTTCAACGTTCTTAGTCCTGCTGCTAGTCGAGCAGCACGCGCGCGTTCAATGCTTCCGCCCGCTCTATGGCCGCCAGCAAGCGGATAAACTGTGAATAATTTTTTCCTCGCGTACTGAGTCGCATAATTTCTGATTGGCTTAGATCGTTGCGCAGGATGAGGTCGAGAAAGTCGTAGTAGTCGGCTGTCGCTCCAAACGGAAGCTCGCGGATATAGGTGGTTTCATCATGGTCATCTGAACGAAAGCCGGCGAGCAGATCGAAAACATTGTCGGTTGTCAGTCGCGCTGCTTCGCGCGATAAACGAATCGGCACGCGTAGTTCAAAGAAGCGTAAGCCCTGGGGAGTGGTAACGCGCCGCAGTTCCTTGGTCGCCTCGCCGTCAAAGGGCGACTCGGCATCGATGAGTATGCGCAAGAGTCGTGGCTGGTCGCTGCTGTCGATGGTATCGAGCGCTAACTGCACCCGGTCAGCGAGAAACTTTTCAAACTGCGCTTCGATTGGGTAAGTAACTCGCCCCAAACAACCGACCGCTTCGCCTTCGCCGGCTGCGTCAGTGCCTTCGGGCAAACATGCCGGACAGCTCGAACAGATCGCGGTCTGCGCCTGCATGAGTTCAATTTCTTCGCGCGCGTTTTCAACCCACGCGAGTTTTTCCTGCGAAGGCGCGCCCGTGTCGCCGGTCGTCAGACGGGCGTGGAGGTTACTGAGCCGTCCCCACTCGCGAAGATGGCTTTCTGAGTAGCGAGCGCGGAGCGCACAAGGATATTGAACGGCGAATTCTAGTGACATGTTTACTGACTACTTGTTTGACGCATCGTTGAATTTCGTTTCAAATCACTAACACAGTGGCTATCAAGGAGCAAGCACCAACGAACTCGCGTTATCCCCCTGGCCCGCGCAGGATTTTTCCGCTTTCGGGTTTGTTCGCCTACCGCAAGGGCCCGCTGCCATTCTTCCAGAACCTCGCGGCGCAGTATGGCGACATCTCGTATTTTCGCCTGGGACCGCAGGAAGCATTTTTCTTAAATCATCCCGAGTACATCAAAGACGTTTTGGTCACCAACCACCAGAACTTTCATAAAGGTCTGGCGCTGCAACGGGCGAAGCGCTTGCTCGGTGAGGGACTGCTGACCAGCGAAGGTGAATTTCACCGACGACAGAGGCGTCTGGCACAGCCCGCTTTCCATCGAGCCCGCATTGCTTCCTATGCCGGCGTGATGACTGCCTACGCAGCGGAAAAACGTGAACGCTGGCGTGACAGCGAGACACTCGACATGTCTGAAGAGATGATGCAACTGACGCTGGGTATCGTGGGCAAAACGCTCTTCGATGCGGATGTAGTTTCTGAAGCACAGCAAGTCGGCGAAGCAATGACCGTCGTAATGGATCTCTTCAACACCATCACAATTCCCTTCTTTGAGTTGTTGCAGAAACTTCCCCTGCCACAGTTGCGACGTTTTGACAATGCCAGGGTCCGGCTCGATGCGATTATCTATCGCCTGATCGAAGAGCGTCGACGCAGCGGTGAAGATCGTGGCGATCTGCTTTCGATGTTGCTGCTGGCGCAGGACACGGAAGGCGATGGCGGCGCGATGACGGACGAGCAGTTGCGTGACGAACTGATGACAATTTTTCTTGCCGGACATGAGACTACTGCAAACGCGTTGACCTGGACCTGGTATCTGCTCTCACACAATCCGGAGGTCGAGGCAAAGCTGCACGATGAGATTGATCGTGTGCTGGAAGGGCGACTGCCAATCTTCGAAGATGTGACGCAGCTGAAATACACCGAAATGGTGCTGGCGGAATCGATGCGACTCTATCCACCGGCGTGGGCTATAGGCCGGCTTGCGATGAGTGAGTCTGAGATTGGCGGCTACCTTGTGCCCAAAAAATCGCTGGTGCTGATGAGCCAGTTCGTGACGCACCGCGACCCGCGCTATTTTCCGGAGCCGCTGCGATTTGATCCGGATCGTTGGACGGCTGGTTCGCGCGAAGCTCGACCGCAATTTTCCTATTTTCCGTTTGGCGGCGGACCGCGCCGCTGCATCGGCGAGGGCTTTGCCTGGATGGAGGGAACTCTTCTCATCGCGGCTCTGGCCCAGCATTGGCAAATGCGGTTGGCGCCAAATCATCCCGTAGCGCTCAAGCCGGTGATCACGCTAAGGCCAAGACATGGAATGCGGATGACTGTAACCAGGAGGTAATAGGCAGGTGCAGGAGGCAGGTGTCCGTTGCTGCCTCGCGCGTCCTCCTGCCGCCTGCTCCTGCCTACTGCTCCTGCAGTCTGCCGTCCGCTCCTGTCTTTGTGATAAGCTTTGCCCTTCCTAAATGCCTCTTTCCAGGGCTCCTGGGTAAGCCCAGAAAACCGCAATGTGAGGTCCACCCCGATGCCAATCAGTCAGGATTTGTTGGAAATACTCGCCTGCCCCGCCTGCAAGGCAAGGGTTGAGTTGAAGCCCGATGGCAGCGCCTTGAAGTGCGTTGAATGCCGGCGCGTTTACCCCATTCGCGACGACATTCCGGTGATGTTGGTTGACGAAGCGAAGATAGAGGACGGGATAGAAAGCGGCACAGAAGATCGAGGACCCGAACAGAGTTAAACAGCCCTTTGAGTCGTTCCTTTGAATAGCCCCATTGAATAGCCTTAAGGAAATAGTTGAATCGTCTCCCCAGTTGCGTGACCTTCGAATGCACAGTTTGCGCGGCGAAGAGTCGCCACAGCCGCTCGCTGCCGCAAGATGGGACTGGCAAACGGTCGAGCGAGTTCTCGTTGTGCGGCTACGCTCGATCGGCGACACAGTCTTGTCCACTCCCTCGCTAATCGCGTTGAAAAGATTTCTGCCGCACGCGTCCATCGACATTTTGCTCGAGGACTGGGTGGCGCCCGTGCTCGACGGATTTCCACACGTGGATAACGTCATCACACTTAAACGAAAAAGCAGTTCCGCGCGCGCGCGCATCGCTCGTCGCCTGCGCTCCGAGCACTACGACGTTGTTTACAACTTGCACGGCGGAACCACGGCAACGCTTCTGACACGCGCCACAGGCGCGAAGCACCGGGTCGGTTATCAGACGTATCAATACGCACGATTACATAACCACGTGTCACCCTCATCATCGTCGCTCTGGGGACAGAACAAGACGCACTCGGTCGAGCAACAACTGGCGCTGCTGGGATGGACCGGAGTGCCCGTGAGCGATCGACCACCGACTCAACTCGCAGTGACTGAAGAAGCAGCCGGCACCATTGCCGGGCGGTTTCAGGCTGCCGGCTCAACGGATACTCCGTTTGCCGTGATTCATCCGGCGGCGTCGCTTGCTACTAAGCAATGGGCGGCCGATAAGTTTGGACGAGTGGTGGACGAGCTTGCGGGCCAGGGTCTTGCTGGAGTTGTGATAACGGCTCCAGATGAAACGCAGATTATCGATGAACTCGAGCGAAACACTTCGACGCCGGTCGTGACTTTCACCGATCTATCTTTGCCGGAGATAACGGCCCTGCTCGCGCGCGCGCGCTTGTTTGTCGGCAACGATAGTGGCATCGCACACATTGCAGCCGCGGTGAAAACTCCCGCGGTAGTAATTTTCGGATCATCCAACATCGCACACTGGCGGCCCTGGACCTCAGGTGTAGCTGGGGCCGCGGCTGAAGTTGTTTTCGAAGAGATGGAATGCCAACCCTGCCATGGTTACTTCTGCGAAAAGTTTGACGAACCGGAATGCATCAAGCGTGTGCCGGTGGAACGTGTAATAGCTGCGGTTGAAAGAGTTCTGAGAGAAAGCTCTTGACGCCAGCGGCTCTGCCGCCGCACAGTGCGGCGGCAAACCCGTACAAACAGCCGAAGGTTTTTCAATTGTTCAATTTATGTCCCAACTAACACAAAAACGCGCCGGGGAGTTGATTCGATCGATGTCTGATCGGAAGATCGTCGTGCTTGGCGACGTGATGCTCGACGAGTTTATCTGGGGCGACGTGACGCGGATTTCGCCGGAAGCACCCGTGCCGGTCGTGGACATTCGGCGCGAGTCGGTACATCTGGGTGGCGCCGCGAATGTGCTTGCTAACCTGGTAGCAGTGGGCGCGAAAGCTTGCGTTGTCGGCGTGGTAGGAAATGATTCCGCCGGCGTACGCTTACGCGCGAGCCTGAAGGAAGCCAGTCCACTACAGACCGACGATTATCTGGTCGTTGACGAAAACCGCCCCTCCACGACAAAAACGCGCATCATCGCCCACAGTCAGCTCGTGGTGCGCGCTGACCGAGAACAGCGCAGTCCAGTCAACGGTCAAACGGAGAAACGCATTCTCGATTTTCTGAAACAGGCTATTCAGGATGCAGATGCTTTTGTCGTTTCCGACTACGATAAGGGCGTGGTGACACCGCGCATCCTGGGAGAAATCCTGCCGTCCGCTTATGCACGCGTGCCGGTGCTTATCGATCCTAAGATTCGAAACTTCGCCCACTATCACCCCGCGTCTCTGATCACGCCTAATCATCATGAGGCGCTCAGGATGACGAACCTGGAAGCAGACTCCGATGAGGGTCTCCATCAGGCGGCGCGCATAATTCGGGAAAAACTGAGCTGTGATGCCGTCCTGATCACACGCGGCGATCGTGGGATAATGCTGCTGGAGGGCGATAACGATCCGGTGTTTGTGGAAACGGCGGCGCAGGAAGTTTACGATGTCACCGGAGCAGGCGACACGGTTATCGCGACGCTCGCCGCGGCACTGGCGGCGGGGGCAACGATGCTGGAAGCTGCGAATCTGGCCAACCACGCGGCCGGTATCGTCGTTGGCAAGGTGGGAACAGCAACGGCAAGCGCTACGGAATTGTTGGCAACGTTTGCCTAGCACACACTGTAAGTTTGCGACTGCAATGCATCTGGTTTTTCGCTAGCCAACGCAAACTCACAGTTCGCGCTACAAAGAATCATGATCGGAAAGTTGCTGAACAACTACAAGATCCTCGAAAAGCTCGGCGTTGGCGGGCAAGGCACAGTTTACAAAGCGACCGATGGAAAACTTGGTCGCACGGTCGTCGTCAAAGTCCTGCCAACGGAGTTAACCGCAAGAGAAGCAAACCTCAGGCGGTTTGAACGCGAAGCGCGGCTGGCCTCCTCTCTCGATCATCCCAATATCTGCACCATTTTTGATCTCGACGAAGCTGAAGGCCACCACTTCATCGCCATGCAGTACGTCGAGGGGCGCAACGTGCGACAACTCGTGAGCGGTCATCCGCTCGATTTGAAGAGCACTCTCCTGATTGCAATTCAGGTTACCGACGCGCTCGCCGCCGCGCATGCTCGCGGCATCATTCATCGAGACATCAAGTCGGGCAATGTGATGGTCACGCCTTCGGGACAAGTGAAGATTTTGGATTTCGGCCTGGCAAAGTTGCTGGACGACACAGACAACAGCTCAAAGTCGACTATTCATCGCACCGACCTAACGGAAGTTGGCGTGCCTTATGGAACTGCAACTTACGCTGCGCCGGAGCAGGCACGCGGTGATCGTGTCGACAAGCGAGCGGACATTTTTTCCACTGGCGTCTTGCTTTACGAGATGCTAACGGGCACGTGGCCCTTTCGCGGCAAGACAACCATTGATGTGCGACACGCGGTGCTTCACGATGCGCCACGACCCGTGGCCGAGCTGCGCAAGGAACCCATCCCGGCGCGCCTGCAGCAGATACTCGATCACTGCCTTGCGAAGGAGCCTCGCGATCGTTATCAGAAGATGGAGGACTTGCGCGACGATCTGCGCGGTGTGTTGCAGGAGGTCTCAACCTCAGAGACCACCGGCCAACCGTTTACCAGCGTGGTGCCCGAACCAGCGCGGCATTTGGCGGGGGCGAGTCCGGTATCGAGAGCCATGAGGTGGCTTAAGGGTAGGACCAAAGCGGAGTCGACTTCTGCTCCAGGCATGGGGACGCCGACAAAGCCCACCATTCACGAGACCCCTTTTACGACCATTGCCGACCCGGAAAAGAAGAGTCTGGCCATCTTGTGTTTCCGCAACTTGAGTAATGATGCCGCCTCGGGCTTTTACGAGTTTTCACTTGCCGATGCCGTGATAACGGAACTCGCACGCGTGCGTTCGCTCGTAGTGAGACCGTCTTCCGTTATTGCGAAATACCAGGGAAAGCAAATGGACCCCCGCGACATTGGTAACGAGTTGCACGTTAACGCCGTGCTGACTGCGGGCTTCATTCACGCCGGCGGGCGATTCCGGGTCACGGCACAGCTGTTAGACGTCGGCTCAGGCGACATACTCTGGAGCGATCGCATCGACACCTCCACGGAGGACATTATCGCCGTACAGGACGAGATTGCTCAGAAAATAGTAGAGGGGCTGCGCCTGGAATTAAGCCCGGCCGAACAGGACGGTATTGCGAAGCCGTCTACACAAAACGCCGCGGCTTACGAGCAATACCTGCGCGGGCGCGACCTTTTCGCACGTTTCATTTTTCGCACCGTCGCTCCGGAAGACTGCGATGCGGCTATCGAACATTTTCAGCGGGCGATCGAACTCGATCCAAACTTCGCGCTGGCGTTTGACGGTCTCGGCGCTTCTTACGTCAATCGGGTTTTCAAGGGTTTTGGCGGCGCCGAGGATTATGAGCGAGCCGAAGTGGCTTTCGGTAAGGCGCTGGCCATCGATCCGAAGTTGATTGAAGCGCGGATGCTGATGGTGTTCGTCTATCTCTGGCGTGGCGAAAAGCAGAGGGCCCGCGAAGAGGTTGCGCTTGCACGGCGCGAAGCGCCAGACGAGCCGGTCGTTCACTTTGTCAAAGCCACGCTGCACCGGCTTGACGGCGAGTATGGACGCGCGCTTCGCAGTTATGATCGCCTGATGCGTTTGGATCCGGCAGCGCATGTAGTAGCCAGCTACAATCGCGCGCTGGTTTACATGTACATGGGAAACTTTGAGGAAACGGCGCGCCAATTGGATCAGGCTGGCGATCCGGATAATCCGCTGGTCAAAACTTTTCGCGCGCTTTCCTTGTATTACACTGGACAAACTGATGCTGCTGCCGAGCTGATGCAACAAAACGTTGCGGATCATCCAAATATTCATGGCATTCGCCCTTTCATGGCAATGTTCTTGAGCGCGCAAGGCAAGCATGAAGAGGCCCGCGCGCAACTAACCGAGGCAGTCATCCGAAACGCGGAAGTCGATCCGGACATCGCTTATTCGGTCGCGTCGGTTTACGCGCTCGAGGGAATGCGCGATGAGGCACTCGAATGGCTGGCACGAGCTATCGCTTTGGGAAATGAAAATCATCTTTGCTTCGAAAACGATCCTAATTGGGCTTCGTTGAGAAGCGATGAACAGTTTCAGAATATGCTGGCGAAAGTTCGCGCCAGTCATTTAGCTCAGGGAATCAAGGGTCCACCTGCTGGTTAAGCTCGCGTCCATATACAACACAATAATGCTTACAAAACTTCGGGCAGTTACTTTCATTAGTTCTCTTCTGCTCTTCGCGCTGATCCGCTCAGCTGTTCCGGTGATCAGCGCCCAGCAACAGCCGCAACGTGAACGACGAGTTGCAACGCCGGACAAAACCGCAACTGCAACGCCCACGCCGACTCCTGTTCCAACCGTCACCCCTACCGCCAGCCCGGCTGAATTCCCCCAGCCATCGCCTCAGGCGACTGCTTCGCCTAACGTCGTCGTGTCCAAAACCGCAGCGACGACCCGAACGCTCGCTGAGTTGCAGGCACGCATTTCGGCCGTGCTACGCAAGTCTGAGTTGGAGCCGGCAATGGTGGGGATCAAAGTTGCATCGCTGGAAACAGGAAAAGTTCTTTTTGAAGAGAACGCCGACAAGCTGCTGCGTCCCGCCTCGAATATGAAGCTCTATACTGTTACTGCGGCGCTCGATCGGCTATCACCCGATTTTCGTTTTGTAACTTCCGTTTATGCCGCTGCAAAGCCGGATGCGCAGGGAGTTGTGCATGGCGACTTGACGATCTACGGACGCGGTGATCCTTCCATCGCGGCGCGCTTCAACAATGGCGACTACTTCAAAGGCATCGACGATCTCGCCGCGCGAATCGTGGCTGCGGGCGTAAAACGCGTCGAAGGCGACCTCGTTGGTGATGAAACTTATTTCACCGGTCCGCAGTATGGCGCCGGCTGGGAATGGGAAGATTTACAGTGGTGGTATGGCGCGGAAGTCAGCGCGCTGACTGCTAATGACAATGCGCTTGATCTCTCGGTTAAGCCTGGGGCGCAGGCTGGCGCTCCAGGGGTGATCACAACTGGCCCGCCGGATCCACTGCTAACGATTATTAACCGAGTGGTAACGGCACCAAAAGGAACCAAAAGAGAGCTGACCGTCTACCGCGGACTCGCGTCCGATGAGGTCGAGATCACTGGCTCGATTGCGCTCGACGACCGAGGTTATTCCGGCGGCATCGGCATTTCCCATCCGGCACTTCTGTTTTCCTATCTGCTGCGCTCGTCGCTGGCGCAACGCGGAACAATAATCACGGGGAAAACGCGCACCGTAGCGCCGGCTATCTATGCTGGTGCGAAGAATGCTGAACCCACTGCCCCGACGCCGATTGAAGTAGCAAGCATGCAATCACCACCGCTTGGTTTGATCGCCGCCCAGACACTCAAGCCCAGCCAAAATCTTTACACCGAACTTATCTTGAGGACCCTGGGAAAAGTTGTCGCGCCCCCCAACCTTGCGGTTAACGCAAACCGCACCAGTGAGGCGGCGGGCATCGAAACAGTCAAAGCGTTTCTGCGGGAAGCAGGGGTCAGTCCGCCAACGTTAATCTTGACTGACGGTTCCGGACTCTCGCGCAACGACATGGTAACCGCCGAGGCGACTCTGCAGTTGCTTACCTACATGCATCGTCATCGCTACGCGTCAGCCTTTCGCGACGCGTTGCCAATCGCAGGCGTCGACGGCACGCTAAGAAACCGATTTAAGGGAACCGTCGCCGAGAACAATCTGCGCGCGAAGACGGGAAGCTTGAGTTCGGCGGCAAGTCTGTCGGGTTATGTGACCACGGCAGCCGGCGAGAACCTGGTGTTCTCAATCATGGTGAACAACTTCGCGGAAGGCGTAGAACCGCGCGCTATCTGCATCGATCCAATTGCAATCCTGCTGGCATCGTTTGCAGGAAAACCTTAGTAACGCAAACCTGTTAGTTTGCGTGCGATCTCAGCGGTACGTTGCATTAATCTACTAGCGGTTTTGGTCTGTCCGAGCGGGTCGGAAACTAACAGTTTGCGTTACAGTTGTTCGTGAATTATCCAGGTAAGTCATGCCTCCACAGTTCATTAAGTTTCATGGTTTCGGCAACGATTATATTGTCCTTGAGTCGCGAGATCTCGCCCGCGCCGAAATCACTGTAACCACGCAGTTGGGAGAATTCGCGCGGCGCATCTGCAATCGCCACTACGGCGCTGGCGCGGACGGCATTGCAGTCATAGGTTCGTCGGAGGATGCCGATTTTCATGTGCGCATTTTCAATCCCGACGGCAGCGAAGCGTCGTTGTCAGGTAATGGAACCAGATGTGCCGCGGCTTATCTCTATTACAAGAAATTCTGGACAGCAGAAGAGCTTCGCCTCAGTACGCGCGCGGGCATCAAGCTCTATATTCTTCGTGAACAAACCGAAGCGGGCCGCTATGTGTTTGATTCGGAACTCGGCCAGCCAAAGTTCGACTCTGCTTCAATTCCCATGCTGACCGGTGAGCCCAGGGAAAAAGTCATCGACTATGAACTCAATGTCGCTGGCGAGTCGTTTCCCGTCACTGCATTGCAAATGGGAAACCCGAATTGCTGTATCTTTGTTGATGACTTCGGGACTCTCGACTGGCGCAAAATCGGCCGGACGATTGAGACCCACGAACAGTTTCCGGATCGCACAAATGTCGTGTTCGTTCGGGTTGAAGATCGAAATACAATTGAGCTGCGAATCTGGGAGCGTGGCGTCGGCGAGACGGAGGCTTCGGGCACATGTTCGTGCGCTGCAGCTGTTGCCGCCATGATAAAAGACAAAACTGAACGACTCGTAAACGTGCTGATGCCCGGCGGTCGCGCAAAAATTCAATGGCGACCAGATAACGAGGTTGTCATTACCGGCACTGCTGAAGTAGTTTATGGAGGTAATTGGTTAATGCAGACGCGTTAAACCAGAAATAGGCCAGCTTGAAATTGTGGCTCGGTTTTCGTGACGCGAGGCAATCCCGCTTCCGTAGGGTAGTCCAAGTTTTATCCCCCGATGAACTCTCCTCCTAAGAAACTCTCTCCTTTGCTCGTTGGCTTTCTTACCAGGGCCGTGCTGCTCTCTTTTTTCCTGGCGCCTTCATTACTCTTTATCGGCTGCGGCGGCAAATTCGTTAAGGAAACCGTAGCGGAACCTAAACCTCTGTCAAAAGCGCCACCTGCCAGCATTCCCAACTGGCTCGGCAATTCGGAGCGCAGATTTTACGGCACCGGACCCTGGCAACCCGGACCCCTTGAGATCATTTGGCAACTCGAAACCAGTTCAATCACGGGCAGACTGCACAAGGATCCGTGGGGTGGCACATCGTGGCCAGGCCAGCCCTCGGTTGACAGTGATCGGGTCTACTTTCCTGCGGCGGACGGCAATATCTATTGCCTCAACCGTCGCGATGGCAGTGTTATCTGGAAATACCATGCGAAGGATAGTTTCAAGGGCACGCCAATTATCGTAGGCGACCGGATCATAGCCAGCGGATTAGACCATCATGTCTATTGCCTTAGCGCGCTCGACGGCACCCTGATCTGGGATTACACGACGGGCTTTGAAGTCGACTGTTCCTCAGTCGTCATAGATGGGCGCGTTTACTTCGGCGGCGAGGACGGTTTCTTCTATTGCCTCAGTCTGAAGGATGGTTCGCTCCTTTACAAGACCGAATGGCTCGGCTCAATGGAAGGCAGCCTCACGGCAGTTGATGGGCGGATCTACGTTGGCACCGAGCAAGGGTATCTTTATTGCCTTAACGTGACTGATGGATCGACAGTCTGGAAAGCGCGTATCGGCGCAGACTCAGACTCAACTCCCGCCGTGGCTGCTGGTTTTGTCTACACGGCTGCTGAGGATGGTTACGTTTATTGTTTCCGCCAGTCGAACGGAGAGCCGGTCTGGAAATTCAAAGCTAAAGGCGGTTTGAGTAAGTTCTACAAGGAGCGGAGCGGGTTTTGGGCGAGCCCCATCGTCCTGAAGAATCGCGTCTACATCGGCTCAAACAACGGCTTCATGTACTGCCTGACCGCCGACAAAGGTGAAAAGGTTTGGCAGCACCTGGTGCGGGCACCCATTTGGGGCACAGCGCCGGTAATCGATGGCCGACTGGTATTCGGAGACAAGGCCGGATGGCTGTATATGCTGTCGGCTGAAGACGGCAAACGTCTAGGGGAACTTAAGGTCGGCGACAACGTCAATTCCACGCCTGCCGTACTCGGGGGTCGAATCTATATTGGAGCATTCAACGGCAACCTCTATTGTCTGGGAACTAAAGCGGAAGATTGGCAGGAGGCAGAAGGCATTACCAAGTGACTACAGGTTCCCTGATTTATCTCATCGACAACACGCTTGACGGTCAGGGCGCCAGCCCTCGAGAACTGCGAGCTGTTTTGGGTCGTATGCGTGAGGAGGTGGAGATACTAACCGAGCCGTTCCAGGCTGTTTCTCTCAAGCGCGTCAAGTCGCTTCGCCCTTCCCATATTATTCTGAGCGGTCAAAGTCACCCGTGGGATCGTTACTCTCAGGAATCGCTGGCAGGAGTGTTTGAAGTGATCAAGAAAGCGCCGCAACCCGTGCTCGGAGTTTGCGGTGGGCATCAGCAGATGGCCCTGGCTTTTGGCGCGCCCTTAGGGTTGATGGAGAGGCTTGGGCCGGGCCAAGGTTATGAAGGCGCGAAGCGCGAGCGCGGGTACTTTCCAGTCAAAACCACTGGCGAGGGCATTTTCAAGAACCTGCCGACGGAAATAACCGTCTGGCATTCCCACTGTGACGAGGTCAAGGCGCTGCCCAAAGGGTTCCGGCGCACCGCCTCCAACGAAACCTGCGCCATCCAGGCTATGCAACACACTGAGCGGCCTTTGTTTGGTGTGCAATTTCACCCCGAACTCTTCAGCGGGGAATATCCCGCCGGGCAGAAGGTCCTGGAAAATTTTCTCGGGATGTAGTCTCACCCCCGACCCCCAACCCCAGAATCTGGCGCCGGGTTTTCCCTTACGAGCCTCCCTGTTGCAGCAAGATCTTGACCTTACAGGGACATTTCGTGGGAAAATTTGCCCTTTATAACTTTAGATATACCAGCAGTTAGCTTCAAGACATGGTATTTCCATGGCTTTTTGGTGGATTGGCGGCTGGACACTCCCCTCCGCCCGGTGCTAGCCTTCCCACCCATGAACAAGCGGGGAGGAATACCCCGCTTTTTGATTGACCGCACATTGGGATTTTCAGCGCATGCATCAAGGATGCAAGCCCCCAACTCCGGCTGACCTTTTTTCAACTCCTTGGGCCGGAGGTCGAGTCATAGGAAAGAACGGACTCGCGCAGGACGCTGGAACGAGATTCAAATCGGACAGGAGACCCGACAAATGAAAGCAACAATTAGCAGAAGCGCAATCATTGCATCTGTGCTTCTAATAGGTTTGATAGTTTTCTCAGCACAGACTTCAATAGCAGAAACGCTCCTTTTCCAACTTCAGCCGCAAAAACAAGAATCCAAAGAGAATCCTGCCGATCCGCTCGGAAAAATTGAAACGGCTGAAGCCCCCCCGAATGCCGCCTCCTTGGCTGGGCAGCCGAAAGCTCTTGTACCGGCATCGCCATATGTCGCGACGGCCTACAGCCTCAGGGGCAGAACCGCGACTGGCAGGATGGTAAGCAGAGGGTTAATTGCCGCTGACCCATCGGTGCTCCCACTGGGTTCTCGAGTGAAACTGGAACATCCCGGTTATAGTGGCGAATATCTCGTAGCGGACACCGGCGGAGCAATCCGTGGTCGTCGAATCGACATTTGGACGCCGAGCACAAGGGAGGCTATGCGTTTTGGAAAACGAACTGTGAAGCTGACCGTGCTGAGCTATGGCGCCAGGCGGTCCAGGCGAACCGCCAAGGGCTAACCATAAATTCTTGAGGAATTCGCGGGGCAGAAGGACAAACCTTCTGCCTTTTTGTTTTGGGCGAGAGCGGACCGGGAGCTACCCTGGAAAGCAGCAGCAAGCGCGGAGACCCCGGTCCGCTCCCAGTTCTATGTGACTCAACTCCGGCCAGTGCGGCTCCCGCTTTTTAATAATCGAGCCCTCGTGCGAAACAGTCGGCATCGGACCGACCGTGTTAACATAATCGCGTCCATTCCATTTCACTAGCTGGCGGAGTTTGCGAACTACTGTGCAGGTTTCTAGGCAGCCGTCTGAGAATAACAAAGAGGTACCCGCTCCTGAACCCCTGGTTGAGGTGACTAGGGGCGGTATCACCGAGTCGCGGCATCGTGGCCACGTCGTGGCGGTGGATCCCGACGGCTCGATTGCTGCTCATCTCGGCGCGCCGGAAAGCGTGACTTATTTGCGCTCTTCCGCGAAACCGCATCAGGCAATTCCGCTGGTTGCTTCCGGTGCTGCCGATCGCTTCGGGTTCACTGAAAAAGAGATTGCGCTTGCGTGTGCGTCCCATAGCGGCGAACCGATTCACACCGAAGTTGCCGCTTCGATGCTCAAGAAGATTGGGCTGGGGCCTGAAGCCTTAAAGTGTGGGTTACACGAGCCGTTCAGTCAGGAAGTGGCTCGCCAGCTACGCGAAAAGAGTGAAGAGCCAAATGTTTTGCAGAACAATTGCTCGGGTAAACATGCCGGCATGCTCGCCCTGGCGCTCCACCTAGGCGCGCCAACCCAAACTTATGACGAGCCAACCAACCCGGTCCAGCTCGCCATTGGCAAGACAATCTCCTACTTCTCTGGAATCTCAATCGAAAACATCGCGGTCGGTATCGACGGCTGTGGGGTTCCCGTTTTCGGAATTACGGTCAAGGCAATGGCCTTAATGTACGCCCGCCTGGTCGCTCCGCCGGTTGAATTTGACGAGAAGACGAGAAGCGCGTGCGCGCGAATTGTTTCGGCAATGACAACTTATCCCGAACTCGTGGGCGGAAGTTCTGATCGTCTCGACACCGAAATCATGCGTGCCGCGAAGGGCCGTTTGGTTTCGAAGGTAGGAGCGGAGGGCGTCTACACCGTCGGGGTGTTGCCCTGTGAAGATTGGCCTCGCGGCTTAGGGTTCGCTCTCAAGATCGAAGACGGCGATGACCATCGCGCCCGCCCAACTGTAGTGATCGAGTCGTTAAGGCAACTCGGGATACTGGCGGACCAATCGCTGGAAGCTGTATCGCGCTACGCCTTTTTCCCGGTGCGCAATCGGCGGGGCGACGTAGTTGGGGAAGTCATCCCGGAGTTTGAACTGAATCGAACGGGCAACACACACTAATGGGGACCACTGGAATATCACAACCAACTTCAGATAACGGCGAAAGCGGACCCGAAACACCGCTTAACCTTCCGCCCCTGCGACGCGATTCGCACGGCAACGTCGACCTTGATTCCGTTCCGGATGTTATTCAGTGGTTTCTAGATTTCGACCAACGTGTAGCTATCATCAAGCACCGCAACGTGGAAGAGGTTTTTCAGTGGAAACAACAACAGAGCCGTGCGACGGGTGAGGCAGTTTTTGATTTCAAACAGGCTGAGGACCGCCTGGCGATTGGCATAATTCAGGCGCTGGCCGAGAATAGCAACGAACGCGCACTGCATTCCTGGATCAGCCAACTTATCAACGCGCTCGACTCGGCGTCGAAGGCAAATGAAGCGACGGCAGAAGCTTACAAACTTGACCTCGCTAGCGGTGGTTCGGTCGTCAAAGAGGCTGAAAAAATTCCTTCCGCGCGCGGGCGTCGCGATTTTCTGGTCAACTGCTGGCTCGAAACGCTCTGCACCGCTGAAGCGCGGGTCTTGGGTTGGCTCTACAAGGAATTCTACGGCCGGGCTTTTGCTCCCTGACCACGGCTCAAGTCAGTAGAACCCGCCATTACAACGAACCAACATGAACGACACTTTGCGCGCGCTCTTTCCCGTGACAGAGCGCGCTATCTATTTGAACCATGCCGCGGTCTCGGCGCCGCCGGTTCCAACTATTAACGCAATCCAGTCGCAGTTGGCCGACGTCTCTCAAAATGGGTCCGTCAACTTTCGCAACTGGATTGCAGTGAAAGAAAACGCACGTCAGATTGTCGCCCGCATGCTTGGCGCGCTTCCAGAGCAGGTCGCGTTTACGCGAAACACTTCCGATGGGCTCTCGACCGTGGCTAATGGCCTTGGCTGGCGCCCGGGAGACAACCTGGTGACTTTTCGCAATGAGTTTCCTTCCAACATCTATCCCTGGCTGCGCGTTCGAGATGCTTTCGGTGTGGAAGTGCGCATGTGTGAAGAGCGGAATGGTCGGATTGATCTCGACGAACTGATCGCGCTAATTGACTACAAGACCCGGATCGTTGCCGTCAGCCAGATCCAATTTGCCTCCGGCTTCCGTGCGGACCTCGAGCGCATCGGGCGCGCCGCCCGCTCGCATGATGCGCTCCTGGTGGTGGATGTGATTCAGGCGTTGGGAGTGGTTCCGATAGACGTGCAATCGGAGTTGGTTGACGTCGCTGCGGCAGCTTGCCATAAATGGCTGCTGACGCCTGAAGGGGTGGGGCTGCTCTACCTTTCCGAGCGGGCCCGCGAGCGCATCCAGCCGACTTTGGTGGGTTGGACCAGCGTTCCCAATCCGGAAGACTACAGCAACTTCGAACAGGGCTGGAACAAAGGAACTCTTGCCTGGGAGACAGGGACGGGGCCGGTCGCTCTTATCCATGGTTTGGAGGCGAGCTTAAAGCTTCTGGATGAAGTCGGGATTTCCCGCATCCAGGCTCATCTCGAGACGCTAACAGACCATCTCTGTGAACGGCTGCGCGACACACAATATGAAACGGTTAGTTCTCGGAGCGCCGGGGAAAAGTCTCAAATCGTTTGCATTCGCCACACGGCTGGTCTGAGTTCAATGGATCTTTACACGCACCTTAGGAAAAGAAACATCATTACCGCACCACGTGGTGATCGCCTGCGGATCTCACCCCATCTTTACAACACCATGGAAGAGATGGACCAATTGGTAAAGGCTCTTCCCCGGTAGCACAGACATTCGTGTCTGTCCTTCGCGTCCCTTATCTGAGTCTGGAGAATACGAAGGCTGGGACAGACAGGAATGTCTGTCCTGGGGATGGCGAGCGATTATCGTTCGCCGCGATATTCCGGATGTATTGAAGATGTACGACCCGGAAACTCAGCAAAGTCAAAGCGGGCAGGCAAGTCGCGTGAATTCCTTAAGAAAATCTAAGGCATGACCAGGAGCGAGTAGTTTTTGGGAATTGGCACACTCGTTGCCAAAGACAAACCCGAACAAGAAGGGTAGATAAGGGTAATCGGGTCAGGCTCAAGATTGCGGTGAGTGGAAGCTTTGGGGGAGGCGTCTTCTCACGATTTGAAAACAGGCGGTGGCTCTTTCGGGGGAACGGAGTTAACGCCTGTACGCAATGGCGAGCAATTATTGCGGTGCTGCTGATCGTCGTCCTGAAGGGGCTTGGGGGAGCCTCCCGGGAAGATCAGCAGCCCGCATTAGTTTTGTTTGAAAAAATGTCCGACGAGCTTTAGCTTGTCGCTGGTTTCCGCGTCGAGACTTTGTGCGGGCCCGCGACAAGCTTAAGCTCGTCGGACACTCTATTTAGTTTCCCCGGCCGAGCAGTCGAGCGGGATCACTTTCGGGAGTTAGGTCATCCAGGTTAAGCCGAAGCATCGCGTCCGAATCTGAATAAGCCTCTTTTGCCCGCTGCTGGGCGCGCCGGAGACTAAACAAGAGCGTGCCAAAGAAACCACCAACAGCCAGACAGCCCACCAGCGCTAAACCCGAAGCTTTGACCACCGCAACAAATACTCCCAGCGTAGTCTCTGTGAATTCGCGTGTAGCTTGTTCGTAGGCGAAGGGATTCTCGCCGAGCCACTGCACTACTTGCTGATACTTCAGCTGATCGATCAGTTGGTTGGCTGCTTCCTCGCTCGGTGCGTCAAACACAAACACACCATAGTTGCCAACGCGCCGATAACCTGAGGGTACAGGTTGCCCTTGAGCGCGTAGCTCTTGAAGTCTGGCGGTGATGCGCTGGTCATTGTCCGTTGCCAGCGACGCTGTGTTGAATTCAACCACGACCAGTTTTTGCGCGCCGTAATTCGCAACGACAGCTTCCGCGCCTCCCTCGAAACTCAACGCATCCAGAACTGACTGATCGCTGAACTGGTTCTTTAGAGTGTTTTGACTGACAGCATATAAGACTCGCGATTGCACATTCTGCCAATCAGGAAGATGCTTTACCAAAACAGGAATTTCGCCTCCACCTTTGTCTAGCGTGTCCGCCAGGGTTTTGCCGAAGTTCGCCAGTGGCTGCTCATCCCGCGGTTTTCCCTCCTCGTAAAGCGCCGCGAAAACACGGCCCTTGAAGAAAGACATATTGTTGACAAGTCCATTCCCAAGAGAAAAGCTCGAGGTGCCGATGCCAGGGGTGGTAGTCGCGTTTTCGTTTCCTGCATCTTCCGCCCTTAGCTTTGCTTCCGTGAGGAAGGCATAGGCCGCGGAGTCGGAGACGGTTGTGACTAGCGTAACTGAAAAACGCCTGCCATCTTTTGAGATGTAGTTTCGACCGGCCGCAGAGGTGATTCCGGCGCGCTCACTGAAATTCTTGAGAAACTCCTCTTTCCCCGATGCCAATGGGCCCGTAGCCCTGAAGTCTCCCAACCTATCGGGGAGTAGTTTGGCGGCAGGGTCGGTCGGCAGGTTTTGGCTTACAACCGGGACAGATGAGAGCAGCGAGAAGGCCAACGCTGTTAGGAATGTTCTGAGTCTACGAGAAAACAACGACATCACCTCTTGAAAATCAGGTATCCCCTATTTGAACCCTAAGCTCTTTAGATGTTCCGCCCTTTATGGCGGTTGGCAGGAACGGCTCCGAATAGCAGTTTAAGGCCGGCGTCGGAGTTCGCGCAAAAGGAGGTCGGCGTAGTGGCGGGGATTGCTGATGTTATGAAGCACCGTGGTTCCACCAAGCTCGCTGGCGTTGTCTATAATCAGATCGCCAAAGCCGAGTATTCGCTGGGGGATACTCGCTGAAACGGTGACATCTTGAATCTTGCTCAGCGGAATATTTCGCGTGGTACGAGCTATCAAACCGGTATCGATCTCAATCTTGGAGTCGGTCAGGGTGTAACGGATCATGTTTCGCCGCAAATGGTAATAGGCAGGAATCAGGAAGAGCGCGAGAGCCAATGGAATTGAGATGTAAGCCGGGACAATCTGGGTTAACGCAAGCAAAACGACCAGTCCAATTGCCGCAATCGCCGCCAATAGATATCCCAACTTGATGAAGATCAATGTCGGCCGCACAGTGAATACAACTTGCTCGAGGTCTTCGTCTGCTTCGTTCGGGCGCGCGGGAACGCCACTTTGCGCCCGAACAATTCGAGTTGCTTCCGGATCGTTGGCGGATGAACCGCACCCGGAGCAAAAACGCACGCCGGGTGCAATGTAGGATCCACAGTTGGAACAGTGCATTCGGGTTAATTGGCTATTGCTTGGTGGCGTTGCTGTCTACGGGAAGACCTGCATTTTGCCAGGCAGCGAAACCACCAAGTAGCGCCGCCGCGTTTTCGACACCCTTTGCTTTTAGTTCGACCACCGCACGGGCGGACGTATGTTCGTTTGGTCAAGAGCAGTAAGTGACTATTAATTTATTCTTCGGCAGCTCATCAACGTGGTTTACGACCTCAGCCTCCGGAATCAGCTTCGATCCTCTGACGTGCCCGGCGTTATAAGAAGCCTCATTGCGGACATCAATGACCATAGCTTCATTCCGATCCAACAAATCTTTCAGCTCAGCGGTCGTAACACGGCGCACACCGTCGGCAGCTGGAGACGCAGTAGCCGGCGCCGGGGCGACCGGTGACGTTTTTGCATTTCTCCACTCGGCAGAATTGCAAGCGGTCAAAACTCCAAGGCCAATAACAGCAAGGGCAAAAACTGAGAGAATAAGACGCATCAATAAACCTCCACTAAAAATTGACGAACAAGCAACAAGTAGTCCATAGCTAATTTCTTACGCCCAAGTGCATTTGTCAATGCCGCCTCAGTGTTTCAAACAGGCCTGGTTGCTCATCGCCTGCTAAATGCCCATGTTTCGTTTCCTTCTTTGCGTGATATAGTTCGCTCTCGCCAAAATCCGTTAACCGGAGCCTTCATGCTCGAAGAACCACAAAACCGCGCGGTTAAGTGGGCCAAGGTCATCGACCAAACTCGCTGCATCGGCTGTCATGCCTGCACTACGGCCTGCAAGTCGGAGAATTTGGTCCCGCTCTCAGTGACGCGCACCTACGTGAAGCATGTAGACGTCGGTATCTTTCCGCAGGTGCGACGTGCGCATCAGGTCACGCGCTGCAATCAATGCGCGCATGCGCCGTGTGTTACCGCCTGCCCGACCACCGCGATGTTCAAGCGCGCCGACGGCATTGTCGATTTCGATAAATCGATTTGCATCGGCTGCAAGGCCTGCATGGCCGCGTGCCCTTACGATGCGATCTTCATAAACCCCGAAGACCACTCAGCCGAGAAGTGCAACTTCTGCGCACATCGCATCGATGTGGGTCTTGA
>Ga0137403_10002515_pt1 | contig 22397 bp, 19 predicted proteins | sample CZOMad2_1_16fung_FD_122057 | JGI IMG/M metagenome (GOLD analysis project Ga0137403, IMG submission 122057) | Vadose zone soil fungal communities from Angelo Coast Range Reserve, California, USA - CZOMad2_1_16fungal (Hybrid Assembly) | ecosystem: Environmental > Terrestrial > Soil > Vadose zone...
GATAGACGTGGGCATCGCCCGGGCGTCGGAGGTAGGCACTCTGGAACCCGCTGGCGTGCGTCCCGATGATGAGCTCGAGCGGTGGCTTCCCGGCGCGGGCGACCCGCAGCCAGCGTCCGGTGGCGCTGTCGACGCCGAGACGCGCGAAGGAGGACGGCGCTTGGGCGACGAGCTCGAGGCGCGCGCTGTCCGCGAGGACCTGAAACAGCTCGCCCACCGCGTCGAGCGCCGCGCGATGTCCATTCACGCTCCACGCCGTGGGCGACTGCTTGACGATCACGATCGAATCCGTGCCTTTGACGACGGAGATCGTGTCCACGTCCTTGTCCGAGAGCACGGGCAGCGCGAGCGATCCGGTCACCGAGTCCGAGCCGCGCGACAGGAGCTCGCTGCCGCCCCACAGGAGCAGCAGGACGACGAGGCCCAGGGCGATGAGCTTGAGATGCTTGGCGCTCACGCGGCGCTGCTCGCGGCAAGCGGCTGATAGGTCCGGCGCGTCATCTGACGGCGCCGCCACAGCCGGAGCACGCCGGCCACCACCAGCAGCAGCGGCACGCCGAAGACGTTGCCGTACTTGACCGCGCGGCGCGTCGCGGCGCTCGTGAACACGAGCGGCGGTGGGGCGCGGTTCTTGGACCGGATGGCGATCAGCGCATCGTCCTGTGCCAGCCAGTCGATCGCGTTCTCGACGAGCACGAGGTTCTCGGGGGAGTTGCGCGCGTAGCGATCGCTCGCGAAATCCCCGGTTCCGACCACGACCACGCGGCCGCGCGGCGCTCCCTTCGCGGTATCGGGCCGGAGCGGGCTCGCGAGCAGCGCCACCACCCGCCGTCGCAGACTGTCGCGGCTGAACGTCCGCGTCGGGTCGAGGAACACCGTCGTCTCCTGCACGCCGCCGGCGCGGCTCGTGACGAACAGCGGCGTCACGCCGATGGCGGGAGTGTGTACGGTGTCGATCCGGCTCGCCCACGGCAGCAGCACGGCTTCGAGGTCGGCGTTCACGGGCGAGGCTTTCGTGCTGAGCGCGCGCAGCCAGAACGGATAGGGCGCGAGCACCTGGCCGAACTGCGCCGGGATACCCACCTGCACGTTCGACGCCAGGTCGTACACCATGTCGGAGGCGATCGAGACGCCGTAGGGTTTGAGCAGATCGTTCCACCCGACCCGCCGCGACACGGCGAACGGCGGCCCCTGCTGGGAGATCTGCAGCTGCATACCTCCTGCCATGAGCAGCAGGCTGCCGCCCCCGTCGAGGTACGCCCGCAGCCCGGTGAGCTGGGCGGTGGTGAGCGAGTCGGGCGTCCCAGCGACGGCGATGACCCGCACGCCCGGGGCGATCGTCGTGTCGGTCACACCGAACGGGCGGACATCGTAATGGCTGCCGAGCCGCTGGCGCAGCGCCTCGAAGCTGCGTTGGCTGCGCGCCGAGGCCGCGTCGGCGATCTCGCCGAAGGCGATGACCGTCTTCTCGGGGTGGGTCAGCGCCCGGATGTCGGATGTGAGCCGGTACTCGAGATCGTTGGTCTGCTGCAGGAACGGCATGGTCCTCACCCCGTCGGCGTAACGCACGGCGAGCCCCAGGTACCCTTCCTTTACCTGGAGCTCGGCCTGCCCCAGCACGTTGAACTGCACGGGTGGGATGCCGAGGGTGCGGGCCTCCCGCAACGCGGCGCTGTCGGCCGCGGGGTCCGCGATGACCAGCTTCAGCTTACCGCGCCCGGCCGCGCGGTAGTCGTCGAGGATATCGTCGACGTCGCGCTTCAAAAACGCGACTTCGGGCGGCAGCGCCGCCGATGCGAACAGCTTGACGGTCACGAGGTCTGGGAGGGTGCCGAGCAGCTGGCGCGTGGCATCGGACAGCGTGAACGAATTCCCGGGCGTCAAATCAATCCGGCCGCCGATGTGGCGTCCGAAGAGGTTCACCACGATCACCCCCACCGCGAGCAACGCGGTACCCAGCCGCAGCCGTTTCAGGGCCTCGCCTTGGGGTGTGACCTTGCGGGCCAGCAACGCGAAATACGCGAACACCAGGAACAGCACGGCGAGGCTGACGAAATACACCGCGTCGCGCAGGTCGATCACCCCCCGAGCGATACTCGAGAAATGGGACAGGACGCCGAGCGACGCGGCGATCGCTCCGAGCTGAGGCGGGAGGCCCACGACAAGAGGATCCAGCCCGACGAGGATCAGCGCGAACATGACCGTCACCGCGAGGATGAACGCGGTGATCTGGTTGCGCGTGACACTCGACGCCCAGACGCCGACGCCGGCGAGCCCGAGGAGCAACAGCGCCGCACCGACGTATTGCGCGATCAGGATCCCCACCTGGGGTCCGGTGCCCAGCGCGAGGCCGAGCGGGATGGTGAGCGTGATGGCGAGGGCGAGCCATAGGAAGAGCACCTGGCCGACATACTTGCCGAGCAGCAGCTCCAGCTCGTTGATCGGCTGCGCCAGCACGACCTCGAGCGTGCCCGAGCGCGCATCCTCGGCGAGGGCGCGCATCGTCACCGCCGGGACGAGAAACAGCAGCACCCACGGCAGGAAGTCGAACATCGGGCGCAGCGACGCGACGCCGTACAGGTCCAACTGACGAAAGCAGAGGAAGCCGTTCACGGCGATGAAGACGACCAGCAGGATGTACGCCGTGGGCTGGTCGAACAGCGCCTTCAGCTCGCGCCGGGCAATGGTCCACGTCGCCTGCATCGTCAGGCTCCCCCCTGCGTGAGCTGCTGGAACAGGTCCTCGAGGGTGCCGGCCTGCCGGTGCAGCTCGTACAGCGTCCAGCCGCGGGCTTGCGCGAGCGCGAAGATCTCGGGTCGGAGGTCCCGCGCGCCGTCGACGGTCAGGGTGACCGCGACACGGCCGTCGACCGGGACCGCTGCGGGCGTGACGCGACGAACTCCCGGCAGCTTCCCGAGCGCCTCCGCGACTCCCGCCCCGGACGCCTCCACGGCGATTTCGACCGCTCCCGCCGCCTGGGCGATCAGCCGGTCCACCGCTCCATCGGCCACGATCTTGCCCCGGTTGATGATCAGCAGGCGCGAGCAGGTCTGTTGTACCTCGGAGAGCACGTGGGTCGAGAGGATGACGGTGCGGTCTTTCCCGAGGGCTCCGATCAACCGGCGGATCTCGACGCGCTGGTTCGGGTCGAGCCCCTCGGTCGGCTCGTCGAGCACCAGCAGATCGGGGCGATGCAGGATCGCCTGCGCCAGGCCGACGCGCTGGCGGAACCCCTTCGAGAGCTCGGCGATCGGCCGGTAGTAGACGCTTTCGATACCGGTCGCCGTAACCGCGGCGTCCAGCGCCTGCCGGCGGGGCAGGCCCTCCAGCTGCCGCAGATCAGCGATGAAGGCGAGGTAATCGTGGACCAGCATGTCTTCGTACAGCGGGTTGTTCTCGGCGAGGTACCCGATGCGGCGCTTCGCGGCCCGGGACGCGTCGGCGAGCGGGACCCCGTCGAGCGTGATCGCGCCGGTGTCGGGCTCGTAGTACTGCGTGATCATGCGCATGGTCGTGGACTTGCCCGCCCCATTCGGACCGAGGAAGCCCACCACCTGACCGCGGTCGACGGCGAAGGAGACATGGTCGACCGCGGTAACGCCGCCGAATAGCTTGGAAACGTCGCTGACAGATAGAAAAGGCATAGGCGCAGGGATGCTAAAAACCCCTCTGGGTTTCTTCAAGCCCCCGGCCGGGGCCGTTTCTTACAGCGACTTAAGGAAGGCGACGAGCGCCGTACGGTCGGCGGCCGAAAGGCCCTTGAACCGGTCGCGCGCGCCTGAGCCCTCGCCCCCATGCAGCTCGATCGCCTGCTCGAGCGTGGTCGCCCGGCCGTCGTGGAGGAAATGCTCCGCGCCGCGCAGGTCGAGCAGCGGCTCCGTGCGGAAGTCAGCCGGTGTGGCGCGGCCGAGGCAGATGTCGGCCAGGTCGGTCCCCATATCGTGCAGCAGGAGGTCGGTGTAGGCGGCGAACTCCCGGTTGTTCAGGGCCGGGAGCGGGCTGTACCCGGTGCGCAGGGTCGGGATGTGGCAGGTCGCGCACCCGATCTGGGAGAAGACGTCGCGGCCGTGCCGCCCGTCCTTGCCGAGCTTCAACGGCGTGGGCGGCGCGAGGAAGCGCACGAAGTCGTCGGTCAAGTCCAGCTGCTCCTGGTTGATCTCGGGATCGGGCGCGGGGTCGACGCCCGCGGGGAGCGGCTTGCCGCCGACGTCCTCCTCGGTGGGCTGCGCGGGATTCGTGACGCTCATCTCAGCCGCGAACGCCCCCGCGTTGAACTCCCGCAGCGTGGGAACGAAGCCCTTCCGTCCGAACCGCCCGATGCGACCGTCCACGAAGCGGTTGGGTCGTCCTTTCACGCCATCGTGGTTTCGGTCGTCGGGGTCGGCGTAGGCGAGGAGGACCGAGTCGGGCACGAGGTCGAGTAGCCCGCGCCCAAAGATGACAGGCGACGTGCGCATCGCCCGCGCCGTCGCCGATGGTGGGAAAGGCTCCTGGTCGATGCCGAGGGCCTGCTTCAAGGCGGGGGTGGTGTGCTGCTGAATCACCGGCCCGCCCTCCTGCGCGAGCGGGTCGCAGACCGGGGCGTGGAACGCGGTGGCGTGGACTTCGACTTCGTCGCCGCGCCCGCCCGCCGGATTCTCGTGACATTCGCCGCAGCCGGTCGCGTTGAACAGCGGCCCGAGCCCCGTCTCGGGTGTGAACACGCTGTCGAACACGACCTTCCCGTGGTCGAACCGGTCGCGCTCTGCCCGGGAGAGCCCGGGGAGGGGATCGCCCGGCTTCACGGGCTTCTGACAGCCCCCGCCCCCGGCCAACAGCAGCAGGAGGACGGCCGCACCGCGGGGCCGGGTCACCGTGTGCCCACCGCGAGCTTTTCGACCCGATCAGCCACCAGTCCCGCGGCGGTGCGGCGACCTTCGGCGCGCACGACGTCGCCGGGCTTCAGGTCGGTCAAGCGGGGCGTGGCGCCGGCGGCGACCAAGCGCGTGGTGGGTGCCATGGTCATTCGCACAACCCGCAAGGACATCCCGACGCCGGTGATCAGCTCGAGCGAGCCGGTCCGGGCGTTGACGGCGCGAACCGTGCCCTGGTAGGTGTAGGACGGCGCCGCCTGCGCCGAGTTGAGCGCGCGCCAATCCGCCGGAGCGGCGGTGACGAAGGGCACCAATAGAACGACGGTCAGCGCAGCCGTGCGGATGTGACGTTGCATGCGGGCCTCCCGGGTTGCGTTCTTCTCGCATTGTAGGCGGTCGGACGCGACCGAGTCAACCGGGGGCTAGGGCGCGAGCTTTTCCACTTGCTCCGCGGCGCGGCCGACCACGCCCGTGTGCGCAGCCAGCGTTTGCGCGGTGACCGCGATCTGCTGCTCGGCTTCCGACCAGTTTTTCTGCTCGATCGCCTCGCGCACGCCGGGGAGCGTCTTGACGCCGTAGCCGGTGTAGAACCCGGGTGCGTAGATGTGGTGGCGGTACCAGGGTCGCCGTGGCAGACCTGTGGCGCTCATGAGCGCCCGTTCGCTCTGGCGCAGCGTGGCGTTCAGCGCCTGCACCTCCGGCTTTGCCAGGGCGGCCCCGCCATTCGCCTGGGCTTTCGCGAAAGCCCGTTCGTAGCGCTCCGCCGCCCGATTGAGCGCGTCTACCGCGTTGTCGAGCGGCGCGAAGCTCAGATACGGCGGCAGGTCTTCCCGCGCGGGCGGGACCGACGGCTCGCGGGGGTCCGCGGTCGCGGCGAACACGCCCTCGTCGAGCTGGCGATTGCGCTCGCGCACCGTGTCCTGTTTCTCCTGCAGGAGCTTCTCCACTTCTTTCACGTAACGGCCCACGGTCTCGCCGAAGGCGGTGAACTGGTAGGGCACGACTTCGGCGTCGGCGAGCCGCATCACCGCGGTACCTGCCGTCTGCGCCAGGGCGCGGCCGTACACGAACGACGTGTCGTCGAACGTCGTGTACCACTTGAAGTCGTCGTAGATCGAATGGTAGATGCCGCCGCCGCCCTCGCCGCCGTAGCCGAGGTTCAAGGTCGCGATCCCGACGTGCTGCAGGAACGGCGTGAAGTCCGAGCCGGATCCGAGCGCATCGATGCGCAGGTCGGCCCGTTGCCGCGCTTCCTGACGGAGATCGGCCGAGCTCGCGTCGGCGATGGCGCGGAGCTGGGCCCGCTTCCAGGCGCTGAGCTTGGTCTCGGGGTCTTCGATGTCCCGCGCCACGTCGTTGATGAACGCTTCGAGCGAGTGCGAGCCCCCGACGTCCAAATAGCCCCGGTTGTTGGTGTCGCTGTTCAGGTAGGCCACCGCCTTCGCGGCCAACTCGTCGGCGTGCGCCTCGACCCACTCGGTCGAGCCCAGCAGCGCGGGCTCCTCACCGTCCCACGCCGCGTAGATAATGGTGCGGCGCGGCTTCCAGCCCTGCTTGAGCAGCTGGCCGTACGCGCGCGCCTCCTCGAGCAGCGGCACCAGACCCGAGATCGGGTCCTCGGCGCCGTTCACCCAGGCGTCGTGATGGTTGCCGCGGATCACCCACTCGTCCGGCGCGGTCGCGCCGGGAATGCGCGCGATCACGTCGTACAGCGTCTTCAGGCTCCAGTCCGACTTCACGCGCAGGTACACTTTCGCGGGTCCGGGGCCCACGTGATACGTGATGCCGAGCCCACCGCGCCACTCCGCCGGCGCCACGGGCCCGCGCAGGGCCGCGAGCAGCGGCTGCGCGTCACCATACGAGATGGGCAGCACGGGAATCTTGGTGATGGTCGGCGCCTCGCTCACCGGGAGCCGCTTCGCGTCCTTGGTGGCCCCCACGCCGGGCGTCAGCGGGTCGCCGGGAAAGAGCGGCATGTCCATCACGCTGCCGCGCTGCACCCCGTCCTTGGGGCGCCACGGCCCCTGCGGATACACGTCGCCCTTCGTGTAGCCGTCCTCTCGGGGGTCGGAGTAGATGATGCAGCCGATAGCGCCGTGTTCCGCCGCCACTTTGGGCTTGATGCCGCGCCACGACCCGAAGTAGCGCGCGATGACGATCGCGCCCTTCACCGACACGCCCAGCCGCGCCAGCCGCTCATAGTCCGCCGGCACGCCGTAGTTCACGTATACGAGCGGGGCGGTGACGTCGCCGTCGATCGAGTAGGCGTTGTACGTGGGGAGCTGCTCCGCCTGCTGGCTCGAGGTCGGGTCTCCCGGCACCGGCGGCTCCTGCAGCTTGGCGCGGAACGTCGTGGGGGCCACGAGCTCCACCACGCGCTCCTTGGGCGTCGGGAAGAGCACGTCGAAGGTCTCGATGCGCGCGTCGAGCCCGAAGCTCTTGAACTTCGCGAGGAGCCATTCGGCGTTGTCCTTGTCGTACGGCGAGCCGACGTGATGCGGGTGCGCCGACAGGCGGCGCATGTACTCGCGCAGCGAGTCGGGGGAAGGGATCGCGCGGAACTTGGCCTCCCACTCGCGCTGGGCCTTCGCGGACTCGGCGGTGAAGCCGCGGAGCTCGCCGGTGGGGGCGGGCGCGAGGGCGAGGAGGGCGACGCCGAGGGCTGCGGCGATCGTCGGACGGGCGGTCAGGCGCATGTGAAACCCAGTTCGTGGCAAGAGTAGGACTGCACCTAGTAGGCGAGCTCATGACGAGTATAGACTTCGCCGCGGCGCACGACGAGCGCGATCTCGCGGAAATGACGGACGTCGGTGAGCGGATCGGCGTCGAGCACCAGCAGGTCGGCCACCGAGCCAGCAGTAACCGTGCCCGTGCTGTCGAGGCCCCCCCCGAGCGCGCGGGCGGCGTTGCGCGTCGCGGCGACCAGCACGTCGCGCGGCGCGAGGCCGGCTGCCTGCATCGCCTCGAGCTCCATGAACACCGACGCACCATGCAACGTGAGCGGGTTGCCGGCGTCGGTGCCGAGCGCCACCGGGATGCCGGCGTCGAACACCCGCTTCAGGTTCGCCGGACCCTGGACCAGCGACGTGGCCATGCGCGTGGCGCGCTCTCGCAGCGCCGCCTCCGTTGGGCGTTGCGCCAGAGCGACGGTGTCGGTGGCGAGTGCCTTGGCCCGGGTTGCGGGATCGACGCACGCGAGGGGCTGGTGGTCGCGCTCGAACCGCCGCGCCGCAACCTGGGAGTAGCCGTCCAGGACGGTCAACGTCGGCACATAGATCGTCCCGGCTTGGCGCGCGAGGGTGAGGAACTCGTCATCCACGGGAGCGGACCAGACGGAATGCACGAGCACGCGCGCGCCCGCCCGCAGCGCGTCCTTCGCCTCCCACAGGCCCGTGGCGTGCACGATCAGCGGTAGGCCGACCTGCCGAGCCTCGTCGCCCGCGGCGCGAACCAGGGCCGAAACGCGCGCCGTGTCCGGCGGTTGGGGCGGCATGATGTACCACACCTTGATGGCCGCGGCGCCCCAGACTTTGTGGGCGCGCACTGCCTTCCGCACCGTGGCCTCGTCCGCCATGTAAATGAACTGGCGCTGATCGGGCAGGTTCAGCCAATGGTCGATGGTCGAGAGGAGCGACCCGGCCGCCATCACGCGCGGCGCCGTGGTGGACCGCGCGGTCCGCGCCTGCAGGTCCAGCGTCCACGGGTAGCCTCCTACGTCGAAGACCGACGTGACGCCGCTGCACAGGTAGGAGCGGAAGAATCGCTCGGGTCGAGCCTGGAGCTCCGCCTCGACCTGCTCGTAGGGATGGCTGTCCCGCAGGTCGAGCGCGTCGGGTCGCCCGTCCACCCAGCCGGTCTGCGAGAAGTGGACGTGCGTGTCGATCAGCCCTGGAATGATCCACTTGCCGTCGGCGCGCACCGTATCGGCGTCGTCGGGAACGGGACAGCGCGGGCGTGGTCCCGCGCAGGCGATCCGCCCGTCGCGGATCACGACCACGGCGTTCCGCACGGGAGCGGCGCCCGTGCCGTCGACCAGGGTCGCACCGACGAGCGCCACTGGAGGCGGCGCCGCCTCCGGGGTGGGGAACGCGGTGGTGACTGCGACCTTCCAGCCTTGGGGCGTGCGGACGAAGACCCGCTCGCTCACACCGCGGACGCTGCCGCTCGAGTCCACCACGCGGTAACGATACACGCCGTATGCGACGTCCGGCGTCACGGGCACGATGCGGAAGTGCGTCGCGACGAGCGTGTCGGGCCACGCCGCGCCGACCCCGGCCGCGAAGGAGTCGTAGCCCTGGCGCAGCCCATCCGGGCCGACGCGCGCGAGCGCCGGGGTGTGGAGGTAGTGCGAGAGGTACGCGGCGCGGTTGCGGGCGTGGATCGCCGCGATGTTGCCGCGGAACGCGTCGAGCGGTGTCGTCTGGACCGCCAGCAGGGCGGGGAGGAGCAGCAGCATGCGATGAGCCTTGGGTAAGGACTTGAGACGATGACTACAGGTGTGCCGCCCGGCGCCAGCGCTCCGCGATCACGGCGTGTCCAGCCGGCGTGGGGTGGACGCCATCGACGGCCCAGTACTCCGACGCGCGTCGGTGCGACAGATCGTCGAAGGCAGCCTGCAGCGGAACGAACGTCGCCGCGGCATGCTTCGCGACGCGCTCGGCTGCGGCCCGACGCTGGTCGAATTCCGGAAACCAGCGATTGTCCACCGCGCCGCAGCGCAGCACGAACGGCTCCAGCACGATGAGCCGGACGTGCGGCAAGGAACGCCGGGTCTCATCGAGCAGGGCGACGTACTGATGTTCGTAGTCCTCGACGGTGCCGGTGTAGCCGCCGCTCAGCTTGTGCCAGAAATCGTTGACACCGATCAGAATGCTCAGCACGTCCGGCGCCAGCGCTACGGTGTCGGCGGCCCAGCGGGCCGCGAGGTCCGGCACCTTGTTGCCGCTGATGCCGCGATTGTAGAACCGCAGGCCCCGATCGGGGTGCGCCGCGAGCGCCGCAGAGGCGGCGAGTAGCGGGTAGCCCGAGCCGAGGGCGCGCGCCGCGTTCGGGTCGGCCACGGCGCGGTCGCGGCCGGCGTCGGTGATCGAGTCGCCCTGGAATAGGACCACAGTGCCGTCGGCGGGGGGAGTGGGGCGCGCGACTGCGGGGGTGGAGGGCAAGAGGGCCGAACCGGCCAGTGCGCCGGCGGTGGCCGTGACGAACTCCCGACGCGTCACGTCGTGGGTCGTTCTCATTTGCCTGTCACACTGGCGTACACCAACGGTTGGAACTGCGCGTCCAGCGACCATGAGGGCGGGAGGTACTGGGTCCAGATCATCGCGGTGAGATCCGCCTGGGGATCGACCCAGAAAAAAGTCGACGCGGCCCCCGCCCAGCGAAAGGTACCTGGTGACCCGGGGACGGTCTTGTCCGAATCCACCCGCACGGCACCTCCGTACCCAAAGCCATTCTTTCCGGGAGGCCAGTCGGCGGCGGGCCCGGGGATCGGCGTGAGCCCGTGAGGCAACTGGTCCTTCATCATCAGGGCCACTGTTTCGCGCTTGAGGACCCGACGTCCGTCGAGCTGACCGCCGTTCAAGAGCATCTGGGCAAACCGGAGGTAGTCGCTGACGGTCGAGAGCAGCCCGCCTCCGCCGGAGAGCATCTTACCTTGCGGCGTATACGCCGTAGCGATCAACGGCGTGCTCGCCTGGAGTTTTCCATCGGTGCCGGAGGTGTACAGCGTCGTCAGGTGGCCCTCCATAGCGGGCGTGACGTGGAACGCGGTCATCGACATACCGAGCGGCCGGAACAGGGCACTGTCGAGGTAGCGATCGAACGTCATGCCGGACACGACTTCGACGACGCGGGCGAGGACATCGATGGAATAGCCGTAGTTCCACCGTGACCCGGGTGAGAATGCCAGCGGAAGGTGCGCCAGACTGTCCGATAGCTGGGCCAAGGTCCAGTGCGGGTCGTTGAGCCCGGCGCGGCTATAGATCGAATCCGCGGGCGTGTTGCCGAAAAAGCCGTAGGTCAACCCGGACGAGTGGGTGAGCAGGTCGGCGATCGTGACGGGCCGGTCGGGATCGCGCAGGACGGGCGCCGCCGCGCTGCCGCCGGCGTAGACCTTCACTCCCGCGAAGGCGGGAATGTATTTCGAGACCGGGTCATCGAGGCGCAGCTTGCCACGCTCGTACAACTGCATGACGGCCGTGCTCGCGATCGGCTTAGTCAGGGAGTAGATCCGAAATACCGCGTCCGGGCTCATCGCACGCCGCTGTTCCACATCCATCCAGCCCACGGACGCGAGGTAGGCGAGCTTACCGTGCCGGGCGATGAGCGCGAGGAAGCCGGGGTATTTCCCGGAGTCCACATAGGATTGCAGCGTGGTCGTGATGCGGTCCAGTGCGGTGGTCGAGAGGCCGACATCCTCGGGACGGGCACGCGGGAGCGCCTGTGCGAAGGCGGGTTCCGTCAGGAGGCAGCACGACACGAGTGTGAAGAGGGTTCTGAGCGGCGCGCGGTGAGTGGTCATCGCCCTTACACGTGAGTTGGGATTGGCCCCGGTGGATTCGAACCACCAATTCCAGTTCTAACGTTTGCGCCAGGACCTAGCGGACTTCACGCTACGTGCGCCGCGGGCGGGTGGCAACCTGCCACGGGCGCGCAGCCCTCATCAGCGCGACCTGCGCTGTGCGAAGAGCCAACTCACGAGTGTCGGCGACCCGTAGGCTGCGTCCCACACGTTGTGATTCGTCCCCAGCACCTCGAAATACTGCACCGGCGCACCGACGGCCTTGAGGGCCGCCGCAGCCTGACGCGACTGCTCTACTGGAACCGCCCCGTCGACCTCACCGTGGACAATCCACGACGGCACGCGCCGCAGCTGACGAGCAAGAGCCTCGAAGGGTGGGCCGCTATCCGCGGGAACGACCGGCGTGAACGGACGGGCCGTGGGAAAGAAGGCCGTAACGAAACCGCAGATCGGGACGAGGGCCGCAAAGCGGGATGGATAGCGGTACGCGAGGTACCACACCCCATTACCGCCCATGGACAGGCCTGTGAGATACACGCGGTCGGAGTCGATTTGGAACTCTCGGCTCACTTGGTCGAGCGCAGCGATGGCGACTTGCGCCGGCGTCCCCGTCCAGGCCGACTCGGCCGGCAGCTGTGGGAAGACGATGATCGCGGGGAAGCGAGCGGCATTCTGGCGAACGGCGGGGCCCAAGCCCACCTGGGTCTGAAGGAGACCGTCGTCGCCGCGCTCGCCGGCGCCGTGCAAGAACAGAATGACGGGCCAGCGTTGCGATGGCGTGTAGGAGAAGGGGACGAAGACCTGGTAATGGCGAGACTGGCCTGCCACGGACACACGGCGGTCCAAGAATCCGGTCTGGGGAGTCTGGCCTGCCAGCGCCCGCGCAACGATCGCCAGCAGTGCCGTCGTCCGGATCACTCGCAAATCCATCGGTCCACCTCCGGATGGATCATAGAACTCGGTGCGGGGATGGGAATTGGCCCCGGTGGATTCGAACCACCATACCCAGATCCAAAGTCTGGTGTCCTGCCGTTGGACGAGGGGCCAGCGCGACGGCAAGAATCTACATGATGACCCCGTAAGACGTAGGGGCGCAGCATGCTGCGCCCCTACACGACGTCCGGGGTCAGGCGTTCTTGCCGAGCCTAAGCCCCCCAATGGCGGCGTTGCGGGCCCACCACAGTGGCGCGGATCGAGTCGGCGTTGTACGGTAGTGCCGAACACCACCCGAGGAGGTGGGGCCGTGAGTCAATACGACGGCCACAAGCGAAGCGAGGCTCTCGCTCGCCTCGGCGAGTGAGCGCTAAGCCCCCGAGGGTCTTGCTAGGGCCTCTCGGGGGCTTCTGCTTTACCGCGGGCCGTTCACGGCCCCAGCTCTACCCCCTGCGTCTGTCCGTGCTTCGTCTGTAAGTCGTAGGAGCGGTTCCGCGCCCGGCCATCCGCCACGATCTGCTCCGCCAGGCGGGTCGCCTCGCCCGACAGCTTGTCGCAATTCGTGCCGCGCAGCGGCGTGAGCGCGGCCATCACCTCGCGCGCGTTGCGCTCGGCGATCGTGCGGTGTCCCGCCTCATGCAGCCGGACGGCCTTCAAGTAGGCTTGCCACGTCTTCAGCAGCCCGGGCGTTGCAGTCGCCGGCGGCTTCCAGCGCGGCAGGGTCACGGAAACGTCGAGCGTGACTTTCACGTCCCGCAGCACGCAGCTGTCCCCGCGTTGCAACGTGCCGTAGCCCCACTCGAGGTTCCACACGGTCAACGCGTCCTGCGACTTGCCGCTCTCGTCCTTGGGGCCGAGCCGCCGGATCTGGTTCCGCAGCGCGCCGGCGCTCGACCCATCGATATCGTAGTACTGCTCGCGGGCGCTGATCGACGCGCGCAGCGCGGCGCGCGCCAGCGCCGCGGAATCCGGAGCGGGCGTGGGGGTCGAAACCGGCTCCGGATTCGAGGACCCGCACGCGTAGGCGAGCACCACCACCGCAGGGATGAGTGGCCGCATACCGCCGCTACGCCAGCGTGATGTCATGCTCGATCACCAGGTTCGTCGGCAACCCCTGGATCTCGAGCCGGGCCCGTGCCTTGAGGGTCTCGGTCCCCTTGAGCTTGCCGGCCTTCAACGCCGCATCGACGCTCTTCTCGATCTCGCGCTGCGCCGTGACGCCGAAGTCCTTGAGAAACTTGCGGACGGACAAATTGAACGCTTCTTCGTTCATGGGGTCACCTTGAAAACCTGATCGTGCTGGCGCGTGCGGTCGGTCACCTGGATGGCGACCTCGTCGCCGACCTTGGCCTGCGGGACTTTCTGATGGTTCACTTCCATCGAGCCGATCGGCTCGGTGAAGTCGGTCGTGTGGCCGTGAAATCGAATGCGGTCCCCCACCGCCAGCGTGCCCTCGGTCACGCGCACGACGGCGACGCTCGGTCCTTTGAAATAGTGGACCACGGTCCCCACCAGCTGCTCCGGCATCGGCCCTCCTCGGATCCGTCGTCTACCACAATATCGAGGGCCGGGTCCGGGGCCGCTACTCGATCGCCACCTGCGCGGCCCACCGGGCGGGATCGACCGGGCCATGCGGCAGCAGGCGCCACCACAGCTTGTGGCGCCACCAGCCGAGCCCGCGCGTCACCCAGCCCGCCTGCGCCACCGGAACGAGGTGGCGCGCCGCCGCGGCGAGACGCCGCCGCCGCCAGCGGAATCGCCGCCGACGGGCTCTGGGCGAAGGCGATCCCCGCGCCGGAGATCATGAGGACATCGCCGCTGACGGTCTGCGTGCCGCCATCGGCTACCACCCGCGTAACGCCCTCGTATCCCCCACTCCCCGTATTCGGAGGATAGTGGGCGCGTATATTGAGCCAGCCGCCCTTTGCCTTATTGATAAAGTTCATCCCTTTCGGGAAATTCATGCCCGTGTCGGTGCCCAGCTTTATTGTGCAGGAAATTTTCCCCCTGCCGGGCGCGGTGAGGTATTGCACGATCACATTATCCTGCCGCGACACGAAGGACTTCCTCTCCCAGTCGCCCCGGTCATCCGTCCAGCGCACGACGATCTCTCCCGTCCTGAAATTACAGGTCCGTGAATAATGAGTGACAGCTCCGGCCTCGGGGATAGCGATACTCATTTCAAACCCCGGATGCCGGTTGCCTTCCCCGCCTCCTTTATAGTGTGCAGAACTGACGGCCAGTTGATTGGCCGCCGCAAAATTTCCGTCAGCGCAATCGTTCTTGATCTTCTCCACGTCCGCGGCGCTCACCCCGGCAAAGGAGCGGTCGCTGGTTCCGGCCAGGTTGAATCTCCGGTCATTATAAATGACCGTCTCATTCAGCGGGTTGCCAAAGACCATGATCCCCATCTTTCCATTGCCTGCTAAAAAAGCATTGGCCCAGTCCCTGAAATCCGCCGGATAACTATACGAGATGCCCAGCCGCTGTTCATTGTACTGCGACCGCGCCGGCAAGGAGCAGGCGCCCGATAACAGGCATCCGAAAACCAGGCACTGCCCCAACCTCATCCGCGCCGATCCCGCCGATCTTATCCGCCCCGACCCCGCCCACCTTATTTTTATCATAACTATATTATTACAACATGTCCACTTCCCGGAATGCCCGCCCGCTCCTTCACCGGCCACGAAAATAGTCCATCCCCCTAAAAACCCTTAAATTCATGCCCGGTAAATTTTAACGCCTGATCTGTATGAAGATATTCCTGCTTGTCCTCATCGCGTCGTCATGCCTGATGTCGGCTTGCTTAATGGCCGGCGCCCAGGATCAGCCCAACGGTTCCGCCGCCCAATATATTTACTCCGGCCTGTGGGGCAGGAATGGAGAGAAATGGGACAAGGCCCGTATCCCCGATTTCACGACTTCAGGCTACCGGGAGGGGAAGAAGGCCATTCCCAACTATCCCGTAAGTATCGACGTCAGATCGGCGGGCGCTGCCGGCGATGGCATCACCGATGATACCCGGGCCATCCGGAAGGCGATCCGGGCCTGCGGAAAAAATGGGACCGTCTTCTTTCCAGCGGGCCGCTACCTGATCACCGACAGCATCCAGGTCGGGAAAGGGGGGATCTGTCTGCGGGGGGCCGGCCGGGATAAGACCATATTACTGATCGGTAAGGGGCTCGAGCAATTATATCCGCTCTATGGCATCACCAATGCGAAGCAGACAAAATGGTCCTGGAGCGGGGCGATGATCCTGTTCACCGGGGACATTGCCGATGCAGGCATCGAAGAGCTGGAAGTACAATTCCCGGACAGCCTCTGGGCGGGCCATGATTTTCATGAACGGGCATACAATGCCATCGGCTTCGGAGATCTTGCGCACGATGGATGGATCAGGAATGTCACCCTGACGGGCTGCGACGTAGGCATCTGGATCGAAAGCAGCGCCCATCATATCACCGCGGAGAACTGGCTCCTCGATTTTGGACCCAACCGCAGGCAACAGTCCGTCTCGGGACACCATGGCGTGAATATCTATGGCGGGTACAACCTGCTGCAAGATTTTGAGATCAGGGGGAAATTCTGGCATGACCTCTCCGTCGAGTCCGCCTCCAGCACGCACAATGTATTTCACAATGGGAAAGGCGCCGATCTCTGCATCGATCATCACAATCACGATCAGCGGAACAATCTTTTTACCAACCTGGATGCCGGCATCGGCTCCAGGCCCTATTTTTCGGGCGGCAACTCAAGCCCGCGCGGGATCAGCTTCAATGAAACGTACTGGAATATCCGCGCCGCCAGGAAGATGCCCTATTGCGATCAGTATAACGATGCGCGCGGAAGGAGCCTGAACAATGTCTGCGTGGGCATCGGTACCGACCTGCCCTCCCAGTTTAACAACCCCGATGGCAACTGGTTCGAGACGATCGACCCCGCAAAATTATTTCCCCGGGATCTTTACACGGCCCAGATGAACCGCCGTTAGTCCGCAACATCCATCGCCCGCCCAACGCCCCGGTCCCGACGAATCCTATTCGCTCCGCAAGGCCCTGACCGGGTTCATGAGCGCCGTCTTGATAGCCTGCAAGCCCACGGTCAGCAACGTGATCAGCAGCACCAGCACACTTGCGGCCGCCAGAACCCACCAGGCGATCCCGATCCGGAAGGCAAAATTCTGCAGCCATTTGTACATGATATAACTTATAACGGGCAGCGCAATGACGAAAGCGATCAGCACCAGTTTCACGAACTCAATGGACAGCAGGACAAGAATGGAAGCGACGTCCGCGCCCAGCACCTTCCGGATGCCGATCTCCCGGGTGCGTCGCACGGACAGGAAGGACGCAATGCTGAACAATCCCGAACAGGACAGCAACATCGCCAGCAAAGCGAAATATTCGATGATCTTGCTTAGGTTCTCCTTGTCCGCATACAGCTTGTCGATATCCTTGTCGAGAAAACTGTATTCGAACACCCGGTCCGGGAAAAAACTATTCCAGGAATTCCTGATGTATTCGATCGTCGCCGGCAAATGGTCCGGCTGAACGTTTACGGCAAACTGGGCAAACCGCGGTGCGTTCACGTCCAGGATCAGCGGCTGCATGGGTTGATCCAGCGACGTAAAATTAAAATCCTTTATGACGCCGATGATCTGCCCCTTCTTTCCATTGCGCGCCTCGCCGCGGATGACCGACTTTCCAATGGCGTCTTCCGGACTCTTCCAGTTGAACGTATGCAGGGCGGACTCATTGATGATAAAAGCGCTTACATGATCCGTGCCCGTCGCCTTTGAAAAGCTGCGTCCCGCCACCAGCGGAATATTCAGGGCTTGTAAGAAATTATAATCGACCGAGATCCAGGGCACGAAAATATTGCTGTTGTCGGCAAAGCCCTGTGGAATGACCAGGCCGCTCACGATATTCTGCCCCGGCAGCGCGGAGGCTGAGGTCACCGACCTGATCCTGCTGTTGCGCATCAGCTCCGTAGAGAAATTGTTCATGCGCTGCCGCATCGGGCCGTCGACGGCATTGCTGATGGCCGATGAATTACTGCCGAACAGCGGTACCACGATCATCTGCTGCTTCTGAAAGCCCAGCGGCTTGCTACGCAGATACTGCAATTGCTGGTAAATGATGGCCGCTCCGACGATCAAGGCCGTAGAAATGGCGAATTGCGCCACCAGCAGGGCTTTGCGCACAGTATTACGCTGCACCCTTTCCCCTGTCTTGCCCTTTATGGAGATCGCCGGCTTCCAGCGGCTCACGAAAAAAGCGGGATATAATCCTGCACCGATGCTCACCAGCAGAAAGAGCCCTGCAAAGAGCAAAAGGTTCGGTCCGCTGAAGAATAAAGCCCAGGGAAGCTGTTTGTCCGTAAGCTGGTTCAGCAGGGGAAGCCCCAGCCTGGCCAGGACAAAGGCCAGGAACAAAGCGATCAGGCTTACCAGCAGGCTCTCGCCCAGGAACTGCAGGATCAGCTGTCTCCGGCTGGCGCCAAGCACTTTCCGCATGCCCACCTCCCGCGTCCGCGTGACGGATCGCGCTACGGCCAGATTGATGAAATTCACATTGGCGATAAAAAGGATCAGCAGGGCGATCCCGGCAAAAATATAGGTATAGGTGATACTGCCCGAACTGGGATTATTCTGTACGTCCGCCGCATACAGATGAATATTGCTCAATGGCTGCAGCGACACCCTATTCATCTGGCGGTTACGGTCGTTGCCATACTGCTTCAACAGGCCGTTCAGCTGTCTTTCGACAGCCCCGGTAGATACGCCGGGCTTCAGCAGCATATAAGTATAGGAAGTCGCAAAGGTCCAGTCGTTCTTGATGAAGGTTGCGGCGTCGGCGGGCTCCACATTGTAGACCGTTTCCAGCGATACGAGAAAATCGAACTGCAGATCGGAATTGGCCGGCATCTTTTTTACGACGCCCGTTATCTGTAATAAATGCCTGTCCTCATAGAGCAGGGTCTTTCCCAGGACATCGGAGGAGCCAAAATATTTATTAGCCGTCTCATCGGTGATCACTACTGTATTCGGCGCGGCCAATGCGGAATTCCCGCCCTTTCCTGCGACAAAAGGGATGGTGAAGATATCGAACAGGGTGCTGTCGGTGAAGAATACCTGCTGTTCCTGGAATCTCGCAGCGCCTGCGATCCTACCCGCCTGCATTTCGCCGCTCCGCTGGTACAGGCGGGCTGTCGCCTGGATCCCGCTGATCCTGGGTGCGATAACGGGTGCAAAGGGCAAGGGCGTCGTGGCCCCGGTGAACAGGGTGCCGTCGGATTGCCGGGTGGTCCAATTAAGACCGTAAATATTATCCTTGTTCCTGTTGAAGGTATTATAGCTGAACTCATCTTTGATGAACAGCAGGATCAGCATGCAGCAGGCCAGCCCGGTGGCCAGCCCAAGAATGCTGATGGCGGCAGAAGTCTTGTCTTTCCTTAGATTTCGGTAGGCTATCCTGAAATAGTTCCTGAACATCGGCGGCAGTTTTGCAGCCCGGCATGCACCCGGGCCTTATGAAAAAAGCGATATCCAACAAATACAATGTACTTTGTTAAATATCGCCTTTATCGCCAAACTGTACCAGCGGCAAAAAATATCCATAAATGAAAGGCGCAGGCTTTCACCGACCCCGGCCCAAAGAAATCCCGCCCTACCAATACATGCACTCATATTCGCTGATCTCTATTCCGGAGTTCCGGTATTCCTCCCGCATCCCGAGCTCCTTTCTGATCCCGGTCATGACATCATCCGCAATTCTCTTCTTGCCGCTCACGGGGAACTCTTTCAGCTTTCCGTTGCTGTTGACGATAGCGACCGTACCCCGGTCGGGGTTCTTCGGGACAATATCCATTGTCTGGTGGATCGGGGCCGCGATGCGAAGTTCCTTCCCTCGGGCCAGTATATTCTTTGACATAAAATCTTGATTTATTCAATAATGATTAAAATCTGCTCCTGATAAATGTATGAACGCCTGTCCACTCGTTGTTGTTCATAACAAATATGTAAAATACTTCTCCAAAAAAATGTAAGCCACACGACAAAACCTCAATTCCCCTTCCCTCAAAATAACCCGCCGCCCCCAATCCCCGCAACTCCGGCATCCCCGAAACCGTACCCGCAGCCCTCGCTGCTCCCCCAAACCCGGCAACCCCGCTCATACTTAATAAATAATTCTCATATCTGATCTATAAAAAATCCCCCATTCCGGGGGATCGATAAAGTATCCGCTAATAGGTAAAGTCTAGTCAATGAGTAGGCAATGCTTGCCCGAAAAAAGATCAGGCCTATCCGATAGAATTGTTATTCAAAGGATGCATGATGACCTTTACTTCGGAAATGACATTGATGGGGAACCTGGCCAGTCCCGCGTGTTCCCGGACCATCTCCTCGCTTTCGGCGATATGGATGCAATAGATCTTATCGTCCGTGACAAAGGATTGGATCCACTGGTAAGGCTTGCCCAGCTGGCTGACCACGGCGCAGGACGCCTGGGAAATGGCCTGTAATTCTTCGGGCGAAAGCGTCCCGGCATTGGGAAGATCTCTTTCGATGACAAACTGTTTCATAAGCTAACTTTTAAAGGGGTGAATAAATGACCGTCCCTATCAAACGATCAATTATCCGGGACGGTTGCTTCAACTGTCCTCTCAGGTCAAAGAATTGCTGGTCAGGGGGTCGATAATGGCCTTTACCTCGCAGATCATGTTCACGGGAAATTTCCCCCTCCGGGCATGTTCCCGGACCACTTCTTCGCTCTCGGCTATATGAATGCAGTAGATCTTATCTTCCGTAACATAGGATTGTATCCAATGGTAGGGCTTGCCCATCCGGGTGAACACGGCGCAGGAGGTCTCGGAAATGGCCTGTAATTCTTCAGGGGAAAGATTTCCGGCTCCGGGCAGGTTCCTCTCGACAACGAACTTCTTCATGCAAATAGTTTAGTAGTGAGCGATGACAACAAAGTTGAGACTTTTGTTGCTGCCCGATGACAGATAAATTCCCTATTTAATATGAATGGGTTCCCTATTTTAGGATTTCCAGCCGGATCGCCTCCTGAACGGCCTTCACGCGCGAGTTGACGTCCAGCTTGAACAATATGGACGAAATATGATGATCCACCGTCTTGGCGGATATGAACAGCCTGGCGGCAATTTCCTTATTCTGAATGCCTTCTTTCAGCAATAGCAGGACATCCAGCTCCCTTTCCGTTAACAGTGCGGGATTGGACTGGGTGGTCTTCCGGATACCCCGGGGTATGTTTTTAATGCCGGAATTCCTCATTTCCAGCTTCATTTTTTCATAGACGGCCGTTCCTCCCAGCGTATGAACGATGGAGATGGCTTTCCGCTTGTCATCCTCATCGCCCTCGAACAGGATCAGGGCCTGTTCATAGGGACAGCCCAGCCGCTCCCATAGCTCCGCTCCTTTCAAGCCCTTTTTCTGACCGAAGATCTGGTATCCATCATAGGGTTCGCGGAAAGTCGGGGGCTGCTCTCTTGCCTTCATCAGCCAGAAGGCAAATTCATAGTTCTCGTATATATTGCCCATCTGCTCGGCCAGGCCCAGGGCACGGTCGAGATCCGCTTTTTCAATGATATCGCTCCCCGTGATCCATTCATATTCCAACAAGGCTACCATGGCCGGAATGATCCGCAGCAGTTCCATGGTCTCGAACGCTTTTTCCTTTGCTTCGAGCATCAGGGGCAGGCCATCGGGCATTCCTTTTCGCATTTTTATCCTTGCCATGACGGCAAGTGCGCCGATCTTAACGATGGAGGCCTGGTCCTCGTTCTTAATGATCCGATCGGCGATGGTCTCTGCCTCGTTCCAATGCCCGGTCTCGAGCTTCAGCCTGGATTTACAGGACAGCATATAGGCCGTCCAGGAGTCCAGGTCCCTTTCGTCGCAGTAACGTATGCCCTCGTCCAGGATATTCTGCGCGAATACATAGTCCCGCATTTCCATGGCATTGCCGCCAAGGTTAGTATAGGCGCGGGCCGCATGCTCGTGAAAGGAATTCTTCAGCGCGATCTTCAGGCTTTTTTGCAGCAACTCGAGGCCCTTTTGCTTGGATACGGGGATCTTCAGCTGCACGGAGCCGACATTGTTCAATGCATGAGAAAGGATCTCCTCATCGGCCAGCTCTTTGGCCATCGCGATGGCCTGCTCGCCCCAGAATATACATTCGGCGGCCTGCCCGGACAGCATTTTCAGCTGCGACATATTGCTGAAGGCCATTGCCTTTGCTCTCGATGTAGGCTGATTGCTCAACACATCGATGGCCTGGCTGCCATAGCTTTCCGCCTGTTTACGATTGCCGTCATACCACCAGAGCCTTGACAGGAACCGCATGCAGTTGCCGATCTTTTCCGTATCGCTGCGCTCCTTCCAGATCTTCAGTGATTTCCCCTGGTAGATAATGGCCTCCTTTATCTTGTTGATCAGGTAACATTCATAAGCATAGGCCTCGTAGAACTGGATCAATATATCCTTATCGTTCCCCTGGTAATATTCTATCGCCGTGAAATATAATCTCGAGGCTTCGATATGCGCGCCCATGGATGCCGCCTGCCGGGCGGCCAGTGGAGTATAACGTACTACCAGCTCATATTCATTTGCGTTCTTTGCGTGATGGATGATCCGTTCGTTCTCCAGCTTCAGCTCGAAGCTTTCCAGGAACAGGTCGAGGATCTTCTTATTCAGCGCCACCCGCAACAGCGGCAGCAAGCGCCGGCAGCGGGCAGACAGCTTATAGGGATCGCGGCAGCGCAGGGTGTTGCCCGTGAGCGACACAATCACCGCTTTGAAGGTAAATTCTGCTGAAAGCTGGAGGTAGCCGAGGGCAAGGGCGGGGTAACGGTTAAATGATGACCTCACCGAGGCCGATTCAAGAAAGGAGTTTGCTTCGGCCATCCACGCATGGAGTTCGAGGAGCGCCGATTTCTTTTTGTTCATAGCATGATAATGGTTCATACTATTATAACGAACAGAACGCTTTTTTAACCATCCGTTTTTTTGAAACCCTTTACCGTGGCGGGTTTGGGCTTACAAAAACGCATAAAAATTAATTAGC
>Ga0137403_10002517_pt1 | contig 22390 bp, 18 predicted proteins | sample CZOMad2_1_16fung_FD_122057 | JGI IMG/M metagenome (GOLD analysis project Ga0137403, IMG submission 122057) | Vadose zone soil fungal communities from Angelo Coast Range Reserve, California, USA - CZOMad2_1_16fungal (Hybrid Assembly) | ecosystem: Environmental > Terrestrial > Soil > Vadose zone...
TCGAGGTCGAGCGACTTCTGCTGCCCGGCGATCGCTTCATCGTATCGTCGAGCGGCATAGAGGGCCCAGGGGAGCCCTGTGGCGACCTCCGGATTCAGCGGATCGAGCTCGTGCGCGCGCCCGGCCTCGGCGAGCGCCTCCTCCGATCGTCTGTGCGCCGCGAGGCAGTGCGAGTAGAAATAGTGTGCATTGGCAAGGCTGGGATTCAACTCAATGGCCCGCCGCAATTCGCGCTCCGCCGCCGACGCGTCCCAGTCGTAGACGCATAACTGATCGCCGAGCGATGCATGGGCGTCGGCGAGCGTGGGCTCGAGCGCGAGCGCCTTGAGGACGGCGGCTCTCGCCTTCGGCATGCCTTCGCGGGGGCCAAGATACGTCGAAGCCGTGAGGCTCTGGTACGCGTCGGCGAGGCCGGCGTACGCGAGCGCATATTTCGAATCATGCGCCAGGGCCTGTTGGAAGTACGCCAGCGCCTGTTGGACGGGCGCCAAGCCGCCCTCGTTGTAGAAGTAGCGTCCCTTGAGATACAGCTCGTACGCCTCGACGTCGCGGGTCGGGCGGCGCGAGAGCGTCAGGCTGTCTCCGCTCACCAGGTGCACCTGTAGGGCCCTCATGATCGCGCGGGAGATCTCGTCCTCCACGGCGAAGACGTCTCCCATCTCACGGTCGTAGGTCTCCGACCAGAGGTTGTATCCGTTCCGGGCGTCGGTCAGCTGCGCCGTCACGCGCAGGTGGTTTGCGGCCCGGCGCACGCTCCCGCCGAGCACGGTCGCCACCTTCAACGCCTGACCGATCTGCCGCACGTCCTCGTTCTTCCCTTTGAATGCGAACGAGGACGGCCGGGCCACGACCTGGAGCTGCGGCAGCTTCGAGAGCGCGTTGATGAGCTCTTCGCTGATGCCGTCGCTCAGGTATTCCTCCTGCGGGGCGCCACTCACGTTCACGAACGGCAGCACTGCAATCGATTTGCCGGTAGGGCCCGCCAAGGCCGGTGTGCCGTGCGGCCGGGACAGTACGAAGAACCCGGCCGCCGCTGCAAGCAGGGTCGCGGCGAGCCCAGCCCCGGCTGCGAGCAGGGACGTTCGGCGTCCCGTATTACGCACGCGCTGCGCCGGCGCTGCGAGGGCCTCCACGAACTCTGCGGCGGTGGCGAAGCGGTCGGCGGGTGTCTTGGCGAGCGCCCGCACGATCGCTTCCTCAATCGCAGGCGGGACCGCCGCGCGCATCGCGCTGACCCGCGGCGGCGCCGCGGCGAGGTGCTGGCGCACGATGCTCTCCGCGCTCGGCCCTGTAAAGGGCGGCTCGCCCGCCAACATCTCGTACAGCACGCACCCGAGACTGTAGATGTCGCTCCGCTCGTCCACCCGGGCACTCGCCGCGCCCTGCTCGGGGCTCATGTAGCCCGGCGTCCCCACTGCGATCCCCGTCCCAGTCAACTTCTCCCCACCCGCCGCCGTGATCGCCCGCGCGATTCCGAAATCCGTCACTACCGCATGCCCCGCCTCGAACAGGATGTTCTCCGGCTTGATATCGCGGTGCACCACGTCGTGGCTGTGGGCGTAGCTCAGGGCATCCGCAACCTCGCGCGTGATCTGCCCCGCCTCGGCGAGCGGGAGTTGGCCTGCGCGGTCGAGACGATTCCGCAGCGTCTCTCCTTCGACGTAGGGCATCACGTAATACAGCAGACCCGTGGCTTCGCCCGAATCGTGGAGCGGCAGGATGTGCGGGTGCGTGAGGCCCGCCGCGATTTCGATCTCCTGGAGAAACCGCTCGGGGCCCAGCGCGGCGGCGAGCTCGGGCTTCAGCACCTTGATGGCGACTTTGCGATTGTGCTTCAGGTCCTGGGCGAGGTAGACGGTTGCCATCCCGCCGCGGCCGAGTTCACGCTCGATCGTGTAGCGGTCGGCGAGGGCAGCTTGGAGTCGGGCGAGCAGGTCGGCCAAGGGGCTCGTGGGCGTGGACGAGTCCATCATAGGGGTGGCGGCCCCGTGCGGCCAGAGGGCGCGGGGAGCCACCCGTGGCGTAAGGCTCCTCCGGGGAATCGGCTCTCACGCGTTTGTCAGGTCTGCATCGTCTTCGTGCCGGTCGTAGACGAGATCAGCCCGTTCGACCGGATGCTCGCGCAGGTGATAGTCAGTTGACTGCCAATCGACCCGAGACGGATCATCACGACTGGGCCTGCCCTGGCGAGCACTGTTTTGTGGGTCATCGGCCCGAAGACCGGCCCGCGTGATCCGCCTGCAATAGACGAATACTCCTACCCTCAAGCCGCATTGCGCCATGGTGTCGCGCAAACAAATCCCGTCGATCAAGAGGAAATCGTACTTGCCAAGCTCGGCCTGCACAGCAGCCTTGAATCGATGTAGGTCCAGTATCCCAACATACGAATCGGCGTCTTTGTCGCGATCCACGTACGAGTCCGTGCCTATGTGAGGGGCGCCGAACTGAATCGCGAGCGACTTGCCCAGGGTGGTCTTACCGGAGGTCGAGTGCTCTTCGATGCCGACAACAAGAGTCCGCCCAGCGTTCCTTAGCTTCTGCAGGGCAATAATTAACTCGTTGAGATGGGTAGTGCAAAACTGGTCACGCACTCTGTGTGCTTCATGGGTGGACGTGGACCGGCTCGGAATCAAACCGAGAACCTACTGATTAAGAGTTCACGTCAGGACCGGCACTCCCGTCCCTTGTCAGCACGAACACCCACGAACACAGGTGCCTAACGACGGCTCGCTGCCAGGTCAGGCGCCTCGGTTCGCGTACGGTTGACACAGGATTGACACAACGGAGCCGCGGCTACTTCTGATCTTGAAACAGCTCCGGGTGCGCGTCCGCCCACGCGACGATCCGCACCTCGATGGTCTCGCGGCTGTCACTCGGGCTGTGAGCAAAAGCGAAGTAGGAAACCCCGTCGAGGACGACGCTCCACTTCGGTGCGTCGTAGTACGCGCGGAGCGGTCGCCCCTGATATAACACCTCGACCATGTCGTGCCCGCGCCGCGGCCTCATCCACCGGACCAAATCGAGCGTGTCCTGCGTCAGGTTCCGCGTCGCCCGCTTGAACATGTCGATCGTGTCTTGCGTGAGTCTTCCTAACATAGCCCCTTACCTCTCCGAGCCAGCCGCGGCCCGGTCCACGAGCTTGCCAGCCGAACGACGCTTCACGATGTACAGTGACGTAGGCGCAATCTCACGAGGTCATCGCCCGAACTGCAAGAGGGGCGCGGGATCCAGCCACCCTCCGCTACGCCGGTACGCCCTGCGAGTTGTATCTTAGGCTTGCTCAATTGTCGCTGCGAATCACGCATCGAGGAGTCCAAGTGGCCGCACCGATACCCGCTCCCGCCTATCAAGGTCTGAGTCGCACAATCCAGATTCCGGCGTGCGTCCTCTCTGTTGATGCCTTCCGCAGGTTATTTGTCGAGCTCGATGCCCTGACGCGCGAGGCTACCAGTGCCCAGATTGACGATCTTGTGATGCCAGCCGGCGTTGCCCCAGCGGACTTTGCTCGCGAAAAGGAAACGGCAAAAGCCGAGGCGGGGCTCTCGCTTTGGGTATATGGGAAGAACGGCGAGCAGGTCGCCCTCCACTCCGCGGCGGCGATCACCCCTGAAGCCCTTCCCGATGGTTTTACCAACATCACGTTCGATTCCGGCGCTCGGTTCCGGATGAAGCTGAACTACGATCCGATCAATCGGTTCCGGCTCAACTTCGACTTCACGGAACCCGTCCTCTTCGTCGGTTACGATCCGTGGAGTCAGCCGACGCCCAACCTGAGCCACCTTGAGATCATCGGCGCCAACCAGACCTGGGTAGCTGGTGTCTGCGACAAGGTCCTCAACTTCCTCAAGGCACGGAAGCGGTCGCGGCGTTGGCTCCACGGGCCAACCACGTTCAGCCTCTTTAACTGGTTAATCGGGTTTCCTGCCAGCTTCTGGCTCGTCTACCGAGTGGACGGCGTCACTCAGCGGCTCACTGCCGGCCTCCCGGGCGTGATCCGATCAGGCTTCTATGTCTATCTCCTGCTCATCGCGCTCATGGTCTTCCGAGTCGTCGCCTACTTCCTGCGTTGGCTCTTCCCATTGGTCGAGCTCGAGGGCAGCCGGAGTAACGCGGTGCGCGCCACAGGCAGCGCCATCGTGATTGGGCTCCTGAGCGCGTTGATCTACGACGTTCTAAAGGCGGCGTTTAAGTAGAGGGGGCGCGTCGCTGCTCAGGCGTAACTGGCCGGCCAGATTACACGGGTGGCGAGGGTTCTAGCTTGGAATCGAGCCTGGGTCCATACTGGCCCTGACGCTCGTGTACACGACCCCTCGAATCTTCGGGTGGTCCTATGTTGCGGAGGCTCTATCCGCCATGGTGGCCTTTCACGGGAGGTGAGCCATCGCGCGCATTTTGATCATCGACGACGAACCCGCGGTGCGAAAGAGTTTGCGAACGTACTTAGAACGAGCGGGCTACCAGGTGGCGGACGCAGGGGACGGTCGAACCGGCCTGCGGCTCCACGCGGTCGCCCCCGCGGACGTCATCATGACGGACATTTTCATGCCGGACTTCGACGGAATCGAGACCTTAAGGGAGCTGCGACGCGTCGCCCCGGGGGTCAAGGTCATCGTCGTGTCGGGCGGGGATTCGACCGGCACACTGAACATGCTGGATGATGCGAACCTGCTCGGTGCCGACCACGCGTTCCACAAGCCGCTCAAATCTGAGGAGCTGCTCGGGGCCGTCCGGGAGATGCTCAGCGAGAATCCGCAGGAGTAGGGCGGTCGCTCAAGTATTCCTGGGGGAGCATGTCGCGACAGCACCCTTCGTCGCCGCGTGACCCGAATAACAGGGCGAGAGCTACCCGAGACATTGTCATGTTCAATTGCTACCCCGTGCTATGGCCCTCACCGTGATGCGATGGACTTGGTGGCGGAGAGGATGGCTATTGGGCACTGGTGGGCACACCGCGTAACTCCTCACCAGCCGGAGTGCAGACCGATCGAGACCCTAACAACCGCGCTCGAAGGCGCCCGCGGCCCCTCTAGTCGCAGCGGTCGGTGTCTTAGGCGGCGAGCGGCCTTAGGCTGCGAGGCTTGCAGCGTTTGTCGTAGGGCATCGGAGCCGAGACGAGGGTATACGACTGCGCGGGTCGTGGAGGTTACCGAGCTCTATCCCATGTGCGGCGCGGATCAAAGGCCCAGCCGCAGCCAGTGCGCGATCCCGCGCCGCATGCGGCTCGGCGGGGGCAGCCGGCGGTCGAGCTCCGCCTGGTCGTCGATCCAGGTCACGAGCCCGGTGAGCAGGACGAAGTCGGGCACGGCGTACAGACTCGTCCACCCGGACACGAGCACGGCCGCCTCACCATCCATCACCATGCTGCGATAGTCCTGGTTGGGTGAGCCCACTTGGAGGAAGAAGGCAAAGCGCGCGAGCTCTTCCGTCGGCACGCTCGTGTTGCCGGGTGTGATGAAGACCGCGCCGATTTGTTGCATCGCGTCGGCCATGGGGCCCTCCCCGATGGAGGCGCCTTCGCGGACTTGGCGGCTGCGTTGTTCGAGGTACGCGCGCAGGCCCACTGCCATCGCAGGGCCGCCGATCAGGCGCGCCCATGCCTCCCGGGACACGTACAAGAAGCCCTTGAAGTGGAGCTTGGGCCGTACGCTCGCATCACTCGGGAGCGCGGGGGGCGTGCCGGCCACAGTACGCGTGACCGTAGCGGTCGCGGGTTCGCTGCCAAGGATCGAGTCGAAGCTGGCTAGAACCTTGTACACACCCGGCTCGAACGCGTAGAGATCATGCAAGAACGCGTTGGCCGCGAGACTCTGGCGCAAAGCCCTCACTCTTTGGTGCAAGGCGTCTACGCCGATCTCGGGGTCGTAGAGGCCCGGCTGCAGGAGGCCGCCAGCCGCGGCGATCTCGGGCGTGAACTCGTGTCGCAGGGCGACGAGCCGTGACAGGAGGTCGTGGGCAAGCACCATGGTCCATCCCGGCGCGGGTGCAGAGGCGAGTGAGGGGGCGATTACGAGCACGCGCACCCCCCGGAGCGCGCTTCCGACCAGGAGCGACGCCAGAAACTCGTTGAGCCATAACGAATCCGGCACCTTCACGACGCCGCCCGGCGACATCAGGCTGAACAACGTCGCTTTCGCGACACTGACCTGCTTGAACGCGTAACCCGTCTCGTTGTGCAGCTCGACCGCGCGACTCGCGACGCCACCCCAGCGATCCAGACTATCGATCTCTGCCCGCACGCGGAGGTCGTAGCCCGCAGCCTTCGGTTGTGGTCGAAGCACGTGCGGCACCTCGCCGCCGGTGATCCCTTGCGCCTCCAGCAGCCCGCGGGCTTCGTCGCGCAAGGTGAGGGCTGCCGGCCCTTGGAGCATCAGCGCGCGGTCCTCCCACGCGGGCCCGGCGTAGTGCTCGCCTACCCCCATGCCGGCGTACATCGCCATGCCATGGTAGGGGTCGGCCTCGCTGACATCGTACAACACGACCTTGCGATGATCGCGCATCGCGTCGTCGGGGAGCCCGATGAGCGGCAGGATCAGGCGGCTGCGGAACGAGGGGTCGGCGGGGTTGGTAACGTTCACGTGTACTTTGACGAGCCGCCGCAGCCACAAGTCGCCGTATTGCGCCCGTTCGGTCGCCAGGAGTCGCGACGCCGCTACCGCACGACGCAGCCGCTCCTGCGCCTCCTCGAGGCTCTTGGCCAAGGCGTCGGCCGACGCCGGGAGCTCGAGATGGTATCCGAGCGGGTCTTCGAGCAGCCGGAGCAAGGACCGGCTGCGATTGCGCTCGAAGTAGTGCTGGTCGAGGAAGATCATGTAGGCCGGCAGCTGGCCTGTCGAATCGTACTCCGCGACGCGCTCGCGAAGGGCGGCGAGATAGGCTTCGGTCACTAGGAGGAGGGACAGCCGGTCTGGTCCTCCTGAGTCATTTACGCCGCGGAAGTCATGCACCCATAGGACGTGATAGTCTCGCGCGAGCCCGATCGACTTGATCAACTCGAGCCGAAACCGATCGTTGTGGACGTACCAGATCCGATTGCCATGGGTGATAGGATGCTCCGTCGCGCGACTGAGGAGACTGTCGAGCTCTTTCTGCTCGTTATACTGCTCCGGGACGAGTGCGAGCTGGAGCGGCAGCCACACCAAGCGCGGATCGCGCCATGTCTCACGGTTCGCCGCGCTGATCGTCTCCACCACATCGAGCAGTTGCTGGAATACGTACAGCGCCGCATCGGATCGTGCCGGCGGCACGGCTGAGTCGAGCAACAGCCAGCGGGCGAAGATGCCGCGCGCGTGGCCGCCAAACTCGCGGGTCGTGTCCGGCTTTTTGTTCTGTCCGAGCAACCGATTGTAGGGGAACAACACGCGGTCGAGTAAGATGGCCTTGGCGCGCTCGGCCACCGCCGCGCCGAGCGGCGTGGCGCCACTTGACACGAGCGGCCCGTCGGACACGGCGATCGAGAAGGCGCGCGCTAGCGCGGCGTGATAAGCGCGGATCTCGGCGTCGACGGTGTGATCGGCCAGACGCGCCTTGAGGGGCGCCGCCGCCACGGCAACAGCCCGGGGGATGTCGCCGCCCGGCGCACCGAGTGACGGCGCAACAAAGCGGTTGATCCAGTGCGCCGTCGCGCGCACGCTGTCGAGGGCGGCCTCGAGCGTCGAGTCGGGCCGCGCGAACGCCAATGGTAGTGGGGCTACATCTCGCAGGACGACGTGATCGAGGTGCGGCCGCGTCCTACCGCGATGCGGCTGGTGCAGCGGCACCGTGAGCGCCAGATTGATCGAGCCCCCGCGCGTCGGCAACCACTCGAGGCGCAAGTCACTCCCGCCCCCGATGATCCCACCGCGGCGCACCGGGACGAGAAACGTGAGCAGCAGGTCGCCCGCGCCGTCGCGCATGTCGTAGTCGATGCCAGCCCCGATGCGTAACAGGTTGCTGACGAGTAGCGCGCGGACACCGCCGTCGAGGCGCACGTCCCGTACGCCGCCGTAGGCCTCGACCGCCCAGCCGGCAAGCTCCGTGACCGGGCTCCCGATATCGCGAAAAACGCCGACCCGGAGTTGCGATGCCAAGTGGGTGTCGGTGCCGCGTGCCAGACCGATTCCCACTCCGCCGTACGGTTTGAAGATCTCCGGCAATCCCAGGGAGTGGACGTACCCGCCTTGCACGGGTCGGAGGGTGTCTTGCGCTCTCGCGCCGCGCCCCGCGGCCACGACGAGGAGGAGGAGAAGGAGAGGGACACGGACGACAAGAGTCCGCATGGTTGCACTCAATCTTCACGTCGCGGGGTCGCATCGCCAGACCAGGCGGGAGCAGCAGGTGGAGGCGATAAGTCGTGGGAGGACTCTCGGGTCGAGCGCTACTCAGGGTCGGACTGACGGCGGCTTACGGTCTCCCATGCGCAAGCCGCTGCCTAACCTGCGCTTGAAGCCGGCGGGCCTATCGCCCTTAAGGGAAGCGGAGTGTTGTGCGCTGCCGCGCAGGAACTATCGTTCAACAACAGTTGCGCTGGCGGGCGGGTCGCCCGCAGCTTAAGCGCGATCCGTTAGGCCGCCGCGCGACAATGTTCCATGCCATCCCTTGATTCTGTAACCTTCGATACCACGGGCCTCGCCTTCAAGGGCGAGCGGAATGGTGTTCGGGCGTGGTCCACACCCTCCGGTGACGCCGTGATCCTTCACCATTTCCCACGTCCTCCAGACATCCCGGTCGCTTTGCGCGACCTCCTCGCCATACGTGAATTTTCCCGTAACGCGGCAATGCACGGGGGAGCGGCTATCATCGAGGTGGATGTGATTGTGGTACGGGATTGCATGGCCTTGCGCCAAATCGTCAAGGTCCCTCAACAGCCTCACGGTATCACCTATCTTGGCTCCATCACCCTTCCGTGTCCCGCTTTCAGCTTCGTGTTGAAGATTCAGTGTCCGGAGTATGGCACCACGGGCATCCGGGATGCGGTGATCGCGGACGAGCTTATGGGGCAGGGCCGAATCAATATCGACGAGGGCACTCGGGAAATGCGTCGGTGGATGCAGGATCCCTACGATCCGTCACTGACGGACGGCTTCCGCAGAAACGTGTCCGAGGATGCGCAGTACGACCCACGTTTTCCGACTCATCCTCTGTCGCGATTGCGGCCACTGCTTACCCGGTTACAAGGCACCATCCACCTCGCTGAGGAGCTACGGGGGCAACCCCCGTTCCGCCCAGCTTCAGGCCATCGCCGGCGATGGTGGCACCTATGATGAATTGCCGGTCCGTACGCGATGCGCCACCGCCTAACAAGCGCTTGAAGCTGACGGGCGCTCACGAGTAAGGAAGAGTTGCGTTGCCTCGCCGCCCAGTCTTTTTATCTGCCGCTCCACCGCCTTGCGCCCGCCGCTATTGCGCCCGCAGCTTGAATGCAGGCCGTTGGACGGCGCCACGTGTTCGAGCACTGCTTCCTCTTTGGCGAACCCGTTCGACCGGTGATGCAAGTCCTCATAGCGACTGAGTGGCGCAAGCCCGTCCCGCGCCCATGAGTCCGGACAAATTCAACGGTGGGGTGGCGGGCATGCGCTCTTTCACCTCTTTCGTGGCTGTCCTGGCAGTGGTGCCGCTCGCCACGGGAGCGGCACAGTTGGACCAGCCGCTTTGGAGCGCAACGACCGATCGCGAGGTCACCTTCTGGCGTCGGGCTGCGGGGGACGTCCTACTCGTCGGGACCGGAGGCACGTTGCTCGCCCTAGACGAGCACACCGGCAAGGAGCTCTGGAGACGGACGGGCTTGCCCGCGTATGCGGGACCTGAAAGTCAGACCAGCTCGGTCGATGCGTTTGGAGCGGGGCGCACCGCCCCGGCCGCGGTGCTGAGGGAGGTGGCGGTGCTCTGGGACGCGCACGACGCGGTCCTGACGTTCGACTCGGGTGGCATGCATGCGCGCCTGGAAGTGTTGGACCTCCGGACTGGGGCGCGGCGCTGGGAATCGGAGGGACTGCCGTTCACCGACCTGCGCGGACACCTTCGTGCATCGCCCACCCTATTGCTCGTCTACGGGACGGGAGGGACTCCTGGAGCCCCGGAGCGGGTGCTAGTGGGTGTGGATCTCGACGCCGGCCAGGTGCGGTGGCAGCGGCGCGACGTGTTCGCAAAGCCGCCGCTCGAGTTCGAGGCGGCGGGAAGCGGCCTGGAAACGAGTCGCGGCACCATCAGTGGCAACCAATGGCCGCTGCTGGATAGCGATACCACAGCCATCCTGTTCTGGTCCGCGGCGGGTCCGATCAAGATCGACCTGCGCACCGGCGAGCGGGTTTGGGCGGCGCCGGTCGACGCGGCGCGGCCTCCGGCGATCTCGCAGGACTACCCGGAGATGCTGTTGGCCGATGGGATCCTGTACGCTCCCTTCGATCATAGCCTGCAGGCGTTCAGGGTGTCAGATGGCCACCCCATATGGCATGAACCGAGACGCTTCAACGGTAAGATTGCGCAGTTCGAACTGACGTCCGCCGGGTTACTGGTGCGGGGCGTCACGGACTGGGCACCGCTGGAACCACTGACCCTGGGCGGGCGGTTTCCAGCCGGGCTCTTCATGGAGCTGCTCGACCCGGCCACGGGCGCGTCGCGCTGGGCGCATCGCGACAAGCCGCTCGCGGTGATGACGCCGTTCGTGCGGGATGGCGACCAGGTGTACGGGGCCACGCATGACTCGTTGTACCGTATCGCGCTCGCCAGCGGCGCGGCGCGCGCCATCGCTGGCCTTAAGTTTGAAGCCCACGGCTTTCCTCAAGGCCTCGAGTTGCGGGCCGGCCACCTGCTGGTTCTCTCCCCGCAGACGCTCATGCTGTTCGATACCGCAGGCGCGACGCTGTATCGGGCGTACTTCCCTCCTCCTTCGCTCTTCGAGCTCACGCTATTCTCGCGCGATCATGCATACGTCATGACCAAGCATGCCGACTCATCGGGGCACGGCGCTGGTGGCCTGCTCAAGGTCAACAAGAACACCGGCAAACCCGACCTGCGAGCGCTCTTCGGTACAGACTGGGGGGACTATCTCCTAGACGAGTCGCTTGAGCTGCTGTTCCGGCTCAAGCAGGGCCGCGAGATCACGTGCTACCGCTTCTGAGTGTACTGGTCCAGCCCCTTTATTGGCCCCCAGAATTTTCCTTCACCAGGTCGCATAGGTGGTCGGGGACCGCCTTCTGTTACCGAAGCGCCTGTATACGCTGCGTCAACCACGGTGGCGTTCGATGCCAGAACCTTCCCGTCCTTTGAGGGGGCAGCGCCGCACGGCATCCCGGTTCGAATCCGGGCCAGGGCATCCGGTCAACGTAGCTCAATAGTAGAAGAGATCTCGATTTAATCCCGTACGGCCAGCGAGCACCAGCGTTGGCCGTTGTCTTATGAACGAGGTCGGCGATGCGAGTGAAGAACGCACCCTCCAGCCAGGGACGGGAATAACGCGGCGAGAGCTACTCGAGATCCGTTCGCGTTCAATTGCTACCCCGTGCTATGGCGCTTCCCGTGATGCGATGGACTCAGTGGCGAAGAGGATTGAACTTGGGCATCGGTGAAGGCTCTGCGTAACGCGTCACCCAACAGGTGGCGGAAGGAAGTGCGCCACGGGGAGCAGCGGCTACCGGCGGCCCGCTGGGGCCTGGACAGACGTGGGTATCCCGTGTACCTCGTAGTCCATGGGCTCGGCCTCGATCACTGCGCTACCTCGCGAGCTCGCGACCGCCGAAGAGGGGTTGATCGCGGCGAGCAATAGCGTCGGCTTGAGGTTGTTCCGGGAGGTCGAAGGGGCGACGCGCGCCAGCGTGCCCAACCTCTTCATCTCCCCCCTCTCGGTGACCATGGCGCTCGGCATGCTGTATAACGGGGCGGCCGGGCAGACCGAGGCGGCCATGCGACAGACGCTCGAGCTCGAGCGACTGACGCTGGAAGACGTGAACCAGTCCTACCACGGTCTGATCCAGATGCTGCGCGGGCTCGATCACCGCGTGCACTTCTCGCTCGGCAACTCAATCTGGTGTCGGAACGGTATCACGTTCACGCAGGGGTTCCTTGACGCCACCCGAGCCTACTTCGATGCCCCGGTGGAGGCACTCGATTTCAGTACCCCAGCCGCGGCATCGATCATCAACGACTGGGTCAGGAAGGCGACGGCGGGACGGATCACGGGAATCGTGCCTGCACGCATCCCGCCGCTGGCCGTGATGTACGTCTTGAACGCGATCTACTTCAAAGGCGACTGGACCGCGCCGTTCGATCCGACCCTCACGCGCAGCGAGCCCTTTCGGCGCGCCGACGGGTCGAGGACCACGGTGAGGATGATGTCCCACGGCCGGTCCGTCGAGGTGCGCATCAAAACGGACGGGGACCCGTTGGTCGTGGACCTTCCCTACGGCGGCCGGGCGTTCAGCATGACGATCGTGTTGCCGAGCGAGCCGGGCGGCATCCACTCCCTCGTGGCCGAGCTGACGCCGCAGCGCTGGAAGGCTTGGATGGGCGAGCTGGAGGCCGCGAAGTGCCAGGTGCGGTTACCCAAGTTCAGGCTGGAGAACGACCTCGTCCTCAACGACGCCCTGCGGGCACTGGGGATGGGGATCGCGTTCGCGGCCTCCCCGCCCCACGTGGCGGACTTCGGGCGCATGCGCCGTGAGCGTGACGTGCAGATCACCGAGGTGAGGCACAAGAGCTACGTGGACGTGAACGAGGAGGGTACCGAGGCGGCGGCCGTGACCTCGGTGTTGGTGGGATATCTAAGCGCGCTCCCATCGCCCCCACTCGTGGTCGTGGTGGACCGGCCGTTCCTGTTCGCGATCCGGGAGAACTTGTCGGGAACGATCCTCTTTCTCGGGCGGGTACTGAACCCGACGAACGCGTGACTCGCAGACACGGTCGTCGTTCTTCTCCTGCTTGACCCGGCCCGGTAGCTCGGTTGGTAGAGCAGCGGACTGCGAGTGCGGTGGGCAATCTAACCCTCCCTCGCAGCTGGCATTCGGGAGCGCTTTGCCGGAGTGTTTGCGAGTCAGGATCCTGTGCTTCCGGTGCTCAAGCCTGCTCGTTCAGGGTCCCGGCCGCGAAGGCGAGAAAGTATGGAACACGCGCGCTTATTGTCACGATGTCACCGTTACGATTGCATGCAACCGCGCAGCGCAGCGCGCCGGGGTCCACAACATCCTCATGGTGTTGTTGACAAGACCCCTACGTAGCAACTGACTGTAGAAAATCTACGAGGAACATGCTGCAACAAGGCGAGAAGTCGATGTCAATACGCATTGTCGTGCTCACCTTTCCACGGTCCGCGAACGCGACCACTTGACCTCGGCTTGATGTCGGCTGCCTATCGTTATCCCATGCCTGAAGGCCACATTGTTTGGACGCACCGTCTCGACGCGCTCAGCCTCGCCCTGACCCTGCTCGCCTGCACCGCGGGCTGTGGGTTCATAGGCTCCTACCACCCGGACCCCCCGTGCCTGGGTCGTTGGGGCGGTTGCACGGGGGGGCCGGAACCGAAGACGTATGAGGTGGTTGTGATGCCTCCCGTAGACTCAATCCGCGTCGGACAAGAAATCGAGCTCAGGGTGAAAAAGCTCCCTCCGAAGAACGACCCGAACTACGGGACGTGCGTGTACTGGACAAGTAGTGATACGAGCGTCGCGACCGTGGACTCTGGCCTCGTGCACGGTACGGCACGCGTGCGCGCCAAGAGCGTCGGCGCGGCGGTGATCCTGGCCACCGTCGCCGGCTGGGTAGGCCACGCGTCGATCGTCGTTGTGCCGAAGGACTGAACCGACCCCCGGCCCCCTCTACCGGCCCGATGTGCCTCGACGCGATCTCCAAAGAAAAGGAATCGCTCTAAGGGGCAGCGGGGACGCAGGGGGCGGAAGCGGCCCGATCAGCCTCAACATGAGGGCGTCAAGACCCCGGCACATTATCCTCCTGGTTGTGTTTTGGGCCTGACGGTGACCTTGGCATTTCCGCGCACCCTATCGGCTGTTGCAGAGATGCTTGCGACTCCCACCTTCTTGCCAACCACCCATCCGTTTACGACGGTCGCGACGCTGGTATCGCTGCTCGCCCAATGGACTGTCGCGGAACTCGGCACGACCTGACCCTTGGGCGGCACGAGTTCATAGTTGAACATCACCGTGTCACCAACTGCGACCGTGTCGGCGGCAGTTCTCACGTACACGCTATCTATGCCGGTGGGCGGGCGGTAGGGTGGCGGCTCGCCGCCCGACGCCATGGCCCCGAGTGTCTCCTGGATACCCCTGCCGATGGCACACCCTGCTTGGAGGGCAAGCGCCGAGCAAATTGTGGCCGCTGCGATGAAACGATAATGGGTCATGAGTCCTCCTACCCTGATTGTGCAGGTCGCGCTCTGGTGAATCAAGCAACCGGGGGTCAAGGGGGACTCAAGAGTCGGAAGCCAGTTGCGGCACGGGGGGTGGGAGATGCGGCACCGGGGGTTTAATCAGGGCGCTCTGAGCCTGCAGCGCGGGCCCGAAGGGGAGCGGAGTACGCTCAGATCATCCTCATGCTGTTGTGTCGAGACCCCCTTTACGCACTCAGCTCGCGGCGTCTCGATCTGCACCTTCTTGACGCGGCCTTGACTCGTCCCGACGATGGTGGTGCGCACGCAACCCCGGAGGAGCCTCTATGAAGCGCTTCGCTTTCAAGGCCGTCGTACTTCTCACGCTCGCGGCCTGCACCGAGCCGACGCGGCCTGCAGCCCCGCGCCCTCCCCAAGCCGACGTCGCGCTCTCCGTAGCAACGGCCTGTCCGACGCCAGCCAACGTCGTGGTCCACGATCAAGCCAGCCTGCTTGCCGCCCTCGGCGCGGCCTATCCAGGAGAGGTGATCGGACTCGACGGGTTCTTCGGGATCAGCGCGGACGTGACCATAGCTACCCCTGGCGTCACCCTGACGTGCGTCACCCCCGGCTCAGGGCTGTTCGCGGTCTCGAGTTCCGGCGTGCAGGACGTGGTGATTGCAGCGGCGAAGAACGTTGTCGTGGATCGCCTGATTCTTGACGGCAGCCAGGCGGGTGACAGCCCTCTCGCCGCGTTCAACGACTTGGCGACTTTTTTCGCGGAAGGCATTCGGTTCACCAACAACACGGCGACCTGCACGCCCGGCGGGGAGTGCGTGAACATCCAAGGCGGCCTCGGACCGGTCGTGACGGATAATCGCTTTCAGGCGGCCGACGCCTTCGCGGGCATTCACCTGCAGCCCGACGCCGCGCCGATCGACGGCGCCAGGATCGAGCGGAATGGGGTGGTTGCGACGACACCATCCTGCTGTCCGAATCAAGGCGGTATTCGACTCTTCGGGGCCACCAACGTTGTGATCGCCGACAACACGGTCCTCGGTCCATGGGCCAATTCGCTCAGCGTTCAGGCGCTTACAACGAGCCTCGTCGAGAGGAATCAATCGAAAGGGGCTGCCAGGTACGGCATCCTGTTCTCGGGGAACCCCAATTTCCCAACTTTGTTGATGCTCAACAATACTTTTCGCTCTAACGTCGTCACCGGCGCCGCGAGCGGAGGAGTGTTCGCGAAGTTGGCGTGCGGGAATGTGTTTGTCGGGAACAACCTACAGGGCAACGGGGGCAACGTCGGCGTTGTCTTCGACGCCACGACAGGCGCCAACACGCTGGTGGGTAACGGCACGATCGTCACCGACAACGGCGCCTTCGACTGCAACGGCGACGGGGTGAACGACCCCAATATCATCACGGGGGCAGGAGCCGTGACGCACGGAGTCACGCTCGGTGGAGTGGTGAGCGACGCGGTCAGGACCACGAGAGGCCACACGCTCCAATAGCAGCCAAGGGCGCGGGCAGCGCCGGTGGCCGGTAGGGACCGGCTGGTCCAAGGAGACCGCCATGAGATTCGCGATGGTGTATGAACTAGCCCTTGCGGCGAGCCTCACTTCGCTGGCCTGCTCCGGAGCGAAGAACTATGAGGTGAATGCCGTTTTCCCAGTAGAAGGAAATGAGGGGCTTGAGCAGAAGGTCGATGCTCTACTGAAGGAAAGGGGCTATGCCGTCTACGACAAGGATGCAGGACATCGGCGCATGTCGGAACTGGGCTTCGTCGAGAACGAGTACGCCACCGGCTCGCCCTTGGTGACGGCCGATAGGCAACGGGGGTGCGGATTGTTGAGCCTCCTTTGTAAGAAGGTAGATGTGCTGATGATAAGAGACGAGCTCGATCCCCCAACCTGGCATCTGTACGTGTACGCCTGGACGGTGCAAAGGAACAATCCTCTTGAGTCATACAGGCTCGTCGGAGTCTCCAAGGAGGTCCAAGCACACGCCAATGCTATCATCGATGTTTTCAGGCTGGGAGGTCAGCAGCACTAGCTGGTCCTGCCAAGGGTAAGGCGGTCGCTCTGTATCATCCAGGGAACAACCTCCACTTGGGCCCGCCCCGTCAGGTGTGTATCCAGGGCAGGGATCAAGGAACGCAGCAGCGCAACGGGGGACTACAATCGCGGAGGCGAGGGAACGACGCTTTTCCCCCGCCTCCGCGTTCGGGCTCAGTGTCCGATCGGATGGGTCTGGGGTAGCGCTTCGCCGATCGCCGTCGCCGCGGCAGAGCACTCGGGGTGGCCGAACCCGCTGGCGCTCACGCCGTTCGTGAAGTCGTAGATGATGTTGTCGTCCTTGCCATTGTCAGCTACGCCTGCCGGCACGTGATCGAGCCGGAGGTTGTAGCGCATTTTCCAGGCGATGTTGTGGTCGGCGCAGGAGGCATCACCGCTCACCCCGAGGCCGCCGACGAGGGTCCCGTCGGCGTCATACAGCGCCAAGCCGCCGCCGAACACGTTGATACCCCCAATCCGCTTTCCGACCATAAAGTCCTTGCGGCTGCCGTAGTCGGCCGCGTCGCCGCCATAGGCGACCTCTTCGTTGGTCGGGTTGGATTCCTGGAGTCCGAACAGGGTTCCGCCCGGTTGGGTGGCGGCATAAAGATTGGCGGTCGAGAGGGCGAGATGCGGCAGGCTGAACGCGTTCCCGGTGTTGGCCTTCTGGGCCGCGATCACCCGGCTCCCCGGCCACTGATCGGTGTTCGTCGCTCCGGTGAACACGACGGCAACCACGAGACCGTTCCGATCCACCACCGCCGCCCACATGTCGAGATTGAAGCCGCCGTTGGCCTCGTTGCGGGCCTGAACCAGCGCCGCCTTCAGCTGATCGAAGCCGGCGAGCCGACTCAGGTTCAGGTCGACGGCGGGCAATCCGGTGAGACTGTTGTCGCCGCAGGCCGCCAGCGCGGCGAGCCCACACGCGGCGATGCCGAGCCGCATGACTTTGCGGGAGAGTGGATGAAGACTGAGCATGGCGGGATCCTCCGGGTAGTGGGGTGACTGAAAGACCCGGGTCTGGACGGTCTTCGGGATCGGAGTGGCGTCGGAGCGGAGGCGTCAGGGCGACGGCGAGAGGCCGTTCTCGGGCCGGGTGAAGAAAATGACTCGCGCGTTGGGCGTCCGCAATGACGTGCGCGACCGCCCCCCCTTGCGGCTCACGCGGGCTCCACCACTACCTTGATCCCGCGCCACTTTCCCTGACGGAACCGCAACACGCTCAAGCCGCAGCGCGTGATGTGGCCCAAGAGGATGGCGGTCCAGATGTCGGCCGGGCGCAGGCCGCGCGTCGCCTGGAAGAAGGCGCAGAGACCGAGCGGCACCACGATCTGAGACACGATCGAGATGTACAGCGGCGAGCGGGTGTCGCCCGTGCCCTGGAGTCCGCCCGTGTACGTGAGGGCGACGGTGACGAAGAGCCCCGAAACACTGAGGAAGCGGAGTAACTGGACGCCCAGGCCGACGACCACCGGGTCGGTCATGCCGAACAGCCCGAGCAGGGAGCGCGGGATCGCGACGAACAGGATGCCGATCGCGGCCGCGAGGCCGAGGCCGAGCCCCGCCGCGACGTGTACACCGTGCACCGCGCGCTCGGGACGACCAGCCCCCAGGTTCTGACCGCCGACGGTCGCGGCGGCGCTCATCAACCCCACCGACGTCCACGTGATGAAGGAGAACAGCTCAGTGTACCCCACCGCATAGGCGGCTTGCGCCTCGGCGCTCTGCGGAAGCGAGCCGATGAAGCGGAGCAGCAACACGCCGGCGATGTTCATCGCGATCCCCTGGAAGCCGGTGGGCAGCCCGAAGCGGAACAGCTCGCGGATGATGCTCCAGTCGGGCCGCCAGCTCATGCCGCGCTGCCAGGTCACCGGGAGCCGCCCCGAGAACAACAGGTATCCGGCGATGCCGCTCACCACGAGCCCCGCGACCGTGGTGCCGACCGCGGCGCCGGCGGTGCCCAAGCGCGGGAAAGGTCCGAGGCCAGTGATGAACGCCACGTTGCACGCGATGTTCAGAACGGTGAGAAGCACGCCCAGACGCAGCGGTGTGCGCGCGTCGCCCGCCGCCCGCAAGGCCCCGCTCACCATGAAAAAGAGCAACATCCCGAGGCTGCCCACGAACATGATACGGAGGAACGGCAACGCTTGGACCTGCACGGCGGGCGCGGCGTTCACCACCCGGAGCAGCGACGGCGCCAGTACCCACCCCAGCGGGGCCAGCAGCAATCCCCACAACGCGACTGCGGCAAGGAAGGCCTGGTACACGGTGCGATTCACCTTATCGGAGTCGTTGGCCCCCGCGAAGCGGGCCACCAGCACACCCATCCCGCCGAACACCGATATCACGAACACGATGACGACGATGAAAATCTGGATCGCGACGCCGATCGCGGCGTTGCCGGCGTACCCCACGAAGTGCCCCACCAGGGCGTGATCGACCACGCCCTGGAGCCCGGCGATGAGGTTCTGCAGCATCGTGGGCCAGGCGAGCATCCAGACGGCCCGCGCGAGCGGCCCCTCGACGATGGACCGGTCGAGCGGCTTACTTCCCGCGTTTGGCATCAAGGCTCCACGGGCCCGGGCCCGCGGCGGAGAGATAGAGCCACACGAAGCAGTAGATCACCGCGGGCGTGCCCTGATTGAGAACGGTCCAGAAACCGTGCGATCCGTGTCCGATGAAATAGGCGACCGCCATCTCGCCGGCCAGTAGAAAGGCGACGGGACGGGTGAACAACCCGATGAGGAGGAGCAGGCCTCCGAAGGTTTCCAGCGTGGCGGCCAGGCCGAGCAGCGACGCGAGCGGCACGGTGCCGCCACCCGGCATCACCGCGCCCGGAAACGCGAACAACTTGGCCGTTCCGAACTGCATGAACGTAAAGGCCGCGAAGATCCGGAGGACGCTGAGCAGGTATGGCGCCCGCATCGGCCATTTCGCGGTGATGCTTGGTGCGGTCATGATGCGCGTCTCACTTTCCGTTCTCTGAGTTGAAGGGGATCCGACCGCCGGTGGACAGCCATGAGCCTCCCAGAATCAGCACCAATCCGACGATGGATGTGGGCCCGAGATGCTCGTGGAGCACCACGCCGCCCAGCAGGACCGCGACCAGCGGGTTGATGTACGTGATGACGCTCGCCCGACTCGGTCCGGCCTCTGCGATGAGCCGAAAAAATACGACGAGCCCCAGCGCCGTGCAGACCACACCGAGCGCCGCGATGGCCCAGAGCGCGGACGCTGGGATCGCGTGTAGCGGGCTCGCGAACACTGCGGGTAACAGCGCGACCGTGGACAGGGCGAGACTCGCGGCCACCGGACCAAGCGGATCGAGATCGGCCAAGCGACGGCTCACGATGATGGGCGCCGCGGCGTAGCCCAGCGTCGCCACGAGCACGAGGGCGGCACCGAGCAGCTCCTCCCGGCGCCCGGCGACATCGATCCCGAGCAGGGCCACGACCCCGCCGAGCCCGATCACCAGTCCGAGTAGCCGTAGTCCAGTCGGCTTATCGGCCGGCGACAGGCGCACCGCCAGCAGTGCGACGAACAGCGGCATCGTGGCGATGAGAATCGCCGTCAACGACGACGAGATGTACCGCTCGCCCATCGCGATGAGGACGAACGGCACGGCGATTTCACACGCCGCGTAGGCGGCGATCGCCCAGCCGCGGTCCCACAGACCGTGGAGCGCGCCGCGCCGCAGGGCGAAGGGCAGGAGCAGGGCGGCGCCGAGCGTGACCCGTGCCCAGGCGATGAATCCGGGCGGCACGCCCGCGTCGACCGCGACCCTGATGAACAGGTACGGCACGCCCCAGATCACCGAGCTCGCGGCGAAGAGCCACCACGCCCGCGGGGTCACGCGACCGGGGCCTTGAGGCCGCGCTCCAGCAGACGCGCATCCCCCAGCCGCTTGACGTACGCCGCGAACGCAGCGGTGGGGCCGTGCCACTCGAGCTCGTCCACATTGCGGAACAGGGCCGCGTCGGTCCGGAGCGTCGCCAGATTCTTGAACAGCAGCGCCAGGTCGCGGTTGTCCCCCAATACGGTCGGCGGGAAGTTCTCGATCGCGCCGTGCTGGTTGAGGAGCCGTGCCGCGGTGGCCGCACCGATCCGCGGAATGCCGGGATACCCGTCTTGCGCATCGCCCACGAGGGCCAGGAAGTCCGGAATCAGCGCAGGCTCCACCCCGAACTTCTCGCGCACCCCCTGCGCCGTGCGGATCTTCTGGCCTTTACGATCGACCTGCACGACCCGCTCACCGCGGACGCACTGCGCCAGGTCCTTGTCGGGTGTCCAGATGCACACCTTCTCCACTCGCTCGTCTCGCGCCGCGATATGGGCCGCGGAGGCGAGCGCATCGTCGGCCTCGAGCTCGACCATGGGCCACACGGCCACGCCCATGGCAGCGAGTGCTTCCTCGAGCGGGTGGAATTGCGCGAGCAGCGCCCGCTCGACGCCATCTCCCGTCTTATAGTCGGGCCACAGCCGGTTGCGGAACGACTCGATGACATGGTCGGTCGCGACCCCGATGTGCGTCGCTCCCTTCTCGATCATCTCCAGCACCGAGTGCAGTACGCCGACCACAGCGCCAAACCTCTCGTCCTTGCCTTTGGTGGCGTGGCGCCGGCCGTAGAACTGGCGGAACAGCTCGTACGTGCCGTCGATCAGATGAACGATCATGCGTCGTTATCGGCTGCCGCTGACGATCAGGACGACCGCGGCGAGCGCACACCCGACGCCGGTGACCTGCCACGGGTGCAGGCGCTCTCCCAGGACAATCCGCGCCAGCAGCACGGTGCTGGCGGGGTACAGCGATGACAACGTCACCACGATGCTGAGCGGCCCCTGCCGTGTGGCGAGGAGGTACAGGGCATTGGCGAGCATGTCCACCACGCCGGCGACGATGGCCAGCGCGGTCACCTGGGCCGGCATCCGGATGGACCGTCCGCCCGCGATCGCCATCACGCCGAACAGACTTACCGAAACCATGCGTGCGATGAGGAGCGGCCACATGCCGGCATTGGGTCCGGTTTGGGCGAACGAGAGAAGGAAGAAGCCGATCGCGATGCCCGAAGCGAGCGCGATGCCGACGCCCGACTGACGGCCGCGCGGTGATGCCGTCGCCTCGGGTTGCGGCTGTTGGCTCACCAACACGATCGACACTATTCCCAGCGCGATGCCCGCAACCGCGAGCGGCGCCGGCCGCTCCCCGAGCAACACCGAGACCACCACCGGGATGGCGACCGCACAAACAGCGGTCGTCGGCGCCACCACCGCCATCCTTCCGATCGCAAGGGCGTGATACAGCAGCGCGACGCCGATTCCACCCGTCAGGCCCGCGGCGGCGCCCCAGAGGAGATCGGCCTGGGAGGGCGACGCGTGGGGCAGGAGGGGCAGGATCAACGCGAGCAGAACCAGCCCGGCGGCCTGGGAGAGCAGCACCACCGGGATGGTGCTGGCGCGCCGGGTCGTGAGGCCGCCGGTGAAGTCGGCGGCGCCGTACAGCACCGCGGAACCGATCGCCAGGAGGTAAGCCACCTATCTCTCCCCGGTCATCGCCGATCCACCCGCGCCCGGGCGGCGCGCTCGAGCAACAGGGTCCGCTCGCGGGCGTTGCGGGTGAGCGATGCCGCGCGCTCGAACTCGGCGCGCGCCTCGGCGAAGCGGCCGAGCTTATCGAGCAGATCGCCGCGCACGGCTGGCAGAAGATGGTATCCCTCGAGTGCCGGCTCCGACGTCAGCGTGTCCACGACCTCGAGGCCGGCCGCCGGACCGAACGCCATCCCCAGCGCCACCGCCCGATTGAGCTCCACGACCGGGGACGGCTGCAGCTGGGCCAGGGCATCGTACAGCGCCACGATGCGGGTCCAGTCCGTCTCCTCCGGCGTGCGGGCGCTCGCATGGCAAGCGGCGATCGCCGCCTGGAGCGCGTACGGGCCGTACCCGCCGCCGGGCGCCTCGGCGCGCTGCAACGCTGCCAGACCGCGGCGGATGAGGAGGTGATCCCACCGCCCTCGGTCCTGATCGAGCAGCAGGATCGGCTCGCCCG
>Ga0137403_10002518_pt1 | contig 22387 bp, 9 predicted proteins | sample CZOMad2_1_16fung_FD_122057 | JGI IMG/M metagenome (GOLD analysis project Ga0137403, IMG submission 122057) | Vadose zone soil fungal communities from Angelo Coast Range Reserve, California, USA - CZOMad2_1_16fungal (Hybrid Assembly) | ecosystem: Environmental > Terrestrial > Soil > Vadose zone...
CGCCGGCTCGGCCTGCCAACCTGCCGCCCGGATTTGGTGGCGGGGGTGGCGGCGGCGGCGGCGGTGGTGGCGGCGGCTTCGGCGGCTTCTTCAACGTCGGCCCCGCGCTTGACGCTGGCACTTACTTCGTGAAGTTGTCGGTCAACGGTAAAGAGTTTACGACGAAGGTTGTAATTGAAACTGATCTGGGAATGCAGTTTTAGCGTTTCGTATCAGAAGCCCGACCCTAAGGGAGGGCCACTTACCAGTCTAGCCCTTGCTAACGCGCGGGCTTCTGACACATCTCCAGGCCGCGTTTCAAGGAATCTGAACGCGGCCTGTTTTTATTCAACCACCCGCGCAATCACACACTTCAAATAATGCGTCTCTGGCACGCCCAGCAACACCGGGTGGTCGCGTGATTGGCTGCGCCGCTCGACAATCTGCACTCGCCGATGGGCATCGAGGGCCGCATCAGCGATCAGTTCGAGAAAGAGATCCTCAGTCATGTGATAAGAGCAAGAGCAGGTAACCAGCACGCCTCCCGGATTCAACAACTTCAACGCGCGCAAGTTGATTTCCTTGTACCCGCGCGCGGCCGACTTGACCGTCGCCCGGCTTTTGGCGAACGCCGGCGGGTCAAGAATGATCGTATCAAAGCGCTCGCCGGCGGCTTCCATTTCCCGCAGGGAATCAAACGCATTGGCCGTGCGGAATTCAAGGTTGCGCGCTTCGTTCAGCTCCGCATTTCGCTGCGCCGCTGCGGTGGCGGCCTCAGAGATATCAATCCCGATGACGCTGTCGCAAACCGGCGCTAAGTGCAGCGCAAAGCCGCCGTTGAAGGTGAAGCAATCAAGCGCCCGGCCATGCGCGACGTTGCGAGCCGCCAGATAGTTATCTCGCTGATCCAGAAACGCGCCGGTCTTTTGCCCGCCGCGCGGCGAGACCATAAACCGAACGCCATGTTGAGTGATCTCAATTTCCTCTGGCGCGTCGCCATAGAGTAAACCCGACCGCAGCTCGAGGCCTTCGAACTCTCTGACGCGCGCATCGTTGCGCTCAATCACCGCGCGCGGACTGAATTCTTCTATCAATAGCTCAACCAAAACGTCTTTCAGTTTGTCGCTTCCCTGGGAAAGCGTCTGCAGCACCAGCACCTTGTCATACACATCAATAATCAGCGATGGCAGCAGATCACCTTCCGAATAAACCAAACGATAGGCATTGGAGTTACTGGCAATGGCCGAGCGGCTCTCTGCACACTGACGCAGCCGCCGGCGCCACCATTCGCGATCGATCGCGGCTTCGTCCGTGCTCAAAAACCGCAGGGCGATTTCAGACCGATCGCTGTAGAACGCCTGGCCGACAAAGTTGCCGGCGTCATCCAACGCCCGCACGATTGAGCCGCCTTCGGCATCGCTCGTATCGCGCACGTCGCTGCGATAGACCCACAGATGGCCCTGACGAATGCGCCTGGCTCCGCGCGTTGAGATCTTTACCTGAGACATGGAGTGCTGAAGTTACCACAAAAAGCAGCAGCCCGACCGTGAGGGAGGGCGCCTTCCGCTAGAACCTCGAAACAACGCCCTCCCTCACGGTCGGGCTGCTGCCCCGCTTTGCTGGAGTTGAAATTGTTCACTTTTAGCTTGACCGCAGGCGATTTGCGCGTGAAAATTGCTCAGCGCCCGATAACTCTGCGGTTTTAGCGCGACGTAGCCTCCGACATCCGAGCTTTGATGGCCGCATCTGCTGAAGTAATCCACGCCCCGACTCAACCTGAAAGCGCCAGCACGCTACGCACCATTGTCGAATTGGTCCGCCGCATCATGCATGCCGATGTGACCAGCATTGTCAGTTTCTCGCTCGCTGATAAAACAATCACCTGGAAAGCTGCCAGCGGCTTCCGCGCGCACCTTGTCGACGAAGACCACCCACTGGTGCGATCCATCACGAATGAAATCGCGCAGCAAACGCTTACTACCGACTCAATGATGATTCTCGAGGGGATTGGAGTGGCCGACGAAATTCCTGGCAGCGAATTCCCGGTCCATGCCGCCGAGGGTGTGAGCGATCTCGCGCTGGCGCCGCTGAAAGCTCGCGGCCACACGATGGGCGCCCTGCTCGCCGGCTATCGCTCACCACATCAGTTCACCGCGGACGAGAAGGGCCTGTTGCAAGACCTGGCGGCAATGGCGGCCCTCGCGCTCGAAAACGCCCGCTTGCTGGAAACCGTGCGCGCGGCTGAAAAAATCTGGGAGCGGACATTCGACGCCATTGGCGAAGGCATAATTGTACATGACGCCGGCGGCTCGATTGTTCGCTGCAATGCGATGGCCGCCGAAATGATGAACCTCCAGCCGGCAGAAGTGATCGGGCTCTCGTTCACAGAAGCGTTCGTGCTGCTCTTTGGCAAGCGGGCGGCCGATTATTACCTCGCCGAGAGGCGCGGCCCGACCAGCGCCTTTGAAGTGCAAACGGAGTTCGAACGCCGTTTTCTGGTGTCAATTTTTCCGATTCAAATTCCAGATGGCGCCTCGGCAAGTGTTGTCACCTGGAACGATGTGACCAGGATGTCGGAGATGCAGGAGCAGTTGGCGCGCACCCGCAGTATGGCGAGCGTCGGCCAGTTGGCCGCCGGCGTCGCTCACGAGATTAACAATCCGCTGGCCGCGATCACGACCTGCGCTGAAGCAACTATGCGCGATATGCGCCAATCCAGCGAAACTCAGCAGTTGGCTGAGACACGTCAATGGAATTACTACCTGGAAGAAATTGTGCGCCAGTCACTGCGCTGCAAAGAGATCACTCGCGGGCTGCTGGATCTGACGCGCCAGCGAGTGGCCCGCCGAGTGATGTGCGATCTGAACTCGATCGTCAAGCAGTGCGCGAAAGTGGCGGTGCAGCGCGCCGGCTCAGCCGCAGAATTTGAAATCAACATCGACGAGAACATCGGAGAAGTCGCCACCGATGGCGCCATGGTGCGGCAAGTACTCGACAACCTTTTTAGTAATGCTGTCGATGCCTTGGGTAATAGCCCAGGCAAAGTAGGCGTCTCAACCAGGCGCGACGGTGATCGGATTGCGATTGAGATTTCAGATACAGGCTCAGGGGTTTCGCCCGAGGTAATGTCGAGAATTTTTGATCCTTTCTTCAGCACAAAGGGACCAGGGAAAGGCTACGGTCTGGGTCTGGCTATCAGCCTGTCGCTGGCGGAATCTCTGGGCGGCGCGATCACGGTAGAGTCGAAAGCGGGCGCCGGCAGCCGCTTTCGACTATGGATCCCCAGGCAGCGTCCGGAGGAATGAGCAAGGCAAAAGGAAAAAGGTAAAAGGAAAAAGTGCGGATCAAATCAGAGACTGTAAGACTTTCTGGTACTCGTGCTAATCGTTTGGCGCCTTTCACTCACTCTCTACTTTTCACTTTTGCCTTTTTACTTTTGCCTTTTTACTTTTTACTTCTAACCACATGAATCGAAAAATTCGCGTTCTGGTCGTTGATGACGACAGCCTCTTGCGCAAACTGATTGCCGATCAGTTGTCTCGGGCTGAGTTTGACGCCGGCCGCGCGGCCAGTGGCAAGGAAGCGCTGGACGTCTTGCGCGACGCAGACTATGACGTAGTCCTGCTGGACATCATGATGCCGGACATCTCCGGCCTCGATGCGCTGCGCGAAATTCGCCGGTTCGAAGATCCTCCGGAAGTCATAATGCTGACCGCCGATACCTCACTGGCGACCGGCGTCGAAGCGATGCGCCACGGCGCTTATGACTACTTAACCAAGCCCGCGACCCTCGACGAAATGGAAGCAGTCATCCGCAAGGCCGATGAAAAGCGGCGCCTACTAAAGCAGAACGCCTCCTTACGATCGGTCGCCAGGCCCACGAACACCCAGGACGAAATCCTGCCAATCGTGCATGAGAAATCAGTCATGGCGGCGCTGTTGGTCCAGGCCGAAAGCGCGGCGCACTCTGATTCAACGGTGCTGCTGACCGGCGAATCGGGAACCGGCAAAGACGTGCTGTCCCAATTCATTCATTCGAAGAGCACGCGGCAGAGTTTGCCGATGATTACGGTGAATTGCGGCGCGTTGCCTGAAACGCTTTTTGAGTCAGAATTTTTTGGGCATGAACGCGGGGCTTTCACCGGCGCCAGCCAATTGCGCCGTGGCTTGCTCGAGGCCGCCGATGGCTCGACTCTCTTTCTTGACGAGATCGGCGACATGCCGCTGGTAATGCAGGTCAAGCTGCTGCATTTTCTCGAGCAAGGTCGCTTCCGGCGGGTGGGATCGACCCGCGATCAAAATGCCGACGTCCGGGTGATTGCCGCGACTAATCGGAATCTTCCTCAGGAAGTTGAGCGCCAGCGCTTTCGCGCCGACCTCTTCTATCGGCTGAACGTCGTGTCTTTCCACGTGCCCCCTTTGCGGGAGCGGCCCGAAGACGTGCCCGCGCTCATCGATTATTTTCTGGAGATATATCGGAAGCGATTCGTTCGTCCGAAACTTGATCTGTCCGCCGAGGCTCGCCAGCGTCTCTACACCTATGCCTGGCCCGGCAATGTGCGCGAATTGCGCAACTGTCTCGAACGCGCCGCGGCAATTTCGCTCAGCGACACAATCGAGCCGAGTCAGATTCCTTTCCTCAACCTTGAACCCGGCGCGATCGCCGGCAGTAGTTCGGGTCAGGACTTAGCCGCTGCTCCTCAAACCTCCCCGCTGACTCTGGAAGAACTGGAGCGCGAACACATCCTGCGCGTGCTCAACGAGAGCGACGGAAATCGCGAGCGCGCCGCCGCAATTCTCGGCATCTCTTCCCGCACTCTCTATCGCAAACTACGCGAATACGAAACTCAAGCGGCGTCTCTCGGCCTGGCGACCGAAGGCTGAACGACTACCGACACGGCTGGGGCAATAGCCCGACCGTGAGCGAGGGCTTCCTCCCTCTCCCTCTGGGAGAGGGCTGGGGAGAGGGCTTGTGCGCACATCTTAAGATTTCATGTCCCTGCCACTCGCAATCACAAACTACGAGAGAGTTTCTCAAAACTTCCCTTCAGTCACGCACACCTCTGTTTCGGTAGGCCGCGACTCTCCTTAGGTAAGCCGCAACCACGCCTCGGTTGCGCTCAACCTGGCAATGGGTAACGCGCAACCCTGCCCCGGTTACGCGCAACTTCGCCCCAGTAACGAACAACTTTACTCAGGTAGAACAAAACTTTGCTTGCGTATCGCGTTACCAAATGGCAAAATGCCGCGCATTCAGGGCGGAAAGCACGGACCTTACGCACTTTTCGCGTTTTTCCTGAGTAATTTAACGTTTCCTGGCCAAGCGGTCACCAAACGCGTGACATTGAGGTCTTCCACCCTCGCGAAGTTCCTCGTGTTACAAATTCCCGATTTGCCTCACCGGCATATCACACCTTCTAACCTAACTTACCGCACGCACCAAGCGTGCAGAAAGGTGGCTCACATGCCAACCGGACCAAAAGAAACAGAAGCGAAAATGAAGAAGATGCTGAATGCCTGGGAGGAACTTGCTTCCGGGAAATCATTCGCGGGCACGACCCTCGACCAATTCAGGGTGATCGTTACCCGGGCACTAACCGCACGAGCACACATTCTCGATTTAGAGGCTCAAATGCTCCAGGCCGTCAGCGAACGCGAAAACGCCGACGAAGCTTTCAATAAGAAGGCACAACAAGTCGTCAACGGCATACTCGCAGACCCGGAGGAGGGCGACGACAGCTCCATCTACGAAGCCTTCGGCTACACAAGAAGAAGCGAACGCAAATCCGGCCTCACCCGGAAAGGAGGTAAGGGCGGCGCCCCGCCACCCGCCAAGCCGTAGCGCAACAGCTACCCGCACCACGCCTTGGTAATGCGGGCCGCGCGTTTTTTTGGAGTGCGCTGACTTGTCAGCGCTTTGGTCGGCGCGTCTAGTCGCGCCTTTAAAAGCGGGGACGAGTCGCCGCACTCCAAAGCGAGGGCGTTCCGGCCTGAATGCCAGTATGGGCAGGTTTCGACCTGCCCATATTTTTCGTATGCGTGTATCATGCGATTGCTATCTACTAGTCCCGATCTGGAGCCGACCTCATTTGATGAATCCGCTCGAAACCTACCTCCAGGATTTATACGACATTCATAGTTCCGGCTCTGGAGTGAAAGAGACTTCCTACTACGGAACCCTTGCGAACCTCTTCAACGAAGTAGGCAAGACGCTCAAGCCCAGAGTTCGCTGCATTATTAATATCCAGAACAAGGGCGCCGGTCTTCCGGACGGCGGATTCTTTACTCCCGATCAATTTCAAAAACGAGCCAAAGGCGAACTGATCGAAGGCCAGCTTCCTTCGCGTGGATGCATCGAGGTCAAGTCAACCGCTGAAAACATCGATGCCATTGCTGAAAGCGAACAAGTGCGTCGCTATCTCAGCCGCTATCGACAAGTGCTGGTGACGAATTATCGTGACTTCATACTTGTCGGTCTTGACGGCAATGGAAATCTGGTTAAGCGCGAGCGCTTCACCCTCGCCCCTAGTGAAGTCGAATTTTGGCAGGCCGCTGCGCATCCTCGCGCGACCGCGAATGAATTAGGAGAGCGATTCATTGAGTATCTCAAGCGCGTAATGCTGCATGCGGCCCCGCTCGCGCTCCCGAAAGATGTTGCAGAGTTTGTCGCCTCCTACGCGCGCGACGCCAAGAAACGAATTGAGTCTAGTAAATTGCCTGGGCTAACCGTCGTACGCGCAGATCTAGAGGAAGCGCTCGGTTTGAGGTTTGAAGGTAAGAAGGGTGACCACTTCTTTCGTTCGACCCTCGTGCAGACGCTCTTCTATGGAGTCTTCTCGGCGTGGGTACTGTGGAGCAAGGGTCGGAAGGACAGGGCCAAAGGAGCGCAATTCAATTGGCGCGAAGCCGAATGGTTTATGCATGTCCCAATGATTAACGCCTTGTTTCATCAAGTGGCGTCTCCAGCAAACCTTGGTGAACTTAATCTCGTTGAATTGCTCGATTGGACTACCAATGTCTTAAACCGAGTCGACCCAAATATATTCTTTTCTACCTTTGAAGAAGACCACGCAGTCCAATACTTCTATGAACCATTCCTTCAGGCTTTTGATCCTGAGTTGCGCAAAGAGTTGGGCGTCTGGTACACGCCCAACGAGATTGTCAAATACATGGTCGCTCGTGTTGATACCGTGTTGCGCGAAGAGTTAGAGATTCCCGATGGTCTTGCCGACCCGCGCGTTTATGTTCTCGATCCAAGTTGCGGCACCGGCGCTTATCTGGTCGAGGTGCTTCACAAGATTCATGAGACTCTGAAGGGCAAAGGTGAAGATGCACTTGCGGCCAACGATGTAAAGCTTGCTGCAATGAACCGAGTATTCGGCTTCGAGATTTTGCCCGCGCCGTTTGTCGTTTCACATTTGCAGTTGGGACTTCTTCTACAGAACATAGGCGCACCGTTAGTCGAAAAAGAGCGGCAGCCCAGCGAGCGCGTCGGTGTCTACCTGACAAATGCCCTGACAGGTTGGGAGATTCGAGACCAACCGCCCTTGAACTGGCCAGAGTTGGATGAGGAAAGGAGAGGCTCTGGCCTGGTGAAACGGGACAAGCCGATCCTAGTCGTTCTAGGAAACCCTCCCTATAACGCCTTTGCCGGGCGTAGCCCAAAGGAAGAGGAAGGGCTGGTTGAAGATTACAAGGGTATCTACTTCGAAGACGCTCCGTTAAAGGGCACCCGCAAGAGAAAGGAGGGTACTAAGCCAAAAAGGATCAGGCGGTACAGACTGAGTGATCCGGTATCGAAGGGAGGATGGGGCATCAAGAAATTCAATCTCGATGAACTCTATGTTCGATTCTTTCGACTAGCGGAGCGTCGAATCGCCGAGAAGACCGGAAAGGGAGTAGTTTGCTTTATCTCAAACTTCTCTTACCTTAGTGACGCATCTTTCGTAATCGCGCGCGAGCGCTTTCTCGCTGAGTTCGATAACCTGTGGTTCGATTCGATGAATGGTGACAGTCGAGAGACTGGCAAGCTGACACCTGAGGGTAAGCCCGATCCGAGCGTGTTTTCAACCGAGTACAATCGGGAGGGAATTCGCGTCGGAACAGCCATTGGATTGCTTGTGCGGAAGGAACAACGTGACACGCAAGCGACAGTACGCTTCCGCCAATTTTGGGGCGTGACGAAACGCGCTGATCTCCTCATTAGTCTCAACAGCAACAATCTCAATACGGACTATCAAATTGTCGCGCCAGATAAGAACAATCGACTGTCATTTCGTCCAACCAATGTGACAACGGACTACCAAGCTTGGCCGCGTCTAATCGATCTATGCCTAGAATCACCGAGCAACGGACTAATGGAGAAACGCGGGGGCGCGTTGATTGATATAGACAAGGTGGAACTTGAAAGCCGGATAAAGAAATACTTTGACCCCAACGAAGATTGGGCGGCGGTCGAAGCTTTGGGAATGGGGCTAACACGGAACGGAGCCCGGTTTGACGCGAAGAAAGCTCGCAAAAAACTTGTCAACGTCGAAAAATATGAACCCGATCATCTTTGCCGCTATGCCCTTCGGCCATTCGACTCGCGGTGGTCTTATTACACCGCGGTGAGGCCAATTTGGAACGAGCCCCGGCCCATCCTCTGGGCGCAGCACTGGAAAGGTAACGCCTTTCTGATGAGCCGACCCTCGGCCGCATCAAGTTCAGAAGGAGTTCCTTTCTCTTTTACGAAACTTCTCGGCGATAATGATTTTCTGAAGGGCCACGCTTATTACTTCCCGCAACGGCTTAAGAATGATCCCGAAAAGAAATCAAGAAAAAGAAAAGCTAAAGAAGAGTTGGGGCAAGCCGCTCTGGGTTACGCCGATAGTGGACCCAAGGAAGTAATCTCGGCGAATCTTTCGCTCAGAGTCCGCGAATATCTCACCACACTCGGCATTCATGACCCCGACGCCGAGGAGAGGGCCTCAGCGCTTGTCTGGCTCCACACCTTAGCTATCGGTTATTCACCTGCCTATCTCAACGAAAACGCCGATGGCATTCGCGGGGATTGGCCGCGCATTCCTCTGCCATCAACGAAGAATTCGCTGCTCTATTCCGCTGAACTCGGTAGCAAGATTGCAGCTTTGCTTGATACTGAAACAGCACTTGACGGCGTAACCTCTGGCACGATTGATAATCCGTTGAAAACAATTGCTGTTATTTCCCACGCGACTGGTGAGGCGCTGAATCCGAGCGAAGACTTGAAGGTTTCAGCGAACTGGGGCCATCTCACCAAGGATGGAGCAATCATGCCCGGCAGGGGTGATCATCGTGAACGCGTCTATTCCACAGACGAACGCAAAGCAATCGAACGAGGAGCGCCGCTGCTCAGCCTCACCGTTGAGGAAGTACTGGCGCATCTGGGTGAAGGCACGTACGACGTGTATCTCAACGACGTTGCCTACTGGAAGAACATTCCCGCGCGCGTCTGGGAGTACACCATCGGCGGCTACCAGGTGATCAAGAAATGGCTCAGCTATCGCGAGCTCGAGTTGCTGGACCGTCCGCTCACACCCGACGAGGCGCGCGAAGTAATGAACATGGCCCGCCGCATCGGCGCGATTGTGCTGCTCGAACCGGCACTCGACGCGAACTATCAAGCAGTTAAGAACTCAACTTACTCTTGGCCGGGTTAGTCGCTTCGTGCCTCTGTTCTATTAATATTGAAAGGACGACTCATGAAGCTTCTACCACACTTCCGACGAATCACCACCCTCACGACAGCAAGCATACTGCTGTGCATCGGAGCCGCTTCTCTTCACCCAGTGTGCGGTACCACATCGCCAGCAGAATCCGACGCTGAACGCTTGGTTCTAGATAAGATCCAGAAAGGTGAAGTGGCTGACCTGAACAGATTGGGTGAGTCTCCGGATAAACGTAGCTTGAGCGCATCATTCATTGAGAGGCTGTTAACAAGTCGCGACCCAGAGCTAAGAATTCATACTCATGGAGTATGGATCCAAAATGCCGTAGTTACAGGAAAACTGAATTTAGTCGATAAGGAAATTCTGCATGACGTGTACCTGGGCTTTTGTGACTTCAAGGAAGAATTCAACCTCACTGCTAGTCATTTTCCGAAGGGCCTCGATCTCTCGAACTCCACGTTTGAGCGCGGATCCGTTTTCGCCGACGCCACGATAGGGTCCGATTTCGTCGCCCCAGATTGCACGTTTGCGTGGTACGTTGCGATATTCTCAGGGATGCGAGTCGGTCGCGACTTTCGTATTGAGCACTCGACGTTCGGTACCCTAAGAACATCGTTTGACAGTGCGCAAGTTGGGGGAGTTTTTGCAGTCGACGGTAGTACATTCCATTCAGAGAGTGTTTTCTTCGACAACATGCGAGTAGTCGGCAGCTTTTCAGCCCAGCATTGCACGTTTAGTTATGATCAGCAATCCTTCCGAGAATTTTTACTTCGAGAAGACAAGCGTTCTGCGGTCGAATTCATTGGTGCTCACTTGGCTGATGTTTCTCTCAATGGCTCTGTTTTCGATGGGGTCTTAACTGTCGACTTCACTAGAGTGCAAGCCGACTCAATCTCTTTTAATGACGTACAATTTAAGACGCCGACCGATGTCAAAGTTGAGCAAATGACGTTCAAGCTCTTGACCCCTGTGAACGTGGAGCAGCTACAGTTCCTGCTTTCTCACTACAACCCTGAGTTCTACTCAAACTTGGAGGCTTCGTTTCGGAACCATGGATACGCCGATCAGGCCGACAATATCTTTATCGCCAGGAAGCGCGCTGAACGACGCGAGCACTGCAAAGACTTCTTGGGCCCGTGTCATCGGGGAGCGTGGGTCTGGAGCATATTTCAGGACATGCTGGCAGGTTATGGCAAGAGTCTTCAGAACCTTCTCTACTGGAGCTTGGGTTTCTTGCTCATCGGAACGTTTGTCTTCCGGAGTGAGAAGGGCATGAGACTCAAAGATGAAAAAAAGGATGCCCCGCACTATTCGGGAAGGTACAACGCGTTTTGGTACAGCCTCGATCTGTTTCTGCCAATCATCAAACTTGGTGAAGCTGACGTTTGGACTCCAAAAGATGATCGTCGTTGGGCCAACCTTTACCGGAGAGTGCACATAATCATCGGCAGTCTATTCGTGCCCATCGGACTGGCAGCCTGGACCGGGATCATAAAGTGACCGCATTACCTTCGATTCCAATCAAAGCTATCTGAGAATTGAGGCGCAGCCTCAAGAGAATTTTCCCAACCTTCACGGTGAGCCAGAGGCTCACCGCACCGTGCGGCGGCGAAGCCGCAAACTCCTTACGCAATTAACGCTACTTAGCATCTTGCTCTACTTTCTCCCTGACATTCTGTCAGTCCACTGACAAAACGTCAGCAGGTTTGTCATCCTCTGTCCTGGTTCCGCGGTGTTGCACAATCGCTTGATTAACCCAGACAAACCTCTACCGAAGCTCGCTTTAACTCTAGCCCCTCAGCGTTTGAATTGTGCGGCACGGTGATTGTTAAGCTGAGTTTGCCTGATTGTGTTTTCGGACGCTCGGGCGACCCCGAACAAGGAGTGGGAAGCAGTTTTGCGCAGTGTTTGTCCTGAACCTGCGCACTCACGATCCTCAAAAACTTGCCCGTACGCCAGGAGATAAACCAAATGATGAAGTCAAACAAAAGATTTAGCGTGTTGCTGATGGCCGGTCTAACCCTAATGGTCGCCGGCGCTGCCGGTTTTGCCCAGCGACACTTGATGCTCGCCAACGCCGCGCGTCCCGAAGTGAAGGTACAGCTTTCCGCGGCGGTTGAGCGTGACTCGGCGCTCGTTCCTCTGGACAAAGCGACAGCGGTTAATCCGGGCGAAATCCTGGATTGGACCATCACGTCTGAGAACAGCGGCAATGCGGCGGCGCTTGAATACAAAACCGTCGGTCACGTTCCGCGCGGCACTACCTTTGTTGCCGATAGCGCCAAGGCTGACGGCGCTAAGACCGCCTATAGCATTGATAACGGAAAGTCATATTCGGCCCAGCCAATGATCGAAGTGAAGCAGGCCGATGGATCCGTTAAGCGCGTGCCCGCGCCCGTTTCTATGTACACAGAGATTCGCTATGAGTGGGCCGATGCGCTCGCACAGGGCGGCAAATTCTCGGCTTCGTACAAAGTGCGCGTGAAGTAAACCCGCCTAAGTTTAGAGTGCCAACTCTTAACCCACCCCTGCCCCTACCCAAATCGAAAAGGACTCATATGAAGAACCGAAAAACATTTTTGAGCGTTGCCGCGATTATGCGCCTGCTGATTGCTTTGGCGATCGCCTGTGCGCTTTCCACGCCAGCCGCGGCGCAGACGCCCGGTGGCACTACGATCTCTAACCAGGCCAGCGCGTCTTACTCGGACGGCACGAACACCTACAACACCGTGTCGAATACTGTGACGGTGACGGTTTCGAACGTTTCCGGCCTGGCCCTTACGCCGGACGGCGCCAGCAACCCGACCGTCGTCGCCGGACAGACCGCCGTGCTGTTCAACTTTACGGTGACCAACACCGGCAACTTTACCGACAAGGTGCATTTTGTGGCTGGCAGCGCCCATCTGAGCGGGACCGCAGCCGCGACGATCACGCGCACCTTCATAGACGTTGACAATAGCGGCACCATCAACGGGCCCGACACTGACATTACCGGCGTCGCCGCAGATTCAGCCGATATTGCGCAGAACGGATCAATTCATGTTTTGGTAGAAGTAAGCGTTGGCGCGGGCGCTTCAGCCGGCCAGAGCGTTCAGGTCATCCTCGGCGATGCTGCCGTCGACAGCCAGGCATCGAACGGTTCGCTGCAGGAAGTGCGAACTGTGTCTGCTGCTTCGGTAAATGGAACGCGCGAGGCCAAGGGCGATATCTCCGCGGCCGTTGTCAACGATGCGCAACTGCAATTGTCGCTAACTGTGCCCCCTGGTCCAGTCGACCTTGGTTCCGATATTACCTACACCTGGAATCTCACCAATACCAGTACCAAGACTGCTAATGGTGTCACGCTGAATGGATCCTCTCGGGTCTATGTCATCATGCCGATTCCGGTCAATACAGTCTTGAAGTCGGGCCAGTCGTTCCCAGTCGGCACGCTTTATGCCAACAAGAACAATAGTCCGCTGACGACTCCGCCGCTATCGGCGACCTGGAGCACGACCGTACCGTCGCCGCTTTCAGATATCTCGCGCATTGCCTTTCCTGTCGGCTCGACGTTGGCCGGCGGCGCCTCTATCTCTCCGTTTGACGTAGTGGTGACTGTCAACACCGGCATCGACGCGAATATTCCGATTGACGAGCTTGGCGACGTGTTCGGCCAGAACAGTCTGAGCACAGCGATCGTCGCGGATCAGTCTGATGTAGCCGGCAGCGAAACGCCTAACAACAGCGACCTCAATGCTGATTTCCAGGGCGAAGGCTACGCCCCTTCAGCAGGACACGGTGTCATTCAGCGAACGCTGCTGCGAAAGATCGGGGCAGTCCTGGTCGGTCCCAGCGGAGCGCCCGCAGCCGTCGGCCCAACCGACAATAACGACGACTACTCGAACAAGAGCGTCAACACCGGTATTGCCGGCGTGGCGCCGGGTGGTGTAACAAGCGCGTCTGGTCAACTCGTGTACGTCAACACGATTCAGAACACGGGCAACACCAGCGATACGTTCACGATTGACGCTCCGACCGTGCCGGCCGGCTTCACCATAGAGGTTTCCACCAACGGCGGCACGAGCTACACCACCGTCTCGGGAGGCGGTTCGGTTTCGCTCGCAATCGCGTTTGCGTCGTCAGCGAACATCAACGTTCGAGTCACAGAGCCATCAGGCAAGACTGTGCTGACCGGTTACGACACCATCATCCGGGCCACTTCAGTCGCCACTCCGGCGTCGAACAATAAAACGATTGACCGCCTCTACACCGGCTTCGTCCGTTTGGACAAGGCGTTCACGGTGGCCAATGCGACTGGCGTTGGTGCAGCGACTGATCCCGTTCCGGGTGCAGTCATCACCTACAACATCACCTACACGAACGTTTCCAGTTCGAACGGCGATGCCAACTGCGTCAAGTTGACGGCTTCCAGCCTGGTCATCACCGAAGACGGACTGGCCGCACCAAATAACTGGGGCACCTACACGGCCAACAGCGGCTCGCCCAGCGATACGGGTTCGGGCACGGTCGTCACCGTTAGTGCGACGAAGTACACCGACACGGTAGCTTCGCTAGCCCCCGGCGCGACCGCGGTGTTCACGTTCAAACGTTCGATTAACTAACGGCGACTTGCCAAGTGGCACAGACTTCAGTCTGTGAGTGGATCGTGACACGGACAAGCGTCAGTGTTCGCGCCTTCACAGACTGGAGTCTTTCCACTTTAAGCAGCACTGCTTTCCTCCAATTAAGCCAGTGAAACCTCCATTCAAAACATTTGCGGTTGTCGCGAGCTTGATAGCGATCCTGCTGGGAGCGTCGGCCAACGCGCGCGTCCTTGATAATTCGGTTGGCGCCGGCACCATCATTTCCAATCGCGCCGAGGCGACTTACCAGGACGAAGCGGGCGAAAGCTTCAGCACGGTCTCGCCAACCATCACCGTCACTATCTCGGCGGTGGCGACGCTGGCTGTCACGCCTGATGAAACTGTCCCGTCGGATACGGTCGCGCCACGCGAACGGGTCACGCGGGTCTTTCGGGTTTGTAACACCGGTAACAATGCCGACACGTTCACGCCCACGCGCTTTGAAGTGACGGCGCCCGCGACTCTAACTTCGCTTTACTTCGACAACGACAACAGTGGCACGCTAACAGACGGCGATGCGCCGGTTCGGGTCAATGAATCCATCTCTCCGCAATTGGCGCCGGGTGGCTGTATCGGTTTGCTCGCGGTAATCAACACCAACGATGCGCCCGCGCAAAGCAATCTCACGATCACTCTGGTCGCGCGCTCAAACGCGGTGAACGCGGTAAATGGCCGCGGCGAAGACAGCGGCACCATCATCAATGCGGTGGGTCAGGGCGCTCGTCTGACAGACCCTTCAGATTCAAACCGCAGTCCCACTAAACTAGTTAACGGACTGGGCCAGTCGGTGGTCAGTGCCGGAACTCAGTTCACTTACGCAATTGCCTTTCGCAATAGCGGAGACACAGCAGCTCGCAATATCGTGCTTGATGATCCGTTGCCGCAGGGAATCGAGTACGTGCCCGGAACGCTGACGCTCAACGATCACGCCTTGTCTGACGCACTTGACGGCGACGAAGGATCAGCACACGTCAACGACGTCAAGTTCCTCTTCGCCCACATAAACCCAGCCGACTCCATTCGCGTCACCTTTCGGGGACGGCTGACTGGAACAATTGCCGCGGGCACTGGTTTGGTGAACAACGGTTCGTTCACGGGGGACAACATTCCCCCGGTGAAAACCGCCAATGCTACGGTCGTCGCCAATCCGTTCGGACTCGTCTTCGCTGGACGTGCAGGTAGTTCAGCGCCCATCGCCGGAGCTCGTGTCGAAGTCATTACCGATCAGAACGCCGAAAACTTTGTGCGCTTGCCGGCCGATGCGGGCTTCACTCCAAACGACAAGAACGAAAACCCATGCTCGAGCGACGGACAAGGGCATTTCAGTTTCGCGCTCAGCCCAGACGAAATTGGCAGCGAAAACACCACGGCAAAATATTTCATGAAGGTCACGGCGCAGGGTTACATCACCCGCATGATGGAACTCAATCTGCGTCCAACCCAAGCAGGCCTCTTCTCGCTCAACATCCATGCAGTCGACAGCCAGCCGCTGGCGGTGGCCGGCGGTTTCGATCTGGTCCATAAAGACGTACGCATTAACGATCTGGCCGCGCTGGTCCTGAACATTCCGATGTTCGAGCCCGCTGGCTTGCAGATTGTTAAGTCAGCCGATCGCGCGCGAGCTGAGATTGGCGACACCGTCACCTATCGCGTCGAAGTGCACAACCCGACCGCGGCAAACCTAAACAACGTGGTAGTCAAAGATACTTTGCCCGCGTCTTTTCATTACGCCAACGGATCGGCCCTGCTGAGCGTCGGCACCGCGTCCGAGCAACCGATCAAACCGGAAATCCAGAGCAATGATTTGCTGTTTCGCATCAGCGAAATCCCGCATGGTGCGACTGCGCGGCTCTTGTATCGCGTACGTGTGGGCGCAAATGCCCGCGAAGGTGAACAGGAGAATCTGGCCGTTGCTTCGGCCACGTTTCCCTCCGGAGAGCAGATTCAGAGTGCGCAGGCGCGGGCCACCGTCTTTGTATCCGCCGGCGTCTTTTCGAGCCGCCAGGTTCTGGTCGGCCGCGTCTTTGTCGATACCAACGGCAACGGACAGTTTGATGAAGGCGACCGCCCCGTTCCCGGCGCCCGTCTGTATTTGAGCAACGGGCAATCAGTGATCACTGATTCGGCAGGTCTCTACAACTTCCCTTCTCTCGGTGATGGCCCGCAAGTGATCTCGCTCGATCCTGTCAGCTTGCCGAAACATTATGCGTTGACTGATGGCGGTCGAGTATCGGGTAAGAGTTGGGCCCGTCTGCTGCGCACACCCATCGGTGGCGGCGCAATGCTGCGGCAAAACTTTGCGCTCGTTGATACTCACAAACTGCCACTCGCGAAGAATCAACCGGACGAGGCGTTGACGACGCGTCCGGCTGACAATTCCTCGCCGGCCGCAACGCCCACACCGGTTTCCGATTCAGGGACGAAGCCGCGGCAAATCACCACGCCCGGCACTTACGAGATGGCCGCAACGGAAACTGTCGCAGCAATAGCGCCCGGTGACGTACGGATACTCTCACCATCGCCGAACTCAGTCTCGATGTCCGCCGCCCTGCAAACCGAAGTACGCGTGACTTTGAAATGGACGGTCAAGGTGGAGGTCAATGGCGAGCAGGTTTCAGACAAGAACATCGGCGTGCGCAGTTTGGATCATAAGAACCAGGTGTCGACGTTTACGTTCGTCGGTCTTAACCTGAAGCCAGGCCCGAATCGACTTCGATGCACGGCGATCAGTCCGGATGGAGCAGCCGGTCACAGCGAAGAGATCATCGTGATTGGTCGCGGGCCTGGGCGCCGACTTCAGATCGTTTCGGAAAAGCCGGAGATTCAATCCGGCGGGACTGATTCGACGATCGTGCACATCAAGGCTTTCGATCAATGGGGCAATCCTGCGCTAGACGGACAAGTGGGCATTGAGACGTCACTCGGACAGTTGATGCGTGCTACGGACCCGGATAAGCCCAACGCACAAACCCCGACACCTTCGACGCTCTCGTCCAACTTGAACAAACCGCTGGGCGATCAGTTGAAGCAGCAGTCAAACCAGATTGGCTCACAACTGGTTGTGCAACTTGAAGCCGGAGAGGCGTCCCTAAGACTAACGAGTTCCGGCACGCCTGGCGAAGCCCGTCTACATGCCCAAACCGCTGAAATCGAAGCCAATGAACAAGTGCGCATCACCTCGGAAGTGCGGCCAACAATACTGGTTGGATTTGCTGAGATGAGTTTTGGCAAGAGCATTCCCGAAGTCGCCTTGCGTGATGAACAGGGCAAGTTCCGACGCCGTTTGAGCTTTTTCTATAGTGGCCGAATCCCGGGAAACAACATGCTGACGCTGTCTTACGATACACAGCGTCCGATCAATCGCACCGCCGGCGCCGATCGAATCTTTCAGCTCGACCCACTCGATCGCGTGTACCCGTTGTTTGGCGATTCTTCGACGCGATATGAAGCGGCGCAATCCAATTCAAAGTTGTACGCGCGCGTCGATCACAAACGTTCATACGCGATGTTCGGAGACTTTGAGGCGGACATGGAAGCTCCGCTGGCCGGCTACGCGCGAAAGCTGACCGGTGTCAAAGCCCACCTCGAAAATTCGCAGGGAGATTTTGTTACGGTAACCGGCGCGCGACCTGACACCGCGTTTGCGCGCGATGTTTTCCCAGCGGGCGTGCTCGGCATCCTGCAACTTTCAAGCGGCGAAATTCTGCCTGGATCGGAAACGGTCGTGCTCGAAATCCGCGACCGGCGCAATCCCGAAGTCATCATTTCGCACGAAGCGCTGGCGCGCTCGGTCGACTACAATCTCGACGCGGTCACGGGGCGGATGTTCTTCATGCGTTATATCTCAACTTTCGACAGCGCGCTGAATCTAACTCAGGTCATCGTGACCTACGAACACCGAGCCGCCGGCTTGAACTCCGGAGTTTACACGGGTCGCGCGCGAAAGAATTTCAAAGGCCTCGGCCTCAAACTAGGCTTCTCCGCTGTCCTGCAACGCCAAGCAGACCGGGGCAATTTTCTTCTGGGAGGCTTTGACGCGGAAAAGACTTTGCCGCTCGGCGGTTCGCTGCAACTTGCCTGGGCCGGGAGTCACGGCGAAGTCGTGGGAAGCGGCAACGCTTTCGGCAGTGACGACTCGAAGCACGACGGTACTGCATATCAGCTGACGCTGGCGCAACCGCTGCCGTTCTATGGTTCGACGGTTAGGGCGCGCTATTTGAATGCCTCGGCTGGTTTCTTCAATCCGTTCGGTGGCACCGTCACGCCGGGCTCGCGGCGCGGCGAAGTAACTTTGGAAATGAAACCGCGGGCAAGCTCGACGTTGCATTTTGGTTTTACCAGCGAAAGCAATCATACGGCGAATGTGGATAATAACCGGCTGACTTACTCGGCGGCGTGGGACCAGATTCTGAACGAGCGCATTAAATTTCATCTCGGGTTCGATCATCGCGCCTTCACCGACGATCTCAACGATAAGCAGACGGACTCGAACCTGGTCACCGCCGGCGCCGAGGTGAAACTGACTGACAAGCTCCAATTCTCGGTTAAGCGCGAACAGAACCTCGGCGCCGCGGATCCTACGTATCCAACGCAAACGACGCTCGGCGCTACCTATCAAATGAGCGCGCTGACAAAAATATTCTTCACGCAAAGGCTGGCGGCAGCTCCGATTACGCCCATTGGTGATTATTCTGGCACTGGCTTCGCGGCGGTTTCATCGCGACACGAAACAGCTCTGGGTGTCGAAACGCGTTTCGGCAAGTACACTTCGATGACCGGTCGCTATCAGCTCGAAAACGGAATCAACGGGACAGACAGTTTCGCGGTGATTGGCTTGCAGGATCGCCTGCCGTTAACTAAAGAGCTCTCGCTCGAGTTCGGTCTCGAACGTGGTTTCCATCTGACTGGCCCCAATAAGAGCTTTGACAGTGCCGCGTTAGGTTTCGGCTGGCAGCCTAACTCAGATTTCCGCGCCTCGGCCCGTTACGAGTACCGCGATCGCGGCGGCGTTGGCCAAGTCCTCGCGTTTGGCGCGGCCGGAAAACTGCGCGAAGGAATTACCGCGTTGTCGCGGATCCAGTGGTCGCGCGGAGCGTTTGGCGGAAAGAGCAACTCTGCGCTCGAAGGTTCTGCCGCGCTGGCTATTCGTCCGATCCAATCAGACCGCGTTGGCTTGCTCTTCAGTTACACGCATCGTTCGCTGACCCAGGATGCGAGTTCGGCTACTCCGACCAGGGATCGCAGCGATTCGCTTTCCGCCGACGGATACGATCAATTAACCAAGCGTCTGGAAATCTATGGACGATTCGCGCTTCGCTTTAGCGCGAACGGACAGCCTAAGCTTCCGTTCGTTTCAACCCTAACGTTCCTGACGCAAGCTCGCGCCCAATACCTGTTAACGCGACGGCTGGATTGGGCAGTTGAGACGCGCCTGCTGTTCCAACCATCGTCGAGCACGGTGCGTTCGGTGTATGCCACGGAAGTCGGCTTCTGGGTGCTTCCCGACATGCGTTTGGGGCTGGGATACAACTTCACCGCGGCCAGGGAACCTGCCGGGGGAGTCTTGCCGACTCGTCGCGGCTTCTACTTCACCATTTCGTCGAAGCTTTCCAATCTTTTTGATCTGTTTGGGACGTCGAAAGCGGGACTTGTTCCGAGCGGTAACGATCACGATAAGAACAAAGAGTGAAAAGCCCCGGAACAAACATCCCGGAAGAACCGATCAGTAGGTTGCGAAGCCTTCCAAACTCTCAAAGAAATACCTGGCTAGTAAAAAAGGATGATAGGACAACGTGAAGGAACTGTCCAAAACATTGCGCTCAGTTCTGTTGGCGTCCGCGGCGCTCGCAGTTCTTTTTGTTGTCTCGAGCAACGCAAGCGCAGCAACCTTCACTTCATCGGGATCAGGAAACTGGAATCTCTCGGGTACGTGGGGCGGCGCTGGTATTCCTGCGGCCGGGGATAACGCAGTCATTAGTGCCGGACATACGGTGACTTTGGTGGGCGCTACTACGATCACGGGCCTCACGGTCAATGCGACGGGTATCCTGGCAACAGGCGCGAATACGCTGGGAGTTTCTGGAAACCTGATCGTGAATGGAACTATTAGCGGCACCGGCGCACCCACACTAAGCGGCGCCGCCACCACAATCGACGGAACCGGATCAATTACGAACACTGGAATACTCACCATCAGCGCCGCGCACACAATTCTCTCGACGGCGAACCTTTCGTTCGCCGGCAGGATTGCGATCAGCGGCGCCATCACCGTAACGAACAACGGTACAGTCACGACTAACGCAGCTACCGGCATCACCGGTTCGGTGGCCGGATCAAGTTGGACCCAGGGAACCACGGGCACCTTAAATATTATTGGGCCCATGCTGGCGACGGGCACGCTGACCGCGTCGGCGAATGGAAACACCATAAACTACAACGGCGCAGCCCAGACGGTTAAAGCGACCGCCACCTACCACCATTTGCTGCTGGGCGGCAGCGGGGCGAAAACTCTGACTGCCACCACCACGGCAATCAACGGAGATTTGACGATGAGTGGCACTGCCACTACGGCCCTGGTTGTCGGTCTCACGATTGGTGGAAATCTCAACGTTGGAACGGGAACAACCTTCACCGCCGCAGGGTTCGCACTCGCCGTAAGCGGCCCCACGAACGTCACCGGAACCCTGACCATATCTTCCGCTACCGGCGCCAAAGCCTTTAACGGCGATGTCACGGTGAACGTCGGCGGAATCTGGAATAACAACACAGCAAATGCGGCGCTAACATTGCCCGGAAGTATTTCCAACTCTGGGACATTCAACGCGGGCACGGGTGTCCATACCTTAAGTGGAGCCGGCAAAACAATCAGCGGGACATTCTCAATTCCGAGTGTCACCGTCAGTGGAACCTATCAGAACAATGGCAGCCTGACCGTTACTACGGCGCTCGCCGGAGCGGGCACATTGACCAACGGCGCTACCGGCACGCTCATCATTGGTTTTACAGGTGCGGTTGGTCTAACGAATCTTACTGCGACTGCTGTAGGCAACACGGTGAACTATAATTTTGCCGGCACCCAAACAATCAAGGCTACGACCTATCACCATCTGATTCTCTCTGGTACCAGCGCGAAAACTGCGGCTGGCGGTCTGACGGTGAATGGTGATTTCACTATTGCCGGGACAGCGACCTTTGCAGGTGGAACATCGCTGACGCACACGTTCTTCGGGAATTGGATCGTGAACACGACGGCGGTCACGCCGTTTTCATTCACGACGACGAGTACGCTCAACTTCAACACGCCGGGAACACCTGCCGCAACGTCGTTCAGCGGCACCACGGCAGCTACGCTCGGCTTCAATACGGTGAATCTAAACAACACGAGCGGCTTCTCATCGAGCGAGAACTTCAGCATCTCCGGAACCTTGACGGTTGCAGCGAACGTGACTTTCACGCCGTCGGCTGCGGTCGTGATAAGCGGAACTGGAATCCTGACAGGCAACGGTACGGTGAAAGTGACCAGAACGGCAGCAACACCCGATTTCAACTCGCAGTATTCGATTAGCACCAAGACGCTCACGAATTTGACCGTCGACTACGATGCTACTGCGGCCCAGACGGTGAATGTTCTGAACTATTTCAATCTGACGATTAGCGCCAATCGTGGAGGGACGGCGGTAACGCTCGCGGCGGGAACAGTTGGGATTTCGGGCACCTTTGCGACCAATGCCACCAACGTGAGCTACACAGTTACAGGCAACACAGTCGACTATAACGGAACGGTTGCTGAAACCGTTGCCGCCTTTAACTACAACAACCTCACCAGCAGTTCTTCCGGACCACGCACGTTGGCAAACAGCGGCACTATTGGTATTGCCAGCGCGTTCACTCCCGGCACTAACACGTTCACGATCACCGGCAGCACAATTGATTTCAACGGCTCCGGTGCGCAGACCATTCCCGCTTTCAACTACAACAACCTAACCAGTAGCTCCAACGGAACACGCACCCTGGCCAATAGCGGCACGATTGGTATCGCGGGTGCCTTCACTCCCGGCACTAACACGTTCACGATTGCCGGCAGCACGATCGATTTCA